>WBZN01002415.1_pt1 | contig 10430 bp, 15 predicted proteins | sample 5204281 | NCBI WGS metagenome assembly WBZN01 (sample SAMN12344347, study PRJNA552823) | activated sludge metagenome | biome: Activated sludge suspended growth; feature: Nitrification reactor; material: Wastewater; isolation source: activated sludge from nitrification reactor of wastewater... | reverse complement strand
GAGCAGGCTCGTCGGGGTGTTGCTGCCGTGGCGCACGGTCGCCATCACCGCCACCAGCGCCGCCGTCAGCGCGAAACCGAAGCCCACAGAACCCCACCTCACGAACCCTTTGCGCATGCAGCGCAGTCGCTGCTAACGCCGTGCCGCGTTCAGTCGGCTTGCTCCTCCCACTGCTTCGACATGCGAAGCGCGCCGTAGAACACGCCGAACGCCATCGGGATGAACACCACGAGGGCCATCACGGTTCGGACGTCGAGAGCACCGTCGGCGCGCGCCATGAAACCGATGGCCGCGAGGGCCGGGAGGAAGATGAGAGCAAACACTGCCGCCATGCTCCCTAGGCCTAGCCACTGGTGTGCCAGCGCAACCCGGGCGCTACCCGACGAAAACGCGCAAGACCCGCGCGTGGCGCAGCCGGTGGTGCAGGAGCTGCCGGTAGAACCCCGCCCAGGGCTGGTTTGTGGGTTGCAGGACGGAAGATCATGACCAAGCACCACGAGCTGCACTGCTACGACTACGTGAACCACGACTACGCGTTGGTGCGCGAGGCACTGCTCGGGGACCCGCGCCAGATCTTCCGCGACGCCACGGCGCGAGGCGCCGGGGACGCGGCCAAGACGGAGCTGCGGGTCACGCTCGGTGCGCTCGAGCTGGCGGCGGAGATCGAGATCGACATCGTGTCGACCTGGCCCTCCCGCTCGCCGCTCGGCAAGCCCGCGCTCGCGATCACGATGTCATGGAAGTCGCCGCGCCGTCCGGGCTGGTTCCCGACGATGAGTGCCACGCTCACGTGCTACGCGCTGTCCTCCACCGAGACGCAGCTCGACTTCGATGGAACGTACGAACCGCCGCTCGGCGTGTTCGGCGCCGCCGTCGATGCGGTCGCGATGCACAAGTTCGCCCAGCGCTCGGTCGAGAACTTCGTGAAGGAGGTCGCGACCTACCTGCGCGAGGAGCTCGGCCGCCGCGCCTCGGCCCAGCAGCACTCCGCCGTCGTCGCGCAACCGATCAACTAACGCACGGGTGCACGCGCGCGAGGGAACCGGGCGACGAACAGCGCCGCGACCGAGAGCAGCAGCGCGGCATACACGGCGACGAACCACGGATCCCCGCGGTCGGTCCCGACGGCGATGGCGTGCACCGTTGCCAAGACCCACGCCACGAACGACAGGTAGTGGATCCGGCGCCACATGGTCATGCCGATCCTCTTCCGCCAGCCCAGGCTCAGATGCACGATCAGCATCGCGTAGCCGGCGAGCACGCCCACGCCGACCGCGACGGGCCAGCGGCTCGACGCGAACGGGACGAGAACGTCGACGGCATCGAAGCGAACGTAGCGATCGAGGACGAGCACGGCACCGTGCGCGAGCACGAGCGCGAGCGCGATCGGCGAGAGCCAGGTATGCAGGTCGACGAGCTGCCCGCGCGGCACGAACCGATCGCCACGACGCGTCGACACGAGCAAGCCCGCGATCACGTCGAGGCTGAGCGCCACGTACGCGAGGAGGCCGATCGCGCGGGAGACGAGCCACGCGCCCATTCCGTCGGGCCGCGGTGGCGATGGCGCGATCCAGCCGAGGCGCGCCGCGATCGCACCGAACAGCGCGAGCGCGAACACCCCGGCGAGGACTCCCCTGATCGCATCACGCATGACGGAGCTCCACGGCGCCGACCGTGCGGATCGCGCCGCCGCGCAGGACGAGGACGGCCGCGAGCCGTCGCTGCTCGAGCGCGCGCGCCGCGGCGTCGGCGCCGAGGACGAACGCGACCTTGGCCATGACATCCGCACGCTCCGCCGTCGGCGCGAAGACCGTCGCCTGGACGACATCGGTTTGCGCGGGTGCGCCTGTGCGCGGATCGATCAGGTGGTGCATCACCTGCGTGCCACGGCGCCAGTGCCGGCGATTCGCCGCGCTCGTCGCCACGGCCTGGTCGCGAACGCTGACCGTACCGAGGGTACGGGCGGCGTCGTGCGGGTCCTCGATGTCCACCTCCCATCCCGCACCGTGAACGACGGCATCTCCACCCGCGTCCACCATCACGCGCGCCGTCGTGAGCGAAGCGGCGCGATCGACGGTGAGGCCCTTCAGGAACCCGCCGAAGTCGATCTGGACGCACGGCGGCCGCGTGACGCGGCGGCGCTCCTCGTCGATCTCGAGCATGCGAATGCTCCCCGGTGCCGATGCCAGAGCGTCGTCCTCTCGATCGAGCGCCCCCGGCGCGAACGATCGGTCGTAGCCGAGCACCGGCAGGGTGCCGCCGACGGCGGGCTCGAAGATGCCGCCCGTCTCCGTCGCATGTGCGCGCGCGCGAACGAGCAGCGACAGCATCTCGTCGGAGACGACGATCGGGCCTTCGGTGCGATTGAGCTCGGCGAGCTCGCTCGTGGGCGAGAAGCGGCTGAACCGCTCCTCCGTCCGAGCGAACAGGCGCTCGACGCGCAGCGCGAGCGCGCGCTCGGAGTCCTCGTCGAGCTCCGGAGCCGCCACGGCGATGTTCGTGTTCATCGCGCGGAAGGTCCACATCACGAGCTCCTGGTGCGCACGCGCGGAGCTCGCTGGATCGGCGCACGGACGACCGGCTGCGCGGGCGCGGGCTGAAACACCCGGGCCGGGCTGTCGACCCACACGGTGCGCGGCTCTCGCTTCACGGCAGCCGTGGACTCGGTCACAGGGGTCGTACCGCCGATCGCGCGCCACGCGATCGTGTAGACGGCGGCGAGCAGCGCGACCAGATACGACCGCAGCTCGAGCGGAGTCATGCGAAGCCACGGTTGACGGCGCTCAGTCGTCATCGTGATCCTCGTCGTCCTCGTCGTCGTCGTGATGCTCGTGGGAGCGGCGAGGCCGGTCGGTGTCCATCGCGAGCTGGTCGTCACCCGACGGCGCGACGACCGGCGCCGGCGGCGGTGGGACGAGGATCACGGGCGGCGGTGGAGCCGCGGTCTCGGCGGCCGCGGGTGACGCGGGCTCGGTGGGATGGAACCAGCCGAGCAGCGAGGCCGCGGTGACGCCGATCGCGATCGTGGCGGACGCGGCGGCGGTTCCGATGGCGATCGCGAGGCGACGGGTGGATGGAACGGGAACTGTCATCGACTCCTCCGGGCATGAAAGGCGCACGTAGACGAGTCCGATGACTCGTTGCGGGTGCGACCTCCTTCCGTATGGGCCCGCGGTCGTCGCGAGGCCATCCTGCAGACGTGCGATGCGCGTCGAGACAAGGGCTTAGGCGTGACGAGTCCTACGGACGATCGCGAACCGGCATCGCCCTGGCTCCTCGTGGCCATGTTCGCGCTGATGGCCCTCCTCGTCGGCATCGACCTGCTGACGGATCTCGGCGGCCAGACGACGCCGGCGCACGTGCTTCTCGAGGTGCTCGTCGTGGCGATCGGGTTTGTCGCGGCCGGTGCGATCGCGATGCGACTGCGCCGCTCGGCGCAAGACGCGCAAGTGCTGCGTGCCCAGGCCGAGAAGCTCGCCGATGATCTGCGCGCGAGCCGGCAGGAGGCTGCGCGCTGGCGCAGCGATGCCTCCGACCTGATCGCCGGCCTCAGCGCCGCCATCGACGCGCAGTTCACGCGCTGGGAGCTCAGCCCCGCCGAGCGCGAGATCGCGCTCTTGCTCCTGAAGGGGCTGAGTCACAAGGAGATCGCCAACGTTCGCTCGGTGAGCGAGACGACCGTTCGCCAGCAAGCGCGCTCGCTCTACCGCAAGGGCGGTCTCTCCGGACGAAACGACCTGGCGGCCTTCTTCCTCGAGGATCTGCTCGGCCCGCGCGGCTAGACCGCACATCTGTGGGATGGCGGAGAGCGCCGCCGATGCCCAGCAAGAAGGCAGACAAGGAGGTCGACATGTCTCGCCGCCGCTGGAAGTCCGTGCTCGCCATCGCATCCATCACCGCCCTCGGGCTCGTGCTCGTCGCGCAGCTCGTCCCCTACGGACGCGATCACACCAATCCGCCCGTGCTCGCCGAGCCGGCCTGGAACACTCCGGCGACGCGTGCCCTCGCGGCGCGCGCCTGCTTCGACTGTCACTCGAACGAGACGCGCTGGCCCTGGTACTCGAACGTGGCTCCGATGTCCTGGCTCGTGCAGAACCACGTCGACGAGGGGCGCGAGGTGCTGAACTTCTCCGAGTGGAATCGCGGCGATTCGGAGGCGGACGAGGCCGCGGACGCGGTGCGGAAGGGCGAGATGCCGCCGCGCAGCTATGTCCTCATGCACCCCGACGCGCGGCTGACCGATGACGAACGTGCCCTGCTCGTGCGCGGGCTCGAGGCGACGATTCCTCCGGATGTCGATGCCCGCCGCTAGTTGTTCGCCGCGCGCTGGAGCAGCGAGCTCAGCGCGCGCAGCGCATCGACCGCGGTGAAGATGCCCTGGACGCCGTGCCCGCCGAGGACGACGACGCACTCGGCCTTCTCGTCGCTCATGAGATCTGCGACCTCGTCGAGCGGAGCCGAGCCCCACACGGTCAGCGGGCGATGCATCACCTTCGCGATCTCGACATGGTCGAGGTCGACGCCCGGGATCCCCGAGAGCGCCTGGAGCTCGTCCGCGCTGACGATGCCGACCAGCTCGGTGCCGTCGAGGATCGGCAGGTGGCGGATCAGGTGCGAGCGCATCATGTCGCGCGCCCGGGACGCTGTACACGTCGACGGGATCGTGTAGGGCTCGCGTGTCATGTAGCGGGACACCTCGGGCATCAGCATACCCAGAAGGATTGCAGCCCACGTGCCGTCCCCGCCCGAGCCAGAGTGCGCAGGCGTTGCGTGGGCCCCCGGACCAGTGCAGGCGTTGCGCGGGTCCGCGTCGACGCGGCTGGCGCGTCAGATGCTGAAGATCAGGCCATGTCGCAGCGCTCCCTGGCCTCCCTCGACTCCGACTACCCGCTGTCCGTCGCGGCGCTCATGGTCGCCGGCTTCGCGCTGCTCTCGGGGCCGGTCGGATTCGCCCTGACGTTCCTCCACCCACAGCCGGCGTGGACCGATGCGGCCACGTTCGCCGCGCACGCGCACCCGATCCAGCAGCTCCCTTACTGGCTCGGCTTCGGCCTGCTCGGCGCGTGCATCGTGTTCGTCGCGCGGGCGGTCGCGCTGTCGTGGGAGACCCACCGCGCGCGAGCGCTCGTCGTGCTGATCCTCGTGTCGATCTACGGCTCGATGATCGCGGTGAACTACGCACTGCAGGTCGCGTACGTGCCGGTGCTCGCGCGCGCGGGCAGCCCGATCCTCGCGTACGTCACGATGGCGAACCCCGAGGCCCCCACGTGGCTACTCGAGATGTTCGGCTACGGCGCGCTCGGCGCCGCGACGTGGATCGCGGCGCCGCTGTTCGGTGCGCACCGGCGCTGGGTGCGACGATTGCTCACCGCGAACGGCTTGATCAGCATCGTCGGCGCCCTCGCGTGCGCGGGCGGCATGAGCTGGCTGCAAACGGTGCCGGGGCTCGTCGCGTACCTCGCATGGAACGCCGTGTTCATCGCGGCGGGCATCGCGATCGCCATCGAGCTTCGGCCGCGCAGGCAGCGGCGCGCTGCGGCACGCACGTTGCTCCACACGGATACATGAAGGCCTTCCGATTGACGCGATGGGGCAAGCCCGCCGAGCTTGCCGAGGCGACCGTACCTTCGCCGGGACCGGGTCAGGTGTTGATCCGGATCGCCGGTGCGGGGGCGTGTCATTCCGACCTCCACCTCATGGAGTGGCCCGAGGGGCTGTTTCCGTGGACCTTGCCGTTCACGATCGGGCACGAGAACGCCGGCTACGTCGCGGAGCTCGGCGCGGGTGTCACCGGCTTCGCGAAGGACGATCCGGTGCTCGTCTACGGACCGTGGGGGTGCGGCACGTGTCGCACGTGTCGGCTCGGTCGCGAGAACTACTGCGAGAACCCGCTGCCCGTGATGGGCGGTGGGCTCGGCGCCGACGGCGGCATGGCCGAGTACATGCTCGTGCCGAGCGCGCGCCTGCTCGTTCCGCTCGGCTCGCTCGATCCGGTGCAAGCCGCCCCGCTCGCCGACGCCGGCCTCACGCCGTACGCGGCGATCGCGAGCGCGCGCCCGCGTCTCCAGCCCGGCGCGAAGGCCGTCGTGATCGGAGCCGGCGGGCTCGGCCAGATGGCGATCCAGCTGCTGCGCGCGACGACGGGCACCACGATCGTCGCGGTCGACACCGACGCGCGGAAGCTCGCGACCGCGAAGACGCTCGGCGCCGATGTCTGCATCGCATCCGATAGCTCGGCCGCGGACGCGATCGTGAAGGCCGTCGGTCGCGCGGACGTCGTGCTCGACATGGTCGGTGCCGACGCGACCCTCGCGCTCGGCGCGAAGGTGATGCGTCCCGAGGGACACCTCGTGATCGTCGGGCTCGCCGGGGGCGCGCTGCCGCTGTCGTTCTTCGGCATCCCGTTCGGAGCCCAGATCTCGACCAGCTACTGGGGCTCGCTGCCCGAGCTGATGGAGCTCGTCGCGATCGCGCAGCGCGGTCGCCTACGGCTCGAGGTCGAGACGTTCCCGCTGGCGCGCGCGCCGGAGGTCTACGCGAAGCTGCGCGCCGGCGAGATCCGCGGCCGCGCGGTCATCGTCCCGGGGCGCGTGTCATGAGGGCGGCCGCCGCCGCGGCGCTCGCACTCTGCGCGTGCCAGCTCGATTCGACGGGCGGCGCCACACCCGTGTCGCCGAACCAGCTCGCGTCGCAGCTCCAGGCCGTCTCGCAGCGCATGCACACGCGCTATCTGGGCGCCCACCGCTTGCTCGCGGCCGTGGGCAAGAGCGATCTCGAAGCCGCGCACGCCGAGGCGCGCGTGATCGCCGTGCTCGACGAGCCGAGCGTGCTCCCCGAGTGGCGTCCCTACTTCGCGGCCGTCTCCGAGGCCGCCACGGACATCCAGCTCGCACCGGACGTCGCCGCCGCCGGGCGCGGCCTCGCGACGCTCGGCGCGCGCTGCTTCGCGTGTCACACCGCCGCACATGCGACACCGAAGCTCGCGCCGCTGCCGCGCGGACCGACGCGCATGCTCGAGCACCAGCAGGCCGCGATCGCGATGTGGGACGGCCTCGTGACCGGATCCGAGCCGCACTGGCTCGAGGGCGCCGACATCCTGGCGACCGTGCCGCTCGCGATGGTCGCGCGTGCCGCGACGCCGCAGTGGCCCGAGGATGTCGACGACGTCGCGCGCCTCCGCATGTACGCGCAGCGAGCGAAGCACGTCACGGCCCCTGCGGAGCGGACGGAGCTGTTCGGCACGATCCTGACCACGTGCGCGTCGTGTCACGCGGCGCTGAGGGATCGCTAGTGCGCGCGGCGTGGCTGCTCGTCGCGCTCGCCGCGTGCGGGACCGCGCGCGCCGACGATCCGCGCGAGCGATTCGAGAAGGACATGATGGTGCGGTTCCACATGCACGAGAACCTCGGCCTGCTCCGCGCGGTCGAGATGCTCGTCATCCACGGCCGGCTCGAGGAGGCGAAGGCGCTCGCGAACGCGATCGCCGAGGCCCCCGACGAGCCGGGGCTCGGCGCGCTCGCCAAGCATGCCGTGCGCGTGCGCGAGCTCGCCGCCGCCCTCGCGCGCGCTCCGTCGATCGACGAGGCGGCCCGCCGCGAGGCGCGGCTCGGAGTCGCCTGCGCCGGCTGTCACCTCGAGGCCGGCGTGATGGTCGCGCCGAAGACCCCTGCCGCGCCGCCCGACGGGCCGACCGTCGAGGCGCGCATGGCTCGCCACCTGTGGGCGACCGACCGGCTGTGGGAAGGAGTGATCGGCGGCGCCGACGAGCCGTGGCTCCAGGGCCTCGACGTGCTCGCGTCCGCACCGCTGCCGTTCTCCTCGCAGACCGACGATCGACGGCGGCTCTCGCAGCGCCTGCAGCGGCTCGCCGATGGTGCGCGCAAGCGCATCGCGAGCGATCGCCTCGACGAGCGCGGCCGCACCTATGGCGAGATGCTCGGCGTCTGCGCGACCTGCCACACGGCGTCGTCGCCGACGAGCCTGCCGTGACTCAGTAGGTGAGCGTCACGCCCAGACCGGCGTTGGTGCCGACGCGCGAGGCGAGCGCGGGGAAGTCGCTGTAGCGGTAGTAGAACAGATCGACCTTGAGCTCGGCCTCGACGTGGCCGTTGATGTCCCAGGCGAGCTTGCCACCGAGCGTCTCCGACCACAGCGGCGACAGCTCGCGATCGATCGTCATGTAGGCCGACGTCATCGGATACACGGCGCGGTAGAAGCTCGCGCCCGACTGCGCGTAGAAGCGATGACGCAGCCGGAGCTCGACGGCGCGCGACAGGTGGACGAAGTAGCGCGCACCGATCGTGTGACTCGTGATGCCCCACGTATCGCGGTACAGGCGGTAGTCACCCTGCACCGCGCCCTTCTCGAGCGCACGGTTGCCCGCGATCACGATCGCGTGACGCCACCGCGTGTCGGGATCCGTCTCGGCGACCCAGTACTCCGGCGTCGCATCGGTCGACATCCGCACGGGGACATAGCGGTAGGGGCTCGCCTGGAAGCCATCCGCGTATCCGAGCTCGTAGGTGAGCTGCACGATCGCCTTCTGCGAGATCACCTGCGTGAGCGACGCGTTGATCCCGTGCACGGTGAGGCTCTCGCCGAACACCTGATCGTTCGCGCGGCCGACCGTGTTCAGCGACAGGGTGTAGCCGAGCGAGAGCGTCGTGTTCTTGTCGTCGAAGTCCTGCGCGAGCCCACCGCCGAGCGTGTGCGACTCGTAGTCGTTCTCGCGCGAGTACGAGTAGCCCGCGCGCAGCGTGCGCGAGCCGAGGACCTGCGAGACCGAGCCCGACACCTGGTGGCGCGTGTCGCTGATCGTCTTCTTCGAGGCCTGCGAGACGATGTCGACCGACGCCGACGTCACGACATCGGCGACGTACCCGAGCGACACCGTCGTGCCCGCGTGCACGTCGGCCTGCGCGTCGACGACGGGCGATACGACCTGGGTGTGATCGTCGTCGGCGTAGACCTGCAGCTTCGACGTGAAGGACGTGTCGGCGTGCGCGCGCGCTGACATCGCGAGCAGCAGCGGGGCCGCGATCAGTTGCAGCCGCATCCGCCCCCCGACGAGCCGTAGCCGCCCGCCGCGCCCTCGCGCGACTGCTGCATGTGGAGGTCGAGCTCGTCCTCGGTGGGATCGGGGGCGAACTGCATGTTCTTGCGGGACAGCGTCGCGCGCTGGTGCGCCTTGACGTGCGTACACCCCGCGGCGCCGACCGCGAGCGCGAGCGCGAGCGCGGTGCGATGCCGGCGCCGGAGCACGAGCGCCCCCGCCGCGACGAGGAGGGGCCACAGCGCCACGCCATCGCCGCCCGCCGAGCAGCCGCCGACGTTGGCCGGTTGCTCGCCGCCGAGCTCGGGGATCGGGACCGCGCCCGCGGCCACGTCGTCGCCCGTGCTGTCGGTCGGAAACTTGAGCGTGCCGTCGCCACCGTTGCCGTCGACCGCCGCGATGTACGCGATGATCACGCCGGCGCCCGCGGCCGGCGCGGTCCAGCACAGATCCCACGCCGTCATGCCCATGTGCGTCCCGGAGTGCGTCACGGCGGACTTGTCGGCGAGCACGCGGATGTCGGCATCGACCATCGCGGTCGGAGGCATGCACTGGCCGTTCGCGAACGGCGCGAACACGCCGATCGGATGCGAGCCCGCCGCCGCGAGCTCGAGCGCGAAGCCGTTCTGGTCGCAGGAGCGATACGGCATCGTGTCGAACCCGCAGTTGTCACGCGCCGCGCGGTTCGCCTCGTTCGCCCAGGTGTTCTCGAGCACGACGCGCAGGTGATAGAGGTGGTTCGGCTTCCAGCCGTCGACGAACAGCTCCGGTTGATCGGATTCGAGACGCAGCGAGATCCGGCCCGGCGCGTCGGTGTGGCAGACGGCGCAGGTATGTCCGGCCCAGCGCGGCGAGCCGGTGAAGGCGATGCCTCCCGCGCCGTCCTCGTCGATCGGCTTCAGATCGAACTGATCGCCGGTCGGAAACGCGGCGGCGATCCGGACCGTGCCGACGAGCAACGCGAGCGCGAGCGCGATGGCGACCCTCACGGGCACTTCCCCGTGCCGGCGAGCCAGTTCCGGATCGCGATCCATTCGACATCGGCGGTGCTCGTGAAGATCGGGCCGCCCTCGTGCGCGTAGCCGCCCGCCGTCGGCGCGAGCGGCTTGCGCACGAGCAGGTTGTCGAGCACCTCGGGCCCGCCGAACGAGAAGCCGGCCGCCGAGAGGAAGTTCGCGTGATGCTCGTCAGGTGTGAGCGGCCCGATCGCGGTGTCGATATCGGCGGGCCGCGCTGCGCGCAGCTTGCCGGGCGAGTACACGCGGAGCGCGCTGCCCGCGAGCCCGTGGCACGCGGTGTAGCTGCACTGCCGCACGAGCACCGGTTCCACGGAGCACTTGAACACGGCCTCGTCGAGCTTCTTGTCGGGTGACGGGAC
>WBZN01002412.1_pt1 | contig 10434 bp, 9 predicted proteins | sample 5204281 | NCBI WGS metagenome assembly WBZN01 (sample SAMN12344347, study PRJNA552823) | activated sludge metagenome | biome: Activated sludge suspended growth; feature: Nitrification reactor; material: Wastewater; isolation source: activated sludge from nitrification reactor of wastewater treatment... | reverse complement strand
TGCCGAACTCCCCGCCGGCCGGCGATAGAGCCTGGCGCCGCCGGCAATCAGCGCCAGCAGCACGCCGATGGAGAGGATCACGGTGACCGAGAGCGCGGAGCCCGCCGGCCAGTCATTGGCCTTGCCGAACTGCGCCTGGATCAGGTTGCCGATCATGGTGCCGCCGGGCCCGCCGACCAGGGTCGGCGTGATGTAGTCGCCGACCGTCGGCACGAAGATGAGCAGCGCCGCGGCGGTCACGCCCGGCATCGACAGCGGCAGGGTGATCTGGCGGAAATTGGCGAAGGGCCGGGCGCCGAGGTCGCTGGCCGATTCGACCAGCGACTTGTCGATGCGCTCCAGCGCCACGTAGATCGGCAGCACGGCGAAGGCGAGATAGGCGTGGGTCAGCGCCACCACACCGAGAACGAGTTGTAGACCAGGAATTGCAGCGGCGCCTCGATCAGGCCGGCGGTCTTCAGCGCCGAATTCACCACGCCGTTGAAGCCGAGGATGATCTTCCAGGCGAAGATGCGCAGCAGATACGAGGTGAAGAAGGGCGCCGTGATCAGCACCAACATCAGCGCCTTGTGCCGCCCGCCCTTGAAGGCGATGAAATAGGCGACCGGATAGGACAGCAGCAAGGTGGCCGCGGTGACCGCCGCCGAGATCGCGATCGAGCGCGCCAGCACGCGCCAGAACAGGGGCTGCAGCACGTTCTCGCGGTAGGCCGTCAGGGTGAACTCGGTGAACAGCAGCGTCGGGTCGACGCGCTGCAGGCTGAGCGCCACGATCAGCGCCAGCGACAGCACCACCACCAGCACCGCCGAGATGCCGAGCGGCGCCAGCATCAGATACTGGCCGATACGATTGTCGCTCCGGACCATGCCGCCCCTTTCCGGGTTCTGGCCGCGCTCCCCGCCGCGGCCATTGAACCATCAGGATAGCGAAACGGTCAAGATATTTTCGCAGATGTGAAACGTGGTTTCGCCAGAACTTGTAAAAACACAGCGGCGAAGCACCTCATCTATACAGATTGCCATTAATAGGAGAAAGATAGTAGCGATATGCCCGCGCCAGGAGCTTACACTCGGAGGCTGTTATGAGAACGCTCGTCGTGCTGTCGCTGACATTCGCCGCCGCTGTGTTTCCCCCATTGAGTTGGGCAGATGGTGAGAATCCGGCTGGTGCGAACTCAGCTCCCGCTTCATTGCTTGAAGTTCGACTCGACAGCGAGTTCCAGAATCTGAGCGAATTGAAGGAGCGAAAGAGAGGGATCGAACTCCTGCAGGCTGACTATGATGAAATCATCAGTCGGATAAGAACAGCGACGAAGCCGGCCGATACTGAAGTGTTGGAATCGATCAGGCCTTTGGAGGCGGAGATCGCCAAAGGGGCAGCGTCAACAAGCAGCGCAGCGGAGTATGTATGGTTCAAGTTGGAAGATGGATTTCTAGAGAGTACGCTCGAGGAGTCACTCGTATCGAGTTACCTAGAGCCGGCGAATGTGGCTGCGAGTGAAGTATTGTCGATGGAGCAGCAGTCCCTTGATGCATCGTCATACCGGGATGCCGCACTAAAGAAACTGCAACGGGAGTTTTCTCATCTGGATCTTCCCACGCTGATCATTCCCAACTTTCCGGCCACACCGGATGGGATCAAGGCGCTGATCAAGTGGATTGCCGATTCGCCTGATCTAGCAAAGGCATTTGATGTTGCAAAAGCTGGCGCAATAGCGGTCGTCGAGTCGAAGAAAGCAGAGGAACAAAAGAAGCTTGACGAGCTTTCCAACCTTATTGCGACATCCGAGAAGACCGTCAACGACTTGGCCCTGGCATCAAGCCAAGGACGAGTTGGCTTGGAAAAGAAGCAGCTAGATATCAACACGATCTTCGCCTGGACAATTTCACCTGCCTTCGTCCTGGTCGTATTGGTCGTATTTCTTATTTTTAGAGTACTGCCCGGTGACGTTCAGAATGAGATGGTGCGCCACGGCATTCTAGTGGAGGTGATCACAGTCTTCCTGCTCGTACCCACGGTTCTCATACTCGGCGTGGCAGATGTGCTGAAGTCCGATACAATAGGAGCTCTACTCGGCGGCATCGCTGGATATGTGTTGGGTCGTAGCCTTCAAAGTGGGCGCCAAAATTCATCGTCGACGGTCACCCAGCCAGCCGCCGTACCGCCAGAACCAGCCAATGTCGCGCAACAAACTCCGACCGGGGGCGCGTAACCATTTAGGCGCGAGAATTGCTCAAGGCAGAATGCTGTCTATTCCGGCAGCTTCACGCCGTGCTGCCGGCAGGCGGCGATCAGCGTGTTGTTGAGCAGGAGCGCGATGGTCATCGGGCCGACGCCGCCCGGCACCGGGGTGATGGCCGAGGCCTTGGGATAGCAGCTGGCGTAATCGACATCGCCCACCAGCTTGCCCTTGCCGTCCTTCTCGATGCGGTTGATGCCGACATCGATGACGATGGCGCCGTCCTTGATCCAGTCGCCCTTGACCATTTCCGGCCGGCCCACGGCGGCGACCACGATGTCGGCGCGGCGCACCTCGCCCGGCAGGTCCTTGGTCTTGGAATGGGCGATGGTGACGGTGCAGCTTTCATTCAGCAGCAACTGCGCCATCGGCTTACCGACGATGTTGGAGCGGCCGATGACGACCGCGTGCTTGCCGGCGAGATCGCCGAGCCGGTCCTTCAGCAGCAGCAGGCAGCCGTAAGGCGTACAAGGGATCAGCCCTTGCCCACCGGTCGCCAGACGCCCGGCATTCACCACGTGGAAGCCGTCGACATCCTTGTCCGGATCGATGGCGTTGATGATCGCTTGAGGATCAATCTGCTTGGGTACCGGCAACTGGCATAGGATGCCGTTGACCTTGCTGTCCTTGTTCAGCTTGTCGATCAGCGCCAGCAGCTCTCCTTGAGAGGTGGTGGCGGGCAGCTTGTATTCGAAGCTCGCCATGCCGGATTCCTTGGTCTGCTCGCCCTTGTTGCGGACATAGACCTTGCTGGCCGGGTCCTCGCCCACCAGCACGACGGCGAGGCCGGGCGTGAAGCCGTGCTTTGCCTGCAATTCCTTCACCTGGCGCGCGATCTTCTCACGCAGCTTCGCGGCGAAAGCCTTGCCGTCGATGACCTTGGGATCGGACATGGAAACCTCTTTCACTTCGGCGCCGGGCTCAGCCGCGCCGCGATTTTCTGCGTCAGCTCCGCGGATGGGCCGCGAATCTCCACAATCTTGCGCCGGTCGGTTGCGCCCGCGACGACCGATATGGCCGATTTTGCGACACCGAATTCCTTGGCCAGCAGGGCGATGACGGCGGCATTCGCCTTGCCGTCCTCGGGCGCCGCGGTGACGGCGATTTTCAAGGCATGACGGCCGTCGGGCTCGTCCAGCAACCCGCCGATCGCGTTGCGCTTCGCCTTGGGCGCGACCTTCAGGCGCAGGCGGATGCCGCCGGCGATGGGTTGGCAGGGCACCGGCTGACCGACCGGCCCGCGCGGCGCGGCGCCTAGCGGACGGCCAGCTCCCACATCAGGTTGCGGCCGAATTGCAGCAGCAGCACCAGCACGATCGGCGACAGATCCAGGCCGCTCATCTTCGGCAGGAAGCGCCGGATCGGCGCCAGCACCGGCTCGCAGAGCTGGTAGGCGATGCGCTGCAGCGCGTTGACGAAGGGATGCCGCGCATTGACGACGTTGAAGGCGGTCAGCCAGCTCAGCACGATGTGGACGAGCAGGACCAGCGTGTAGAGCCAGATGACGGTGTCGATGAGGTTGAGAAGTGCGAACATAGGCGTCTATCCGAGCCCCCGGTTGATGGCGTGCGGCGCGTACCAAGCGAGGCCGGCGCCAGCCAGAGATATGGGAAGAAAACCTAACCGCGCCAAGGTCTTGACGCAAGGCGGGCGGCCACCCGCCAGCGCCGAGCCGCGAACCGGGGTTAAGCGACTGAAATCGCCCGCTTCTCGGCGCGGCTGGAGGCGCCCCGGAACCGCGCCTGACCATTGACAGCGCCCGCCCCCGTCATCATATTCCGCCCCGTTCCCCCCGGGAACCTTCTGACCACGGTGGGCCCGTAGCTCAGTTGGGAGAGCGCCTCGTTCGCAATGAGGAGGTCGACAGTTCGATTCTGTTCGGGTCCACCAATTCAGCCTTTCTTCACTCCACTTTTGAACACGTCAGCATAGGCCCGCTTGGCTAAGTCGCTTATGTCTTGCGGCAATCATGCCTCTCAAAACAAGTCGCTCGGGGACCTGCCCTGAGAGAGAACGCGAATCGTTTCCGTTGCACTCTCGCTAAAAGTGTATTGTAGTACCATCAGAATCGCGTTGGGGGCGCATATGTTGTCTGGGCTGCTATTGGAGAATTTCAAGGCATTTGGCGGCAGCACATTCATTCCACTTGCTCCCTTAACTTTGATCTTCGGGGAAAACAGCGCCGGAAAAAGCTCCATCACGCAGGCGCTATCTTTGCTGAAACAAACTCGAGAAAGCCGAGAGGTAGGGGCTGTTTTGCTACCCCGAGCAGACGTCGATCTTGTTGACCTCGGAAGCTATCAGGAACTCGTGTTCGACCATGAGGTGGACAAGAATGTAGCAATTGGCCTTCGAATCAGAGTCCGCCCCTCAGATACTCTGTTTCCCAGGGCGGGGGATCTTAAAGAGGTAATGATTAGATTTGAATTCGGATTCGCAAGTAAGAAAATCGAGATTCGCCGAGTTGATCTCTATCTAGAAAATTTCTCAGAGCCATTTGCGAGTTTCGCGCCGGCGGCACCAGATCAATCTGATTACTTTTTCTCCCCGTTTCCATTCAGGCCCCGTGCGCTGACGACGCGCACACCCGGACTAAAGCTGGCTCACATTTCTAGTGCCCCTATCCACTGGCAGAGTTCGTTTGACTTTCTTACCCAGAATCGCGCTGCGATAGTGAAAGGCCTGAGAGCCAAGAAAGAAGCCTTAGAAAAACCTGGTGGAGCTCGGCGCTTTGCATGGATGAATTACACTCGGCCCAAAAAGGCGCAGGCCGACAACAAGTATTGGTCCAATAAGCTTCAGCAATTGCTTTCCATCATACCCGGAATTGAATCGTTAGAGAGCTGGACTAAATTTATGCGCTCTCAGTTTCTAGAAGTCCCGGGGACACTGGTTCTTGATGGCTTCATGCCCTCTGGAATATCGAGCGCCCCCACCTGGATCGGATCCTTCTTAAGCGCTTCAACTGATCTAGAACCTGGCGCTTTATTTAATGATTCCATCCAGGCCGTACCAGAACCGACCAGCCTATTGATGATGGCTGCCACGCTCGTGGAAAGGCACATAGAGCAAACCTTTCCCCTAGGTCCGTTCCGACAGGCGCCAGAGCGGTACTATATTTATACCGGCAGCAATCCCAGTGACGTGGGTTACAGCGGCGACCTAATGCCGGATCTACTCTTCCGGAATGCAAAGCTGCTTCGGAATGCCAACAAGTGGCTAGATAGGTTAAGCATTGGATACAAGCTAGGTGTGAGAAGATTGAACAAGTCGAATGATTTGTTTGAATTGCGCCTCACTGATCAGCGCAGATCCAAAGCGCTCGATGCAAGCCTTTCCGATGTAGGCTTTGGGATAAGCCAGCTATTGCCGTTTCTAGTGCAATCGCTCGCCAAGGCAGATCAGATTATTACGGTTGAGCAGCCCGAAGTTCATATTCATCCGCGTCTGCAAGCAGACTTGGGTGATCTTATCGCGGATGCTGCTTCATCTGAGCTTCGCAACCAGTTCCTCATCGAAACCCATAGCGAACATCTCATGCTGAGGATGCAGCGCCTCATACGAACTGGTCGGCTCCCCAAGAAAGATGTTTGCGTCCTGTTCGTAAGCAGGGCCGCTGAGGGTGCACGCGTTCAAGAATTGCGGTTAAATGAGGAAGGTGAGTTCATTGATTCCTGGCCTGGAGGTTTTTTTCCAGAACGACTGCGCGAATTGATGTGACCGCACATGCTCTTCTCGACAGTCGTCAATCCGTCCATTTTCGATCCAAACCAAATTGCAGCGCAGAACTTGTCCGCTCATGTTCTGCGCTTCGCGCAAGCACTGACTGAAAACCTCGTGATGCCTGTCGACAAGTCCGGAAAGCTTGAGAAGGCCATCCTTCTTCACGGCGTTAAGCTGGCACAGCTGCCAAACAAAGGGCCACAGATTTCTGGAATAATTGCCGAGATAGTGAAGCGGCGCAGAGAAAAACTGATCCCCTTCATGTGTGGCGATAGATACTTTGGAGATGAGTTGTGCAAACAGCTTTCGGCAGTCTCCCGCGCAGATGCAGTCGTAACGTTGGCGCCACTTGTTGGCGCCGCCGGCGGCCCATGCACTGTCATTGACATTGCCGATTTCATGATAAGTCAACTGGAGACGCTGCGTCGTCAGGCTCTAGGCGGTTATCACGACCTCGACAAGAGAGCGTCAAAGTGGCTTACAGAACAAATATCTCGGACATGCCGCGGCAGCCAGGAGGTGATCGCAGTCGATCCAATGTTTCTGAGGGCTGGCCGTCGAAAATGGTTCTTACAGGGTCTCTCGTTCTTCGTTCAATCCATTCTATTGGAGCGCGTTCCTGCCGCCCAAGACCTACACCTACGGATCGTAAGCGCGCCGCATTTTGAAGCCGATAAGGACAATCAGATCCAGAAGGCGGACATCAAACTCAATGCAGACATTTTCCTTAGAAAGCTGTCCCAGCATCTGAACAGAGAATTGGGAGCGGCGAGGCCGAAAATTAGAATTTCGCTCAGCTGCAAGAGCGACGACCTCAGTAGACGTCTGCTTCACGATAGATACTGGGCGTCAGACTACTCCGTAGTGAAGATTACTCGCGGCTTCGATTTCTTCTCGGACAACGGCGATCTCTACAATCAATCCCTCTTTTGGGCAGATTCTGCCCGGCCTGTGTTGGCGGAGGTATTGGCGTTGCCAGATGAGATACCGCCTCAGACGATAGTTGTTTGATAGTCACCGAGCTACAACCGCGCGGTTGCCCGTCTCATCGAGCGACCGCGCGGCTGATGCTTTGCGCCGCTAGGCGATCTTCTGCCGGTGCTCCGAGAGCGAGGCGGCGGCCGGGGCTTCGCGACCGGCGATGCCCGCTTCCTTCACCCACGGCGTCTCGCTGATGCATTCGAGGATGCCGGCGCGGTCGATCCAGGTGGTGTTCACCGGCAGATCGGCCGTCGGATAGTGGTTGACCCAGTTCGGTCCCGGCGCGCAGAAGCGCCAGCCATAGCGGTCGAGCGTCGACTTGTTGAGCTCGCGCCCGCGCAAGAGGTCGTCGATGACGATGCCGAAGAAGAAATCCGGATCCTCCGTCCCGTACGACCAGGCGTAGAGCGCGCGGGTCAGGTAGGAGAGCAGGCCGCTCTTCAGCTCGCGCCCCACCGTGCCGCCATGCCGCGCATCGGGATCGATCCAGATGCCGCCGACATAGACGCCGTTGCCCTTGAGCCCGTAGGCGGCGAGCGGAATGTCGTCGAAGCGGTCGCGCGCGCTGATCGGCACGCCGTGCGGATAGGGGAAGGTCAAATCCTCGTACGCCTCGCCCACTGAGCGGCCGTTCAGATCGAGCGGGCGCGAGGCGATGGTGGCGAAGACGCGGTTCATGCCGCTGTCGGTAATGGCCAGCCCCTGGAATCGCGCGTGACCGTAGTGATCATGCAGCGGGTACCAGCCGCGATGCTCCAGCGCCTTGTTGGTCTCCATCAATTCGCGATGCTCCATGATCGCGAGCGTCAGGCCGTTCTCCTCGAGGTCGGCGATGGCGCGGGCCAGGACCGCCGCCAGAAAACGCGCGGGTCCCTTGATCAATCTGATCTCGTCATATGCCGGACGCATCCTGATCTCCTATGAATATTCCCCCGGGAGTCGAACATGCATCTGCCGACTCATTGCAGCCGCTGCCCCCAACGGCTGGCAAACGATGATAGTGAAAGATGCAATGTCCGCAACCGGTCCATTATGAACATTGATGCGCAACGCCATGATTTTTCAGCTTGCACACCCGCGTGGCAATCCCGCGACGGAGACAGACCGTTTCGACTGATGTCTGAATCACGCGACGACCGCACACGCGCAGCGTTTGCATAGCCCATGTGCCGCCGGTCGAAAATCCGTCGGGGGCCCTAGGTCGCTCGGCCGAGCCGCGGTCCTTTCGCAGCATTGATCAAGGCGATGACCGGGGGCCGCGAGGCCGCGCTTGCGCGGCACCGGGCGCGCGGCGGATAGTCACGCTGCAATGCAGTGAGACCGGGGCCCAGCATGCCGAAAGATGCGCGCGAGATGTCCGCCCATGAGCTGCATCGGGCGGCCGTGTTTACGATTTGGCCGGAGCGTCCGGCGAGCGCCGACCCGGCGCGGCACCAGATCTGGGCCTATTGCGATCGCCTGTCTTATGCCCCCGGCGAGACCGTGCGCGTGCATGTCTCGACCACCGCGCCGAGCTTCGACCTCGAGCTCACGCGCGACACCGCGAATCCGGAGATTGTTCTTGTCCGCGAAGGACTAAGGGCCGGCGAAGCGGAGACGCCGGAGGATTGCTCGGCGCGCGGCTGCGGCTGGCCGGTGGCGTTCGAATTCGCGCTGCCGGCGGACTGGCCCTCGGCTGCCTATCGCCTGACCACCCGCGTCGCGGCAAGCGGCAACCGGCGTGCCAACGAGCATCATCACCTCTTCATCCTGCGCCCCGTCCGCGGCGCGACGTTGCAGCGCAATAACCCGGGGCAGAACAAGACGCGGCAGAAGCGCCTGCTGCTGGTCGCGGCGACGGCGACCTGGACCGCCTATAACGATTGGGGCGGCTCCAACCACTATGAGGGCATCACCGGTTCCAACCGCGATCAGTTCTCGCCGATCCTGTCGATCCAGCGGCCGCTGGCGAAAGGCTTCGTAGTACTGCCGATCAACGCGCCGCGCATCGCGCTGACCGAGCCGCCGGCGCCGATGGCGCCACCGCGATATCCGCACATGGAGTGGGCCTATCGCCACGGCTACTCGAAGAAATACGCCTCCGCCGGCTGGGCCTCGTACGACCGGCCTTTCGCCCATTGGGCCGAGCGCCAGGGCTATGCGGTCGACATCTGCGCGCAGACCGACCTCCATTTCGAGCCCGATCTGCTGCAGCGCTATCCTTGCGTCGCCTTCATCGGTCATTGCGAATACTGGTCCTGGGCGATGCGCGACGCCGTCGATGCCTATGTCGAGGCGGGCGGCCGCGTCGCGCGCTTCGCCGGGAATTTCTGCTGGCAGATCCGGCTCGAGGACGAGGGCCGCACCCAGGTCTGCTACAAATACCGCGCGCCGCAGGAAGACCCGTATTACGGCACCGACCAGCAGCGCTTCGTCACCAATCTGTGGGAGGCGCCGGAGATCGGCCGGCCGGGTGCCGCCACCTTCGGCCTCAACACCACCAACGGCATCTATGTCGGCTGGGGCGGTGCCGCGCCGCGCGGCGCCGGCGGCTTCCCGATCTATCGCCCCGATCACTGGGCCTTCAAGGGCACCGGCCTGCATTACGGCGACGTGCTCGGCGCCCAGTCCAGGATCTTCGGCTACGAGGTCGACGGTCTCGACTACGAGATGAAGAATGGCCAGCCCTACCCGACCGCGACCAGCGGCGCGCCGGCGGGCACGCAGATTCTCGCCATGGGCCAGGCGAGCCTGGTCGAGGAGGGCGAGAGCGTCGATCCCGACGACGTCTTCATCGCCCATCTCGACGTCGTCTTCCTCGCCCGCACGCTGCTCGGCAGGGACGGCCCCGAAGAAGTCGAGCGCATCAAGCGCACCAACGGCATGATGGTGAACTTCGCCAGGGGCAAGGGCGAGGTGTTCCACGCCGGCAGCTGCGAATGGGTCGCCGGATTGATCCGCCGCGACGCGATGGTGGAGAAGGTGACGAAGAACGTGCTCGACAAATATCTGGAAGACGGCGCCAGGTAGCGCAATGTCGTCGCCACAAATTCACTCGTCACCCCGGCCTTGAGCGGGGGCCCATGCTGCAGCGGTTCCAGCGGCGGGAGAATGGATCCCGGCTCAAGGCCGGGATGACGGAGGAAAAACGGCAAGATCGCGCGAAGCGACCGGCGCGCCTACGCCCGCCACAGCACCGGGAACCAGTCCTCGCGCAGGCGCTGCCCCGCCGTCATGTCGTGGCCCGGAAACGGCGGCGAGGTTCGCCCCGGGCGCTCGACGTAGCGCGCGTCGTCGCCGACGAAGCGCAGCGAGAAGGCGCGGCGGCGGCGCTCCGTCGTGTTGCCGCGGGCGCCGTGCAAGGTGCGGTAGTGGAAGGCTACCGCGTCGCCCGGCTGCATCGCCCACTCAAGGACATGGAATTTTCCGCGTTCTCCGGCTGCATCGGGATCGGGGATCGGCAGGTATTCGTCGCTGGCGGCGTAGAAATTCTGCGCCGACAGCCAGCGGAC
>WBZN01002411.1_pt1 | contig 10448 bp, 6 predicted proteins | sample 5204281 | NCBI WGS metagenome assembly WBZN01 (sample SAMN12344347, study PRJNA552823) | activated sludge metagenome | biome: Activated sludge suspended growth; feature: Nitrification reactor; material: Wastewater; isolation source: activated sludge from nitrification reactor of wastewater treatment... | reverse complement strand
AGCGGGAGGGCTTGCTGCGGCTTACTTACGTGCCTGCGCCGCCCAGGGAGCAGTCAATTAGAGCCAGCCGAGGGGTAGTAATGAGCCGCTCCACCGCTTAATCGGGGCGAGAGGTTCTAGCTCGTTGCCAACTCGCCAGTGGACCCCCATCCCACCCCAGACCAGCCCAGAACCGGAGCAGAGAGTAACGAAGCGGGAGGGCTTACTACGGCTTACTTACGTGCCTTCGTCGCCCAGGGAGCAGTTTATTCTAGCCAGCCGAGGGATCGTAACCACCCGCTCCACCGCTTAGCGGGGTACATTGAAAGTAGCGTTTGGAGAGAATCTAGGCTAGAGAAATGCACAAAGCCGAAGACAACGAGAAGCAAGAAAGGCAGGCAATGCAGAGCCCGGAGGCGACCGCGCTTAAGAGCCAGGACGCCCAAGCGGCCAGACAAGCAGGCTCAGCAGAAATGAGCGCGGCTGAGAGCATACGGACTAACAAAAGTGACGGGTCACTGAGGAAATACGCCGGGCTGGTGGAGCAGGAACAGAGCATAGAGCTTTATCTCGGGGATAGTTCGGCGTCCAGGGCAAGCAATCTGACGGAGAAACAATTACTAGCGCAGGTCAAGAACAAGGCAATAGAGCAGCAGTCAAAGACCATCGGAGAGCTTGAGCAAGAGATTAAAAGTAATCCGGCGCTTGAGCCGGTCCTAATGCTCAGGCGTCATGCGGAGCAGATAGCGGCAGGGCCGGACCAAGAGAAATACTTAAAGCTTGCCAGAGAACAGGCGGCGGAAATCTCGCCAGACATGAGGCAGAGGCTAGCCCGGAGGTACGGAGAGGACCAAGAAAATTGTGGCAGTCATGAAGTACCGCAGAAGGTAGCCGAGGCTCTAAAAGGGCAGGTAGCCTACCCAGAGCAGGAGATAGAGGGGTTAAGAAGACTCACGCCCGAGGATTTGAGGAAGTTAGCCAAAGCAATGGAAGCAGGCGGGCCAGCCGCCGAAGAGTCGATTAGGCAGACAACGCAAGAGATACTGGTAAGGACAGGCGAGAGCAGCAGAGACACCATGCTAGCCGGAATTAAGCTTGTCGTGGATGTTTTGAAGTATGACCGAGATTTAGTATTTAATCCGGAGAAAGCCAGAGAAGACGCAGGCAAAGCCGGAGAAGCGCTAGCGCCCTTGATTGTAGCGGGTGTGCTATTTGGTGCTGGAACCGCAGGAGCCGTAGAAGAAGTGAAGCGAACCGGAGACTACAGCCTACCTTTGAGCCGTCTGGGGGCTGGTCTTAACAGCTGGTATGAGAAACAAAGCCCAGGCGATCAGATGGCGATAATGGCGGAGATATGCGCCGGGTTTGGAGTTGTGGCGGGCGCGGCCGAGGTCAACAAATTAAGAAAGCCTGGTGCTTTCATGGCATTTTTGAAAGAAGGCTATGAGGCGATGCCGAGAAACCCAGAGGCTGAGAGAAGGGCAATAGAGGCACTTAGCAGGGTCTTTAAGGGGCGGGAGCCGCTCGCACAAGGTGTAGGAAGAGACTATACTTACGCTATGTCGAAGGCTGATGACTTGCATGGCAAGCCTTTAGATACCATGAAACCGAGACACAATACCGAAGTATTGAAAGCACAAGAGGTTATGGAATTAGCGCAGCAAAAGGCTATAAAAGAAAGTGTCAAGGATAAAGTAGAGAACTATCTACTTTCGCCCACCCAAAAGAATGAGCGTTATAAGTGGTTTGATAAGGCTCTAGGTTTTACTCTAGAAAATAAGGAAGATTTGATCAGGCAAATAGTATTTGATCAAGCGAAGTTACGCCCAGCGCGTAGTGGGGATTTTGGATTAGTGTATGAGCAAGTTGGAAGTTTGCGGGGAGCAAATGGAAAAATTCTTGAGAATTGTAGATTCTATTGGCACCAAGATCCGTCCACAGGGTTATTTCGTTTCGCAAACATAATGCTGCCCAAAAAGAGGAAGTGATGCAAATGTCGTTTAAAGAGAGTGATTCAGTAAGGCTCAAAAGGAGCATGACGGTTGAATGGGATGATGAGATGGTGGAGTTACCTATTGGGGCACTTGGTGCAGTAATTCTTATTGGAGAAAAGAGAGACAAGGACAACAATCCTGTTTCTTATCTTGTGGATTTTTCTGGTGATGGAGGCCAGCCTTTGGCGATGGTTTCAATACCAGCGGATGCGTTGATGCTTTGTGAGCAAGAATTGAAATCCAGGCATAGTGGCGAGGTGGCTTAGTAGTTATCAGCCGTAGGTTAGGCGGGATGGGGTGGATCGGGTACCCCAAATAGGGGGTAGCTTGTAAATGACAACCGCCGGTGATGCCACCTGCCAAGACCACGTAATAAATTAAAGCCTGTAAATGCCTGCCAGTCAAGCATTTACAGACGAGCATGTAAAAACAGAACACATAATATATCTTATCGGACGTTGTTAGATGTCTGGTGAGTTGTTTCGCTTGGAAATGGCGTAAAAGATGGACAGGGTTAGATTCCCTGGCTATACTTTCCCCCATGAGTGATACCGCCCGTAGTTATCAGCCACAACCTCCCGCCGACACCAGCGGGCTCGATGACTTCTTTGCCTCTGAGTCCGGGCTGGACAAGCTATGTCCGGACTCATGGTTAAGCCTCTCGGAAGCTGCTACTCATTTCACAGTCAATGAAAAGACTTTGAGAAGATGGATTAAACAAGGGCGTATTAGGGCACTTAAGGTCGCTGGTCCTCGTGGCGATGAGTGGCGAATTGAGCCTGGACAATCACCATCAGTCAAACCCAAACAAGAGCCCGGGCTGGACATGTCTAGTCCGGGCTTGTCTGATGATTTGCAAATCTCCCAAAATCAAGTTACGCCAATCGCCGAGAACTCTGGGCATGTTGTAGTTGAGGTGTCCGGGCAGGACATTCCGAGTCCGGACATGGTTGCGCATCACAAAATTTCCACTTCAGCGATGATAACGTTGGAAGAACTAATTGAGCTTAGAACAAGACTTTCAATCAGTGAATCTGAAAATACCAAGCTCAAGGAACGACTTCAGGGAGCTGCTTATCGAAACGGCTTTTTAGAATCGAAACTTGAAGATAAAGACCAGCAACTCAAGCTTTTGACCGATAGTCAGCATGACCGACGTGGTTGGTGGGCTAGATTTGCTACTTGGTTCATCGGTGCTCGGTAGTCTTTTTGACTGAGAGATCATATAATCGAGTGCGAATATCTGCCACCATATACGGTGTGAGATATCAAAGACATGCGAGAGATATAGATACGCAAAATCATAGCGGTTCAGTGAACCAGCCCTAGTAAAGATAAAGCCCCGACCGAGGGTCGAGGCTATCCAATCAGGTTTTGCTTTTGCCGGGCGATTTCCTGAAGCTGCTAGAAGAATAGCGGATAGCTTTTGCTCGGTCAAGTTTGCTTTGAGAAAAAAAGCAAGGAGAGAGCGACGAGCGAAGCCGCAGCCGTCCTAGAAAGCCCACCAGGGCTTGAGGACCGCTCACTAGATAAAAAAATTAAATCATCGGGATTGCCATCTGTGGCAGTACCGGTAGATATCTGTCACCTCTACCCTGTCAATCAGCCCTCGATATGGAAACACGAGGGACAAAGACGGTGGATGCAGTGGAACCGGCCCTTAGATAACGGCCAGATCCTGGGCGTCATGTCAAACGAAGGGCGCGGTCTGTATCGCGGCTGCTATTGGGGCGAATATACAAAGCATGGCGTTCTTGACGTTGACACTGGCAGCCAGTACCACAGCAAAGAGGCGTTAACTAATCTTGCTGAAGACTTTAATTTACTGGGACTGCCCTTGGTGCCATTCCAGAGTAGCGAGTCAGGCGGCTGGCACCTGTATTTTTCTTTTGACAGCTTTGTACTAAGCAAAGAAGTAGAAAGCAAAATAAAAGAGTACTTGCGCTTCCGTAGCTACGAAATTAAGCAAGGCACCCTAGAAATATTCCCGTCGAATAACGCGCTTAGACTCCCACTACAAAAGGGCTTTGCCTGGCTCACTCCGGACGGGCAAGTAAAGACTAAAAGAGAGGACTTAACCCAAGAGCAAGCAATAACTAGGTTTCTTCGGGATCTGGACGCAAACAAAACAAACTGGGAGGAGGTCAAAACCCAGATAGCACAAGAAATTTATTCCGCCGGCGCCGGCGTTGCCGGCAACGCCCAGGGCGAAGAAGAAGCGCTAATTGATGAGGGTTTCACAGGGTTATTCAAACCTGGGTTAGATTGGGAGAAGTACCAAAGAGGTAGACAGTACTGGCTCTTTGGACTAACAGAAAACAAACAAAGACATGATGCCGTCATATGCCTTGGTCATTATCTTTGGTATGGAGACGAGGCCCATGGCGTCAGAGCCCTGCCCGGTCGCCGCAATAGAGAGCAGAGAGCCAGGCTAATTGAAGAGAGCCTAGAGAGAGGGCATAACGGGCGGTCTGAGGACATCAATAAAGGCCGGTGGAGTGAAGTACAGTCCGATATCTATAGGGCGGCTTCCTGGACCAGAGAGACCCCTTTAGTAACTAAAGAATATGAACCTTACCAGCTAACAGAAAGACTGCTTAAACGCCTGGAATGGCTCCACAAAACAACAGGCAAGCTGTGGACTATAGAAGAGCTAGAAAAGGCGAATATATCAAGAAGCATTGAAGCCAGGCAAAGAATAGCGCTAGCCGTAGCTCAGTTGGAAGCGGAAGGACTAGCCGTAAACCAATTGAGAGTAGCCATACGAGCAAAAGCCTGCCGGAAAACAGTACGAAAAAATCAAGACCTTTTAGAGGGGTGGGGAGGCGAATTAATAGCGGGGGGGCTGGGGGGTCCTGTTACGCCTCCTGACTTCTACGCTGGTTTCTCTCAGCAGTTCAGACTTTTAGATCCGGTGCCTTGTAGCGGGGGGTCAATAGCTTCCTTTTCTGGTCTTCGCTCAGTTAGTGTTCTCAGCCCTAGTGAGGGGGAGAGCTTGACTCCCTGTGCTGAAGCTGCACCAGGGCGAAGGCGGACGACAGACGGCAGAGGCATAACGGAAGACTCGCCGCCTCCACCTGCAAGAATTAAAGCACAAGGGTTAAGCTCTGGTTTTAGGGGTTCTCGGTATGTTTGCGGCATATCCTCAGTCGCTTTGCTCCTTCCGGTATTCCTCAGCGGTCTTATTTTCTTAGGGTTCTGGTCGGCACGAATCCGGCAGTATGACCGGGGTTGTGTGGTGTCTTCCCTCAGTATTGGTCTTATATCTGCACCTATTAAACAAGATACCAGGCTGATTTTAAGACTTTGGGAGATAGCGGCAACGAGGGGGCCGCCGGGCAGCTTCTGATTGCGGCTATTTTTTTGAGCCTTTTACAACAGGTCATCCTGACTAGCTTTTGAGCTTTTAGATATGCCAAGGATGGCTTGCCGTCTGTGTTTTCTATGGGCTAATAACTCAAGAGCCCTAGCCCGTGGCAGTTAATGGCATGTCAGAAGCGTTGCCCCTGGTGACAGCTTCGCTCATTGGGGCGGGCGGGATATGGGTCTATGCAGCTTATTACATGCGCCCGCGCGACACGCACACGCGCGCGTAATAAGGCGAGTAAAAAACGGCGATATGGTAATGGTAAAAATAATAAACGGTAAAAATAAAGATAAAAATAAATGGTAAACAAAGGTAACGGTAAAAATGTGCTATCATTCCTCCATAATCAATCGAATCCAGCAGGTGCAGCCATGGCAAGACGACACGCAGTAACAGCAGATGAGCTTTACGAGACCGCTAACCGCCTCAAAGCCGAAGGTAAACAGGTAACTGCTACCTCCCTTCTGGATGCTCTGGGCGGCGGTAGCCTTCGCACCATCTACAAGTACCTGGATATGTGGCAGGAAATCCAACCAGTAGCCAAAGTCTCAAGTAGCCCCGTCGATGTACCGGAGAAAGTACAGGCTAGTTTTATCGCTGCCTGGAGGGCCGCAACAGATGCCGCAGCAATAGAAATAACCGCCGTCAAAGCCAAAGCAGCCGAAGACGTAGAAGCCGCCCTAGGCAAATTTCAGGAAGCCCTGGACGCAGCCGACAAGGTAACGGCAAAGCTCGATGAAGCGGCAAGCGAAATAGAAGAACTAAAAGACAACGTCCAGTACCTGACTGGTAATAACACCCAACTAATAGCTGAAAGCTCGTCATACAAAGCCAAGACCGAGCAGTTAGAAAGCCAGGTCCAGTCACAAAAGGAAGAATTAGAGAGAATTTACGACGCGCACAGGCAAGAAGAAGAACGCATGAGGGACCGCATGGCCGCTCTAGAAAAGCGTCTTGATGAATCACAAAAACGCGTGTCTGATTTAGAAAAGGAGCGCGATGGCGCAACTGCAAAAGCAGAGGAAAGCCGCAAGCAGTCTGAGAAAGCAGAAGCGGCGGCGGTATCTGATCGCAAAGAGAGAGACGAAGCGATAAAGGAAGCGGCGGAGTTAAAAGGGCAGGCAAACGCGCTCAAGGAGCAGAACTCTAACCTAATGGCTAAATTGAACGCTGAAGAAAAACACGATAAGAAGAAGTAGCAGCACAAGATGCCAAGCCAATTGTGGAAATTAGTGTAAAGTAACCGCGAAATACATCAATCGTTGCAAACCAGGGCTAGCGCTAGCTAATGCACGGTAATTAGGTTTTGGGAAATAACGATATCCTTAAGGTGTCTAAGTTTTCCGTTTTTTTGGCTTCATGAAAGTCTATGAACATTGATCCTGTCGCCCTTTATGAGCGAGGGTTCATGGGTCTACTTTTTCATTTTCTTACCAGGCAAAAACTCTAAAACAGCCAACTGACTATCAACTCCGAGTAATCATCTCTTGCGGCTTTGCTGTGTGGGGTGATTTTGCTTTGTTTCGAAATGGGCTCTGGTAGACAAAACAAACCAATCAACCTTGAAAAAGGAACAAATATGAAACTTATAAAGAAACGATGGCTAGGCTTCGCCTTCGCCCCGGCGCTATTTGCGCTGATTGGCTTTGCCTCTCCGGCAAGTGCTGCGAACTACTCTGGCAACTGTGCTGGAATATCAGCCTTTGATGGTAACGGCAACGTCGATATCACCAATACAGGCACTTGCACTCTGCCAACTGCAATAACTGCCTCTGGATTTATTCACATAAACTCAACAGGCGCAATAACTGCCCAAGGGGCTTTGCAAGGTACCGACCTTGACATTAAGACCACCGGTGGTGCAATAACCACACAGGGGCTAACCACAACCAACGGCGATCTCAAGATTTCGTCAGCTACCAATATCACCACAACTGGAGCGATTGCCAGTAGATACTCCTTCCAAGCGAATGCCAATAGCGGAAAGATTTCTGTCTCTGGAACAGTCACATCAAACCAGAGCGGGAGCGGAGGCAACATTCTACTGGTTGCAACCGGCAATATTGCTACTGGTTCAATCAGCAACTCTGGTTCTTCGGTAGTAGGTGGCATTGAAATTCATGCTAACACCGCTGCTAACGGCAGTCAGTTTGTGATCGGTGGCACTACTGGAGCCAATGGGATCAATGGAACGATTAATACCAGCACTGCGACTGGCGGCGGCACCAACCCGACTTTTATCAACGGCGGAATATTTATTACCAACGGTAATGCCAATTCAACAGCTGGTATCAAGGTCAATTCGGCAGGCAGTATTAATGTAATAGCTTCCGGTTCAAGAAGCGGCATTATTGCCCTCGACGCTCGTAAGGGCAAGATTACTCTACCCACTGGCGCCCTCAGTTCACACGGTCCTGCTAATCAACCAGCTGGCCAAATAATCCTGATGAGTGGCACTCTGACGACAGTGAACGGTACTGTTATCGATGCTTCTCAGGATGCTGGAGCAATCGCAACTAATCACGGTGTGATTATTGCGGCAAGCACTATTAATGCCGCTGGAACAAACGGGTTGCAGATCAAAGGAGACGGTAATGGCATTTCTACTGCATCAGGAAGCGCTTACGCCTTGATTGTTCCAACTGGCGGTCAAACTGTTACTAGTTCTGCCTTTACTAGCAACAATGTCAATAACATGTTGTGGACAGCTAGTAACTATGACCCTGCCCTGGTAAACAATCCGCTTACAGTTGCTGGAACCGGGCCAATTACTTTGTCAGCAAACGGAGACTATGCGCGAGTTACGGTCTCTGCAAACCCTGTAGTTTTCAGCAACAAGGCAGTGACAATTACTGCCAAGGGCAACATCGATCACCAAATCCAGCTCAACTATCCAGGTGCTTTAACTGGAGCGACTGGTTTGACCTTCAGTGGTACTGGTGCAGTGAGCATGGATGCGAGTGGACTAGCTTCCGGCAATGCTGGCGGAACCATTCAAATCCGCTCGGATAAGATGAGTCTTTTGAGTTCTGTTCCATCAATCACGCTGAAAGCCGATGGAAATGGCGCAGGCAATGGCGGTAACGTAAATGTTCAGCCAAGCTCAATTGCTGAGTGGTCGGCTCCGACATCAACGATCTCAGCAAATGGACCGTTCGGCAATGTCGTTTATCAGCCATTTATGGGCTCGACGGCAGGTGCAGCAACAATCAACTCAACCACTTTTAACATCACTGCAAATGCGCGTAATAGCGCTGGTGATGCTGGTACTGTCTATTTCCAGACTAGTGCATTAACGTTGAATGCTGCTACCAAGGTCAAGATTACGAGCAACGGTCCTACAGCTGGCACTGGCAAGGGTGGCAACATTACTCTATTCCCCGGCGCTATTGCCAATCTGAAGTTGGGTACTAATGCTGGTGATGTACAGGTTCTTGCTGATGGAGGTTCTACGGGCGGTGACGCAGGGCGGTTAAACATCAATCCGTTCCCTGGAAGCATCACCATTGACACTGCCAACGCCGTGAGCGCTAAGGCAATCGCCGGAAACGCTAAGGGTGGTTTTGTGCAGCTTGTTGGTAATCCCAACTTGTCGGTGAATCCGACCCTGACTGGCGCAACTATCAACGTGGACGGTAAAGGCACTGGTGCTGGTGGCGAAATCCATATCTTTGCAAACGGCACACTTAATTTGGGTACTGCTGCTGGCTCTTTGGCGCTTTCCGCGAAGGGCGACACGGCTGGAACCGGTGATGGTGGGATTATCGAGCTTGGTTATATTACCACTTTGAATATTACCGATCTTTCAGTCTCAGCCGGAGGGGCTGCTAATTCTAACGGCAAAGGAGGAAACATCAACATTCACGACGGTGGCACATACACCATTACTGGTGTCATTAAGGCTGACGGAAAAGGCTCTGGCGATGGTGGAAACATCACCATAAGCTCACCGTTTGCTAATGTTATGACACTCAATGGGGCTAATATTTCTGCATCAGCTGACACTAACGGCGCTGCATCTGGAAAAAATATTACCATTCTGAATGCCGGTCAAATTTTGATGAATGGTACGAATGTCAATGCTAACGGTGCTGGAACTGGTGACGGTGGCATAATTCAAATTGAGGTAACGAGTGCTAACTCTCCAAAACTTGATTTGAATGGAATCGGAACTTTTGTCAACGCATTCGGAGGTCCAGATGGTCTCGGTGGCAAGTTTATCTCAGGTAATATTGAGCAGTTCAGGGCGCCTGAAGTTGTCACAGTTAGGGCTGGTGATAATAGGCCTATTGCTGACTTTGATGGTTCAATGACTTTGAATCTTGTTCTCTGTCAGCAGTGGAAAACACCATATGCTCCAAGTTTCCCGGCTTCTTATTGGAACTGCTCGCATCCTACCGCTCCTGATTCCGATGATGAAATTCATGTTGGTCAGGCAGCTGGTTTTATTAGTTCGCTCAGAGCAGAGTTAAAAAGTCCCAGTACGCATTTGTTTGTCTTTGCTGATGCGATGGCATACAGAAGATTTTTCACAGAATCAGTGCAAAACGTTCCTAACGATGCTCTTGGTTACACCACTACTGTTGGCGGACCAATAATTTTTGCTTCTCTGTTCAGGAACTTTATCGGCAGCACGGGCTACACGGCCGCTACTGCTGTTGAACTTACCGAAGCAAGTTCTCACGAATTGACCCATGCGATTGATTTTAGAAAGGGATTTCATTCTACAACCGCGTCATGGAGTAATTTCGCTAAGAATGATTTTCTGAATCTGGATTATTCGACGGTAGGAAGCTCATCAGCAACATCTACAAAACGACTGGCCTGTTCAACCAACAACTCAGCACCTCTCGATGGTGTGATTGATGCATCGAGCAACTCAACTTTTTGTGACCCATTGAATCCGGGGCACCTTAAAGCTTCTTACACAGTTGGTGGAGTGATACCTTCGAATAGCAAGCTACTATTGAACGCAGAACCGGACATTTTTGGCTTGACCAACGGAGGTTTTTACTTTGAGCTGTACGCGCAGTCTGGCACTTACGAGTATTATTCACATTTGTTGCCTCCAAGTCTTTACTTGAAGCCAACGTCTGACGGCGTTTTTG
>WBZN01002410.1_pt1 | contig 10453 bp, 10 predicted proteins | sample 5204281 | NCBI WGS metagenome assembly WBZN01 (sample SAMN12344347, study PRJNA552823) | activated sludge metagenome | biome: Activated sludge suspended growth; feature: Nitrification reactor; material: Wastewater; isolation source: activated sludge from nitrification reactor of wastewater... | reverse complement strand
CGCCTCTTTAGTTATGCTCATACTTCGTCGATTCCACAGGACTTAACAGTAACAATGTAGCAACAGCCCGTGACCTCGCAAAACTGGTCAAATCCGCCTATCACTACACCGCGATTCGTGAATTTTCGACGACCTCCAAACATTTCGTGTCTCCCGGCAACAAGCGCGGCAATTTACAGTATGTCAATTCCAACGCATTGATTAGCAGTCAGAACTGGGAAATTGCAGTATCCAAGACAGGTTATCTGAATGAAGCAGGACGATGTCTGGTCATGCAAGCCAACATTTCCGCCCAGCCAGTCGTTATCGTGTTATTGAACTCATGGGGTAAAAATACACGCATTGGCGATGCCAATCGTGTGAAAAAATGGATCGAAAACAACCCCAACCGCAAGCAAGTTTAGTCAAACCTTCAATTCGCATTCAATCCATAAATTTCGCCATATTTATTTTTAAGGTAGTCGATGAAATAAACCGGATTTAACGCTTCGCCGGTTACGTGCTGCACCAACTCCTGCGGCGTATACAAACGACCCTGACGATGTATGTTTTCGTTGAGCCAGTTTTTGATCGGCGCAAACCTTCCGGCTGCAATCGCATTTTCTGTATTAGGCTGTTCCTGCAACATCGTTCTGTAAAACTGACAGGCGTAGATTGCACCAAGGGTATAGGATGGAAAATAACCGAATGCCCCGCCACTCCAGTGCGAATCCTGCAATACACCCAAGGTATCGGTTGGTGGAGTGATACCGAGATACTTGTGCATCAGTTCATTCCAGATTTGCGGTAAGTCATCCACCGGTATCGCGCCTTCAAACAAACCCTTTTCAATTTCGTAACGCAAAATGATATGCAGTGGATAAGTCAGCTCATCAGCCTCAACGCGGATGAAATCGGGTTTGCAGGTATTGATGGCACGATAAAACGAATCCACCGTTGCTGCTTGCAGCTGCTCAGGAAATACGTCACGAAACGTAGCGAAATAATGCGCACAGAAAGGTTTACCCTGTGCAATCATGCGTTCCCAAAATAGCGATTGCGATTCGTGAATCCCCATGGTCAGGGATTCCGCCACGGGAAGATCTCCCAGTTCCCCATGCGGACGCCCTTGCTCATACAGCGCGTGCCCTGTTTCATGTATGACAGAATACAGCGACTCGATGAAATCGCTGTCCTTGTAACGCGTGGTAATACGAACATCGGTTGGGTGACTTCCGCCGCAGAATGGATGCACCGAAACATCGATTCTTCCCTGATCGAAATCGAAACCAATATCGCGACTGATCTGCCTGGCCAATGCCTCCTGCCGATCCAATGCAAATCGCCCCCGTAGAAATGATGTATCGGGCTGGCTGCCACGATCCTGGATGGTCTGAATCAGCGGAATCAATTCCTGCTTCAGGTATTCAAATATGGGGGTGATCTCATTCATGGTGGTGCCGCGCTCGAACAGATCGATATTGGCATCGTATATGTGCATACCCGGGGAGACACACTGCGCCCATTCACTTTTCAGTTGCAGGAAACGCTTGAGGATGGGTGCAAAATCTGCAAAACGATTTTCCTTCCGAGCATTGACCCAAATGCCTTGTCCGCGCGAACTCAGTTCGGCCAGTTCCTGCACCAGCTGTTTCGGCACCTTGGTTTCCAAATCATATTGCCGTTTTGCCTCGCGAATATTGCAGCGTTCTACTTCCCCAAGATCAGATTGGGTCTGATTCTGCAGGGTATCCAGGCACTCTCCCAGTGTCGGATCGACCATGCGGTCGTGAATGATGCCGGCCAGCGCTGCTATCTGCTTTGCACGCGCCTCGCCAGCCCCCACAGGCATCATGACTTCTTGGTCCCACCCCAGGGTACTCATGACGCCGCTCAGATGCGTGATTTCTTCCAATTTGTGAACCAAATTGTGATAATGCGGATTCATGTTTTTCATTCCCTTGTCAAATTTCATCTCAAGCTGTTGCATCCAGAGATAGCGTTATGCAAGACAGCCCAGTATCATAGCCATTTTAACTTCTCGGGTTCATATTGCCATGCTCTGGATAAAATCATTACACATCATTTTCATGGTAACCTGGTTTGCAGGCTTATTTTATCTGCCGCGTCTGTTTGTCTACCATGCCCAATGCGAAGACCAGCCTGGTAACGAACGCTTCAAGATCATGGAACGAAAACTTTATTATGGCATCATGACACCCGGTGCGGTGCTGACCGTCGTGTTTGGCACCTGGCTGTGGTTAGGTTACGGTTTCTCGGGAGATTGGCTTTACGCTAAGCTGGTTCTGGTTTCGGTATTGATTTTCTATCACTATTACTGCGGAAAATTTGTCACTGCTTTCAAAAATGACGCCAATCGGCATGGTCATGTTTTTTACCGCTGGTTCAATGAATTTCCCGTACTGATCCTGTTTGTCGTGGTCATGCTGGTAGTAATCAAACCGGATGTAACGGCTCTGGTAACCGAATCATTCCGTTAACTTTTCAAGTGAAGGCAATACCGGGTTTCTCCGGCTTAATCATCGATAATTTGCTGGCCTGGAAACAACACATCTGTAAATCCAAACTGCCGAAAATCCCTAATACGCATCGGATATAAAATACCCTGCAGGTGATCGCATTCATGTTGCACGACTCGCGCATGAAAACCGCTGACGCTACGATCGATTTCGGTACCATACGGATCGAATCCCTGATAGCGCAAACGCACAAAACGCGGCACTATGCCGCGCATACCGGGTACGCTGAGGCACCCTTCCCAATCCTCCTCCATATCCTCTGACAATGGCGTCAATTTTGGATTCAGCAGAATGGTAAAAGGTACCTCATCGGCATCCGGATAACGCTGGTTTTTTTCGAAGCCAAAAATCACCACCTGCAGACTTACACCGATTTGCGGTGCCGCAAGACCAGCACCATTCAGATCGGCCATCGTATCCCGCATATCCTGTATCAAGGCATGCAATTGCGGTATATCAAATTGTTCGACGGGTCGGGCTTGTTGCAACAGCAACGGCTCGCCCATTTTTAGTACGGATTTAATTGCCATGACAACTCACCACCTGTTCCAAAATATTTCTTACTTTCACCATAGCTTGCTCCAACACGGCAGAAATTTCTTTCAACGGGATACCGTTGACATTTGCTCCACGTCCGGCTGCATGATTGGCCACGACTGCCAAAGTGGCATAATTCAATCCCAATTCACGCGCCAAGGCACTCTCCGGCATGCCGGTCATACCAACCATGTCTGCACCGTCGCGCTCCAGCCGGTCGATCTCTGCCGCCGTTTCGAGACGAGGACCCTGGGTCGCAGCATAAACTCCGCCGTCTCTGATAACCTCATTGGCTTTTTGCGCAGCCCGCAGCAACAGCGATCGCGTCTGCTGGCAATACGGTAGCGTAAAATCGATATGGGTGACGCGATTTTCGGTGTTATCGAAAAAAGTGAAATGACGCCCATAGGTGTAATCGACAATCTGATGCGGTACAACCAGCTGTCCAGGTGCCAGATCTGCATGAATTCCACCAACCGATGCCACGGCTATGACATGGCAGGGTTTCAGTGAATGCAGAGCCCATAAGTTGGCGCGGTAATTTATGGCATGAGGCGGTATGGTGTGACCGTGACCATGCCGCGCCAGAAAAACGATATCTTCGTCAAGCAGCTTCCCGAATGTCAGCGGTCCGGAGGGTTCACCGTAAGGTGTACGAATGATTTGCCGGTGAGAAATCTCCAGGCAAGACAACTGTGTCAATCCACTGCCTCCAATGATCGCTAGCATGATTCCCCCATCTAATCTGTCGTGGCATAAATGGCGGGCAGGTTCCGCCATAATCCATGTATATCCATCCCAAACCCAAAAACGTAGCGGTTGGGTACAGGCAAACCGATAAAATCTGCCTTGGCCAGCTTGCATTGACCAGTCTGTTTTTCAACCAGCACCGCACTATAAAAGGATCGGGCTCCGCTTGCCAGCACCTTATCTCGCACGGCCGCCATTGTTACCCCTTCGTCGAGAATATCGTCGAGCACCAGCACCACGCGATCACGCACATCCTCTCGCGGTTCGGCCTGCCAGTGAATGGCACCACCCGATTTACCTTTGCCGTAGCGGGACAAATGCAGGTAATCAAAATCCATGGGAAATCGCAGTTGCGGTAGCAATTGTCCGGCAAAAACCACAGCTCCTCCCATTACGCACAAAACCAGAGGCTGCTGCTGAGCCAAGACCTGCGTGATTTCGTCAGCCAGACGCTGCAAGGTCTGTGTAATCACTTGCTCGGAGTGAATCAATTCGGCTGAGGACAATAATTGCTGCGCCTGTTGCGAAGTCAACATCATGTTTCAAAGAAATTCAGTAATGAGAAGATTGTTAGCAATTTTAGCGGATGCAAACTCGCGCTTTTCGGACAGTCCAAGCCAACCGGGTTCATAAAGGTGTCTACTGTAACATGCTTAGCAAGCCGGCTTCATCCAGTGTAGTAATGCCCAAATTGATAGCCTTGTCATATTTACTGCCAGGGTCGTTGCCCACGACAACATAATCAGTTTTTTTCGAAACACTGCCGCTGACTTTACCACCCAGCAATTCAATTTTTTCCTTAGCTTGCTCGCGACTCAACGTCGGCAGTGTGCCTGTTAGTACAAATGTCTTACCTGACAAAGGCGAGGCCTGAACTTTACTATCCAGTATTCCCTCTTGTTCAAGCCACTGCACTCCGCTTGCACGCAACTGTTCAATCACTTCACGGTTATGCGCTTCGGCGAAAAAATCCACGATGCTTTCCGCGACGATGGGACCAACATCCGATACCTGTTGTAACCGTTCGCTATCGGCCGCCATCAGGCGATCCAAGCTGCCTAGATGACTAGCCAGATCCTTGGCCGTTGCCTCACCGACATTGCGTATCCCCAAAGCATAGATAAATCGGGCCAGCGTCGTATTTTTACTGTTCTCAATGGCTTGCAGCAAATTACCTGCAGATTTCTCGGCCATGCGCTCGAGATTGGCCAAGGCTGTCAAGCCGAGTCTGTACAGATCGGCTGGCGTTCGAATGATGACATTGTCCACCATTTGATCGACCAGTTTTTCTCCCAGCCCTTCGATATCCATTGCACGACGCGATGCAAAATGCAAAATGGCCTGCTTGCGCTGGGCAGGACAAAATAATCCCCCCGTACACCGAGAAACGGTTTCATTCGTAAGCCGAATTGCGCGGGCTCCGCAGACTGGGCAGTGATCCGGCATGGTAAAAATAAAAGCCCCGGGCAAACGTTTTTCGGGTACGACCGATACGATCTCGGGTATGACATCACCGGCGCGACGCACCACCACCGTATCACCGACTCTCACATCCTTACGGGCAATTTCATCCGCGTTATGCAAGGTGGCATTGGTTACCGTCACGCCTCCGACAAAAACCGGATTCAAACGCGCCACCGGAGTCAAAGCTCCGGTTCTGCCGACTTGCACATCGATACCGATCAATTCCGTGGTGGCCTCCTGCGCTGGAAATTTGTGCGCAATGGCAAAGCGCGGCGCTCGCGATACAAATCCCAATTGCCGTTGTTGATCAATTGCATTGACCTTATAGACCACACCATCAATATCATACGGTAAATGGTCGCGCACATCGCCTATTTGCTGGAAATAAGCCAGCAGTTCACTGGTTCCATGCACCACCTTACACTCTTTGGCCACTGGAAAATGTAACGACGCCAGGTAAGCCATGACATGAGCATGTGTGTCGCGAGGTACGCAGGAATCGTCATACTCGCCCAAGCCATAAGCAAAAAAAGTCAGACGCCGGCTCGCCGTAACCGCCGGATCCAATTGCCGCAACGAACCCGCAGCAGCATTACGTGGATTGGCAAACAATTTCTCTCCCTTCGCCTGCTGGCGCAGGTTCAGAGCAAGAAAATCGGCCTTTAGCATCAATACCTCTCCCCTGACTTCCAGCAATGCAGGTGGGTTATTCACTGGAAGCGATAACGGAATGGAATGCACGGTTTTCAGATTTGCGGTAATTTCTTCCCCAGTATATCCATCGCCACGCGTGGCACCCTTGGTAAAAACACCCTGTTCATAACTGAGACTAACTGCCAGTCCATCAAACTTGGGTTCTACTGCATATTCGACGCAGGATGCCGACAATCCCTCACAATTTCTTCGATCGAAGGCTTCCACTTCTGCCGTGGAAAAAGCATTGCTCAGTGACAACATCGGTTGCCGATGCGTAACTTGCGCAAAAGCTTTGAGCGGTGCCGCGCCTACGCGTTGTGTCGGTGAATCCGGCGTGATCAGTTGCGGATGTTCCTGCTCGATGTGCTGAAGCTCGTGCATCATTCTGTCAAATTCAGCATCTGGAATCGTCGGATCATCCAGAACGTAGTATCGATAATTGTGCAAATCGATTGTGGATCGCAAGGTCTGAATATGCTGTTTTATGTTTTCGATCGATTCATTCATAAGCTGAAGAACTACTGACATCTCCGAAATCTGGACTGGGTTTTCACATAGCTTACTGCATTTTTCCTTCAATCCCCATCCACTCGATGTACACAGGGTACAAATGCAGTGCCGCGATTGGCAAAAAATCCTTTATACTCACGGCTATCTTTTAGCGAACCTCTTTTCGACGCGCCACTCCGGGCGATTCAGTTATGAGTGACAACAAATTTACGATCCGAATTCAGATTCAGCAACCGCATCAAGCCATCGAAGAAATTTACCCCGACTGGGTCGAACCCGAAATCGAGTATGAAGAAACCTGGAACTGGCGAAGAATTGCTATCGCAGCCGCCACAGTTCTATTGTTACTATTTGCGCTTGTCTATTGGTTGCTGGGTTCGGATGAACGCACATCTCCGGGAAAACAGGTTGCGGAAACCGTCGAAACAACTCCATCGGCGCCACAAAACGGCTCCATATCACTGCAATCACAAGCTGTGCAAGCACCAAATCAGGTGCCAAACCAATCCATCAAATCGATTCCAGTCGAACCCCAGGATTCCGCCACCGGCAAACCACAACAACCTCCAATGGTACGCTCGCCCGATACATCATCCCGATCAACTACTGCTGACTCGTCACTCGAGCAATTTTTAGCTCCTGTCGTACAAGCCAAAACCGAACCCGAGGCGCTTGGACGCGTAATCATTCCGCGTCAAAAACCCAAAACGAGTAAACCTGCCCACATAGCCAATCCAGATCAAACTCCCCAGTCTATTGCAGCATCTCCGGATACAGCGCACGTTTACCGGGCACAATTGACACATGCCATTGAATCGCGCGAACCGACCGATGATATCGATATGCTGGAATTACAACATGGAGAATCGAAATCCATATATTTCTATCTACACCTTAAAGGCCTGCAGAAGAAGATAGTTCGTGTACTGTGGTTTCATGATAACAAACTGGATTCACGGTTGACACTGCAGATACATGGCGACGATTGGCGAACCAATGCCAGCAAGCAACTGGATGAACAGCGCACAGGATCATGGCGCGTTGAATTGCAGGACGAATCCGGGTCAGCCCTGGTCGTTCGCAATTTCACCGTTGCGTTGCGTTAACCCCGGGATGATGAGGTTATTATGAAATATTGCAGCCATTGCAGTGCAACCGTGGAATTGATTATCCCCGAGGGAGATTCCCTGCCACGTTACGTATGCACGACATGCCATGTCATTCATTACCAAAATCCCAAAATGGTCGTAGGGTGCATACCCGAGTGGGAAGATAAAATTTTGTTGTGCCGTCGCGCCATCGAACCACGCAAGGGCTGGTGGACCCTGCCAGCCGGTTTTATGGAAAATAACGAAACCCTACACCAGGCAGCTGCCCGTGAAACTCTCGAAGAAGCCAATGCCCGGGTGGAAATTGGCGATCTGTATACGGTGTACAGTCTTCCACACATTAGTCAGGTCTATTTCCTGTTTCGTGCAAGCTTGCTTGATCTTGATTTTAGCCCAGGAATCGAAAGCCTCGAAGTCAAACTCCTTTCGGAACAAGACATACCATGGGATGACATTGCTTTTCGAGTTATCCATGACCCTCTGCGTCGTTATTTCGAGGAGCGCAACGCTGGTAAGCTGGGATTCCATATGGGAGTCATAGACCGACCTCGAAGCGATTAACTGGGCTGATCACAGCAGTCCGGCAATCTCCTCGTTGTCTGATGTTTTGTATCGCCTCTACCACTTGTGTTCAATGGACAAGTTAGCAATAATAGCTTCACCAGTGAGTAGCAGTAATTCGTCTTTTTGGTTTTACTTCCCTGTTTACACTGATCAAGTATGCGCCAATTCCAATAACCACCACGTGCTTAACCGGCACGCGATGGATTTAGTATCTCTGAGGGCAGGATATAATGGTTTATTTTTGTAATTTTTCCATGAAGCGATTTTTCCTAGTAGTACTGTTATGTCTGGCGGTCTCATCGGTTTCGGCAAATAATCAAAACATAACCGTAGCAGCCAAATCTTATTCGCTGATAGATTTTCAGACCGGGCAAATGCTTGCCGGTCATAATATTCATGAACGCATTGAGCCTGCTTCTCTCACCAAATTGATGACAGCTTATGTCGTTTTCTCCGCGATCAAACAGAATCGGCTAACGTTGAATCAGGTTATTCCTGTATCGCAAACAGCCTGGAAAATGATCGGTTCGCGCATGTTTATCGAACCCAACAAGCAAGTTACCGTAGATGAACTCATGCGTGGCATGATCGTACAATCAGGCAATGATGCCTGCATAGCACTGGCTGAAGCCGTATCGGGCTCCGAAGCCAGCTTTGCCGATGTCATGAATCGAGAGGCACAACGTCTTGGTATGAAAAATACCCGCTTTACCAATTCAACGGGTCTGCCCGATCCTAATCATTACACTACAGCACACGACTTGAGCTTGCTGGCTGCCGCAATCATTCGGGAATTTCCGGAATTTTATCCGCTTTACTCACAAAAAGAATATACCTACAACAATATCACGCAGCCGAACCGCAATCGACTGTTATGGCTCGATCCCCATGTGGACGGCATGAAAACCGGGTGGACAAAAAATGCAGGATACTGTCTCATCACATCCGCCATACGTGATAAAAGACGCCTCATCTCGGTCGTAATCGGCGCAAAATCGGCGAATGCACGCAGCGTTGAAAGCCAGCGCCTGCTCAATTACGGATTTCAGTCATACGACACACTCCATTTGTATAAAAAGAACGATGCCCTGACGTCGATACCATTATGGAAAGGCGCGCAAAACGAACTGAAAGCCGGCTTCGACCGTGACGTATATTTCTCTTTACCCAAAGGACAATCCGACAAATTGAAGGCCAAGATGGAGTATAAGCAGCCTCTCATCGCGCCTGTTCAACTGGGTCAGGAAGTCGGTACAGTCAAATTTACCCTGGATGACACAGTTGTTGAGACCTATCCACTCGTTGCACTTGAACAGGTTGATACTGCCAATATCTTTGGTCGTGCCTGGGACAGCGTCAAAATGCTGCTAAACTAGAATCGGATCATTTACTCAGCGTAAAAGGCTCTCATGATATATCTGAATGGTAAGTGGATGCCCATAGAAGAAGCGTGTGTACCCGTTCTCGACCGGGGTTTTATTTTTGGCGATGGGGTGTATGAAGTCATTCCAGCCTATTCCCGCAAACCGTTTCGGCTCAACCGGCACCTCAACAGACTACAACACAGTCTGGATGGCATTCGCCTAAAAAATCCGTTCAGCAATGCAGAATGGGAACAGTTGCTGGAACAAGTCATTGCATCCAACGAAGGTGAGGATCAGTACCTGTACCTGCATATTACGCGCGGGGTTGCCAAGCGTGATCATGCGTTTCCGTTGAATGTCTCTCCAACCGTCTTTATCATGAGCAATCCCTTACTGCCTCCGCCTGCCGAATTGCTGGTCAGTGGAGCGTCGGCCATCACTGCTCTGGATAATCGCTGGATCCGTTGTGACGTCAAGGCCATATCCCTGTTACCCAATGTTTTGCTCCGGCAACTGGCCGTCGATGTACAGTCACTCGAAACGATCCTCATCCGTGACGGATACCTGACTGAAGGTGCAGCCAGTAATATTTTTATTGTCCGAAATAATGTCTTATTGGCACCGCCGAAAAGTCACTTGATGTTGCCTGGCATCACGTATGATGTGGTTCTAGAATTGGCGGAGAAAAACCAGATTAAACATGAAGTTCGCGAAATTACAGAATCGGAAGTACGCACTGCAGACGAGATTCTGCTGACTTCCTCAACCAAGGAAATCATGCCTATCACTTCGCTCGACGGTAAACCAGTGGGAACAGGTCAACCCGGCAATCTGTTTGCGCGATTGCATTCTTTGTATCAGAACTACAAAGCAACGCAAATGCGTGGTCATGTCACAGATTCACAGCAATCCTGATCAGAACGCCGGCGTGCATTCCCCT
>WBZN01002409.1_pt1 | contig 10456 bp, 8 predicted proteins | sample 5204281 | NCBI WGS metagenome assembly WBZN01 (sample SAMN12344347, study PRJNA552823) | activated sludge metagenome | biome: Activated sludge suspended growth; feature: Nitrification reactor; material: Wastewater; isolation source: activated sludge from nitrification reactor of wastewater treatment... | reverse complement strand
GCTTCGCAAAGAGCGGTGCCGGCGAATACTGTTTCACGCTCTTTGCCGTCGTGACCATCGCACTGCTGGTCTCATGGATCGTGGCCGTGGTCTTCACGCCCTACCTCGGGACCGCCATGCTCAAGGAGCAACCGGCGGCATCGGCGCACGGGCCTGGCGAACACGAGGGTCGGCTGACCAGGTGGTTCCGTGGCGTGCTGCTCGCGGCACTGCGCCGGCGCAAGCTGGTCATCGGGGCGACCGTAGGCGCGTTTGCCGCCTCCGTGGTGCTGTTCTCCCTGGTGGAGCAGGAATTCTTCCCCGCCTCCGATCGCCCGGAATTGCTGGTCGACCTGCGCCTCGCCCAGAACGCATCGATCCAGGCGACCGAAGCGCAGGTCCGCAGGCTCGAGAAGGTGCTGGCCGCCGACCCGGACATCCTCTACCACACGTTCTACGTGGGCTCCGGGGCGGTGCGCTTCTACCTGCCACTCAACGTGCAGCTCGAGAATTCGAACTTCGCGCAAGCCGTGGTGGTCACGAAGAATTTCGAGGTACGCGACCGCGTCCGCGCGAGGCTCGAAAAACTGCTGGAGAGCGACTTCGACAACCTGATGGCGCGGGTCGAGCCGCTGGCGCTCGGGCCGCCGGTCGACTGGCCGCTGCAGTACCGGGTCAGCGGCCCGGACATACAGGGCGTGCGCCGCGCGGCGGAACAGGTCGCCGACGCCATCCGCCGGAACCCCCGCACGCGGCTCGTGAACTACAACTGGAACGAACTGAGCAAGTCGGTGCGCGTCGAGATCGACCAGGACAAGGCGCGCCTGCTGGGCGTCACCTCGGAGCAGGTCGCCACCGCCCTCAACGGCGTCCTGAGCGGCCGCACTGTCACCGAGGTGCGCGACGACATCTACCTCGTGGATGTCATCGGCCGGGCAGGCACCCAGGACCGGGGCGACCTGCAGGCGTTGCGCGACCTGGAGGTGCGCATGGACCGGGGCAAGTCCGTGCCGCTCGGCCAGGTTGCACGGTTCAGCTATGGGCTGGAGGAGACCACCATCTGGCGACGCGACCGCCTGCCCACCATCACCGTACAAGCCGACATCGGCAAGGGACTGCAGGCAGCGACCATCGTCGCGGAACTGGCACCGACCCTGAAGAAGGTCGCAGAGTCCCTGCCGCCCGGCTACAAGGTCGAGGTTGGCGGATCGGTGGGCGAGGCCGCGAAGGGACAGAACTCCATCCTCGCGGTGGTACCCACGATGTTCCTCGTCATGCTGGTGATCCTGATGCTGCAGCTGCAGAGCGTACAGAAACTGCTGCTGGTCGTGTTGACGGCGCCGCTCGGATTGATCGGGGTGTCGCTGGCCCTGTTCGCGAGCCACAAGCCCTTCGGGTTCGTCGCGATGCTGGGGACCTTCGCGCTGACGGGCATGATCATCCGCAACTCGGTCGTGCTGATGGCGCAGATCAACGACTACGAGGCCGAGGGCATGCCACGACACGCTGCGATCGTGGAAGCCACGATGCACCGCCTGCGTCCCATCCTGCTCACGGCCGCCGCCGCGATCCTCGGCCTGGTGCCGATCGCGGGGGAGGTGTTCTGGGGTCCCATGGCATTCGCCATGATGGGCGGCCTGCTCATCGCAACGGTGCTGACCCTCATCTTCCTGCCGGCACTCTACGCCGCCTGGTATCGGGTTCCGGTCCATCCCATCGAGCAGAGGGCAATCGCATGAGATCCACTTTTCCGTTGTTCGGAGCGCTGCTGGCACTGGTGAGCTGGCATCCGGCGCAGGCTGCATCCGGGGCGCCCGCCGCGCCCACCGTCGCGCAGGTCTTCAAGCGAGTCGGTGGCGCGGTGGCCGAGGTCCGCATCACGGAGCACGCCGTTGCACGCAGCGGCACGGGCCGCATGGTCACGGAGAGTGCGTTGGGATCCGGCGTGCTGATCAGTGCCGGTGGCCAGCTGTTGACCGCCGCCCACGTCGTGCAGACAGCCGACACCATAGAAGTCGTGTTCCAGGACGCGCCGTCCGTGCCTGCGCACGTGGTGGCCTCGGATCCAGCCGCGGACGTCGCGCTCCTCCAGCTCGATGCGGTCCCGGCTGGTGTCCTTCCGGTGCGGCTCGGGAATTCGGACCGCGCCGAGGTGGGCGATCCCGTCTTCGTCGTCGGTGCACCCTTCGGCATCAGCCATACGCTCACGGTCGGGCACCTCAGTGCACGCCGCCCATCCAGCGCCAGCTTCGGCGGGCTGGTCGGTGGCGAGCTCTTCCAGACCGACGCCGCCATCAACCACGGCAACTCGGGTGGTCCCATGTTCAACATGGACGGCGAGGTGATCGGCATCGTCAGCCACATCGTCACGCAGTCGGGCGGATCCGAGGGACTCGGATTTGCCGTCACGGCCAACGTCGTGCGCAGGTTGCTGCTCGACGAGCCCTCTGTCTGGAGCGGCCTGCAGGGCCTGCTGGTCAGCGGTCCCCTTGCACGCGCACTGAACGTGCCCGGCGGGGCCGGCGGGCTGCTCGTCGAACAGGTGGCCAGCGGCTCCCCCGCTGAGCGGATCGGGCTGCGCGGCGGCACGCTGCCGGCGACCCTCGATGCCGCGGACGTGCTGCTCGGTGGAGACATCCTGCTGAGCGTCGCGGGCATCCCGCTCGGCGCTTCCACGGCCTACGAGGACATCCGCAAGCAGCTGATCGCCCTGCAGGCGTCCGGCACGCCGATCCCCATCACGGTGCTGCGTGCCGGCCAGACCGTCGAATTGCTCGCCGATGCCCGGCGCAGCCACTGAACCCACCCAAGGAGACCCATGTGACCAAGACCCACCTGATATTGCCCGCCCTGGCGCTTGCGACCCTGGCGGCCGCATGCGCCACCAGGCCCAGCGTGCGCCTGGACCATGATCCGTCGGTCGACATGAAGAGCTACACGAGCTTCGGATTCATGGACCACCTGGCCACCGACAGGGCCGGCTATTCGACCCTCCTCACCGACCACCTGAAGAAATCGACGCGCGCGCAACTGGAACGGCTCGGCTACGTCTATGACGAAGACAACGCACAGCTGCGCGTCAACTTCTTCGTCAAGGTCGCCGAGCGCCAGGAGATTCGCAGCACAGGCACCGGTGGCCCTGGGTTCTACGGTTACCGTTTCGGTCGATACGCCGCCTGGGGCGGGTACGGACTCGAAACGGTCGATTACAAGGCCGGGACACTGGGCGTCGACCTCGTCGATGCGCGCAGGAAGGCGCTGGTGTGGCAGGGCGTCGCCGAAGGTCGCCTTGGTTCGCGCGCCGAGCGCGATCCGGCGGCCGCGACGGACAAGGCCCTTGCCGAGATCTTCCGCGGCTTCCCGGGCGGCCGGCCGGGCAAGCCGTGAAGCCTGCGACCCGCGAGAGGATGCACGTCATGAGAACGGGCAATACCATCACCCTCATGGTCACCGCGTGCGCCGTGTTGCTGTGGGCCGGCGCCTCGCCGGGGCTCCATGCCGGCACGCGCGCAGGCGAATCGCTGTACATCGCACCGGGTACGCACGAGCGACTGGCCGGTGTCGATGCGATCCTGGCCGATACACCCGACATCCAGTTCGGTGCGGCGTCGGCGTTCCGGGCGGCCAGGCAGGACGACATGCAGGCGATACTCGGGCCCCTGCGCAGCGACCTGGAAGCGCGATTTGCCCAGGGCGGAATCCGCCTGGCCAGCGCGCCCGGCGCGGGCGTCCTGCAGGTGCGCCTTGCCATCACCGACCTGGTCCTCGTGAAGAAGAAGCGGCCGCTGCTCGCCTACACGCCAGTGGGTGCGCTGTTGAAGGCGGGCGTCGATGCGCGCAAGGACATCGCCAGCAAGTACGACATCAGCAGCGTGACGCTCAAGGCGGAAGTCACGGACAGCCAGACAAAGGACCTGCTGGTGAGGCTCGAGACTGCCCACGGCGCGGCCAACGGAGACCCGAAACTGGACTTCGAGGGCCTGGACTCCCTGGTGGGCTCGCTGACCACACGGCTGCTCTGCCAGCTGGAGCGCGCCCGGCCTTCGATGATGCATGGCAACAGCTGCGGCTGAGACAGGCACGTGCGTGCGGCCGGGTCTGGAAATCCCGGGGGAGGTTTGATAGACAGCGTACTGGTTCTCCCGCCTGTTCGAATCCACGCGCCCGCAGGCACTGGTGAAGACGGATGTGGACGGCTTTCCCTTGCCGCTTCAACAGCACCGGGGGCGCCAGGCCCGCGGCGCCGCGCCGCGCACCGAAGGGCCTCGCGATCATGCTGGTGGCCCCGTGCACGTGCTGGGCGGAAGCCGCGGGCAGCGACACATCGCCACCAGCCGTTGAGGCGCTGGAAGAAGTGGTGGTGACGGCACGCCGCCGGGCCGAGGACCTCCAGCAGACGCCGCTCTCGATCAGCGTGCTGACCGGCAGCGACCTCGAGCAGCGATCTATCGGCACATTGCAGCGTATCAGCGAACAGGTTGCGAACCTGCGCGCGTCAGTCGGCCCGCAGGGAGGCTCGTCCAGCCACTATTTCATCCGCGGCGTCGGCCAGCTCGACTTCATCGCCTCGACCGACCCGGGCGTCGGCACCTACCTGGATGGCGTCTACCTGGGACGCACGACGGGTGCCGCGCTCGAGTTGCTGAACGTGGAACGCGTCGAGGTCCTGCGCGGACCCCAGGGCACGCTGTTCGGACGGAACGCCATTGGCGGCGCCATCAATGTCGTGACCGCCGAGCCGGGCAGTCGGCGGCCTGAGTTCGCGGTTGTCGCGGGCAGCCGCAACCACCGCGAGGCCAGGGCGCAATTCGCGGGCGCGCTGGTCCCGGGGTCGCTCACGGGCGACCTCGCGATCCTCGACCGCACGCAGGACGGATGGCAGCGACGGCTCGTCGACGGCGGCCGATTCGGCGACGACCGGACGACGGCCGGGCGCGTGTCACTACTGTGGCACGCGGGCCCACGCCTGGCGGTGCGAATCAGCCTGGATGCCACGCGCACCCGCGGCACCGCCGACCCGCACGTCCTGGTCGCGGCCAATCCCGCGCGCGGTGGCCGGCCTGGCTACGTCCTCTCCGATCCCAGCCTGACCTGGGCGGGGCAACGCAGCCCGGATGACCTCGATGCGTCTGGCCTCGCGATGACTGCGACTTACGACCTGGGCGCGGCATCGCTCCGGTCCATCAGTTCCTATCGCTCCCTGGATTCCGATACCGGAGCAGACTTCGACGGTTCGCCCTTCCCGGACCTCGACCAGCGCGTGGTCACGCACCAGTCGCAGTGGAGCCAGGAACTGCAGTTGAGCGGACGCGCGTGGCAGGGACGGCTGCAATGGCTGGTGGGCCTGTACGGATACCGGGAGCGCGTCTCCCAGGCCATTCCGGTGGTGCTGTACGGATCGCTGCTGTCGCAGAACAACCTGCTCGAGAACCGGTCGGGTGCCCTGTTCTCGCACGTGAGCGCGAACCTGGCGCCGAAATGGAGCCTGAGCGCAGGCGCGCGCTACTCCCACGAGACCAAGCAGCACTCCTTCGACCACTACTTCGTCACGGACACCGGGAACACGGCGTTGTTTGCGCCGACGACCCTGCGGCATGCGTGGCCGTCCTTCACCCCGAAGGCCGGCATCGAATACCACGCGCGCGCGGACCTGATGACCTACGGTTCGGTGTCCCAGGGCTTTCGAAGTGGCGGCTTCAATGGCCGGCCCTTCGGCAGCGACGAATTCCTGCCCTACGGCCCCGAGAAGCTGACGACCTACGAGGCCGGCCTCAAGGGCGAGTGGCTGCAACATCGCCTCCGGACGAACGGCGCAATCTACTATTCGCGCTACCGCGACATCCAGCTGACGCGCACGACGATCGGCTCGAGCGGGGCCCCCATCGTCGTCACGGGCAACGCCGGCGAGGCAGAGCTCTACGGCGCCGAGCTGGACATCACTGCCGCGCCCAGCGACCGGCTCCTGCTCACGGCGAACCTGGGCCACCAGCACAACCGCTACGTGGCGCTGCTGCCTGGTGCCGCAGTGCACGCCGGCGACCAACTGCCCGTGTCGCCCCGATGGACCGCCAGCGCGGCCATCGAATACATGCGTGCGCTGCCGGGCGAAGCAGGGCGCCTGCGCGCCCGCGTCGATTTCTCCTACACGAGCGCGTTCAACTATTTCTTCGACAATCCACCGCTCAGCTGGCAGGGCGCGTGCGCGCTGTGGAATGCGCGCCTGACCTGGCTGCCTCCGTCGGGCGCGTGGCAGCTTGCCGCGTACGTCCTCAACGCGGGTGACAGGCAGCACTCATCGTTCATCGAGGATGTCCGCGAGAGCTTCGGTACCGCCATCTACTGGCCCGCGGCCCCGCGGGAGTTCGGGCTGGAGGCGCGCTTGCGGTTCTGACGGAACGCAGACCGGATCGAGACCCCGACGTCACGACTCCACGCTCCTGGATACCTAGTCTGGGCCCCATCGAGGACCCCGACTTTTCCAAGGAGCGATTGCAGTGGACATCAACGTCTTTCCGGATTCCGAGCTGGAAACCGTGTTCCGGGCATTGCGCACGGCCCTGCGGCCGGCCGGCGACCTGACGGCGACGGAGCACGCATTCCTGCGCACCTACGCGCGGATCACCGGCCGAACGGTTGATCCCGCGACCGTCATGCCGGTGGTTCCCAGCGAGGTGACCATCGCCCATGCCCGGGGGCGCAAGCGCCTCGTGCAACTGTGCGCGATGGCCGCCCTGCTCGGACATCCGGTCAACCCCGGATCGGTCGCCTTCGTCGAGGCGATGGCGCGCCACCTGCGAATCGCGGAGCCGGTTCTGCAGGTGCTCGATGCGCTGCGCGCCGCGGATTTCAGGCGTGCACGAAGGCTGGCCGTCCGGCGTGCATTTGGCGGCATCGTGCGTGACGCCTACCACGGAGAGGGCCTCCTGGGCGTGCTGCGCTTCTTTGCCGCGCTGCGCCTGGGCCTCGCGGTCAATCGCGGGCAGCACTGGGACTTCAAGCGCCTCGGCCTGTTGCCCGACGGCACGCTGGGGCGCGAATACTGGAAGCACATGACGCGGGTCGGCTTCGGATTCCCGGGTGAACCCGGTGGCATACCGAAGTCGGTCGCATATCACGACATCGGCCACGTGCTTGCCCAGCACGAGACGACTCCCCTGGGCGAGATCCAGCAGGCGTGCTTCCAGGCAGGTAGCCGCCGGGACGATGGATTCCTGTTCGTGCAATTCGTGATCCTGCAGTTCCACCACGGGATCAAGCTCACGCCAGCGACCGATGCCCATGAGGGACATTTCGATCCCGAATTGGCGCTCTGGGCGCTACACCGTGGCGCGAGTTGCGCAGTGGACGTCACCCGCGATTGGGACTACTGGCCTCTCATGCCGCTTTCCGTCGAGGAGGCTGCATCCCGCATCGGCCTGTTGCCGAAGCTGTCGCCGGCCCCCGGTGATACCGCGCCGAACGGCGCCATGCCATGACTTACAGCGTGACCCACACGACGCCCGGAGGACTCTGCATCCGGCGAGCTCCGGCTGATTTCGGCGAGCTGCCGCTCGCGGCGCACCTCGTCAGTCCCCGTCGGGGCTTCATGCATCACGGCTTGTATGCGGGGCAGGGGCGCGTCATCCACTACGCCGGCCTGGCGGGTGGGGGCTCGGTGGAGGAGGTGTCGCTCGAGCGCTTCTCGCGGGGCCGCATGATCTACCTGTGCGAGTCCGCACGCCGGTTCAGCGCGGAAGAAGTGATCCGCCGCGCCCGCTCGCGGCTCGGCGAGAGCAGCTACCGGGTACTCAGCAACAACTGCGAGCACTTCTGCGAGTGGAGCCTGCGCGGCGACAGCGTCAGCGCCCAGGTGGCAGGGCTCCGGTCGCGGATGCTGCTGCGCTGCGTCGCGCGGCTCATGGACCTGCGATTTGCGCTGTCGGAGACCCTCCGCCACGGCCTACGCGCCTTGCCTGCAACGACTCCCGCGGCGTCGCACTCGGGCGCGGCTCCACGCGTTTGCGAATAGGCAAAGGATCAAAGGGGACCCCGTCCCGCATCCTGCCTGCCACATGTCAACGAACTCAAGGTACCAACAGCTGGCCGATTCAATGGAATGCAAGGAGATCGCCTTCGCCTTGGCGGTCGCGACGTCAGCTTGGGCTTTCGCGTCGCGGGCCGCGTCGCCGACGTGCTCGGCGACGGGGGCACGAGCGTTGTCGTGGGCCAGCTGTTGGCCCGGCTGGGCGCCGGGCGTGCCACGGGTGACACCTCGCAGAGCGCGCTGGACGCCGCGACGACGCCGCGGAGCTACATCGTGCGCAATTGCCTGCTTTCGACGGGGCCACTGGTGGGGCAGGTCGAGGGCATGCAGACGGGATCGGCCAGGACCTTCCACACCATGAGGGAACTCTGGCGAGCGATTGCCAGTGGTACCTGGTCAGCGTGAAGGGTGCGGCCGTGTCGGCAGTTGTATCCGGTTCAGCTGGGCCTGTGGCGCGCCGCGGCCCGATGCGGTGTCGCATGCAGTGAAGCCAGCGCCCGTTCACCCAGGGTGCGAAACTCCTGTGAGACTCGGTTCTCCCCGCAAACCCGCTCCCAGTACGCCTCCGCCAGGGATCTCGCGCGTGGCCATGCCGAGAGCGTCTCCGCCGCCGGGTCGGGCGCTTCGAAGACTCGGTCTACGATCTGGTCACTCGTCGGCGCGAACAACATGGGCAGCATGTCGTAGACGGGAGCAAGCTCGAACCGTCCGTCGTAGCGATCGAACAGGGCCAGGTTGCCGAAGTGGCGGTCCGTGTTCCCGATCAGCTGGCCGAAGGCCTCGAGCAACCGGATCCGGTCGACATCCTCCCGGGAAATGAGCTTGTCTGCAGCGAGTCGGGCCGCGCTGCTGGGCCATCGGTCCAGGCGCCCGTAGCGCGCGGCGTCCAGTGCCAGGAGCGATACGACGCCCCGGCGCCCTTCTTCCCCAACGCGATCAAACCGCTCCACTTCTAGGAACAGCCTGTCACCGAATTCAAGCATCGCGGAGCGGCACGCTGAGATCCCCTGCTCCGCCAGGTGCTCGTGCGCGATGTGCTCGGCCAGCAGGAGATCGGCCCAACGTTGGCCGACGCGGGTCGCGCGAGGTGGAGAGAACTTGACGATGACGTGAGTGCGAGCGGAACCTTGATCCAGCAGGGCCGTGAACTTCGGATGCTCGCCGTGGGCCGATGAGCCGGGCGCGGTGCCGGCCATCGCCGCCGCTGCGAACTCCGGGTATGCTGAACTGCGATTCGCCGCCGGAGTGGCACGCCGGTCGCGCAGTGAGCCCAGGTAGCGATCCAGGGATTCGGCCCCGACGATGAGGTCGCTGACCGTGTCAGTGCCGCGCCGCGTGAGGTACCCGAGATAGTGATCGTCGGTCCAGTCAGCGACCCGCGGCGGGAGCGCGAGCTCTGGCCAGGCGCCAGGTATCGTTCGCCCGAGGAATCCGCCTGGCCGCTGGTCCTGCAGGAAGTAGGGGACGCTGTCCGTCAGCCCCCGGAGATTCGTGTTTTCGCTGTCGAAGTAGTAATGGCGCGGTTCGAGGGCGTGAAGCCGGCCGAGTTCGAGGATTTCGCCCCGTTCGTCGACCTGGAAGACGGGCCAGTCCGAACCAGCGCCGGGGACGGCGCGACGCAGGCCGTACCTCGTGCTCCGCGCCGCGCCGATCCGCATGATGCGGTCCCCTCGCTGGAGAACCTGCATCGCTCGAGACAGCGCGGGCTGGGATATCCCAAGCGCGCCGGTCAGCTCGGCCGCGGTGGCGGGACCGGCCGCGAGTTGGGTGAGCAGCGCCGGATCTGGCGTTCGCATGGATAGATATTAGGATAAAAACGAGTTATCTACAATATCAAGAAAATCAGTATATTAGATAGATATTGAATCAGTTATCGGATAGATATTTGATTTTCTGCACCTGCAGGTGTCCGCCGAGCTAAGCGACTGAATCAGAAGAGAAAAGAGCCCAAATCCCGGGGACACTTTGCGGGGCGGGGACAGGGAAAGCGGTGGATTTTTTTGGATGTCCCCGGAAGTCCCGAATTCCTATCGGATGGCGGGGAATATGGGGCACCGCGCCGAATTTGCTCAACCAGATGACCCTAACTTCGGCGGCCAGTTCTTAGGCCGTATAGTCAGTTGGTCCGCAATTTCCGGTCGCCCCCAAGAACAAGAATGACCATGCTCGATGCCAATGACGAAGACTGGGCGATTCGCAAGGCGGCATTCGAACACCTAGACGCATTAGCTCGTCGCCAGGACCACCTGAGCTACGAAAACTTGCGCGCTGGATTTCAATTTCAAGGTAAAAGAATACCGCTAATAAATCCACGGCGCGGCATCTACAAGCCGAAGCAGATGCGTTTCCTGCTTTCGATTCTTACTGCAATTCCGAAGCGTGGTGGGAAAATTTGGTACGACGACCAACGCACCGTACATCGAAAACTCTACGAGAGCTTCGAGACCATCGAAT
>WBZN01002137.1_pt1 | contig 10457 bp, 6 predicted proteins | sample 5204281 | NCBI WGS metagenome assembly WBZN01 (sample SAMN12344347, study PRJNA552823) | activated sludge metagenome | biome: Activated sludge suspended growth; feature: Nitrification reactor; material: Wastewater; isolation source: activated sludge from nitrification reactor of wastewater treatment... | reverse complement strand
GTGGTGGGCCGCGAAGCTGCGCAGCGCGGCGGGCAGGTCGCCGGCGTGCCCCCCGCCGCCGGCCGCGCCGCCGCCGTGCTCGATGTAGTCGCGCTCGGTGAACTCGATGCAGGGCAGGAGGCGCACGAGCGCACGGTGGTGCAGCCAGTCGTCGAGCGGCGTGCCGAAGTGGCGCCAGTAGCGGCGCCTGTTCAGCCCGAAGGCCGGCGGCAGCAGCTGCGCGTCGAGCAGCTGGGCCGCGAGGAATGCGCGCGCCCACGGGATGAACTCGTTGCCGAGCCCGTAGCCGCGCTTCTTGACCTCCGGCAGGCAGTAGCGCAACGGCACGCGTCAGCCGTGCCGCAGGCGGGCGATGAGCGCGGCCACGAGGCCCGGCAGCCACGTGGCCAGCTGCGGGACCGCCAGCAGCGCCGCCGCCAGCGGGTGCCAATGCCAGGCCGCCCACGCGCCCGCGCCCGCCGCGAGCGCCAGCGGCAGCGCGCTGCCCAGCGCGGCAAGCGCCACGAGCAGCGCGAACAGCAGCGCGCCCAGCCACGGCAACGCGGGGCCCGCCAGAGCCTGGCCGGCGGCCCAGGCCCCCGCCAGCAGCACGATCGCGTAGGCCATGGCGAGCAGCAGCGCGAGCGCCTGCAGGAGCGCGAGCAGTCCGCCGTGGCGGACCGGGCCGGCGAGCCGCAGGGGGCCCGGCCGCGCGGTGCCGGTGGACGGTGGCGTCGTGTTCAGTGCCTGCATGCGTGGGGCGGGACGGGCGGTGTCAGACGGCAGGCAGTATAGCCGCGCCGCCGGCCGCTCCCAGCGCCTCGATGACGCGCGCCGCGGACTGCCGGTGGCGCCACTGGGCCGCCTCGGCGCGCGCACCCGACTGGTAGTGCGCGTGGTGCTCGAGCAGTTCGCCGACGGCGGCGGCGAGGCCATCCGCATCCGCCAGCGTGCTGCCGACGAGGCCGGCGGGCAGCGCGGTCGCGCACGCCTGCCAGCCGAACCAGCGCGCGGGCGGGGCGGCGCCGCCTTCCCATGCCGCCGACAGCCGCAGCGTGACGGCCGCGGCGCCGGCCGGCAGCGCGCAGGCCAGCCAGGCGGTGCCGCCGTCGGCCCGCGCGCCGAGGATGCGCACCGCGAAGGGCTCGTTGCCGTCGTCGGCCAGCAGCTCGACGCGCAGGTAGCGCCCCGGCCGCGCGGGCGATTCCCAGCCGAAGCCGAGCAGCAGGCCGCGCGCGCCGGGCGGCACGACGATGCGCGGCTGCGCTCCCGCGGCGACCGGCGGCGGCAGCGCGGCGGCCTGCGCGTCGAGCCACCGCTGGTTGAGCGGCTCCACCTGTTCGGCGAGCCAGCTGCCCGCGGGCACCAGCACGGGCACGCCGGCGCACAGCATCTCGAGCAGCACGCCGCTGCAGCGCGCGTAGTAGCGCGTCGCGTCGTACAGCAGGAGCCCGAGGTCCGAGCCGTTCAGCAGCCGCACGTAGTCGTCGAGCGGCAGCGGGAAGCCGGCGTATTCGATCGGCAGCGCGCCGGCCGCCGCGGGCGTCGCCTGGCCGAGCCGCGCGAGCAGCGCATCGAAGGCGCGCCGCTGCCGGCCCCGGTGCGTCTGCAGGACGAGGCGCGCGCGGCCACTCGCCAGCCACTGCGTCCACAGGGCGCGCAGCAGCGTTGGCAGCTGTGCATAGCCCTTCTCGCGCCGGCTGTGGCCGAGGCAGGCGATGCGCACCGGCGCCGGCCCGGCGGGCAGGTCGCGCGGCGCGAAGCGCCCGTTCACGGGGTAGGGCAGCACGCCGAAGCGCGCCACGCCCAGCGTGTCGTACTGCGCGGCGAGCTGTGGCGTCGTGCAGTGGAAGTGCAACCGGTGGCCGCGCGACCGAGCCAGCGCCCGCTCGAAGACCGCGCGCAGCGGCGCGCTGCCGGCCAGCTGTTGGGCGTAGCCCGGGTCACGCCCGCCGTACAGGCCGAAGTGGAACTGGGCGTGCCAGTCGGGGCCGCGGCCTGCGCCGGCGGGCGGCGCGCGCGTCGCCAGCCAGTCGCCGAGCCCCGCGAGGTCGAGCTCCGAGGTCGTGGCGAACAGCACGACGTCGCCGTCGCCGACCGGTTCGAGCGCGAACAGCCGGGCGCAGTCCCCGGCGAAACAGGCCGCGTGCCGCGCGCGCGCGCGCCGAGCGAAGGCCTCGCGCCAGCGCGCCAGCCAGCCGCGGGGGCCGCCTGCCTGGCGCGCGCCGGCGTCGCGCCGGCCGGTGGCGTCGCCGCCCAGGGCCTGGATGTCGAGCGTATGGCGCGAATAGCTCTCGCGCCGGAACAGCGCGTGCAGCCGCCACCCGGCGGGCACCGCGCCGCGTTCGCGGAAGTCGCGGTGCGTCGCCAGCACGGGCTGGAAGCCCGCGCGTTCGGCGGCCTCGAGCACGCTGCAGGCGTACGGGTAATGGTGACCGCCGAGGCGCCGCAGCGAGTGGTCGACCAGCAGGAACTTGCGCATCCCGTCCACGCCGCTGGCCGCCTCCCGCCCGCCTCAGGCGCGGCGCTGGTAGGCCTCGAGCGTGTTCTGCATCAGCATGGCGACCGTCATCGGCCCGACCCCGCCGGGCACCGGCGTGATCCAGGCGGCGCGCTCGGCCGCGGCCGCGTAGCCGACGTCGCCGGCGAGCTTGCCGTCGGGCAGGCGGTTGATGCCGACGTCGATCACGATCGCGCCGGGCCTGATCCACTCGCCGTGCACCATGCCCGGCTGGCCGACCGCCGCGACCACCAGGTCGGCGCGGCCGACCTGCGCGGCCAGGTCGCGCGTGCGGCTGTGGCAGATCGTGGTCGTCACGCCAGCGAGCAGCAGCTCGAGCGCCATGGGCCGGCCGACGATGTTGGAGGCGCCGACCACGACCGCATCGAGGCCCGCGAGCTTCACGCCCAGCTGCTCGAGCATCACCATGACGCCGTAGGGCGTGCAGGGGCGCAGCAGCGGTTCGCGCTGCGCGAGCCGCCCGAGGTTGTAGGGATGGAAACCATCGACGTCCTTGGCCGGGTCGATCGCCTCGATGACGGCGCGCGAGCGGATCTGCGCGGGCAGCGGCAGCTGCACCAGGATGCCGTCGATGGCCGTGTCGGCATTGAGCAGCGCGATCAGGGAGAGCAGCTCCGCCTCGCTGGTCGTGGCGGGCAGGTCGTGCGCGCTGGAGAAGATGCCCGCCTGCTCGCAGGAGCGGCGCTTGTTGCGCACGTAGACCTGCGAGGCGGCCGAATCGCCCACCATGACCACCGCGAGCCCGGGACGGCGCCTGCCGGCGGCCGCCAGGGCGTCGGTCGCGACGCGCACACGGGCCTTGATTTGTTCCGCGATCCCCTTGCCGTCTATGATCGATGCAGCCATGCGTCCTTCCAGCGGGTCAAATCGCTATTGTCGCATGCGCGGGGGTTCCGTATGATGCGCGGCCCCTGTGGGCTGCAAGTGCCTCGGCACGACCAGCGGCTGCAGGGGCTGCCCGGACAGGTGTTGAATCGGCGGGGCATGGCGCAGTCTGGTAGCGCATCTGCTTTGGGAGCAGAGGGTCGCAGGTTCGAATCCTGCTGCCCCGACCAATCTGGAAGCACCGGGCGCCCGTAGCTCAGCTGGATAGAGCACCGGCCTTCTAAGCCGGTGGTCGCAGGTTCGAGTCCTGCCGGGCGCGCCAATGGTCGGGTTGGTTTGACGGGTTGGCTTGTTTCGATGGTGGACGTAGCTCAGCTGGTAGAGTCCCGGATTGTGATTCCGGCTGTCGCGGGTTCGAGTCCCGTCGTCCACCCCATCTCTTGGAATATTGGGGCCGTTAGCTCAGCTGGTAGAGCAGGAGACTCTTAATCTCTTGGTCGTAGGTTCGATCCCTACACGGCCCACCATTTCCCCTGTCCGATGAGCCGCTTGCCGGCTTTCCTTGCCAGCTTTTCTTGATGGTCGACCATGGGTGTGGATGGCGCCTGGGCACGCCGCGCGCACGGCGCTGCTGTCGGAAGGCCCGCACTCGTCCCTGTGAGCACAACCCCGGCGCATCCAGCACCGGCGTATCCAACAGCAGCGCCCTGCGACCGGCCGTGTGGCCGATGGGGCGACGGGCCCCCGGAGGGGGCAGCGAGTGCCCGGGCGGATCGCCCGGAGACACGCAATCTACCACGAGCGCCTACCGGAAACCGGGTACCAGTTCACTAAGTGATCCTGGTGGATCCAGCCTGGTCCCGGTAGGTCCAGCCGCCTCAAGTAAACGCCAGTCGGGCTGAACACTGACTGAATCCGGCCCCGGCAGGGACGCCCTCCGGGCTGCGCGGGCTGCCCGGCCGCGGGCGGAGGGTGCGATTCGGGATACCTGCCGGATGGGGTACACTCTCCGGCTCGACACGCGCCCGGCAAGATCCCGAGCGAAAGTGGCGGAATGGTAGACGCGCTGGCCTTAGGAGCCAGTGGGGCAACCCGTGAGAGTTCGAGTCTCTCCTTTCGCACAACCCTCAAGAAGGCCCACAGGAAGCGATTCGCGATGCAGTTTTCCCTGACGACGACCAAGGGACTCGAGCGCCGGCTCGAGGTGACCGTGCCCTCCGAGCAGGTGGCCCGCCAGGTCACCGACCGCCTGAAGAACTACGCCCGCACGGCCCGCATGAAGGGCTTCCGGCCCGGCAAGGTGCCGTTCAACGTCGTGCAGTCGCAATACGGCGGCCAGGCGCACGCCGAGGCGGTCAACGACCTGATCCAGAGCAGCTACGCCGAGGCGCTCGACAAGGAGCAGCTGCGGCCCGCGGGCGACCCGCGCATCGAGCCGCTGCAGGTCGCCCCGGGCGGCCAGCTGCGCTACGCGGCCACCTTCGAGGTGCTGCCCGAGATCCGCATCGGCGACTATTCGACCCTGTCGGTCGAGCGGCCGCAGGCCGAGGTCACCGCCGCCGACGTCGAGGCGATGATCGAGAGCATGCGCAGGCAGCGCCCGGTGTTCACGGCCGTGCAGCGGCCGGCCGCGAAGGGCGATCGCGTCACCATCGAGTTCGAGGGCCGCATCGACGGCGAGCTGTTCCCGGGCGGCAAGGGCGATGACCTGCGCGTCGTGCTCGGCGCCGGCTCCATCCTGGCCGAGATCGACGAGGCCCTGCACGGCATGTCGGTCGGCGACGAGAAGGATGTCCCCGCGCGCTTCCCCGACGACTACGGCGCGCAGGCCGTGGCCGGCAAGCAGGCGGTGTTCCACGTCAAGGTGCGCGCCATCGACGAGCAGTCGCTGCCGGCGCTCGACGAGGCATTCATCCGCAGCTTCGGCATGCATGAGGGCGGCATCGACGAGTTCCGCTCGCAGGTGCGCGCGAGCCTCGAATCCGAGCTCGCCAATGCCATCCGCGGCAAGCTGCGCGACCAGCTGCTCGAGGGCGTCTACAAGGCGACCCCGGTCGAGATCCCGCAGGTGATGCTCGACGAGCAGGTGCGCGAGCTGCAGGTGCAGGTGCTGCGCCGGGCCGGCGTGCAGAAGATCGAGCGCGCCGAGCAGCTGCCGCCGCGCGAGCCCTTCGAGGAGCCGGCGCGCAAGCGCGTCGCCCTCGGCCTCGTGATCGGCGAGATCGTGCGCTCCCAGGGCATCCGCGTCGATCGCGCGCGCCTCGAGCAGCGCCTCACGGCCATCGCTTCGGGTTATCCTCAGCCCGAGGAGATCCGCCGCCAGTACCTGCAGAGCCGTGACGCCATGGCCCAGCTCGAATCGGCGGTGCTCGAGGAACAGGCCCTCGACTGGGTGCAGTCGCAGGCCAGGGTGAACGACAAGCCGGCGAGCTTCGCGGAGCTCACCGGCTTCGGCAAGCAGCAGGAGAGCTAGACACATGCACGAGCGCGCGCTGAACCTGGTCCCGATCGTCGTCGAGCAGACGGCGCGCGGCGAGCGGTCCTACGACATCTACTCGCGGCTCCTCAAGGAGCGCGTCGTGTTCATGGTCGGTCCCGTCGAGGACTACATGGCCAACGTGATCGTGGCGCAGCTGCTGTTCCTCGAGTCCGAGAACCCGGACAAGGACATCGCCCTGTACATCAACTCGCCCGGCGGCTCGGTCAGCGCCGGCCTGGCCATCTACGACACCATGCAGTTCATCAAGCCGCAGGTGAGCACGATCTGCACGGGCCTCGCGGCCTCGATGGGCGCCGTGCTGCTGGCGGGTGGCGCCGCGGGCAAGCGCTTCTCGCTGCCCAACTCGAAGATCATGATCCACCAGCCCTCGGCCGGCTTCCAGGGCCAGGCCTCCGACATCGACATCCATGCGCGCGACGTCATGGATACCAAGAACCGCCTGAACGCCATCCTGGCGAAGCACACGGGCCAGACCGTCGAGCGGGTCAAGGCCGACAGCGACCGCGACAACTTCATGAACCCTGAGGCCGCCCGCGCCTATGGGCTGATCGACGGCGTGCTCGAGAAACGTGAGGCAGCTCCCGCTCCGGCGGGCGCCTGAACGCGAGGCTGATGCCGCGGTAAGCGCCGCCCGTGGTGGCGATGCGCCAAATGCGCGTCAATTCAAGCGCTTAGGGTGGCAGCAGTTCTTTGCCCCGCCCGGGCCGCCGTGCTATATACCTGAGCTGAAGGGGCGCTCCTTGCGCCCCGTTAGCCCGTCCCCACGGGCCCGAGGTGTCCTGCAGTGACCGAAGACTCCCGCACACGTACCGACGACGGCAAGCTCCTGTATTGCTCCTTCTGCGGCAAGAGCCAGCATGAAGTGCGCAAGCTGATCGCGGGGCCGTCGGTGTTCGTCTGCGACGAGTGCGTCGAACTGTGCAACGACATCATCCGCGAAGAGCTCGAAGACCGCGCCGACAAGGCGCGCGACAAGCTCCCGAAGCCGCACGAGATCAAGAAGGTCCTCGATGAGTACGTCATCGGGCAGGAGCGCGCCAAGAAGGTGCTCTCCGTGGCGGTCTACAACCACTACAAGCGCCTGCAGTCCCGCGGCGGCCGCGCCAAGGACGAGGTCGAGCTCGCCAAGAGCAACATCCTGCTGATCGGCCCCACGGGCTGCGGCAAGACGCTGCTGGCCGAGACGCTCGCCCGGCTGCTGAACGTGCCGTTCACCATCGCCGATGCCACCACGCTCACCGAGGCGGGCTATGTCGGCGAGGATGTCGAGAACATCATCCAGAAGCTGCTGCAGAAGTGCGACTACGACGTCGAGAAGGCGCAGACCGGCATCGTCTACATCGACGAGATCGACAAGATCAGCCGCAAGAGCGACAACCCGTCCATCACCCGCGACGTCTCGGGCGAGGGCGTGCAGCAGGCGCTGCTCAAGCTGATCGAGGGCACGGTCGCCTCGGTGCCGCCGCAGGGCGGCCGCAAGCACCCGCAGCAGGAATTCCTCCAGGTCGACACGAGCAACATCCTGTTCATCGTCGGCGGCGCCTTCGCGGGCCTCGAGAAGATCATCCTCAACCGCACGCAGAAGAGCGGCATCGGCTTCACGAGCGAGGTGCGCAGCGCCGACCAGAAGCCGCACGGCTCCGACCTGTTCCACGAGGTCGAGCCCGAAGACCTCATCAAGTTCGGCCTGATCCCCGAGTTCGTCGGCCGCCTGCCGGTGGTCGCCACGCTCGACGAGCTGGATGAGGCCGCGCTCATGATCATCCTGACCGAGCCGCGCAACGCGCTGACCAAGCAGTACCGCAAGCTCTTCGAGATGGAGGGCAGCGAGCTCGAGTTCCGCGACGAGGCCCTGCGCGCGGTGGCGCGCCGTGCCATGCAGCGCAAGACCGGCGCCCGCGGCCTGCGCACGATCCTCGAGAACGTGCTGCTCGACACCATGTACGACCTGCCGTCGCTCAAGGCGGTCGAGAAGGTGGTGGTCGACGAGGCCGTCATCGAGGGCACGACCCGGCCCTACATCGTGCATCGCACCGACGAGGGGCGGCTTGCCCCGGTCGAGGAGCCCCGACGGGCCGGAGGCGGCGGCCTGGCGTAGGCGACCCTGAGCCAGGCCTGAGCCGGGCCTGAGCCAGGCCTCGCCATCGGCTAAACTTCCCGGGGCGCGCTGCCGTTGAAATAGGGCAGCGCGCCCCAACTGTTTCTGGACCCGCCCCACCAGCGAGAGCCACCGCCGTGAACGACCCCCAGACCCCAGCCCTGTCGACCGCCCCCGTGCCGGTGCTGCCGCTGCGCGACGTGGTGGTCTACCCGCACATGGTGATCCCGCTGTTCGTGGGCCGCGAGAAGTCCATCCAGGCCCTCGAGGTCGCGATGCGCGCCGACAAGCGCATCATGCTGATGGCCCAGAAGCAGGCCGACATCGACGACCCGAAGCTCGAGGACCTGCACGGCTTCGGCACGATCGCCACCATCCTGCAGCTGCTCAAGCTCCCTGACGGCACGGTCAAGGTGCTGGTCGAGGGCCAGGACCGCGCACGCGTCCGCCAGCTCTCGCTCGGGCTGCCCGGCGAGCCGGCCGACAGCCCGCGCAACTACTACGCGGCAGAGGTCGTGGTCGAGCGCGACGAAGACACCTACGAAGAGCGCGAGATGGATGTCCTGGTGCGCTCGGTGGTCTCGCAGTTCGAGCAGTACGTGAAGCTCAACAAGAAGGTGCCGCCCGAGGTGCTCACGGCGCTCGCCGGCATCGAGCAGCCCGGCCGCCTGGCCGACACCGTGGCCGCGCACATGTCGCTGAAGCTCTCCGAGAAGCAGAAGGTGCTCGAGATCCTCGACGTGCGCCGCCGCCTCGAGCACGTGCTGGTCGCCATCGAGGGCGAGATGGACGTCCTCCAGATCGAGAAGCGCATCCGCGGCCGGGTCAAGGCGCAGATGGAGAAGAGCCAGCGCGAGTACTACCTCAACGAGCAGATGAAGGCCATCCAGAAGGAACTGGGTGACATGGAGGAGGGCGGCAACGAGATCGCCGAGCTCGAGCAGAAGGTCGCCAAGGCGGGCATGAGCAAGGAGGCCCGTGACAAGGCCACCGCCGAGATCAACAAGCTGAAGATGATGTCGCCCATGTCGGCCGAGGCCACCGTGGTGCGCAACTACGTCGACTGGCTCGTGAAGGTGCCGTGGAAGAAGCGCACGCGCCTGCACAAGGACATCGGCAACGCGCAGAAGGTGCTCGACCAGGACCACTTCGGCCTCGACAAGGTCAAGGAGCGCATCGTCGAGTACCTCGCCGTGCTCCAGCGCGTCGAGAAGATCAAGGGCCCCATCCTGTGCCTGGTGGGTCCGCCGGGCGTGGGCAAGACCTCGCTGGGCCAGAGCATGGCGCGCGCCACGAACCGCAAGTTCGTGCGCATGAGCCTGGGCGGCGTGCGCGACGAGGCCGAGATCCGCGGCCACCGCCGCACCTACATCGGCTCTATGCCCGGCAAGATCATCCAGAACCTCGCCAAGACCGGCGTCCACAACCCGCTGTTCCTGCTCGACGAGATCGACAAGATGGCGATGGATTTCCGCGGCGACCCGAGCTCGGCGCTGCTCGAGGTGCTCGACCCGGAGCAGAACAGCACGTTCTCCGACCACTACCTCGAGGTCGACTTCGACCTCTCCGAGGTGATGTTCGTGTGCACGGCGAACTCGATGAACATCCCGGCGCCGCTGCTCGACCGCATGGAGGTGATCCGGCTGCCCGGCTACACCGAGGACGAGAAGGTCAACATCGCGCGCCGCTACCTGGTGCCCAAGCAGGTCAAGCAGAACGGCCTGCGCGAGGGCGAGCTGAAGGTGGCCGATGGCGCGCTGATCGACATCGTGCGCTACTACACGCGCGAGGCGGGCGTGCGCAACCTCGAGCGCGAGGTCGCCAAGATCAGCCGCAAGGCGGTCAAGGAGCTGCTGCTCGACAGGGCCGCGGCCAGGTCCGAGGGCAAGCCCGAAGGCAAGGCAAGGGCGGAGGGCAAGGCCGAGGGCAAGGGCGCGAAGAAGGCGGCCCTGCGCAGCATCGCCGTCAGCTCGCGCAACCTCGACAAGTACCTGGGCGTGCGCCGCTTCCGCTACGGCAAGGCCGAAGACGAGAACCGCGTCGGCCAGGTCACGGGCCTCGCCTGGACGGAGGTCGGCGGCGAGCTGCTGACCATCGAGGCGGCCGTGGTGCCCGGCAAGGGCAAGCTCATGCACACCGGGCAGCTCGGCGAGGTGATGCAGGAGTCCATCCAGGCCGCGATGAGCGTCGTGCGCTCGCGCTCCGAGGTGCTGGGGCTCGACCCCGACTTCTACCAGAAGAACGATATCCACCTGCACATGCCCGAGGGCGCCACGCCCAAGGACGGCCCGAGCGCGGGCGTCGGCATGTGCACGGCGCTGGTCTCGGCCCTCACGCGCATCCCCGTGCGCTCGAACGTCGCGATGACGGGCGAGATCACGCTGCGCGGCGAGGTGCTGCCGATCGGCGGCCTGAAGGAAAAGCTCCTCGCGGCCCAGCGCGGCGGCATCGAGATCGTGCTGATCCCCGAGGAGAACCGCAAGGATCTCGTCGAGATACCCGACAACGTGAAGGGCAAGCTCGACATCCGCCCG
>WBZN01002407.1_pt1 | contig 10458 bp, 10 predicted proteins | sample 5204281 | NCBI WGS metagenome assembly WBZN01 (sample SAMN12344347, study PRJNA552823) | activated sludge metagenome | biome: Activated sludge suspended growth; feature: Nitrification reactor; material: Wastewater; isolation source: activated sludge from nitrification reactor of wastewater... | reverse complement strand
ACGAAGTGGAACGAGTCCACATTGGAGATCACCGTCACCTTGTGTTTTTTCGCTAATAACTCCCGGGCTTCATAGGCTGCCGGCAACCCGCCGATGGATGCACCGATGATGACCACCCTTGCCATGATCCACCTCCCTTCAAAGTAGAGCCCTATCGTCCTTGCCTTGTTGCATGATCCCGTCCCTCCCGCGAGTCCCCCGTTCCGCTCCAAGCCCGGGAGTAGGCCGGTTTCGTTCCCACTCTCCTGTTAAGAGCCATTACCGGTCATTTGGATTCACCCGGAGTTCACTTAAACCTCTGTACGGGGGAAGTTGTACGGTCCTGTTGCAAGACTGAGGTCGGGCATGGAGCTGTCATTGCCTTGTGTCCCGAACGAACACTTGGACAGATCTTACGATACCTAGTGGGATTTGTCGGGTTGACTTAGCCGATGAAGGACCGGTACTCCTAATTATGGATGTATATCGAGGAGGGTTCCCCATGCTCCATCGTCTTTTTGCCGGCAAAGGCCTTCTCATCGCCCTTGCCGTGGGATTTATAGCGGTCGAGTCCATCGTCGCAGCCTGTTTTCTCAGCTTAGTGCACTTCAAGACTTCCAATAACTGGGCCACGAGGAGCGAGCAGGTGCTGCTGGAATTGGAGCGGATGATGAGTACCGTGGCGGGAGCTGAAACCAGCCAGCGGGGCTACATTATTACCGGATCCGAGGACTACCTCCCCACGTATCGCGAAGCGGTCACGACCCTGGAAGCGCAGATCCGGAGAATCGGCGGACTGACCAGGGACAATGCCATTCAGCAGGACCGAGTGGCCTATCTTGCCACACAGGTCGAACAACGTTCGGAAGAATTGGCCCAGGGCATCGTGACGCGCCGCACCAAGGGGTTGCCTTACGCCAAATCGGTGGTGGCCGTCAATCAGCACAATCGGACGATGGAGACCATTCACGATATCTCCGCGCAGATCAGGGAAGAGGAAACCAGGGTCCTGCAGCGACACCGGGCAGACTCCGAGAGCTGGGCCTTTACGACCGGTTCGTTCGCCGCCGTATTCTTCCTGCTGAATGCGGTGGTGTTCACGCTCTGCGGCATCATACTCAAAATGGCCCTCACCAGCCTGGCGCAGGCTGAACGCCTCCTCCACTCGTTCCAGCGCCCCCAGCCTGCTCCGACCACACGATAGGAACTGCGATGTAGCAGCGCGACACGCTCAACAGGCGGCCGCGTTGCTGCCCCGCTCCCAGCCGCCGTCCACGCTTCCGCGAGCGACGAACGGCGCTTCACGAACGACGACGCTATCTCTTCTCAACATCCTGCTAGGTGCGGGCCAGGACGACGGCGAGCAACAGCACCAGCAGCGCGACCAGTAACGAAATCCTCGGGACGAGCACCGAGTAACGCAGGAGGACCCGATCCCTCGCGGATCGCTCTGCTTCAGGGACTCCCAAGCTCCGTCGCACACGCGGTCCGACCACGAGATCGTGCAGCAGCGTCAGGGTGAACAGCAGCGTCACCAGTCCGATCTTCGCGGCAAAAATCGTGGGCCAGCGGGAGGGTTCCATCAGCGGAATCGATCGACCGGCCGCCAGCGTCAGTCCGGTGGCCACGAGGATTCCCATCGCCCCCCAGACCACGGCTCGAAACCGATAGGCCACCGTTCGGAACAGCAGGGCATACTGAGCAAATGCCCCATTCCGCTTCAATACCGGCACCAGCACGACTGATAGGAATACCATCCCCCCGACCCACACCACAGCAGCCAGCAGGTGAATCCACACCAATGCAAACACAAGACCCTCCTTTTTCTCGCACACCGAGCGCACTATGACTGAGGAGAGCGTGGAGCGGCAAGGGAGGGAGGCTTAGCGGTGAGGAGGACGACGCAGATTCGGGCACCAATCGATTTCACCCAGCACGGCCAGCACCTGCGTCTCAGGCTGGACGATTGCAGTAGGCGGATGAATGCCGATCAGGGTGCATTCGCGGCATAGAAACTGACAGGGAGCCGCACAGGACGCCACACTGCAACCCGCTGTTGCCTGAAGAGCGGCCGCCTTGCTCGCGCAAAACACCTGCGGATCAGGGGCGTCGAGGCTCTGCCGATAACAGTCCAATCGATTCCACAAGGCCACCAGGCTGGACATCCGTTGTCCGTTCACCGTTGCCCAGGATCCTGCGATTCGCACGGATTCGCCGATGAGCTGCAGCGCCAGATCGATGTGCTGCGCGACGTTCGCCATGGTGACGACTTGAACGCGGCCGGACCCGCTGTCTTGGATGCAGTGGGTCAACGCATGTTGCGCTGATGCCTCACCCAACGGCTGCGGCACAGAGCCGTCGTCGGGAAGATACACCGCGATCGTCACCAAGGCTCGACCTCATGAGTCCTGCGTTCAGGACCGCTGCCATGCCGCCTGGCCTCTCGGCACCGACCGGCATGGCAGCGTCGTACTCCTTGTTGCCTACAGTCGAATTTTTGGGCCCTGCCCCAGGGCGTCGTATCGACCGCCTGTCGCCCCTCCTAGAACGAAATCCCGATATACGGCCCGACCTGGAAGTAATCGTTGTTGGTGTTGGTCAGTCGCGCCGTCAGGTGATACCGGGCATCCACCCCGACTTTGAAGGCCTTCCACACCGCATATTCGAATCCACCGCCGAACTGTACCCCGAGATCGAGATACTGCGTCCGATTCGACGGAGGGCTGATCACATGGATGTCCAGACCGATCGGAATGACCCAGGGCCTGAATGCACTGCCCTCCATGAATTTGATCTTCGGCGCCACATCGATCGTCACCATCGTGAGCTGCACCTTCTGCGGATCGGTGGCCAGCGTGTCGGTCAAGGTTCTGGTCGCGATGCTCCCGGCGGCATTGTTCACACGATTTGAATTAATGCTGTTGAACTGCAACCCGATTTCCCCGACCACCCAGGTCTTGTCCATGCCGCCCCAGACATCTTTCGACATCACCAGATCCAACCCCGCGCCGGCATACCATCCGGTATTTCCACCATTCTGGCCGCCAATCCCTGCCGTATCCGTAAAAATCTGCCCGCTCCGGTCCTGGTTGAGATTCATGAACCCGCCCTTGAAGAACACCATATTCCCGGTGCCTTCTTCAGCCGATGCCGGCTGCACATAAGCAACACCGAGCACCGCGGCGATCGCAACTCCTGCACCCCACATTCCAATGTTCCGCACGACTCTCCGAACCCGCATCATAGTCCCCTCCTTGATGTGTCACCGAAACGCCTGACTGGCGCTCGGGTTGGCTTCGCGTCTTGCCCTCACCAGCCTGAGGCAAGAGCAGCGCAATCATGTGGTTCACTCTTCTGAACATCGTGGACATTCCTCGTCTGAGCCCTGCTTCGATCATCCAACGCATCGGCGACGCTCGTGCCGGCCTCACCGTAGCGAATCGCCCGCTTCATCGGTCCCGAGCCCGTTGCTGCCCATGCGCGAGTTCACACTTGCAACATGCGCCGGCTGATTCGCCGCCATTGTTCGGCGGTCAACCGCATCTCGGCCAAGGCAAACAACAGCCGTTCCTCGCAAGCGATCTGTTCGCGGTAGCGACGAATGAGCGCGTGAAGCTCCCCGGTCAGCGTCCGCAATCCGCCGAATGCTTTTGACGCCGCTACGTCTTGACCGTCGGTCCGCTTTCTCGCCAGCTGTCTCATCACCGCTGTGGCGTCGGCTTTCAGCGCCCGGTGTTCGTCCAAGAAGCTCTGGAACTGCTCCTGCTCCTCCTGCTTCCGGCCGAGGATTCGCCGGAGATCGTCCACCAGCATTTCTTCCCGTTTGAAATGCACATCCACGGGGCCGGTAAAGAATTCAAGCAGTTCTCGCAGCGTGTCCCGGTTCGTTCCCTTGACCGCACCGCTCCCGGATGAGCGAGGACTCATCGCCGTTTCGACCATGGCCAGCCGGTCCAGAATCATTCGATGCTCCCGTTTGAGCAGCGCCAACGGATCGACGGTGAGACTCGTTCGCCTACTACCTTGAGACACCATCGGTCCGGGATCCCATGTACCGAAGCTCCAAGATGCGAGCAATGCGACAGCGTCATGCCGTGCGCACTGTACCGAACAGGTAGCCGGGCACACACTGGCATCGGCCGGTCTGACACATGATTGATCTCAAGGTTTCGGATAGGCCATTGGACCTATGCCTGCGGGGACGAGGCAACGGGCGGGATGAACGAACCATACGAGAACGGCGAGTTGGAGGAGAGCCCGAGGCGCGCGGAATGTCGAACCTGGAACCTCGGATGTCGCGTCGCGCCTGTCGCGCGTCACGAACGACCTGTCACGAATACCGTGTGAGGAATCCGGTCAGCGCTCGGCAATTCTGGAGAGGCGGTCGGGATTCAGCAAGGTGATGGTTCTTCCATCGATGGTGAGGACCCCCTCGTCGCGAAAGACGCCCAGCAGGCGGATGGCGGTTTCAACGGTAATACCGGCCATCTCGGCCACTTCTTCCCGTTTGAGCGTGAGTCCCACCCGGACACGATCGTCGTTTTTTTTACCGAATCGATCGCCGAGTTCCAGCAGCAGGCTAGCTAATCGTTCGCGGGCGGTTTTGAACGTGAATTGATCGAGATGATCCATATTGACCCCGACTTCGTTACTAAGGAGCTGGATCAGCTTGACCGCCAGTTGAGGATTTCTGTGGATGACTGAGAGGTAGCGCTCCTTGTCGATGACGCAGACTTGAGAGGGTTCCAATGTCTCGCAGGTCACTTCATGAAAGGGTCTCTCGCCGAATACGTGTTTCTCGATCAACTCACCGGGGCCCAAGATGCGAACGATCTGCCGCCGGCCTCTCGTCGAAGAGCGAGTGAGCTTGACCTTGCCCGAGCATAACAGGTAGAGGCCCAAACACAGATGACCTTCGTAGAATACGGTCTGGTGCGGCGCGTACTCCAGCGTGCGTTTAATTTTTTGAAATTCGGCGAGATCGCTTCCGGAAATATCGCACAGGACGACCTTCTCACGAAGCCCGCAGGTGTCGCAATTTTCGATGAGGCAGGGCTTCCGTTTCACGATTTGTCGATTCCTGGCGCTAGTCCAACACCGTGCTCTCGAAGACTGCTCGACACACGGTCACACCGGACCTTTCACACCGAATTGAGATGAATGCTTCATTCCCGGCCATTCGCTTCTGGTCGACCGTTCCTGGTTGCAAGGGTTTTCTTCCGCCTGCACGCGCGAAGAAATTTTTGCGGACTCCGCGCTTCCCGAGCTCCATCTCGTAGAGGCACGCCCACTGCACGTTTTCTCTAGTGCCGTCCATCGGCGCGTTCCTGAGGCAGTTGGCCGACACACCATCCTGCCGAGCAAGCGGAGCGACCGGGGGCCGGTCGCCCCCGGTCCAGCGGGAGCCGAACCGGCCCCTAGGCTTGGGGGGCGGAATACCTTCGCTCCGCCCCCTCTCCCATACTACTCCTTCGCCATTGAGACCTTCGCCCCCGTGTCCTCCTTGGCATCCTGCGCGCAACGGAATCCCATCCAGTTAATTTTGGTCTTCGGATCGGTGCCGTTCCGCATGGCTGCTCGCATCGTGGTGGTACTGTCCATCCATCCACCTCCGCGAAACGCCTTCTGGGTCCCGGTTTCCGGCCCTTTCGGATTCCGGCCCGGCGCGGTCTTGTAATAGTCCTGGTCATACCAATCGGACACCCACTCGGCCACGTTCCCGATGGTTTGATAGAGCCCGTAGGGACTCAGCGCATTCTCGTACTTATCGACGGAGATGATGGGCGGATACAGCAACAACCGTTCAGGTCGATCCCGCACCGGCCCGGACAACCCGGTTCTGCCAAAATTCGCCCTGGTCGGACCGGCATATTCGCTGCCCCATGGAAACAGTCTGCCATCCACTCCACGCGCCGCCTTCTCCCACTCGGCCTCCGTCGGCAACCGCTTCCCCGCCCATTTGCAATAGGCATCGGCGTCATACCAGTTCACGTGCATGATCGGATGATGCGCCATCGTGTCCTGGAAGTTTCCTCCGTCGTACCGCCAATCCAGCTGCGGCAGACGATCCGTCGCCAGAACAAATTTGAGGTACTCGAGCGCCGTGACTTCGTACTTGCCGATCATAAACGCATCCAGATACACCGACCGCTGCGGAATTTCACTCCGGTAGGCCAGTCGATCCGTCTTCTTATCGCTGCCCATGAGGAATTCGCCGGCCGGGATGAGGACCATCTCTTCCTTGGTCTTCCACTTCGCGACCCGCTCCTGCGCGATCTTCTTACCTTCCTCGGTCCACTCAACGACAATATCCTGGGTATCCAAGGCTCGTGCAGCAGGAGCCAGCGCGAACAGCGCGGCTCCGATCACGAGCGCCTGCGCCAACCCTGCCCGTTTCCTTCTGATGCCCGTTCGTGGTCTTTTCATGTTTGGCCTCCTCGTTGTCCTGCCGTCAAAACTCAGCGATCCGCCTTCCGCAGAAGCTCAGGATCGACGGACGAAAGCTGACGACCACTCTCGCCCGATGTTGCACAGCGAAACCCTATCAGATAACTCCAGTGATCCAGTCCCCCGGAGTTGCGTCCGGCGGAACGGGCCACCTCGGGATCCTCATTCCATGATCCGCCCCGAAACACTTTGTCCTGGCCCGAGGCCGGTCCCTGGGGATTGCGATTGTCCTGCCGGCGGTAGTACTCCGGATCGAACCAATCGGAAACCCACTCGCTCACATTACCCGCTAACTGATGCACCCCATAGGGACTCACGCCGTTATCGTAGCGATCCACATTGGCCAGCGGCGGGTACTTTGCTCCTCGCTTAGAACCCGAATGCGCAATGTTGCTCTTGATCCATCCAGCCGGCTCATTGCCCCACGGAAACATCCGTCCGTCTTCACCGCGCGCCGCCTTTTCCCATTCCGCTTCGGTCGGTAAGCGAGCCCCGCGCCACCGGCAATAGGCATCGGCTTCCCGCCAGGAGACGCCGATCACCGGATGTTTGGCCATCTTGTCTGGAAACGGCTGGGCTCGCCAGTAGTGGGGCCATGCCGCGCCGGTCGCCAGTACGAAGCGCAGATAGTTCACATTGCTGACTTCGTACCGGTCGATGTTGAACGCATCCACATAGACCTGGTGCTGAGGCAGTTCCTGCGGTCCGGCGGCCCGATCAAACTTCGGGTCGCTTCCCATCAGGAATGGACCGGCCGGCACCGGCACCATCCCGTCCGGCACCTCAATCAACGCCAGCCGCTCCACATCATCAAGCGGGGACCAGAGCGGCGGAGGCTTCGGCAATTCATGGTCGGCGTGGCTCGGCGCAACGGAGCCGAATACCAGCCCGGCGGCGAGGCCCAGCACAAGAGCCGGAATTAAACCAGGTAACCGGATGTCCATTACACGATCACTCCGGACTCACTGATCCATCCGATCAGTGAGTCCACTGATTCACGAACATTTCGGCACGCGCGCGCCCCCGCTCAGTGCGCTTGCTTTTGCAGCAGGGGATCGATTTCCTTCTTCGCTTCCTCGGTCACGTTATAGCGGGTATACGCATGGTCCAGAACCTCATTGGCATACAGCCGTCCGGTCGGCGCCGGAACTCCGATCGTGGCATCGACGCTGCCCTTCGGGCCGATGGTGACGGTTTGTTCCGTCGCGGTCCTGATATAGGGATGCCAGATGACCAACTTATAGGTACCCGGCGGCACATCGGTCATGGTGAACCGGCCTTTCTCGTCCGTCTTGGCAAAGTACGGATTCGTGATGGCAACGCCCCAGCTCTCCATGTAGGCATGAAATCCGCACTGCATGACGAAGATCCGGCGGCCTTTGCTGAGTTTCACCAACTCTTTCATCGGCGGTCCGGCCATGTGCTTGTGATACATCCCGGCCTCTGTGCGGTCCTTGAAATTGCGTGGATGCTGCGGATTCATCGGAAGCGGCACGTTGAACAGGACACGCGCGCCTAAATTCGACGTTTCGTAGGCCTGAATGTCGTGCATCACGGGGTCCATGTTGACGACGGTGACCGACTGATCGTCCCGCACCACGGTGGTAAACGGCAGGAAGAGGCAATCCTTCGCTTCTATTTGCGGCACCTCTTTTTCAGCGAACGCTTTTCCCTTCTCGATCCCCTCCAGATACACGACGACTTCCCGAAACTCGCCTCCCGGACCGACGTTGAACGGTTGCAGAATGCGCCAGCCTTCTCCGTCGGAAATGCGCCCGCAATAGAACGGGTCCGGCAGCGTGGTGAGGTTGTACCCCTTCGGCTTCGGAACCGTCCCCTCCAACTTCACGATCCCCGTCAGTGTCCCGCCATCCGATACGGTGATTTCTTCATAGGCCGATACAGGGCTGCTCGCGAGAGACGATGCGAGGGCCACCGTAGCCAATCCCAAGACCCACCCGAAAGAACTCTTCTTCATCGTCCGCTGTTCACTCTGAATTGTGGTACCCAGTGTCACGTCCGGCCTCCTCTGTGATTGGTCCATGATACGATCGACAGATCTCATCGATCATACAAGGAACCCATCACCTAATTCCTCTCCCGAAACTCAAAACGCAGATGGGGGAGCTGCGTGATACAGGCAGCTCCCCCATCCGGTGTTACGCCATGACTGACCCGCTTACTTCATGGCAGTCGGAATCGCCTGCGGCTCGGGCAGCACTTCAGCTTGACGTGCACCCGCTCCACTTGCGCTGAGAGGCTGAATCCGCGCATCGCCGGTCGGCAACACGCGCAGATAGCCCCACTGTCCGGACTGCGTGTAGGGCAGCCGTGCATTCGACCACACGAAGTCGCCCACCTGACGATACGGTCCGCCCGCACCGCCACGGATGAAGACATCGAGGATCTCAGACCCGGCGTACTCCACGACGCTGATCATGTCGGCACCCGCCATGTACGGCTCGATCGGCCACTCGTGGCCCTCGACGCTGAACATGCCGTTCTGCTCGCTGTTCGCCCCGATCACATGGATACGGAGCGCGTCACCCGCATGCGCCTCGATGAGAGGCGTGACGGGATCTTCGGGCTTATCCACCGCGCAAGGCTGGAAGATTTTGCCCAAGGAGCACCCTTGTTCTTCGCGGAACTTGTACGGTTCAGCGCGGTAGTTCACCGACGTCAAACCGGCCACGTTCTGCACATAGGGCATGAAGGCGGTTCCGATGATGTTGTCCTCATCTTGGAAGAAGAGGGCCACATCACGGTAGTTCCGCTTGCCGGCATTTTCAGACAAGGTGGTGTCGACGATGACGTCGGCCCGCCATGTATTCTTCTGTGACACATCGGCACCGGTGACTGGATCACGATACTGCGATCCCTTCGGACCGATGACGATCGCGCCGTACAATCCGTTGCGCGGATTGACGACGATGTTGCCACCATCCCACACCAACGACGTCGTCTCCTTGTTTGCAGGATGCGCGTAATAGGTGTAGGTTCGGCTCTCGCCCGGAGCCACGGTCTGGTCGCCGGCATTGTTGCCGACGTTCAAGCCCTGGCTGTCTTTCGGATCGAAGGCCAGACCCGGCGCAAAGAATGACGCCCGGCTCGCCTTCATCTTGTTCTTCAGATTCACCTTGATGCAATCGCCCAGATTCGCGCGCAGCGTGAGCGGATTCGGCATCACGTTGCCCGCGACGGTCGCGGCTTCTTCCTCCAGCGCGAAGATCTTGCCTTCCGGCATGGTCATTTCGATCTTCCGCTCGAAGTCCACCTCGATCGCATCCGGGGCCTTCGGATTGAGCTTCATCGGGCGATCCAACGCCACGACGTTGAAGCTCTTCACCGGAGCATCCGACGGACAGACGGAATTGGGAGTCGCTGGGATCCCGAGAGGATTGGTCCCCCTGGGCAGCGGCTTCAAGTCCGCCGTTTCCTTATCGAGCACGCGGATGATGCCCCATCCACCTTCGGCGAAGTGCGACGTTCTGCCGTTGAAGTGGATGTAGTCACCCGGCATACCCTGGAATCCACCCGCCTTGGTGACGAGGTCGTACCGCTCGGCGATCCCGACGTGAATCGAGTTCTTCCGGTTGGCTTCCGGCGCATACCGCTCCGTGAGGAAGGTATGTCCGGCGATCGTCCAGACGTGGGATTCGTTCATCAGCTGGTGCAACAGACGGAACACCATGGTGTCGCCCGTGTACGCCCGGAGAAGCGGCGTGCCCGGATCACCGTGGATCGCGCTGCTGAACAGCTTGGACGTGTCAGGATTGTTGGACAGGCGTTGTGCAAACGGAGCCGCGCGGAAGTTGAAACCGCTGCCGGTCGTGTGCGTGCCGCCGTTGATGTACTTGTTCGGCGCATTCAGGATCTTGTCCGGCATCTGGAAGGACACCGTTTTTCCTGCTTCCAACGCCACTTCGATCGGCTGTCCGGGAGGATTGCCGGCTTCGATGACGTTGACGGTGTGCGGAACCGTGTCGTGGATGGAGACCATCAACTCACGGAAGCTGCCGCTGACACCGGCAC
>WBZN01002406.1_pt1 | contig 10459 bp, 8 predicted proteins | sample 5204281 | NCBI WGS metagenome assembly WBZN01 (sample SAMN12344347, study PRJNA552823) | activated sludge metagenome | biome: Activated sludge suspended growth; feature: Nitrification reactor; material: Wastewater; isolation source: activated sludge from nitrification reactor of wastewater treatment... | reverse complement strand
CGACAACTTGGAAGCGTGCTGCGATCGAACCACGCGCGGCGTCTCGCTATCCGTTTGCGGCGACTGGGCGGTGGACAGAGAACGAGGATCGGCCTCTGCAGCCGTGGGAGTCATAGATCCCACTTTATGCAAGGCCGTCAGTGCCGTCTGTAAACCAAAACCAAATGTGAACTAAAAACGCGGTAAATGGAGTCGAGTTGAGGGCGACTCGACCGATCCCGTGGCCGACCCTCCGTCGCAAAGCAGCCGGGTTCGGCGGCGTCCGTCGAGGAACCCGAACCCGACGACGAGAAGCCGATCAGGTGACCGGCAGGGCCGAGTCGACGAACGTCGCGGGTCGATTGAAGACCAACAGGTACAGACCGGTGACGGCGGCCACGGCGGCTCCGACCAGAGGCACGCCCCAATGGCTGAAATCGAGGTTGAACGCGATCGCCTCGCCCGCGATCCAGGCCAGGGCCACGACCGCGATCCACAACTGTGGCCGAAGGTAACGGCGACGCACCAGCCACCAGGTGGCGATGCCCTGAGCCGTCCCCATTACGATTCCGAAGACGATCGGCAGCATGGCGGGCACCGAAGCCACGCGGAAGGTCACGGCCGGACCGATCCGCGCGCCGATCATGAACCCGATCGCGGTCAGCGCGATCCATAGCGGCGAAAGCCCGCGCCAATAGGTCGCCCGCATCGCGAGCCATTGCGCCAGCCCAATGCACGCCCCGAAAGCGAGGTCGCCCAGGATCAGGCCGACGCGGTCGCCTGGGCCGCCGATGAGCGCCGGGATGAGCCCGCCGTCCGTCGCGCCGAGCAGGCTTCCGGTCAGGAAACCGGCCATATTTGCGAGCACCCAGATCAGGGCCGTTATCCAGAGTTTTCGGGTAAACATGGCCAAAGTATAGCGCGGCGAGCTAAGAGCTGCAGGGGTCTATTGGGATTCTTACCTGGATTCGCTTAGAATCGCCCCGTGTTGCCCGACTTCCGCGTCCGCCAGCGCGACTATCTGCTGGAGATCTCGCGCACGATCACCGAACAGCTCGAGCTGCCGACGGTGCTCAAGCGCATCCTGCAGGCCGCCGTCGAACTGACGGCCGGCCAGGCGGGCTTGATCGCCCTGCGTGAGGGCGGCCGCTGGCGGCTGCGCGCCTACGTGGGCATCCCGGAACAGTTCGCGTCGGCCTTCGACCCGCTGTTAGCCGACATCCCCGACCACGCGGACCCTGAACGCTTTGAGATCCCCGAGGTCAGCCGGCGGTTGGCCCGCATCGGCGAGGTGGCCTCGCTCGGGCTGTTGACGGGGGTCGGCCTGCCGATGGTGGCGCGCAGCGAGGTCGTCGGCCTCATCTTCATCCTGCGCGGTTATGGCGGTCAGTTCTCGAGCAACGACCGCGCCCTGCTCTCCTCGTTTGCCGTGCAGGCCGCGATCGCGGTCCACAACGCCATGCTTTATCAGCAGGTGTCGGCCGAGAAGCGCCGGCTCGACGCCGTGCTCGACGCCTACGCCGATGGTGTGTTGATCACCGACCCGGCGGGCAAGATCACGCGCTTCAATCGCGCCCTGAGCGCGATCACGACCTTCCCGGCCGGCGAGGCGCTCGGCCTGCACCACGACGACGTCATCCGTTGGGCGCATCGCGAGCACGGGCCCGACCTCAATGCGGCCATGGCCGACGGCTGGCCGCTGCCCGGCACAACCGCCCCGCTCTACGTCGAGGGCGATCTGTTGCGACACAACGGCGGCATCATGCCGGTCGGCATCAGCTACGCGGCCGTCTTCGACCGCGAGGGCCGCCTGGTCAACATCATCGCGGATGTGCACGACATGACCAAGATCCGCGAGGCCGAGGAGCTGAAGAGCACGTTCATCTCGGTGGTCAGCCACGAGCTCAAGACCCCGGTGGCGCTGATCAAGGGCTATGCCGAGACGCTCAGCCGCGAAGACGCCGTTTGGGATCCGGCGACCGTGCGCGACTCGCTGGCCGTCATCGTCGACGAGGCCGATCGCCTGACCGAACTGATCGAGAGCCTGCTCGACGCCTCACGGCTCCAATCCGGCGACCTCAAGCTCAACCTCGGCGACGTCGCGCTCGACGACCTGGCGCGCCGCCTGGTCGAGAAGTTCAAGACCCAGACCGACAAGCACACGCTGGTCGCCGACTTCCCGCCGGGCTTCCCCGTGATCCGCGGCGACGAAGAGCGCCTGCGCCAGGTGCTTTCGAACCTTCTTTCGAACGCGATCAAGTACGCGCCGGGCGGCGGCGAGATCCGGGTCAGCGGCGCTGTGACGCCTGCCGGTGTCACCCTGCAGGTCAGCGATCAGGGCGCCGGGATCGCGGCCCACGACCTGCCGCACGTCTTCGAGCGTTTCTACCGTGCCGAGGGCGACCTGACCCGCCGGGTGAAGGGCACGGGTCTCGGCCTCTTCCTGACCCGCGCCATCGTCGTCGCCCACGGCGGCACGATCCGCGTCGACTCCGACCCCGGCAAAGGCGCCACATTCACGGTGACGCTGCCACGATACAATGGGGAACTTGCGAGCTAGTCGCGGGCGCGCCCTGCACCCCCGGAACCGCCCGCTATCCCGTCACATCATTCGAGGAACGTATGCCCCCAATTCGCACGATGACATCCTGCCCCAAATGCCGCACTCCCGTGCAGGTCGAGTTGGAGCAGTTGTTCGACATCACCCAGGACCCGTCGGCCAAGCAGCGCTTCATGAGCGGGAACTTCAACGTCATCTCCTGCCCGACGTGCGGCTACCGCGGCCAGGCCAGCAGCCTGCTCGTCTATCACGATAACGAGAAGGAGTTGTTGCTGTCCTACGTGCCGCTCGAGTTGGGGCTGCCGCAGCCCGAGACCGAGCGCGTCATCGGCCGGCTGGTGAACGAGATCGTCAACAAGTTGCCGCAGGAACGCCGCAAGGCCTACCTTTTCAGCCCGCGGCAGGCCCTGACGCTCAACGGCCTGATGGATTGGGTCCTCGAGAAGGACGGCGTCACCCGCGAGCAACTCGATGCGCAGCGCGCCAAGGCCGCGCTCCTGCAGCGCATGCTCCAGGCCGCCGAGACCGCACTGCCCGCCATGATCCAGGAGAACGACGCGCACGTCGACGCGCAGATGTTCCAGATCCTGTCGGCTTCGGCCTCGCGCACCGCGCAGAGCGGCAACAGCGCGGCCGTCCAGGTCTTCGCCAACCTGCAGCGCGCCTTGCTCGAGCACAGCACCTTCGGCAAGCAGATCGTCGAGCGCCAAAAGGTCGCCGACGCCGCCGCCGAGGAGCTGCGCAAGCTCGGCGACAAGCTCTCGCCCGACACCTTCATGGACCTTGTGCTCAAGGCCGCGTCCGACGACCAGCTCGCAGTGTACGTGTCGATGGCGCGGCCGCTCGCCGATTACGCCTTCTTCGAATCGCTCACGCGTCGGATCGACCGCTCCGCGGAACCCGAGAAGAGCAGCCTGACGCACAAGCGCGACGTGCTCCTGCAGCTCACGCAGGAGATCGACGCCGAGGCGCGCGCCCGGCTCGACGTCGCCGCAGGGACGTTGCGCAAGCTGATGGAGGCGCAGGACCTCAAGAAGACCTTGAGCGAGAACATCGAAGGCATCGACGACACCTTCCTGGCCCTGCTCGAGGATCAGATGACCGCCGCGCAGCGCGCCAACCGGCCCGACGTGCTCGGCCGCCTGCAGTTGATCAACGGCCTGATCACGGACATGATCCGCGAGGCCGCCCCGCCGGAGGTCAAGCTCGTCAACGAGCTGATGGCCATCCCGACCGAGGCCGAGGCCGAGGCCGCCGTGCGTGGCCGGGCGGCCGAGATCACGCCGCAGTTCATGCAGACCCTGAACTACCTGAGCAACCAGATGCGCGAACAGGGGCAGGAGGCCGCCGCCGAGCGCCTCGACTTCCTCTATGGTCTGGCGGTCCAGCTCGAGATGGAAAAGAACTGGGGCAAATGACAACGCCCACGACAAGGAGCGTCGATGAGCACCAATAGCAAACTTGGCATCGGGCTGGCGATCGGCCTGGGTGCGATCCTGCTCTGCTGCTGCGGGGTGTTGACCGCGGCTTTCGTCTACGGCATCGTCTCGGCCGGCCGGACGGGGCCGATCATCCCGCCGCCGCCCACGCCCATCAGCTCGCTGCCCACCGCCCGGCCGTTCAACACCGCCGAGCCCGACGTCCAGGGCACGCCGACCCCGTTCCCCACCGCCGTGGACGGCGCCGGCGAGGACACCCTGGCCGCGCTCGAGGCGATCGAAGTGCCCGCCCGTGACCTGCGCGACGTCGCCGCGCGTTTGCGCGGCATCGGCGAGATCCCGCAAACCGTGGCTACCGCGCCGGCCGATTGGCCGGTCGGGCAGGAACTCGAGTTCAACGCCAGCAACACCGACACCAACGAGAACTTCAAGGTCACGGCGCGGCTGGTCTATCGCACCGACAACGTTTACTTCTTCGCCGAGAAGGGGCTCGACGTGGACGAGGCGCAGGTCCGCGGCCTGGTCGACGACTTCCAGCAGAACGCCTACCCCACCAATCGCGAGTTCTTTGGCGAGGAGTGGAACCCGGGCGTCGACGGCGATCCGCGCCTCTACATCCTGTACGCGCGAGGTCTTGGGTTCACGGTGGCCGGCTATTACTCCTCGAACGACGAGTACTCGAAGCTGGCCTACCCGGACTCGAACGAGAAGGAGATGTTCTACATCAACGCCGACACGACCGGTGTGGATGAGGAATTCACCCGCAGCGTGTTGGCCCACGAATTCCAGCACATGATCCACTGGTATCACGACATCAACGAAACGACGTGGATCAACGAAGGCAGCTCGGTGCTCGCCGAACAACTCAACCACTTCGACGACGCCGGAATGTCCGACAGCTTCCTGGCCGACCCGGACCTGCAGCTGACGACCTGGGGCGAGGACGACAACTACCCGCACTACGGCGCCGCCTACCTCTTCATGTCGTACTTCCTCGACCGCTTTGGCGAGGACGCCACGAAACAGCTGGTCGCCGACGGCGAGAACGGCATGGAGGCCGTCGACACCGTGCTGGCCGCGCTGGGCAAGACGACCGCCGAGGGTCAGCCGATGACGCACATCGACGTCTTCGCCGACTGGGTCGTGGCGAACTACGTCGGCGATGCGTCGATGTCGGATGGCCGGTTCGGCTACGTCGGCAACCCCAACGTCGGCCAGGCCGCCCCCAACGACCGGATTAAGGATTGCAGCGGGTACACCGAGCGCAGCTCCGTGGCGCAGTTCGCGGCCGATTACTATCGGCTCGATTGCCCCGGCTCGTACACGCTCACCTTTGAAGGCGCCGCCACGGCCCCGGTCGCGCCCGTCGACCTGCCCTCGGGCGGGCACGCCATCTGGGGCAATCGCGTCGATGAGTCGGTCACGTTGATGACGCGCGAGTTCGACCTGACGACCGCTACAGCGGCCACGCTCACCTACGACGCCTGGTGGAGCATCGAGGCCGACTACGACTATGCCTACGTCGAGGCCTCGGGCGACGGCGGCGCGACCTGGCAGCTGCTCAAGACCCCCAACATGACCGACTCGAACCCCAGCGGCCAGAACTTCGGCTGGGCGTACTCGGACGAGAGCGGCGGGTGGAAGAATGAATCCATCGACCTCAGCGCCTACGCCGGCAAGAAGGTCTTCATCCGCTTCGAGTACATCACCGACGCCGCAGTCAACCGGCCGGGCTTCCTGGTCGACAACGTCGCGGTCCCCGAGATCCAGTACAGCGAGGACTTCGAGGCGGGCGCCGGCGGCTGGGAACTGATCGGCATGGCGCGCATGGACAACGTGCTTCCGCAGCGTTACCTCGTCCAGGTTATCCATCAGCGCGCCGACGGGGTCGTGGTCGATCGCCTGCCGATCACCGGCGGCGTCAACACCTTCGATCTGACCATCGCCGACGGCGAGACAGTCACCCTGGTGATCTCGGGCATCACGCCGTTCACGACCGAACCGGCCGGATACCGGATTGAACTCAACTAGACGCGAGAGCCGCATGACCCAGCCAACGACGCCGACCCGCACCTACCCGCACCGGATCCTGCTTCTGCTGGCCGCATTGGTCAGCGCGAGCCTATCCTGCTCGCTGGCCAGTCAGTTCACGTCGCCGCCGCAGCTCACGCCGGTGCCGTCCACAAACAGCGCGGGCGAACCGGCAGCCGGCGAGACACCACCCCCGAGCTCGGGGCTGGGCGCCGACGAGATCGGGCCGCTGCAGATCGAAGGCGGCCCGACCGTGGCGTCGCCGCGTGACGCGCGAACCGCCATCGAGGGCCAGGACGCGCAGTCGTTGCTGGAGCTCGCGCCCGAGAGCAGCGAGTACTCGGTCGACGACCTGAATACGGTGCCCGGGATCCTGCGTTACACGATCAAGCTCGATCAAGAGCGCAAGACCCTGCTGTTCTACGGCTGGTGCGCCAAGGGCGCCGATCTACTTGATCAGAATCTGCGCGACATGACGATCGAGTTCCGCGTCGCCGACCAGGTGATCCCGGAGGAGCAGTTGTTGATCGCGCGCAGCCAGCAACCCGATGCGGCCACCGGTGAGACCCTGGTCTGCCAGAGCTACTACGCCGTGCTCTACGACTGGCCACAGGGCGACACGCAACTCCAGGTCACGATCGACTTCACCAAAGCCGTCAACGACGGCATCTCGGAATACGGCCCGGGCGTGCAGGAGATGCTGTACACCGTCACACGCTGACGCCGCCTCAACCTGCCGGACGCCGAAACAAATAAAAGGCCGGCCGCGGATATCGCGGCCGGCCTTTTGCATTCACGCAGCACGTTTCAACGTTGTGTGTAGTGCACGTCGGAGAGGTCGCGCAGCCGCGCCGCGGCCGTCTCGGCGGTCAGATCGCGCTGCGGCTGAGCCAGCATCTCGTAGCCGACCAGGAACTTGCGCACGGTGGCCGAGCGGAGCAGCGGCGGATACCAGTGGCCGTGCAGGACCCATTCGGGATGATCGTCGCCGTCGAACGGCGCCTGGTGCCAGCCGAACGAGTACGGGAACGAGATCTCGAACAGATTGTCGTACTTTGCCAACGAGCGGCGCATCACGTCGGCCAGCGCGGCGTATTCGCCATCGGTCAGGTCGAACAGGTAACGCGTCGGTCGATGTGCGACCACCATCATCTCGAACGGCCAGACCGCCCAAAACGGCACAAGGATCGTGAAGTGATCGTTGGCGCAGACCACACGCTCCTGGAGCCGTCGCTCCTGTTCGACGTAATCCACAAGCAAGGGTCGGCCGTGGTTGGCGAGGTACCGGCGCTGGTAATCCATCTCGAGCTCGACGACGTGCGGCACGTTCGACGTCGCCCACAGTTGGCTGTGCGGGTGCGGGTTCGAGGCGCCCATCGACGCGCCCTTGTTCTCGAAGACCTGCACGTACCCGACGTGGTCGAGCGCGCCAAGCTCGCGGGTCTGCCCGGCCCAGGTGCGCAGCACGGCCTCGACCTCGGGGCCGGAGAGCTGCGGCAGGCTCAAATCGTGTCGCGGCGAGAAACACACGACGCGGCTCATGCCCGAGACCGACTCGGCCCGGAACAGATCGCCCGAACCGGTTGCGGCGCTGGCATGCCCTTCGGCTGCGGCCATGGCCTCCGGCGTCAACAAAGCCGGGAAGTCGTTGTCGAACACGTAGGTGCCGGTGTAATCGGGGTTGACGATCGTGCCCCCAACCCGGGTGTTTCCAGGGCACAGGTAGCAGGTCGGGTCGTGGGTCGGCGTGTGCTCGGCCTGAGTCTTCTCGACCTGGCCAAGCCAGGGCCGCTTGGCGCGGTGCGGCGATGCCAGCACCCACTCACCGGTCATCGGGTTGTAGCGTCGGTGTGGGAGATCGTAATTCATCGGCGGCGATTGTAGCAGGGTTGGTCGCGGTGTATCATAGCGGCTTAATGACTGCCCTCGGCCGCGGCGCACCCTCCGCCCTTCAGCGCGCCAACTTCAACGCTCTGTATTGGGACATCTTCTTCTACGGCATCCTGGCAGGAACGGCGATCAACTTCCTGCCGATCTACGCCGTACGCATCGGCGCCGACCCCTTTCGCGTCGGCCTGTTGACCAGCGGTCCGGCCCTGGTCAACCTGATCCTTTCCCTGCCCGCGGGACAGTGGCTGCGGCACCGCGACGTCCTGCGCACGACCCAGATCGGCGCGATCTTCAATCGTTTGGGGTTTCCCATCCTGGTCGTGCTCCCGTGGCTGCTGCCGCCATCCGCCGTGCTCGACGTGCTCCCGGCCGTCGTCATGGGTATGGCGCTGCCTGGCGTGGTGCTCGCGATCAGCTTCAATGCCATGTTCGCCGACGTCGTCCCGCCGGAGTGGCGCGCGCAGGTCGTCGGCCGACGCAATGCGTTGCTTGCCGTGGCGTCGACGGCGGCATCGTTGGGCGGCGGCAAGCTGCTGGGTCTGCTCCCCGAGCCGCTCAACTACCAGGTGCTCTTCTTGATCGGCGCGATCGGTGCGACCCTGAGCGGGTATTTCGTCTGGCAGGTCCGCCGGCCCGTCGCCCCGGTCGTCGGTTCGCCGATGTCCGGGACGGGTCCAGCCAACCGGTTCTCGCGCTGGCTGAACCGCGCGACGATCCGCGAGGTGCTGCGCCTGGATGTCATCCGCAGCCGCTTCGGGCTGTTGATGCTCGCCTATCTCGTCTTCTACGTCGCACAGTTCACGGCGATCCCGCTGCAGCCGGTGTTCTGGGTTCAAACGCTCAAGTTGACCGACTTCGAGATCGGCGTCGGCAACGCGCTCTTCTACCTGACGCTGATGGTCGGCTCCCTGCTGCTCGCGCCGCTGACGGCCCGCGCGGGCATGTACCGGCTGATGACCATCGGCACGATCCTGTACGGCCTGTATCCGCTCATCACAGCCCAGGCGCAGGATGCCTGGCTGTACTATTTCGCCTCGCTTGTGGGCGGCGTGATCTGGGGCATCGCCGGCGGGAGCCTCACCGGCTGGTTGATGGAGGGCGTGCCGGCGCACGATCGACCGGCGCACATGGCCCTGCACAACGTCGTGCTCAATCTCGGCACGCTGACGGGCACGCTGCTCGGCCCGGCGCTGGCGGATCTCTTCGGCACACGCGACGGCCTCTGGATCTCGGGCTGGATGCGCGTAGCGGCCGGCGTCGTGATCGGCATCCTCGCGCGCCCGCGCACGCCGAGCGCGCCTTCGGACACGGCCCCGTAATCGCGGCCGGTGGGCGGCCGCCCCGAACGACCGCGATTACGCGGGCACCTTGATCGACTTCGGATCCCACTCGGGCTGCGGGTACTTCATGCCCAGGCCTTCCAATGCATTAACCAGGACGTCGGCCACCACCAGGTCGCGGTACCACTTGCGGTCGGCCGGAACGAGGTACCAGGGCGCCCACGGCGTGCTGGTCTTGTTGAGCACGTCCTCATAAGCGGCCATGTAATCGTCCCAGCGGGCGCGCTCCTCGAGATCCCCGGGGTTGAACTTCCACAGCTTGTCGGGCTCGGCGAGCCGCGCCTCGAGCCGCTCCTTTTGCTCCTCCCGCGAGATATGCAGGAAGAACTTGACGATCGTCGTGCCCTCCTCGGCCAGCATCCGCTCGAAGGCGTTGATCTGGTCGTAGCGCCTGCGCCACACCGCCTTGGGCACGAACTCATGGACGCGGACCACAAGCACGTCTTCGTAATGGCTGCGGTTGAAGATCACGATCTCGCCGCGGCCCGGCACCTGCGGATGCACCCGCCACAAATAGTCGTGGGCCAACTCCGTGGACGTGGGTGCTTTGAAGTTCGCCACCCGCGCGCCCTGCTGACCCACCCGAGCGAACACGCTGCGGATCGTGCCGTCCTTGCCGCCGGTGTCCATGGCCTGAAGCACGACGAGCAGGCGCTGCTTGCCCTCGGCGAACATCAGGTCCTGGAGTTCGTTGAGCCGGTCGGCCAGCTTCGCCACTCTGGCCTCGCCGGCGGATTTGTCGCCCTTGAACCCGGGCGTCCCGGCGGCGTCGACCCGGGCCAGCCGGATCTTTCGGCTTGAGCTGACACGATGGATTTTCATGTGCGCCTCGCTTCTCCCTCGGGGTCTCGGTAGTATAATCGCCCCAACGTTTCAGCCGCCAGGAATGCGCGCGAATGTGGGGTATCCCGGCGCGGGATGCCCTTTTTTCACGGGTCGCGCTTCCGGGCCGCGAAGCACATCATCCCATCAGGACAGGTTGAACCATGGCATACGAACACATCAAGGTCCCGGCCGGCGGCAAGATCTCGATCACCGACGGCAAGCTCAACGTGCCCGACAACCCGATCGTGCCCTTCATCGAGGGCGACGGCACGGGTCGCGACATCTGGCGCGCCTCCGTGCGCGTGCTCGACGCCGCGGTCGAGAAGGCCTACGGCGGCAAGCGCAAGATCGCGTGGATGGAAGTCTACGCCGGCGAGAAGGCGGTCACGCAGTTC
>WBZN01002404.1_pt1 | contig 10460 bp, 8 predicted proteins | sample 5204281 | NCBI WGS metagenome assembly WBZN01 (sample SAMN12344347, study PRJNA552823) | activated sludge metagenome | biome: Activated sludge suspended growth; feature: Nitrification reactor; material: Wastewater; isolation source: activated sludge from nitrification reactor of wastewater treatment... | reverse complement strand
GCCGGGCAGGGCGGCGTGCGAGCCGCCGAAGCGGGCCTCGATGCGCTCGATCGCCGCGTCGTAGTGGGAGAGCGCGGCGAGGTGATCGAGTCGACGCAGCGCGTGGGCCGGCATGGCGGCGATCTAGCGCCAGTCGGAGGCGAGGCCGTGGCGGGGCGCACCCCGGGGCCGTCCGCGAGGAGCGGCGGTCCTCCACGGCAGGTCGCCGTCGTCGCGCGTGGCCGGCGCCGTCGGGCGAACGCGCCCAGTGCAGCGCACGACCCCGCTGGGCTATCGTGGAGGCGATGGCGACGCGGAGCGCGGCCGCGTGGTCCCTGGGCCCGGAGCGGGCCCGCACCACCACGACCCCGTGTGGGGCGACCCGGCGTCCGGCATGAGGGAGGGGAAGGCGAGCGCGACGGCGGAGGGAGGGACGGGTCGGCTCGCCCGGACGCGGGCGCGGCTCTTCGAGCCCTCGCCGGAGATCGTCGACCTCGAGCTGCGGCGCCGCTGTCGCCTGCTGTCGAGCCTGCTCTTCGCGCTGACGCTGACATGCATCGCCGGGTTCATCGCCAGCCCGCCGACCGGGAAGATGATCAACGGGCCGCTGTCGCTGCTGCTCGCGGGGCTCTACGGGGTGAGCCGGACGCGGCGGCCCTTCATCGCGGTCGGGGTGCTGCTGTTCGTCGGGGGAACCCATCTCGCGGCGACCTTGATGTTGTGGGGCGGCGCGATGAGCCAGCCGTACGATGGACAGACCGCGTGGCGCGAGAAGTTCCACATGGATGAGAGCGCCGTGCAGCGCCTCGGTCGCTCGGTGATCCGCGCCGGCGTCAGCCTGCCGTTCGTCTTGCTCTATGCGTTCGCGCCGAAGCCCGAGAGTGGTTCTATGGTGATGTCGCTGCTCGCGCTCGCCCTCGCGGGGGTTGGATTCGGCGCGCTCGTCAAGCTGAAGACCTGGGGCGTGCTCGCGCTCGGGGCCGCGGGTGCCCTGATGATCGCGCTCGCGGGCGCGGACATGGCCGCCGGCGCTGGGCCGGTCGCGCTGCTTCGCCCGGCCTTGGCGGGGAGCATGCTGCTGTCAGCGACCACGCCGTTCCTGGCGCCGATCATGCGCTGGGTCGCGGCGCGTTGATTCGCTCGCCTCGGAGCGCTCCACGACGCTGACCGGACCACCTCCGAGGCGGTTCGTGCGCGCACCGAGCTGACTTGTGTGGGCCCCCATGGCGGGCTGGGCGCCGCCCGCGCTGCGACCGGTGGCGATTGGCCCGGTCGCATCCTGTGAGGCCGTGAGGCTTTACGTGCGGCCCATCGTGCCGTATGACCAGGCCCATGCGTCTCGCAGCGTTATTCGCCGCCCTCCTCCTCCCCTCGGTTGCCGCTGCCGCGCCGAAGGCCGGAGGCGAGAGCAAGTCGCCGCCTGCGTGCGGGGTCAAGGTCCTGCCGCTCGTGGTCGGCAACGTCTGGACCTACTCCACGGTCGCCGCCCCCATGCCCGCGCCGCCCGACATCGCCCGCCTCTCGCCGCCGCTGCCGAAGGGCTTCGTGATCACGGTGAAGTCGATCGAGACCAAGGGCCCCGATACCGTGGTCACGCTCGAGGAGAAGGTCACCTACGACCTGACCAAGGATCTCAAGAAGCCGATCGTCGACGAGCGCGTGATCACGAGCACCATTACCTGTAATTCGAAGAAGTTCGATATCTCCCCGGAGAGCTTCTTCTTCGCGGGCGAGCCCGGCGGCTACCTCGGGCTCACGTTCGACAAGCTCGACCGCGTCAAGGGCACGAGCTGGCAGCTGACGAAGGGCGGCATCGGCGAGTCCGAGTGGCCGGAGGACCTCGTCGCCCATTGGACGAAGAACCCGACCACGGGCTCCGAGGCGCAGCTCGGGAGCGGCAAGCTCGAGCTCGAGCGCCGGTTCACCCCGCAGCAGCCCGAGACCATCATCACCAAGATGGGCTCCTACCGGGCCGAGAAGCTGGCCCTCAAGACCACCGGCCGCGTGACGCTCGACAAGCCTGCCGCCGATGGCGCCAAGCCCATGGAGCTGCCCGCGGACTGGATCAACCAGGTGTGGATGGTCGAGAACGTGGGCGTCGTGCAGTCGCTCAACCGGTTCGCGCACATGTACCAGCTCGTCGATTCGCAGCTGAAGTGATCCTTGGCCGCCGCACGGAGCCGCTGGCGACTGACCAAGCCGCTCCGGGATCGGATCCGGGCGGGACACCCGTGGATCTACGATCGCGCGCTCGCGCCGCCGAAGCAGCTCGCGCCCGGTGAGCTCGCGACCGTGTTCGACGATGACGGTCCGATCGCGACCGTGTTCGCCGACCCGACCTCGCCGATCCGCGCGCGCGTGCTCGACCTCTCGCCCGACGCGGCGATCGATGCGTCCTGGGTGATCGCGCGCACCGAGGCGGCTGCAGCTCGCCGCGCCCGTGACCCGCTGCTCCTCGGCTGCACCGGCCGCCGCCTCGTCCATGGAGAAGGCGATGGGTGCCCGGGCCTCGTGATCGATCAGTACGCCGACACCGCGGTCGTCGTGTTCGATGGCCCCGCGGCCGCCACGTTCTGGCGCGCTCGCCTACCCGACGTGCTCACCGGGCTCGAGCGCGGGGGCGCGGTGATCCAGCACGTGTGGGTTCGCGGCGAACGTCGCGATCGAGCCGCGGGCGAGGCGCTGCGCGGCGACCCGCCGGTGGAGATCGTGATCGCCGAGGACGAGGCGAGGTTTGCCGTCGACGTGCGCGCGGGTCAGAAGACCGGCTTCTTCCTCGATCAGCGTGACAACCGCCGCACGATCCGGCGCCACGCGGCCGGCCAGACCGTCCTCAACGTGTTCGCGTACACCGGCGGGTTCTCGTTGCACGCGGCGCTCGGCGGCGCCTCGCACGTGACCTCGGTCGACATCGCCGCGCCGGCGATCGCGAGCCTCCGCCACAACGTCGTCCAGAGCGGGCTCGACCCGGAGGCCCACGAAGGCGTCGTCGCGGATGCGTTCGAGTTCTTCGGGCGCTCCCAGCAGCGTGGCCGGCGCTGGGACCTGGTGATCGTCGACCCGCCGAGCTTCGCGCCCAGCGAGAAGGCCCGCCCCGCGGCGCTGTCCGCCTATCGCAAGCTCGCGGTCGCCGCGCTCGAAGTGGTCGAGCCGGGGGGCCGGTTCGCGCTCGCCTCGTGCTCGAGCCATGTCACCGAGGCCGATCTGCTCGAGCTCGTCGCCGGGCGCCCAGAGCTGCGCGTTCGCGGGGTGTCAGGCGCGGCCTCCGACCACCCGGTGTTGCCCGCGTTTCCAGAGGGTAGGTACCTCAAGTTCCTGTTTTTCGACATGGGGTGAACGTTCACTAGTCGATGCCGAGAGCTCGCACAGTACTGCTCAAACTCCTCCTCAAATTCAGTACTTGACGAGGAGTCATACATTTCGCTACGTACGGCGTCATGCGCTCGACTTGTTCGCTGCTCGCCTGCCTTGTTCTGGCCACGATCGCGTCATGTGGCGGGAAGAATGGCAACGGAGATGACTTTCCAGCCAAGGCCTGCGCCGATGGGATCGACAACGATGGCGACGGGACGATCGATTTTCCCGAGGACCTCGGCTGCATCAGCGAGGACGACGACACCGAAGACAGCCTGACGATGCCGCAGTGCAGCGACGGGCGCGACAACGACGGCGACGGCAAGAAGGACTACCCGGCCGATCCGGGCTGCTACGCGCCTCAGCAGGACGACGAGCTCGACGACTGCCCGACCGGCCCCCACTGCCCTCAGTGCGCGGACGGCCGCGACAACGATGGGAACGGCGCCACGGACTATCCGGACGATCCCGGGTGCACGTCGGCGTCCGATGATGACGAGTTCCTCCACAACCCCGTCGCGTGCGGCGCCGGGATGATGATCCAGCAGCTCAACACCACGGGCGTGGCGATGGGGATGCTCGACACCACGAGCAAGTCGATGGTGGCGTCGCCGTGTGGCGGCGGCGGGGACCTTCCGTCCATCGCCTACGAGCTCCATCTGTCCAAGCCCCAGGTCGTCGTGGTCTCCACGGACGACCCGCTGACCACCGCGGACACCGTGCTCGACATCCGCAGCGACGAATGCAGCACGGAGGGCGCGGAGATCGCGTGCAACGACGACCTCACGAGCACCAACAGCAACTCGACGATCACGACCTCGCTCGCCGCCGGCAACTACTACATCGTCGTCACGGCCAAGGACGCCGGGTCGATCGGCAACTTCAACCTCACCGTCAAGCGGTTCGCCGGCGAGGGCACCGCGTGCACCGCGATGGGCGACTGCGGCCCCGGCCTCGTGTGCCGCGTGCCGATGGGCGAAACCGCCATGGTGTGCTCGAAGCCGATGTGCAGCGATGGCGTCGATGACGACGCCGACGGCAAGAACGACTATCCCACCGACCCGGGATGCACGAGCCCCGACGACAACGACGAGACCGACACCTGCCCCAACGGGGCGAGCTGCCCCGAGTGCGGAGACGGCCGGGACAACGACATGGACGGCGCGACCGACTACCCCGCCGACACCACCTGCCTCGCCGCTGGTGACCCGAGCGAGTCGTGCACGACCACCGATGGCGTCGCGCTCGTGACGATGCCGGCCACGCCGGGCGACACCTCGCTCGCGACCGCTCACAACGATACCCACCCCAGCTGCGGCACGACGGGGACCCACACCGCGAATGATCTGACCTACCGGCTCGACCTGCCGGCGACCACCACCTTGAGCCTGAGCCTCACCGGCTCGACCTTCTTCGCGGCGAACTCGCTGTTCAACGCGAGCTGCGGCGGCACGCCGCTCAACTGCACCACGTCCAACACCACCACGATGTCGAACCTCGCCGCCGGCACCTACTACTTCGTCGTCGACGGGTACTCGACCGGACAGGGCCCGTTCACGCTCAACGTCAGCGGCAAGATCGGTCCGAACCAGAGCTGCCAGGGCGCGCTCGCGGCCGCCGGTGCCCTGACCTGCAGCACGGGGTACGCGTGCAAGGGCCCGGCAACCGCGAAGACCTGCCAGCCTGCGCTGTGCAACGACGGCATCGACAACGACGCGGACGGCAAGATCGACTACCCGTTCGATCCGGGCTGCAGCAGCCCGGCCGACGACACGGAGGCCAACCCGACCCCCCTCCCCGTGTGCGCCGACGGCATGGACAACGACACCGATTCGACGACCGACTGGCCGGCCGACTACGGCTGCTCGTCCGCGTCGGGCACCAGCGAGGCGTTCTGCCCGGTCGAGGTCGACGCGACCTCGCTGATCACCACGCCGACCGTCACCGGCACCACCGCCGGCAAGGCGAGCAACTTCACGGGTGCGACGTGCCAGACCAACGGCAGCGGACCGGATGTTGCCTTCGCGATCTCGCTGCCGGTGGCCGTCCAGACGCTCGTGGTCGACGCGAGCAACTCCGCCTTCGATACGATCCTGTCGCTGCGCGACACGCAGTGCACGACCGAGCTGGGGTGCGATGACGACAATGGCGACCCCGGCCTGCAGTCGAAGATGACCCTCTCGAACCTCAACGCCGGCAACTACGCCATCGTGCTCGATGGCTACGGCGGCGCGTCCGGCGCGTACACGCTCAACGTCAAGGGCACCCTGGCGGCCCAGACCGCGTGCACGTCGCCGCTGTTCACCGCCGGAGTCCTGGTGTGCGCGACGGGGACGACCTGCACCGCTGGAAAGTGCCAGTAGTCACATCACGATGCCCCCGCTCCGGGGTGCTTGACCGCTGACGGCGCTGCGCTCGTAGTCCATCCTCTGAGGTGAACGTCCCCGGGTAACCACCCGGCAGGAGGCGTAGGCCTTGCATCCCGATGGCAGGGTGGCCACGTGGGCGCTCGTTCGCGATCACCAACGGCTCGTGCTCTCGGGTGAGCTGCGGCTCGAGGATGCGACGGCGATCTGGAGCGCGTTGCGTGCCACCGCGACGAACGCCGCGCCGCGCCTCGACATCGATCTCGCGCGACCGACGCTGGTAGATGGCGCCGTGATGGCGCTGCTCGTCGAACTTCGCGCCTCGCTCCTTCGCCGAGGGATCGAGTCGGAGATCATCGGAGTGCGCGAACCGCTGTGCTCCGTCGTCCACATGTACCGGGGGGACGAGCGGTCGGTGCCCGTCGTCGCAGGGCCGCCATCGCGCGAAGATCCGATCAGTCGGTTCGGGGCCGCGCTCGCCCGGCTCGGCGCCCGGCTCCGCGATCTGCTGACATTCGCAGGCGAGCTGCTCGGATCGATGATCGGCGCCAGGCGCAGACCCAAGGACGTGAACTGGCGCGCCATCCCGACGCTGATCGTCCGCGCCGGTGCTGATGGGCTGCTGATCGTCCTGCTCTTGAACTTCCTGATCGGCTTCGTCATGGCGTATCAATCGATGCGCCAGCTCAAGAGCTACGGCGCGAACCTGTTCGTCGCCGACATCGTCGGCCTGGCGGTGACCCGCGAGCTCGCCCCGCTGATCACGGCGGTCATCATCACCGGCCGGTCGGGGGCGGCGTTCGCGGCCGAGCTCGGGACGATGCGCGTCTCCGACGAGATCGACGCCCTGAGCACGATGGGGTTTGCCCCGCTCCCCTACCTCGTGGTGCCTCGCGTCATCGCGCTCGCGGTGATCGCGCCGGCGCTGACGCTGCTCGGCGATGTCGTGGGCGTCCTTGGCGGCATGGTCGTGGGCCTCACCACCCTCGGGATCTCGAGCAACGCGTTCCTCGCCGAGCTCCGCTCGAGCCTCGTGCCGGCGGATGTCTGGACCGGCCTCGTCAAGAGCCTCGCGTTCGGCATCGCGATCGCGTTCATCGGCTGCCGGCAGGGGCTCGCGACGCGGGGCTCCGCCTCCGAGGTCGGGCGCGGCACCACCGCCACCGTCGTCTACTGCCTGTTCTCGATCATCGTGATCGACAGCGTGCTCACGGTGCTGTTCCGGGAGTACGGGTTGTGAGCGCGACCGCCATCATCGAAGCCCGCGATCTGTCGATCGGGTGGAGCCACGACGCGGTGCTACTCGAGCACGCGAGCTTCGACGTCCGCAGCGGCGAGATCTTCGGCATCCTGGGCCGCAGCGCCGCCGGCAAGTCGACCTTGCTGCGGATCCTGATCGGGCTCGAGCTGCCGCTCGCGGGCACGATCTCGCTCCAGGGCGCGGGGCCGCCGCACCTCGTCGTCGGCCGGCCGCGGTTCGGCGTGACGTTCCAGCAGGGCGCGCTGTTCGGCTCGCTCACGGTCGGCGAGAACGTCGCGCTGCCGCTCGAGCGCTGGACCGATCTGCCCGCGGACGCGATCGAGGCGATCGTCCGCGCGAAGCTCCGGCTCGTCGGGCTCGAGGGCGCGCAGCATCAGCTTCCGTCGACCCTGTCGGGAGGGATGCGCAAGCGGGTCGCGATCGCGCGGGCCCTGGCGCTCGAGCCCACGCTGCTGTTCCTCGACGAGCCCTCGTCGGGGCTCGATCCGATCACGTCGGCGGAGCTCGATCACACGATCAAGACCCTCGCCCGCGTGTTCGGACTCACCGTCGTGGTGGTCACGCACGAGCTCGGCAGCATCCACGCGATCGTGGACCGCTGCATCCTGCTCGACCGGGAGAGCCGGAGCATCCTCGCGTCGGGTCCGCCGAGCGACCTGCTCCGAGATCCCGAGCCGCGGGTACGGCACTTCTTCGAACGGGTGCCGGAGGTGGCGTGATGCCCGCGCCGGCGACCCACTTCAGGCTCGGCGTGCTCGGCCTCGTCGCGCTCGTCAGCCTGCTGGCCGTCGCGTTCGTGCTCGGGACCGAGCAGTTCCAGACCGCGAGCATCCGGTACGACACGTTCTTCGACGAGTCCGTGGAAGGTCTCGGGCTCGGTGCCTCCGTGAAGTTCCGTGGCGTCAAGATCGGGGTGGTCGACGCGATCGGGGTGGCCAAGGACCACAAGACGATCCGCGTGCAGCTCGCCGTGGCCCAGGCCGAGGCCGAGCGGCTGCAGCTCGACGAGCGCGCGCACCTGCTCCGCGCGCAGCTGGTGAGCCAGGGGATCACCGGCGTGAAGCTGATCGATCTCGACTTCGTGGACCCGACCGAGGCGCCTCCGCCACCGCTCGCGTTCGAGCCACCGGAGCACTACATCCCCTCGAGGCCGTCGCTGCTCACCCGCGTGGCAGGCAACGCCGAGACGCTCAGCCAGCGCCTGCCCGTGGTGGCGGACCAGACGAACCGGGTGTTGTCGAAGCTCGAGCGCCTGATCGACGAGGTGACCGAGCAGCACGTGCCCGCGCGGCTGAGCGCGGCGCTGACCGATGCCGCCGCGGCCGCGCGGGACCTGCGCCAGACCGTGCACGAGGTCACGCGGGCACAGCTGCCCGCGCGCACCGGACGCGCGCTCGTCAACCTCGACGCCGCGGTGACCAAGCTGCACGGCATCCTCGATCAGATCGGCGGCGAGCGAGGTCTGGCGGCGAGCGCGCGGCGGGCCACCGACTCGCTCGGCGACGCGGGCCGCCGCGCGGCCAGCTCGACGGCCATCCTCGACCGGACGCTGACCTCGATCGACGAGGCCGCGCGGTCGTTCCGCGAGTTCATCGACGCGCTCGAGCGCGAGCCCGACATGCTGATCAAGGGCCGCGCGCGCAGGAGCGGACGATGAAGGCGCTCCTGGTCTGCGTCGCCGTCGCCGGCTGCGCGCTGACCTCCAAGGCGCCACCGCTGGACGTCCGCTACTTCTCGCCGGTGCCGCTCACCGCCCCCGGTTCGCGGAGCCCGCCGTCACCGACCACGGCCGCCGTGGGCACCGGCGTGGCGCGCGGCGAGCTCCCTCGGATTCGCCTCGGTCACCTGACGCCGGCCGATCATCTCCACGCCGAGATCGTCCACCGCGGCGAGGGGTTCGAGCTCGAGCCGTACGAGACGCTCCGGTGGACGGAGCGCCCCGACGCGTACGTGCGCCGCGCGGTCGCGAGCGCGCTGTTCGACGGGCGAGCGTTCGTCGAGGCCGTCGGTGGGCGCGCCCCCACGCTCGACGTGGACGTCGTCGCGTTCGAGGAGGTGCGGCACGGTCCCGCGCGCGCTGGCCGGGTCGAGCTCCACTATCGCCTCGTGGACGACGAGACCGTGCTCGCGAGCGGCGTGGTGACCGTGGAGCGCCCGGCACCTACGCGCCGGATCGAGGACATCGTCGGCGCGATCGGGGCGGCGATGAGGGACGCCGCCGCGGAGCTCGCTCGCCGCGTCGCGCGGGCATGTGCTGGATCGGCTTCGTCGGGGATGACGGCGTCGGCGTGCAGGGTGCCTGAGGCGCCGCCATAGCGCCCGGCGCCGTCACTGGATCGGCGGCGTGGGGCAGCCAAAGATCACGTCGATGTCGGTCACCGCGTGCGACTTCAACCGATCGCAATCGCTGCCGTACAGCGTCAACTTCAGGGTCGCTGGATCGTAGTCCCAGCCACCCGCGTGCGTCGGATCCCGCGCGATCAGCTCGGTGTGCGAGAAGTACACGTAGGTCTGGTCGAGATCCGTGGGCGCCGGATTCACCTCGTATTCGCAGCTGACGACCAGGTTCGCGATCGTCTGGAACACGGCGTCGAGCTGGCTCGCCGTGTCCGCCTTGTAGTACTTCGTGGCGCCCGGAAGGGCGGTGCCGCCGCTGGTCGCGAACTGGTTGAGATGGACGGCGTCGACCTGGCTCCCGAAGCCGACCACGAACGTCTTGACCCCGCGATTGTCGTGGAGGTCCGACAGCACCTCCTTGACCGCCGCGTTGCCGCCACCGCCGGTGCAGCCGCCCTGCGCGCCGTCACTGACCAGCAGCATGAAGCTCGTCTGCCCGGGGGTGATCAGCGCAGGGTCGGCCGCGGCTCGCGTGATCCCGGTATCGATGTTCGTGACGCACGGGCTATCTGGATACATCGGATCGGCGGACGAGAGCGCGGCCGTCAACAGCGCTCCGATCGGGCCGGCGTTGTGGTCGGCGATCGGGAACGCGGAGGCGTCCTGCGTGCAGGCCTCGCCGGTGATATCTGGAAACATCGTGAGGCCCCACCGGATCTGGTCGGGATAGGTGCCGAGCACGTGGCCGAGCGCAGCGACCGCCGCCTCCCACTTGCTCGTGGTCGTGTTGGCGAGGTTCTCGCGCATCGAGCACGAGCGATCGAGCGCGATCATGAAGTTCGGCGGGATCTGCGTCAGATCCAGCGTCGTCCCGCCGCATCCGCCGCGCTCGCACGTCCCCGCCGCGTTGCACGTCATGCCCGCGCCACAATCCGCGGCGACGGCGCACGAACCTTCGGCCACGCAGGTCTGGTTCGCGCTGCAGAACGCCCCTTGCGGACAATCGGTGGGGCCCAGACACGGACTGTTCGCATCGACCCCGGCGTCGCCATGCTTGTCGCCACAGGCCATCAGCAACCGGACTGTTCGCTTCTTGTCAACCCCCTCTTGTGCGCCACCGGTCGGCTGGTTTGCCTGCCAGGCGTTGGGCGACGAGGTGCCCT
>WBZN01002399.1_pt1 | contig 10476 bp, 6 predicted proteins | sample 5204281 | NCBI WGS metagenome assembly WBZN01 (sample SAMN12344347, study PRJNA552823) | activated sludge metagenome | biome: Activated sludge suspended growth; feature: Nitrification reactor; material: Wastewater; isolation source: activated sludge from nitrification reactor of wastewater treatment... | reverse complement strand
AGCCATCCGTGCGCTTTCGATGGAAGGCCGCATGACGGTCTGCAACATGTCGATTGAAGGCGGCGCGCGCGCAGGCATGATCGCGCCCGACGAAAAGACCTATGCCTTCATCAAAGGCCGCCCCAAGGCGCCCAAGGGCACCGCTTGGGACATGGCGATGAAATATTGGGAAACGTTGAAGTCGGACGAGGGGGCACATTTCGATCGCGTCGTGAAGCTTGATGCCTCGCAGCTGCCTCCGATCGTATCCTGGGGCACGTCGCCCGAGGACGTTGTCTCGATCGCCGGCGCGGTCCCCGATCCGGCAAGAGTGCAGGATGAAAACAAGCGCGCCTCCATGGTGCGTGCGCTCGACTACATGGGCCTGACGCCGGGCACCAAGATCACAGACATTCCGCTCGACGTGGTGTGGATCGGCTCGTGCACCAACGGGCGCATCGAGGATCTGCGCGCGGTCGCCAAGGTCGTTGACGGCAAAAAGATCTCCACGCGTCTCGCCTATGCGATGATTGTTCCCGGCTCGGGGCTTGTGAAGCAGCAGGCAGAAGCCGAAGGTCTCGACAAGATCTTCAAGGCTGCGGGCTTCGAGTGGCGCGAGCCCGGTTGCTCGATGTGCCTCGGCATGAATCCGGACCAGTTGAAGCCGGGCCAGCGCTGCGCCTCCACATCCAACCGTAACTTTGAAGGCCGCCAGGGCTACAAGGGCCGCACGCATTTGGTTTCCCCGGTCATGGCCGCTGCGGCGGCGCTTGAAGGCCACTTCGTCGATGTTCGCGAATGGCCGAATTCATAAGCCGGCGCCGAGCTGTCATCCGGACCGAGCACTTTGCGCTCGTTGTCATCCCGGCCGAGCGCAGCGAGCGCCGGGACCCAGAGCCTGGCGTGATGGTGCGTGAGAAATTTTGCGCTTCGCACTGATGCGCTGGGTCCCGTGTCTGCGCTTAGCCCGGATTGCATCCGGCTTCGCTTGCCCGGGATGACAGGGTGTGAGGAACGCTCAGCCAGAAGACGTTCTTTTAAGACATCGGCCGCCGCGCAAGCACGTTGAACGAGGCGAATTCCTGACCTCACCCCATCGTCCTCCCGCGAAGGTGGGGATCCGGCCAAGTCGCGGATGCGGACAAATGTTTGAAGCCCGGACGGATACCGAGGGAGAGGAAGTCGCGAAGCGACAGGTGGGAGACTTCAGCCTGCAACGCTGATTGCGCCAGCCCAGCATCCGCCACCTCCACCTCCTCTCGACGGAGAAGGAAGTAAGTCCATGAGATCGCAACCGGCTGTAGATCCGCCCTCGCGCCTGCGGGAAGATCTCTTCTACCTCACCCACTTTGCCTGCTCGCGGATGATCTGCTCGGCGCGCTTGGCGTTTGGAATACCGGGCCAGTCCATTGTCAGCGGCCGCGCGTCGCCATCGGAATCCTTCTCTACGCCGTACCCGATTGACAGCGTGCCGCTACCGTCCTTGCGGTCGCGCCGCTTGACGAAGTTGATCGCATCGAGCTTGCAGCTTTCAAGCGTTTTGGAAGTTACGTGTGTGATTGTCATGACGCGTTGATCGGTTATGGCATGCACGCGGCGGCGGGATTGCCGTGCGCTCGAGAAGGGTTCCACCAAACATGCCAGGCCGATCACCACGAAGGGGATGATGAGGAGCGAGAAGAAGATCGCCAGGCCCTTTCCCATTGCTCCCACGCTGGGGACACGCAAACCTAATGTCTCAGCCCAGACGAAGATGGCCATGGGGCCGCATATCGACATCCACCCCAACCCGAACGTGAAAACGAGAAGGTGTTGCGCCCATTGGGCGCGCCAATCCGGCTGGGCGGCGTAGAGCACGCGCTCACCGGGTGCCAGTTCCGACGTGAGAACGTTGCGCAGATCACGCGGCAGCTTCGAGAAGTCCCCTGTCATGGCTGGAATATAGGGTTGGGGGCGTGAATTTTTGCTCCAATGCGGCATGAGCCGCGCTGCTTGGTGAACAATGTGTTAGCGGCGCCGCGCCGGTTTCACGATTGCATCACCTCACCCTGCTCACTATCTGTGGGTGCAAACGCATGCGGGGAGGGGACCTGGCACGATGACCTCGGACTGGAAAGACAAAAAGGCCCCTTCGCTTGTTGACTTCGAGATGCTCGCTGCGGCCGCCTGGGAGAAGCTCCCGGCCGCGTTCCGCGAGATGGCCGGCGATGTCGTCGTCCGCATCGAGGATTTTGCGGCCGACGAAGTCCTCGACGACTTAGGCATTGAGGACGCCTTCGAACTCACCGGGCTTTATCAGGGCGTCAGTCTGGATCAGAAAAGTGTGTCCGATATACCACGCGAGCCGGATATGGTATTTTTATACCGCCGTCCGATTTTGGACGAGTGGGCGGACGGTGAGGAAGAACTCGGCCATCTCATCGCCCATGTTCTGATCCACGAAATCGGCCACCATTTCGGCTTTTCAGACGACGACATGCGGGACATTGAGATGGAAGTGACGGCCTGAGGCGGCGCGCGCACATTTGTTTCAGCAAGCCGAAGAGGTATGGGGACTAGCTTGTGCTGGCGGTTTTTCCGAGCCATTCTATCGCACAAGGGAAGTTGGGCGCAGGGCAGTCAAAAAGATAGCATTGGTGAGCATGCGGCGGGCATCGTTCGGCATTACGCTAGGACTGACAGTGTTGGTGAATTTTCTGCCGCAGGGGGCGCGGGCCGAAGATTCTGCGCCGACTCCTGAGGAGTACGTCAATCAGGTCGGAGGCGACACCAAGTTGCTGGAGCCCGGCCAGTTCAAGCTGGACGGCCGCCCGCAGATGTGCGGCATGCGTCCAACGGTGATTGATAACACGCTTGATGATTATGGCGCGGCTTATCCCGGTTTTCTGATCATGAATCCGCGCCTGCTCGACAAGGTGTCCACGCCGGTCAAACAGTGGATTTATGCGCATGAATGCGGACATCAGTTTCGCGGCCCTGATGAGGAGACCGCAGATTGCTTCGCCGTTCAGCGCGGCCGCCGTTACGGCTGGTTGACGCCAGAGGGGCTGGAAGAAGTCTGCAATTTCATCTCGCCGGCCAAGGGCGACAGCATGCACTTTTCAGGCAGCTACCGCTGCGAGTACATGCGCAAGTGCTACGCCGATCCGAATGTGCGCTGACACGATACGGCGCATTTGGCCCCGTCGAAAGTCGAGGCAGGCTACCCGCGTGGGTGACGCTACGCGGCGCACGAGGGTTGAGCTCAGCCCTTGGTTGCGTGAAGGTCTTTCATGATTTTTGAAACCGTCTCGCGAACCACGTTGAACGAGAACTGCTGCTCGACATAGGCGAGCGAGGCGCGGGAAGCGCGCTCCCAATCTTGCTCCGAGCGGTAGTAATGCGCGATCAGGTCCGCGAGTTCTTCGGCCGTTTCACCTTGCAGGCGGCAGGGCTCAAGCCCATCTGCCGACATGCCTTCGATCGCAACGCGAGTCGCGATGCAGGGCACGCCATAGCCAAACGATGTGGCAAGCTTGCCCTTGAGCCCGGCGCCGAAGCGCAAAGGGGCGACAGACAACCGGCAGTGATCAAACACCTCGCCGAGGTCGGCCACGAATCCAACCGCTTCAATGTCGGGGTCTTGCGCGCACAGCCTGCGTACGGCATCAGGCATGTTGGAGCCGCAGATTCTGAGCCGTGCGTTCACTTTGTGGTTCCGTACAAGTGGCCAGATTTCCTTGACGAGCCATTCGACGGCGTCGACATTCGGCGGGTGATTGAAGCTGCCGATGAAGACCACGTTGCTGCGCGTTTGGAATCCGGACCGGCGGCCTGGGACGTCTCGAATGAGTGGAACGATGGCCGTTCGCGCCTCGGGCAGCTCGGCCGCTATTATGTCCTTCTCGACTTCGCTGAGCAGGATCGTGAGATCACTCTGACGCATCAGGGCGAGTTCGGAGTCCTTGGTCTTTTGGGCATCCCCAGCAATTCTGGAATCCTTGGTCAACTCGGCCTGCCGCTCAGAACGCAGGTAGTGCAAGTCGACCGTATAAAACACACGCTTGGCATTGGGCAGCTTCTCGGCGATCACCGGCATGACGGTGCGCGCGATCGGCTCACGGCAGACGAAGACTGTGTCGAAGAAATCGCCGTTCTCCTCAAGATAGTGCTCCAGCGTGCGATAGGGCGGGAAGTACACGCACTCGACGCCAAGTTCCTGCAACTCATCGGTGTAGCGGCCGAAATGCGCATAGTTAGTCTGAGGCACGAAATGCACGCGCCAGCCGAGTGAGGTCAGGATGCGGATGAGATTGACCATATCCACAGAGCCCGAGTCCTGATCGGGCGTCGGCGTGACGGCGTCGACAATCAGGGCGTGGCGCGACCAGCGGCGGTCAGCAGATCGGCTTGGGCCGTCCTCACTGGTGCCATGGATGGGCAGAACCTTCGCCCATCTCTCGGCAAATTTCTTCCGGTTGACCGCCTGATAGCGCTTGACCCCACGATTTTCGTCGGTCCCTGAGGAAATGCCCTCGAAATGCACGACTGCGGATTTCGGCTGATAGAGCACGCGGTAGCCCTTGTCGCGTAGGGCGAACGCGAGGTCGGTGTCCTCATAATAGGCGGGCGCGTACCTCTCGTCGAAGCGGCCGATCTCCTCGAACAAGTTGCGCGGGATCATAATGGACGCGCCGGATACATAGTCGGCATCGCGCACGTAATTGAAGCGCGGGTGCTGAGGATTGCCAAGCCGGCCCCAATTCCAGCCGCTAGCGTCTTTCCAGATGATGCCGCCGGCCTCCTGCAGCCGGCCATCGGGATAGATAAGCTTGGAGCCTACAAGGCCGACGTTCCCATGCAGCTTGAAGGTCCGGTGTAACGAGTCGAGCCACCCCGACAACACGATGGTGTCGTTATTGAGAAAGACAAGGTACTTGCCACGCGCCAAGCCGGCCGCCTTGTTACAGTTTTTGAGAAAGCCCAGGTTCTTTTCGTTGCGTACGTAGCGCAGGCCGGGAATGCGCGGGAGGACATCTTGCGTCTGGTCGTTCGAGACGTCGTCCATGACGATTACCTCGAAGCTGTGCTGCGTCCTATGCTCTGCTAGGGACTGCAAACACCGAATGGTGTAGTTGATTTGATTATAAACCGGAACAATGATCGAAACTTCGGGCGCATCAGTTTCTTTGAAGGCGAAATCGGGTTCTGCAACTTCTGCCGCAGTGGCCATTCTCAGGTTGGGTGCAAGGGGTTGCGCGACGCTATGCGCGCCGGGGATGATGCGCGATAGGCGTGAGCCGAACTTCGCCAGCAAAGCCTGCTTTTGGCGCCCGCTGAGCGGTAGAGTGCGATAGCCCAAACGCGCCGAGCCAAAGATGAAGCTCTTTAGGCCGGTACGGAACGGAACCTCCGACTGTCTACGAAGTAGGGCTTCGAAATTGCCAATTCGTTCCGTTAGAAGCTGATTAGCAGTTCGTGCGTCATCAAGATCCTTGCGCAAGAACTGCATCTGCGTCTCGGCATCCTTGCGCTGAAGAGCGAGACGCATTTCAAAGTCCCGGATAGCAAAGTCGCGATCTGCCTCGGCTTGCAGGTAGCGCTGTTCCCAGCTCGCTTTGACATCCGACGTCTGCGTAAGGAACTCGACTTCACGCGCGCGATACGTTTCGCGCGCGATCAGCAATTCTTCTTCACGCTCGGTGTAATTCTTGCGTGCCGTCTCTGCTTCTGCCTGGAGCTTAGCGAACCCGACGAAATGTTCACGGGCTTGAAAGAGCTGCAGGTTGGAGCGTGCATACGCCAGCTTCAGACCCTCGTAATAGCTGGTGCGCGCCTTATCGGTCTCCGTTACGGGAGCCGGCTTTTCCGGCGGTAGTTCCCCCGCGCGCTGAATGAATGCCGCGACAGCCTCAGGTGAGATGAGAGCAGTTTTGCTGGAGAAAGAAGCCTCGTACAGCTTACCCAGATTGGTCGTTGCGCTGGACACGGAGTTCCGGCGCAAGGACCCCACAAGAAATTCATCTGCTTGTGCCCGTTGTTCGGCCGTGGGTTCGGGGAAGATACCGCCCGCGGCCCGGTTAACGATGTCGAGCGCGTCATCGCGATGCGCGAGAAGCGCGTCGTATACAATCCCTTGCGTGCCTTGCGGCAGAGCGTTTCCAGCGAGCGCCTGGGTGTGTTTGAGACAAAGCTGCATGGCGTCGTCGAATGGCATTTTTTCGCGCGCGCGCAGCGAAGCTGCAATCTCTTCAGGGTGGCGGACTACGACGACCGTTTTCAGCATTCGTCCGAAGTCGGCGGCGATTTGGTGCCACAGCGGCATAAGAAGGCAGACGCGCGGATCCTTCACCATCCACACCGGCGCATTTGACCTGCATTCTTTTGCGAGGATGAATTTAATTTGCCGGCATGCTTGAACCGCGTCTTCGGAGGTCGCCCAGCCCGGGTCGGGCGGGATTAAACTGTTCCAAGCGCGGTCGAGAGCCGCGAGGAGAGCATCATGGGCGAACACGATCCGGTTGTTCTCGAAAAAGCCTTTCGGATTGTCCGGAGCAGGTGGCATCAGACTAATGCCCAGATCAGCGCCGAGGCATCTATAGAGCCCTGCGACGGAGGAGGTGCCGCTGCGATGCATGCCGACAACCATCAGCAGATATCGAGACTCATTGCTGGGCGATGCCATTTCTAATCCGTGTTCGATGATGGACTGCCGGTAAGCTTCTGCCATTTCCGACCGCGCCGGGCAACATTGCCTGCAAGGCTCTATCCACCACTAAATTGCACTCGCGAATGCCTTGCAAAACTTGGTCAAATCGCCACTTGCGGATCGATTAGAATAATGATTCCTGCTTTTCAACATCGAGGTTCAGCACTTTGAGGATATTGATGCAGGAGATCGCGCTTAATACGCTGGCAGAGCATCTCTTTCAGCCCGTGATCGCAGCCGGTGCGTGCATCATGAGGCATTTCGACAATGAAGCCGAGACGCAGACCAAGGCCGATGGTTCTCCGGTCACCGCTGCGGACCGGGAAGCCGAAGCCATTATCCTTGCAGCGCTGGCCGAAATCGCGCCCGGCGTTCCAGTAATCGCGGAGGAAGCTGCCAGCAGCGGTGAAATACTCTCCCAAGGGGAAACCTTCTTCCTCGTGGATCCGCTCGATGGAACACGAGAGTTCGCCGCGCGGCGCCCGGAATTCACGGTCAATATCGCGCTTGTGCAGAATAAGGCGCCCGTGTTCGGTGTCATCTATGCGCCTGCCATGTCGCAGTTGTACTGGACGGTTGGTAAGCAACAGGCCTTCAAGGCGATGGTGGCGTGCAAAGACGCACCTGCCAGCCTGAAGGATCTTGCTGCGCAACGTCTCTCCACGCGCGCCGCGCACTCGGGCGCGCAGACCATTGTTGCCAGCCGCTCGCACGGCTCTCAGGAGCTGGAGGACTGGCTTCGCAACATCGAGATCGAAACGCGCGTCAATATCGGGTCATCGCTGAAGTTCTGCCTTGTGGCTGAAGGCAAGGCGGATCTTTATCCGCGGTTCGGACCCACCAGAGAATGGGACACCGCCGCGGGCCACGCGATCGTTCTTGCCGCCGGTGGCATCGTAACGTGCACGGACGGCACACCTTTACTATACGCCAAGCGCGAGACGGGCTATCTCAATCCGCCGTTCATTGTCTGGTCGGGAGCGCCTCACGCGGTGCGCGCAAGTGCGGCGAGCTGAGAACCTTCCCTCGGGCAAGCCAATCTACGACAAAAAAAAATCGACAAACGCCAAGCAAATCGGCCGAATTTGACCAGCCTAGTGCGCGTGCAGGAATCCGCGCTTCACCAGCGCATTGATGATTTCTTCAACGTGCTCTTCCGCTGAGACGCTGCCGCCGGCGATGTGGATCTCGGGATTTTCGGGTGCTTCGTAAGGCGAGTTGATGCCCGTGAAGTTGGCAAGCTGGCCCGCCCGCGCCTTCTTATAAAGGCCTTTCGGGTCGCGCTGTTCGCACAGATCCAACGGCGTGTCGATGAAGATCTCGAGAAAATTTCCATCGGGGAAGCGTTCGCGCGCGAACTGGCGTTCTGCCCGGAAAGGCGAAATGAACGACACGATGGTGATGAGACCCGCGTCCACCATCAGCCGCGAGACCTCGGCGACGCGGCGGATGTTTTCCACGCGGTCGGCTTCGGTGAACCCAAGGTCACGATTAAGGCCATGGCGTACATTATCGCCATCGAGGATATAGGTGTGGCGTCCTTGAGCAAAAAGGCGCTTCTCTATCAGATTTGCGATCGTCGATTTACCGGATCCCGAAAGACCCGTGAACCAAAGACAACAGGCATGCTGTCCTTTGAGCTCGGCGCGCTGCTCGCGTGAAATATTGAGCGCCTGCCAGTGAATGTTCTGCGCGCGGCGCAGCGCGAACATAATCATGCCCGCCCCAACCGTTTCGTTGGTCGTGCGGTCTATCAGCACAAAAGCTCCGGTGCTGCGGTTGTCTTCGTAGCTGTCGAATGTGATCGGCTTGTTGAGCGAGATGTTGCACGATCCAATCTCGTTGCACGAGAGATCGCGCGCCGCAACGTGCTCAAGGGACTCCACGTTAAGCTTATACTTGATGTCGCTGATCTGGGCGAGGACGGACTGCGTGCCGCACCGCAGGATATAGGGCCGGCCTTTCAACATGTGATGCTTGCTCATCCACACCACATTGGCCGAAATCTGATCTGAAATTTCGGACCGGGCCGTGGCCGCGCAGAGCACATCGCCACGGCTGATGTCGATTTCGTGATCGAGCGTCACGACAACGGCGTCGCCCGCTTGCGCGCTTGTGCAGTCCTCGTCGCCATTAAGGATTCGTGTGATCGTCGCGGTCATGCCGGCCGGCAATGAAGCGATCTGATCACCCACGCTCACGGTTCCGCTCGCGATCGTCCCTGCATAGCCCCGGAAATCGGAGTTAGGCCGGCATACCCATTGCACCGGCAGGCGCAACGGCTCGCGCTCGCGCCCGCTCGTGACGTCCACGCTTTCCAAATATTCCAGTAGCGTCGGACCCTCATACCAGGACATGGCGACCGCGCGCTTGGCGAGGTTCTCGCCCCGCAATGCCGAAACCGGAATTGTGGTGACGTTCGCAATGCCGAGCAGGGCAGCGAACGCGCGATAATCGTGGTCAATGGCTTTGAATGTACTCTCGTCGTAACCGACGGCATCCATCTTATTGACGGCTAGGACGATATTCTTGATGCCAAGCAGGTGAACGATGCAGGTATGCCGGCGCGTCTGGATGAGAACGCCCTTGCGGGCATCGACGAGAAGGACGGCGGCGTCCGAGGTGGATGCTCCCGTCACCATGTTGCGCGTATACTGTTCGTGGCCTGGAGTATCGGCAACGATGAACTTGCGCCGGGGGGTTGCGAAATACCGGTAGGCCACATCGATCGTGATGCCCTGTTCACGCTCGGCCTGAAGCCCATCCAATAGCAGCGCAAAATCGAGCGGTTCGCCGGTTGTCCCGTACATCATGCTGTCGCGCTCGGCGGCGAGCAGCGTATCCTCGAAGATCGTGTGGCAGTCGTAAAGCAAGCGGCCAATGAGCGTGCTCTTGCCGTCGTCGACGCTACCGCAGGTCAGAAATCGCAGCATCGGCAAGGTATCGGCGCTTGCCGTTCCGGCTATGGCCGCGGGATCGTTTGAATTGCCTGCGTCGCGTTGCGACATCAGAAGTAGCCCTCTTCCTTTTTCTTTTCCATGGAGCTTGCCTGATCGCGGTCGATGACGCGCCCTTGTCTTTCGGAGGCGCGGGTGACCAGCAGCTCTTCAACGATTTCCTCGATGGTGCTGGCGCTGGACTCAACGGCGCATGTCAAAGGATAACAGCCGAGCGAGCGGAAGCGCACGAGCCGCATCTCGGGTCTTTCGCCAATGTTGAGCTTGAGCCGGCCGTCGTCAATCATGATCATGAACCCCTCGCGCCAGACAACGGGCCGCTCGGTGGCGAAATAGAGCGGGACGACTGGGATCTCTTCGGCTGCGATGTATTGCCAGACATCGAGTTCGGTCCAGTTCGAAAGCGGGAAGACGCGCATGGTCTCACCCGCAGCCAAGCGACCATTGTAGAGCTGCCAGATCTCCGGGCGCTGGTTCTTGGGGTCCCAGTGGTGATCTTTGCTGCGATGAGAAAAAATGCGCTCCTTGGCGCGGGATTTTTCCTCGTCGCGGCGCGCGCCTCCGATTGCGGCGTCGAATCTGAATTTGTCCAGCGCCTGACGCAGCCCCTCGGTCTTCATCACATGGGTGTAGTGGGCGCTGTCGGTGGTGTTGGGATCAACCCCCGCTTTTAGACCGTCTTCGTTGACGTGCACGATGAGCTTCACGCCGTATTTGACCGCAATCTGGTCACGAAAGGCGATCATGTCGCGGAACTTCCATGTCGTATCGACATGCAGCAGCGGGAAAGGGATCGGCGCGGGATAGAACGCCTTCATGGCCAAGTGCAGCAAAACCGAGCTGTCCTTGCCG
>WBZN01001773.1_pt1 | contig 10476 bp, 7 predicted proteins | sample 5204281 | NCBI WGS metagenome assembly WBZN01 (sample SAMN12344347, study PRJNA552823) | activated sludge metagenome | biome: Activated sludge suspended growth; feature: Nitrification reactor; material: Wastewater; isolation source: activated sludge from nitrification reactor of wastewater treatment... | reverse complement strand
ACCACGCAGCGGTCGATCCCGCGGGCGGGCAGCACCTGCGGCGTGGCGGACGAGAACAGCACGTCGTCGAGGACCAGGCCGCGATCCCCCTGCCCCGCGCATTCGATGACGCCGTCGAAGTCGACCTTCCAACCGATGTTCTTGAGTGAGCACTTCGGGAACGTCACACGCGCCGTGTAGATCTTGTCACCCGCCACGGCGTCGGGCGCGACGCCGTTGTCGAGCATCGGCACGCCCGGCTGCGTGAAGGCGAGCGGCGCCGAACTGCCGAGCAACGTGATGACGGAGGCGGGCCCCGGCGCGGCCAGCGCGGCGTTGACCTTGAAGATGACGTCCACGGCGCGCGACGTGTGCAGCGACGGATCGTCGTTGTTCCAGGCCGCGGACAGGCGGGCCGTGGCGCCGCTGTCGCTGGTGATGTGGAACGTGCGGTTGCTGCCCAGAGGCTCGAACGTCGTGCATTTGTTGCTGAACTTCCACTCGAGATCGGCCTCACCCTTGCCCGTGCCCGGGTTGACCGGCAGCGCGAACGGGACGCTCAGGGTGTAGACGGAGTCGGCGTTGGCATCGAGCATGAGGCCGTTGTCACACAGCGAGAACGTCAGCGGCGCCAGGTTGCCCTCGATCGCGAACGTGTCCGCCGGGGCGAACTGGCCGCTACACAGGCCGAGCGCGAAGTTGCCGTTGAACTGCAGGTTCTGGATGAAGAACGAGCCCTTGTTCGTGACACCGTTCGCCACGATCGTGTTGTTGGCCAGGTCCTTCACGCCGGCCGCGCTGATCCCGAACGCGGTCGCGTTGGCGGCGATCGGCGCGCTGAGCGTGAGGTGCACGACGTCCGGCGCCAGTGCATCACGCACCGCGCTGCTGATCGTACGCGGCGGGGCGGGGCCCGAGTACGTGTAGTTCGCGGGCGTCTGCGCCGTGGCGAGGTCCACCGGCTCGTTGAACTGGATGTCGACCTTCGTGGTGGCGAGCGCGAACTGGCGGTTCGCGAGCAGCGAGAAGTCCACGGCCTTGGCGCTGCTCACCGTCGGCGGCACGTTGTCGACCGCACTCAGCACGGTGTACGGCAGCATCGTCGTCATCTCGATCACCGTGGGCGTGTCGAACGTCGTCGCGCCCGGCGTCGACAGCTGCACGGCGTCGCTCGCGAGCGCGTCGAGCGGCCCCTTGGTGGCGCCTTCCTGCGTCACCCACATCTCGATGTGCATGACCGTACCGGTCGTGACGCCGAGCGAGGACAGCGGGAGCTTGAACTCCTTGAACGTGTCGGCATCGAAGATGTTGAGGCCGTTCGAGCCCGTGCCATACGTGGGATTGAACGTCGTCCCGCGCGCCACCCAGGCGCCGCCGACGTTCTCGTAGATCTGCTCGAAGTTGAACGTGTTGCAGTTCGTGGGCGTGACGTCGTAGATCATCCAGTCGGGCTTGAACGGCACGTTCAGGAAGCCGATCTTGCGGCCGAACGCGTCGGTGGTCCCACCCGCCGCGGTGCCGATGTCGAGCGCGATACCGAGGTTCATGTCACAGAAGCACGTCTTCGAGAACTCGATACCGACGTACAGGAAGTTCGCGTCGTTCGTCACGTAGACGTTGCCGAGGTCCATCGGGAAGATGCCCGCGCCGCAGAACGACTGCGTGTCCGTCGCGTCATTGTCGAGCAGGTTCGCCGGGAGGAAGTCGTTCACTCCGTCGATGACGATCGTCTGCGGGACGGCCGCGCGGGCGGCCGGCGCCAGGGCGACCAGGGACAAGAGCAGGAAGGCGAGGATCCTTCTCATGGGTGCGGGATCTCCTGGGGCCGGTGCGGGATGACGGCACGCCGCACCCCCACGGCCCGTCTGGGAGTGCACGCCAAGCTGAGGTCCGCCACCGCGTGGACCGCCCGATTCTAGGCTCCGCCGACCCGGCGGAGCAATGGCAACCGCGCGATCCATCGAGAATTCCGGACGGTCCGAAAGGCACCTGCCGTTGCCATAATCGCCCGGCGTGAACAGCCGGTCCCGTGTTCAGCCGGACGATTGGCTCCGACGTTTGATTCCTTGACCCTGACACGATCCGGAGCACAGTATGCGCCGCTCTCGCCGACCGTCCGTGCCGTGCACCCCAACCCGGCTGGCTTCCCTTGCGCCCGAAACTCCTCGTCGTCGTCGCCCTGACCCTGTGGGCCGCCTTCCCCGCGCACGCGACCACCGCGCGAGACCTGTCGTCGCGCATGCGCATCGACGGGTTCACTTCGGAGTTCGCCGACGACGAGAAGGTGTTCGGATTCAATCCCGCCGCGAGCGCGGCCGAGGAGGCGTCGGACGACTCCCGCTGGGGCGTGAACAACGACATCTCGCAGATCCGCATCAGCTGGGACGCGCGCTACCTGTATCTGGCCGGCGAAGCGAAGATCTGGGACAACAATCTGATCCTCCTCATCGACAGCGTCCCGGGCCGCGGCCTCACGACGATGACCACGTTGAACTCGTGGAAGCGCAACTTCGACTTCGACACGACCGGGACCGCCCAAGGCGAGGGTTTCGCCCCCGATCTGTTCGCCGCGACCTGGGATGGCAACGCGGCCCCGCGCCTGATCGTCCAGCAGGCCGGCAACCAGGTCGACGACGAGCAGGTGGGCCCGTTCTTCAACGCCGCCGCCACGTTCCTGCAGGGCAACTCCGATCGTGCGATGGAGGTGCGCATCCCGTGGCGCTCGGTCTTCCTCGGCCAGGTGGGGCTCGGCACGCGCGACACCTTCATGACCGTCGCGGGTGTCGCCGACACGTTCCGGCTGTTCCCGCGCGGCACCAAGCTCAAGCTGTGCGCCGCGGTCACCGCCGGCAGCGACGGCACCGGCGGCCCGGATTCCGCGCCCGACAACCTGCGCGGCCATACCGACAACAGCTCGGACCTCGTCTTCATCGATAATTACGCGATCATCGACCTCGACCGGAACGACGACACCGGCCTCGGCCGTGGCGGGCCGGACGGTGTGGCGGACTGGGGTGTGTCCCCGGAATCACGGGTGTCCTTCCGCTTCCGCCCTCCGGTCACGGCGCTCCGGTTCGCGATGCGTAATGTGCAGGTGGATCGCCCTGCGTTCTCGCCCGAACGCAATGAGCGCGTGCGATTCTCGGTGGAGCTCGACAAGCAACTGGACCCCACCGACCTCGTGAACCAGGTGCGGCGCTTCAACCTCACGGCCGGCGTCTACGACCTGCGCGGTCGCCAGGTGCGCTCGCTCTACACCGGACAGACCCGATTCGCACTGAACCCCACCGACGCCCAAGCGGACAGCTGGGACGGACGCGATGACCGTGGCCGCATCGTGCCCCCGGGTATCTACGTCATCCGCACCGTGATCGAGCCCAACCTGAGCCGCTCGCTGCGTTCGGTCGTGGTGGTGCGATGAGCCCCGTCCGCGCGCACACCCTGCTGGCGTTCGCCCTCCTGCTACTGGCAGCACCCGCGATGGCCTACTTCGAGGAGACCGGTGTCGGCGCACGCGGCCTGGCACTCGGCTTCGGCTACGACGCCATGGTGACCGACGCCTCGGCGCAGTACTGGAATCCGGCCGCGCTCACCCGGCTGCGCGGCGCCGAGGCCACCGCCGACTACGCCAAGCCCTACGGCCTCACCGACCTCAACGCCGGCGCCCTGACGCTCGCCGCGCCCGTGCGCGGCTTCGGGATGGCGCTGTCGTGGCACCATCTGGGCCTCGCCGACACTTACGCCGAGGACATCTACAGCGCCGCCGCCGCACGGACGTTGTGGCGCGCGAGAGGTCATGCGGTCTCCGCGGGCGCGGCGTTCAAGTTCGCGCGCGTCGCGTTCCAGCCGTTCCGCGATCCGCTCACGATCACGAGCATCGACTATGGCGCGGTCAGCCGCGGCGACTTCGATGCCGGGCTCCTGTGGCAGACGCCGTGGAAGGTCGACATGGCCTGGGTGGGCCGCAACCTGCTCGAGCCGCGCTACGAGTTCGTGTTCGGCAGCGGCGGCCAGAAGCTGACGGTGCGCCAGGAGCTGTCCGCGGCGCTGCACTGGAACCGCGAGTCCACCATCACGCTCGGCTGGGGACAGTTGGGCGGTGGCGAGACGTCGCTCACGGCCGGCATCGAAGTGACGTTCTTCGACGTGTTCGCGATCCGCTCCAGCATCGCGAACCTGTCGCGCATCTACGACGCCTACGGTTCGCCGAACGACCTCGAGTTCAATGGCGGCATCGGCGTGTTCCACAACGGCTACTACGTCGATGCCACGGCCACCACGGACCACGACCTGGGCGCGTCCTACCGCCTGAGCCTGCGCGCCCCGTTCGGTGGAGCCGGCCGATGAGCCCGCGCGCCGTCGCCGCGGCCCTGCTCGCGCTCACCCTGGTTCCGTTCGCCCCCGCCCCGGCGCGCGCCGTCACGAAGCTCGAGGGCGAGTACCAGCTCATGGCCGAGATGCGGAAGCGCGATCGCGCCTACCCCTGGGACTTCGACGCCAACTCGTTCGACAACTTCGACAACGCCCAGCTCCGCTTGTTCTCGGCGCCGCGCCCCGGCGTCGAGGCGTTCCTCAAGATGGAGTCGGAGTGGCACCCCAGCGACAACAACGGCGCGCGTCCCGAGTTCCAGTATCGCGAAGCGCACGTGCGGTTCCGGCGCGAGCTCGGCAAGCGGGGCTTCGACAGCTACCTGTTCTCGAAGCAGGACCGGTTCTGGGTCGACTCCTACCTGATCAACTACGTGAATGGCCGCGGCGGTGCGCAGGGCGCCCGGCTCGAGACGTGGGGTTTCGGCGGCTTCAACACCGTGTTCATCGTCGGCGACCAGAGCAACCAGTTCGACCCCAAGAGCTTCAGCGCGAACGATCCCGTGATCCCGCGCGACTCGCTCGCCGCCCAGCGGGAGCTGCGCACCGATGACCTGTACGTGGTGCGCCTGCGCCGCGAGTTCTTCAAGGACCAGCGGCTGCGCCTCGGCTTCACGTACAACCGCTTCGAGGGCTGGCGCGGGCGCGACAGCGTGAGCACACCGCAGCAGTGGGCCAGCGTCTTCGGCTTCGACAGCCGGTATCGCTGGGGCAAGACCGACCTGGCGCTCGAGTACGGCGAGAGCCGGCCCACGTTCGACGAGGAGCGCTCGCTCAGTGGCCCGGTCACGATCGGCAAGCGCCCCACGGGCCTGCGGCTCTCCGATCGCAGCGTCATCCAGGCCGAGATCCGCAGCCTCAAGGTCGGCACCCCCACGCTGGGGTTCCTCAATGTGACGCCGGGCTGGTGGAGCCGCGGACCGCGCTACTCCAACGCGCTGGGCGGCCCGAGCTCCGACGAGACGGGGTTCATCCTGCAGTCCTATTACCTGCTGCCGGAACGCGCCATCACCTACTCGAACCAGTACCTGTCGTACTCGAACAAGGCGCTCAGCCGCAACGCCACCCACGAGATGTACAACGAGCTCTACATCGAGTTCGTGAACGGCTTCACGGGCAAGACCTCGTACCGGCGCCGCGACAGCTTCTCGCCGAGCGGCGGCATCCTGCGCAAGGACACCCACCTCGACTGGTTCAACGAGCTGCAGGTCGAGAGCCGGCTGTCGTGGATGCGCGTGCAGAGCAAGCTGCGGGACATCGGCAGGCCGGAACGCAAGCAGCTGTTCGTGATCGAGAACTCGCTCAACCTGACCGCGAAGACCAAGGTCTACAACCGGTTCGCGTTCGGCAACGACGCCAGCATCCTGCGCAAGGGACTGTTCACCCAGCTGCAATACCGCCCCACCGGCAACATGGAGATGTTCCTCCAGTACGGTCCCGATTCGATCGGCGGCGGCGGTGTCCCGGTGGACGAAGGTCAGCTCACCGGCAACGGTGACCAGTTCGACGTCATCAAGTTCATCCTCAAGGGGAATTTCTGATGTCCGCCCGACACTTCGCATCGCTGCGGCGCGCTGGCGCGCCGCTCTTCGCCCTGGCGGTCACACTGCTGTCGGTGCTGTCCGGCACGACGGCCATGGCCGCGCCTGAGAAGGCGCCGGGCGGCATCCGGTTCACGTACACGGATGCGAACGCCGGCACCGTGTCGTGGGCGGGCGAGTTCAACGGCTGGAACGCCACCGCCACGCCGATGACCAAGTCGGGCGGAGTCTGGAGCGTGGTCGTCGCGCTCCCGCCGGGCACGCACGCCTACAAGTTCGTGGCCGACGGCCAGTGGATCGCCGACCCCGAGAACGGCGTGACCGCGGGCGAGTTCGGCAACAGCGTCGTGACCGTGGGCGCGGACGGTGCGGTCGTGACACAGAAGGCCAGCTCCAACACGCCTTACTCCCCCAAGATCCTCATGGGCGGCCGCATCATCGGACTCTACCAGAGCATCCTGAACCCGTTCTATTCGCGCTACGAGCTGACCCGTCCCGAGATGGACGTGGACCTGGGCTTCGACGTGCGCTTCTCCGACGCGCTCACCGGGCGCATGCTCATGAACCTGAACCCGCGCAACGAGGACGGCCAGGACTTCCAGAGCCGCCTCAACTTCAAGCGCGGCAGCCTGCGCCTGCGGCAGCCCGACCTCGAGCTCTATGCGTTCGACAGCGAGAACATCGGGACGTGGGACGACCCCATGCACCTGGTCGGGAACATCGGCCAGTTCGGCCACCCCTACGGCTACCAGCGCCAGGGCTTCCAGGTGAAGACGCCGAAGCTCGGCTTCGACACCGAGCTCATCTACGCCGACAACTTCGAGGCGGGTGGCACGAGCTTCCCCGGCTTCACCGTGAAGCGCCCGCCGCTGCCGGACCTCGTGTTCGCGAGTGACCCGCTCGCCAGCACGCTCGCGCTGCTCGCGACGGAGCGCGGCACCAGCGGCTTCCGCTTCGCGGGCGATCAGGCGAGCAAGCTGCAGGCCACCGACTTCGGGGACAACGGCCGCGGCTTCGGCTTCGGCGACGGCAACGAGAACATGTTCGCCATGCGCGTGCGCCGCAACCTGCCCGGCGGCTGGCGCGCCGGGCTGCTCGGCCGCACCGACCGGGGCTTCCAACTGGGCCAGCTGTTCCTCGCGGACGCGCTGGACGACAGCACCGTGCGCGTGCTCTCGGGCCAGACGATCCAGCAGTGGTACGGCGTGGGCGCGGAGACGCGCTGGCAGCCGCGAGCGACGCTCACGGTCGACGCCGAGGTGCTGTTCGGCGCGCGCCGGCTCAACTTCGTGAACGGCTCCTCTCTGCGCCGGCTGCATGCCGCGACCATCGATGCGACCGGGGGCGCGGGCTTCACCCTGCTCGACTCCACCAACACCGATGGCGAGCATCGCACCACCGACCGCAGCGAGAAGTTCCACGTCGGCGCGGCGTGGTCGTTCGCACAGGGCGACATCGCGCTGCGCGGCGCGGTCGAGAGCGAGCGCCACCGGGTGCCGGCGTGGTCGCAGCCCCCGGAGATCCCGGCCGGCCTGCCCCCCGATGACCACACGCGGGTCACGAATGTCGACCTGCAGCGCGCCCAGCTGTTCGGGCCGGACGACGAGCGCGAGGCGAAGCGCACCACGTTCGAGTTCGGCTGGGACCGCAACTGGCGCTACTACCTGGGACGCGAGATCAAGACGACCGTCGAGCTCGAGGTGAGCCAGTTCGACTATGCCGCGGGTGCCGCGTGGGAATCCCAGCTCTGGTTCCCCACCGGCAACTTCTGGCTCGAGAGCGGGCAATCCCAGCTCACGCCGGACCGGCTGACCGTGCTCGGCCAGTCCGATGTCGTGCGCCTGCGCCCGTCGCTCACGATCCCGTTCGCCCCGCGCCGCGAGGGCCGCTTCGAATGGCTCGGCACCTTCACCGGCGTGCATCTGGGCACCCAGCCGCGCTACGCCGAATCGGTGTTCCGCCTGGGCTGGAACTGGAGCTCCACCGTCCGCATCGAAAGCGACACGCGCTGGGCCAAGTACGATGTACCCGAACTCGCGCTGGGACGCGGCTACGTGAGCAACTTCACCGACGCCACCTACCGCTGGGCCGAGGGCATCGAGATCTCGCTCGGCTTCGGCGTGGATCCCAACGTGCTCGACGTCAACACCAACGAGTATGCCGGCATCGGCCGCGAGCTGTACCTGGCGAAGCGCAACGTGAACGGCTTCATCGCCGAGACCGATGCGCTCTCGCTGGCCCCGCAGATCGCGGCGGCCGAACGCGCGCTCATGAACGAGCGCCGCATCCAGCTCCAGGCCGTCGTCCACTTCTAGAGCCTTCACCCCCGCCCGCGAGGAGGACCCGATGCGACGCACCCCGATCCTGATCACCGCCGCGCTCACGCTCGCCTTGCTCGCGCTCGGCTGCAGCACGATGAACTTCGTGAAGCGCCGGCTGCCCCCACCCACCCAGACCACGGACGGCGTCGTGTTCCGGTTCATGGCGCCCAGCGCCCAGCTCGTGCAGCTGGCGGGCGACTGGCCGGACAACAAGTGGCTCGCCGGCCAGGCCCAGACCGGCACGTTCCTCGTGGGCGAGATGAAGGACGAGGACGGGGACGGCATCTGGACGCGCACCGAGAAGCTGCCGCCCGGCCGCTACCAGTACAAGTTCGTGATCGACCGTGTGAACTGGAAGGAAGACCCGAACAACCCGAACCGCACCAACGACGGCTTCGGCGGCTTCAACTCGCTCATGGACGTGCGGTGAGCACGCTGCCACGACGCCGCGTGCCGGCACGGCTGCGAGCCGGGCTCATCGGGTGCGCCGCCCTGCTGGTGCCGCTGGCGCTCACGCTGCACGGCTGCGGCAAGAACTCGCCGACGACCGTGCTCGTCCCGACCGGCATCCGCCCGTCCCCTGAGTTCCCCATCGGCGTCCTCACGGGACGCGTGCTGTTCGACTCGGGCACCTACCCGGGGCTCGACCAGGCCCCGTTCCCGCCCGCCACGGTGCAGCTGTTCCGCGGGCCCACGCTCGCCGGGGCCACGCTCTTCCGCACCCAGGTCACGCCGCCCGGCGACCCCACGTTCCTGTTCACGAACCTGCCGCCGGGCGACTACCGCGTCACCGTCCGCTCACATGCTTTCTCGCCACGCACCTCACCGGCGTTCCGGGTCGTGGACCGCACGCGGGATGCCGGGGACCTGCGGCTCAGCGCCAACACGCGCGACTCGCTGGCCAGCCTCACGTTCGTGGTCGGCACCATGCCCGGCTACGGGCCCGAGGAGATCGGGGCGTTCACGAACTACTGCGATGCCACGGTCGCGGGGCGCTGGACCTTCCCCAACGTGCTGTTCACGCCGGGGACGATCCCCGCCGGGACCTACCGGCTCAAGTTCGTGACCGACGCGTCGTCGTCGGCCGGGAACCTGATCGGCTGGGGCGGAGATGGCGTGACCGTGCTCACCGCCCCGGTGGTCGCGGCGACCGCCCGCTTCGGCACCGACGCGGCCACCGACCTGGTCGTGAACTTCCCGGTGTCCGGCGTCTACGAGTTCATCTTCGACGAGCGCCGGCTCACGATCGACATCCGCCTCGTCCCGCCCGGTACCGCGCGCCCCACCGCGCCGAGTGCTGCGCCCATCACCAGGAGATTCCGATGAAGTCCTCGTTCCGTGCGCTCGTGCTCGCCGCCTGCCTGCTTCCCGCCCTCGGTTGCGCCGGCGGCTGGCGCAACGGCGTGCCACCCGAAGGCGCCGCGGCGCCCGCGGCGGCGCCACTCGCCAGCGCCAGCACGAAGGCGGTCCCGGCGAACGCGGGCCCGGCCACGGGCACGGTGGCCACGGTCGACGGCGCGCTGTTCGTGTTCAAGGGCACGGCGAACTCGGTGAGCGTCGCCGGTGAGTTCAACAACTGGAACACCAGCGCCGACCCGCTCACGAAGGCAGCCGACGGCACCTGGTCGCTCAAGAAGAAGCTGTCGCCGGGGCGCTATCTGTACAAGTTCGTGCTCGATGGCGGCACCTGGAAGGAAGACGCGAGCGCCAAGGAGTCGGCCGACGACGGCTACGGCGGCAAGAACTCCGTGCTGGTCGTGGGCGGCGCAGCCGCACCGGCCGCGCCCAAGCCGGCCGCCCCGATGGCGACCGCGGCCGGCGCAGCGCCGGTCGTGACCGCGGACGGCGTCGTGTTCCGCTACAGCGGCCCCGGCAACAGCGTGAACCTCGCGGGTGAGTTCAACAGCTGGTCCACCAGCGCCGACCCGCTCACGAAGCAGGCCGATGGCACCTGGACGATCACGAAGCCGCTGGCCGCCGGCAAGTACCCCTACAAGTTCGTGATCGACGGTGGCACCTGGAAAGAGGACCCGAGCGCCCAGGAGTCCGTGGACGACGGCTTCGGGGGCAAGAACTCGATCGTGACGGTCGGCGGCACCGCGGGTGCCGCGGCGAGCGCGCCGGCAGCGGCCGCGAGCGCCGCCGCGCCCAAGGCCGTCACGGGCAGGGCGCAGGCCCCGCAGGTGACGGCCGCCGGCGTGCGGTTCACATTCGCCGGCAGCGCGCGCAGCGTCTCGCTGTGCGGCGCGTTCAACCAGTGGGCGCCG
>WBZN01002398.1_pt1 | contig 10477 bp, 9 predicted proteins | sample 5204281 | NCBI WGS metagenome assembly WBZN01 (sample SAMN12344347, study PRJNA552823) | activated sludge metagenome | biome: Activated sludge suspended growth; feature: Nitrification reactor; material: Wastewater; isolation source: activated sludge from nitrification reactor of wastewater treatment... | reverse complement strand
CACCATGGTCCCATTATGTGCCGACAGGAAACTTGGAGGCAAGAGTGCTGTGATAATCGTCATTAAGTTGAGTTGGCCATGTCAGCCGTGTTCTCGATGGCGATTGTCGACAGGTCAATGTGAGGGATTTGCCGCACGGACTATACTTCTGCAAAAATTGCGAAAACTCGCGTTAATCCGCCGAGTTGGGTGCGGTCTGTAGGACAGGATCGGTTTCTACCGGCTTGTCTTTCAGGAAAGTCACCCGCCATGATGCTAAGCAAACCAGCCCGGCACAGGGGCGAGCGTAAACTCGTCAGTCCACCGGTTGACGACAAGTTCTTGACCCAACCCATCGACTATGTGGATCATCCGGCGTTTCACCGTCCCCGTCCCGAACGACGATTGCAGGCGCAAAACCCCTTGCCCGATCAATGTGCGGAAGCGACGACTCTGCCGGGAGTCACGTTCGTGGCTGGTTTCGTCAGTGCCCCCTTGTTGACCGCGGCGGAGGAAGAATCGCTCTTTGCCTGGATGAACTTCCATCGATTTCGAGCCGAACAGCTTCGACGAAAAGCCCTGAAATCCGCCGTTGCTGCACGGGAAATGGCACGCATTCGCCGGGAACTGGCTCTGAGCCACGAACTGCGAAACAGGATCGTGTCCAGTAATCTGCGGCTGGTCGTTGCACTGGCAAAGAAATTGTCGCGGTCGCTGGATCACATGTCCGAATTGATCAGTGAGGGTGTGCTGCCATTGATTCGCTCCGTCGAGCTGTTTGACATCAGCCTGGGGAATCGGTTCAGCACCTACGCCACCTGGGCCGTGCGAAACCAGATGCTGCGGTGTATCAAGCGTGCCGGACAACCCTTGGTTGCTTGCCAGAATGATGCGAATCTCGAAGTCATCGCCGACCAGCGGCCTGAAGTGGACCTGGAACACGTCAACGACTCGCGGATGATTCAGGTGCAGTCGTTGCTGGCAGAACTACCGGATCGCGAACGGCTGGTGCTGCGCGCACGTTTTGGTCTCTCAGGGGAACCGGCCGGGCAAAGCCTTGCAGAAGTCGCTGACCGCGTTGGTCTGAGTAAAGAACGAGTGCGACAGATTGTGTTGCAGACGCTGGAAAATTTGCGGCAACGCCTTGACTTCAACTCGGAACTGTCGCCGAATTTCCTTTAAAATCACTGTGACAGGAGTAGATCATGAAAATCTTGATCACTGGAGCGACGGGGTTGATTGGCAAAGAGCTGTCAACGTCCCTCGCGCGACAAGGGCATGAGATTTTTCGTTTAACGCGCGGACAGCCGCGCGAGGCGAATGATATTCCCTGGAATCCTGCCGCGGGCGAAATTCCGAAGGCCAGACTGGAAGGCCTGGATGCCGTGGTCCATCTCGCCGGCGAAAACATCGCGGGGGCGCGCTGGACGGACGCCGTGAAAGAGCGTCTACGTCGCAGCCGGGTGGATGGGACGAAGCTGCTGTGTGACACGCTCAGCGGGTTGAGCGCGCCGCCGAAAACATTGATCTGCGCGTCGGCCATCGGTTACTACGGAAACCGCGGTCAGGAGAATCTGCCGGAATCCTCGGCTGCCGGTTCGGGTTTTCTCGCGGACTTGTGCCGCGACTGGGAAGCGGCCGCCGAGCCGGCCCGTCAGCGGGGAATCCGCGTCGTGCATTTGCGGATTGGCGTGGTGCTGACACCGAAGGGGGGAGCACTGGCTCAGATGCTGACGCCGTTCAAGCTCGGTGTGGGAGGTGTGATCGGTGATGGCAAGCAGTATTGGAGCTGGGTCGCCGTGGACGATGTGGTCGGCGCGATCGAGCATGCGCTGGCGCATCCGGAAATTTCCGGGCCGGTGAACGCGGTCGCCCCGAATGCCGCGACGAATTACGACTTCACGAAAACGCTGGGCCACGTCCTGCATCGCCCCACGATTTTCCCCATGCCGGCGTTTGCCGCGCGATTAGCGCTCGGCGAAATGGCCGACGAATTATTATTGAGTTCCACCCGCGTGGTGCCCCAACGTTTGCAGGAAACCGGTTATCAGTTCCGCTGCCCGACACTGGAAGGGGCGCTGGAGCATGTGCTCGGGGTGTGAGTGTCGCGCGGACTTCGTCCGCGGCTAAACCAGTCGAGATCGTTTCATGCGACACGCCCGTTTAGCCGCGGACGAAGTCCGCGCTTACGGCTGCGACAGCTGATGCCGCCAGTCATGCAGTTGCTGCAGCGCAGCCAGAGGTGTGAGCTGGTCGACGTTCAACGTGCGGAGCGCATCGAGCACCGGATGATCGTCCGGCCCGAACAGGCATTTCTGACGTTCGCGTGTCGCGTGTGTTTTTCGGGCCGGAACATTTGAACGCCCTTCATCGTCGTGGTGATCGGCTTCGAGCGTCGCCAGGACGACTTCCGCACGCTGCAGTACTTCCTGCGGCACGCCGGCAATCCGGGCGACATGGATGCCGTAACTCTGATCCGCGGCTCCTGGGACGATCTTATGCAGAAAAATCACGCTGCCATCCTGCTCGCGGACGGCGACGTTTTCGTTACGGAGTTCGGGCAAGGTTTCCGTGAGTTGAGTCAGTTCGTGGTAATGCGTGGCAAACAGCGTCCGGCAACCGATCCGGTCGTGCAGATACTCGGTAATGGACCAGGCCAGTGAAATTCCGTCGTAGGTGCTGGTGCCGCGGCCGATTTCATCCAGAATCACCAGGCTCTGTTTCGTGGCGGCATTCAGGATGCGGGCCGTTTCGGTCATTTCGACCATGAACGTACTGTGTCCGCGGCCCAGTTCGTCGCTGGCACCGACACGGGCGAAAATGCGGTCCGCAATGCCGATACGGGCTTCACTCGCCGGAACGAACGAACCCATCTGAGCCAGCACGGTGAGCAGCGCGGCCTGCCGGATGTAGGTGCTTTTGCCGGCCATGTTCGGACCTGTAATGAGTTGCACGCGGCCATAAGTGCCGCCGATCTGCACATCGTTGGGAACAAACTCGCCGCTCGGTTTGAGCCGATCGAGGACCGGGTGGCGTCCCTCGCGGATGTCGAGGACGGACTCCGTCGTGATTTCCGGTCGGCAGTAGCGGGCATTCACGGCGAGTGTCGCCAACCCGATCAATACGTCGAGTTCCGCGAGAATCTCCGCGTTCTCCCTTAGTCGCGGCGACTGCGCGGCAACTTGATCCCGCAGAGCCGTGAACAACTCCTGCTCCAACTGAATCGCCTGGCCTTCCGCCCGGAGCACTTTTTCCTCGTGCTCTTTCAGCGGAGGCGTGATGAAGCGTTCCTGATTTTTCAGCGTCTGCTTGCGGATGTAATCCGCGGGGACTTTCTCGGCTTGTGCGGCCGTGCATTCGAGGTAGTACCCGAACACGCGATTGAAACCGACTTTCAGATTCGAAATGCCGGTCCGCTGTATTTCCTCGGACTGATAGCGGGCAATCCATTCCTTGCCGCCGCGGGCCAGATCGCGCCATTCATCGAGTTGAGGATGAGCGCCGTCGCGGATGACGCCGCCATCGGCAATCGTGAGGGGTGGTTCGTCAACCAGACTGGACTCGATATTCGCCCGCAGTTCCGGGAATAGTTCAAGGCGGCCTTCGAGGTCGCTGATCAAAGCCGCGGATCGACCCGCGAGTTTGGCTTTGATCTTCGGCACCAGGGAGAGTGTTTTCGACAGACAGCCGAGATCGCGCGGTGTCGCCCGGCCGGTGGCGGCCCGCGCCGTTAAACGCTGCAAGTCGTAGGCCTGTTTGAGCAGTTCCTGCAAATCGCGGCGAAGGACAGCATCCGTCGTGAATTCCTGCACGGCATCGAGCCGGCGATTGATGGCAGCCACATCCGTCAGCGGGTTCGAGAGCCAGTCGCAGAGCAGCCGGGCTCCCATCGGTGTGACGGTCTCGTCGATCACGGCGAGCAGGCTGCCCTCGCGGGAGCCATCGCGGAGTGTACGGGTCAGTTCCAGGCTGCGACGAGTGGCGTCGTCGATCAGCAGGCAGGAACCGCGGCGGTAGGGTTCGAGCCGCGTGATGTGAGCCAGATTCGATTTCTGGGTCTCACGGACATAATCGAGCAACGCGCCGGCAGCGACAATGCCCGGGCAGTCGCTGTCGATGTCGAATCCGTCGAGTGTCTTGGTGCCAAATTGTTCGAGGAGCAACCGCCGACAGTTGTCGACCGAGAAACACCAAGGAGGCCGCTCGCTCAGCGAGACGCGCGAAAATGTCCAGTGATCGTCATCATTCGCTTTCCCTTCCGGGACCAGACATTCCGCCGGACGTATCCGAGCCAGTTCGTCCGTGAGTTCCTTGGGTGAAACGGCTGTTGACCAGAAACGGCCGGTGGAAAGTTCCAGCCAGGCGAGGCCGACTCGATCGGATCGAGGCCAGATGGCGGCGAGAAAATTGCTTTCGCGCGGATCAAGCAGGGCGTCATCCGTGAGTGTGCCGGGTGTAACGACCTGCGTGACTTCGCGTTTGACGAGACCCTTGGCCGTTTTGGGATCTTCGACCTGCTCACAAATTGCGGCTCGAATGCCGGCGCGGACCAGTTTCTGTAAATACCCATTCAGAGCGTGGTACGGAAATCCGGCCATGGGAACCGGATTGGGCGAGTTTTTGTCGCGGCTCGTCAGGGTTAGGTTGAGCAGCTTGGCCGCTGTCACCGCGTCTTCGAAAAACAGCTCATAAAAATCCCCCATGCGGAACAGCAACAGCGTGCCGGGATGCTGGGCTTTGACCTCCAAATACCGGGCCATCATGGGAGTGGTGGACATGAGGAGGTGTGAGGGTGTGGGAGTAGAGGAGTGTGGGAGTGTAAATCCAAATTCAATATCACATGCTCAGGTGATCTCGCACATTAAAAGTTTTTCCATCCCCGTACTCCCCCCACCCTCAGACTCTCACACCTCTTACTTCACGGGCTTCGTATCCGGGAAGAGCATGCTGACGCTGGTGCGGTCGTGGATTGAACGGATGGCGGCGGCGAATAGCGGGGCGACGGAGACGACTTCGACATTGGGCGGCAGCGGATCAAACGTTGATTCGATGGTGTCGGTAATGAACATCTTTTTGATCAGGCTGTCGGCAATGCGGGGGCTGGCTCCGCGGGACAAGACGCCATGTGTCACGGCAGCATAGATATCTTTCGCGCCGCGGGCTTTGAGTGTTTTGGCCATTTCGATCAGCGAGCGGCCCGTGATGGTGAGATCATCGACCAGCAACACATTCTTGTTCTGCACGTCGCCGATGACTTCCAGTACCTGGACGGTTTCCGTGTGATCGGTTCGTTGCTTGTTGCCGATGACAACGGGGCATTGCAGCAGGTTGGCGTATGCGGCCGCACCCTTGGCAAAGCCCACATCGGGACTGCAGACCACCAGATCGGGCACCTGGAATTTTTTGAAGTGCTCGACCAGCACGTTGCGGCCATACAGGTGATCGACTGGGATCCGAAAGAAGCCTTGAATCTGCGGGCTGTGCAGGTCCATCGTCAGCACACGGTCGGCCCCGGCGACTTCCAAGGCATCTGCACAGACACGTGCCCGGATCGACACCCGTGGCTCGTCCTTCTTGTCGCCTTGGGCGTAACTGAAAAATGGTATCACGGCGGTGACGTTCTGGGCACTGGCCCGCTTGAGGGCGTCGATCCAGAACAGGGTTTCCATGAAGTTGTCATTCACGGGATAGTGGCATCCCTGGATAACATAGACATCACGGCCGCGGACATTTTCCTTCACGCGGACAAAGACGTTGCCTTCGCTGAAGACATGGGCGCGGCACGGCGTGAGGGTGACCCCCAGTGCATTGGCGATATTCTGAGCCAGGAGCGGATTGGCAGAACCCGCGAGAATGGCCAAGTCGCCTTGTGGTGCCTGAAACGGGATCGGACGCGGTCCGGCCCAGTCGGGCCGCGAGTATTCCGTCATGCCTGCTCCACCGATTGCTCAGCCGTCGCACAGCGCAACGGTCAATTTTTATTCATCATACAAGGCAAAAGAGGGGGAGCAAGGAAGACAGGCGGAATCGGGAGTCTGCCGGGCAATTCGAGGATCATTTGCCCTTATCGTCGGCTTCGTCGTCACGCTCCAGCCGGCTGCGACGATCGCGCCATTCGATTGGCAGCGGTTTTACATGTTTTTCGAGAAAATTGATCATGTTGGTTTCGAGTTTCTGATCTTTCCGATTCAGGAGATCCGTTCCCCGAAGTTTGCCATCGTATTCCACGAGGTAAACATATTGCTGCTCCGGATCGACTTCCTTCTTCGGTGCCAGGTGCTCGTAAACTTTTCTCGCATTGGCAGCATACTGCCGATCATCTTTGCCGACGCCGATCAACACCTGCACACCGCGAGCGCGTAACCGAGTGAGCGATTGATTGATAGTCAGTCCGGGGGCTTTTTCTTCCGGTGACAAGAGAATCAAAGCCCGCACGTCCTCGCCGCGGGGCGTCATCTGGGCGAAGGTTGGTGCGTCGTCATAGCGTTTTTTGTTCCAGTCGAAGTCGGCATACGCAATGGCGACGGCGGCGGAGAAATCGGCTCCGACTATGGCCAGCTTGCTGACGTTGAGCATTTCCTTTTGATGTTCTTCCAGCAGGAACCGTTTCACGGTTTCCACATCGTCGGCGACCATCACCTGGTATTCCGCGCGGGTGGGAGCCGCGGCCTCGGGTTTCTTGCCACCGACGGCCGCCTTTTCCGCACGGTTGAGATCGACCGTGACCACGGCATAGTCGTAATCCTGCTGCAGCCGCGTGGCAAAATCCTTCCAGACGAGTCGGTTGCCGGCGATGCCGTGCAGCAGCATCACCACCGAGGCCTGCGGTCCGCTGCTGGAACGGAAGTAGGTAATCTTCACCGGATTTCCGGATTTGGAAACCAGCGTCCGATCTTCACCGGCCGGCTTCTTTGCCTTGGGCTGACCTTGCGCGTGTCCCGTGCTGTGACTCAGTCCGCAGGCCAGCAGACAGACGATCCATTTCCAGCGTGAGGTGACAACAGGCAGATACATCGGAGAAGTCTCCGGAAGAGGGGCAAGAAGTCAGCAAGCTTGACGAAGCCAACCGTTATTCGTCAGTGTAGCGCGCGGGCAGAATGTGGTCAATCCGCTGGATTGACTGTCGGCTCAGTTGCCGTTGATCATGACCGATGACGTAAATCAGCAAAGCTGTGCGTGTGCCGAAACCTGTATCAATTATGACGCTGCTGACCGATTTTGGTCGCGCTGACACCTATGTGGGTCAGTTGAAAGGGGCCGTGCTGACGGTATGCTCCGGGGCGCAACTGGTGGACCTCACTCACGAAATTCCACCGGGCGATTTATTGACGGCGGCCATCGCCTGGGCCGATGCCGTCTCTGCGTTCCCCGCGGGGACCATCCATCTTGCGGTAGTTGATCCCGGCGTCGGGAGTTCACGCCGCGCGATTGCCGCCGAGATCGGCGACTGGCGATTTGTCTGTCCCGACAACGGGCTGCTCACGGTCATCTTGCAGAAATGGACGCGGCGACGAATTGTCGAATTGACGAATTCGCAGTTCTGGCGACCCGAAGTTTCACCCGTATTTCATGGACGCGATCTTTTCGGCCCGGTCGCCGGTCACTGGGCCCGCGGGACTGATCTGGCGGAATTCGGGCCGGAATTGTCGTTACCGCCCGTGTTGCTTTCGGTTCCACAGCCGGTGAACGAGGGCCACGCCATTCGTGGACAAGTGCTGATGGCCGATCACTTCGGCACCTTGCGGACGAATATCCCCGCCACCTGGTTGGCTGATGATGAGGATTGGACGATTGAAGTCGCCGGCATCACGATCCGCGGACTGGTCCGTTGCTTCTCAGATGTTCCACCCGGTGAATTGTGTGCATTGATGGGCAGTCACGGCGATCTGGAAATCACCATGAATCAGGGACGGGCACAAGACAAGTTGTCTGCTGGTCGAGGCATGCCGGTCTTTGGTCAGCGAACCAAAGTTTAAAAGGGAATGCAGGAAGTGGTTCAGATCTTACTGGTTAATGACGATGGCATTTATTCCCCCGGCTTGACGGCGATGGCAGCCGCGTTGAAAACTTGGGGCGAGCTGACGATTGTCGCACCGGCCGTCGAACAAAGCGGAGTCGGGCATTCGATTACCTATCTGCACCCACTCGTGGTTCACAAGGAATTCCGCCAGGGCGAATTTTTCGGCTGGAAAGTCGAAGGCAGCCCGGCAGATTGTGCCAAGCTCGGCATTCTGGAACTCTCGCCCCAACGTCCCGATGTCATCATCAGCGGGATCAACACGGGGACGAACATCGGCATCAACGTCATTTATTCCGGCACCGTGGCCGGCGCGGTGGAGGGGGCGTTCTTCGGCATTCCGTCCATCGCCGTGTCGCAATGGACCGATCCGCCGCCCGATTACGACCGTACCGCCCGGCTCGCCGTCGAGATTTGCCAGCAGCTCCTGAAACAATCGACGCCGAAGAACCTGTTGTGGAACGTCAATTTCCCGGCGAACAAACCAGACTGGCCGCTGGGTGTCCGGCTCGCGGCAATGAATGTCCGCCGGCATACCGAAACCGTCGAGAAGCGGACCGATCCCCGCGGCCGGACGTACTATTGGAGCGGCCTGAATCCGATCAAAAGCCATCATCCGGATCCCGGCACCGATGTGCATGATGTGATCAATGGCTATGTCGCCATTACGCCGCTATCGTTCGATCTGACCTCGCAACCGACGATGGAACGGCTGAAGCACGTGGCCTGGTCGATGGGATGAAAAGACCCAGGGAACGCGGCCCCTCGGCTTCCGGCGCGGGATGTGCATTCCAGTCAAAAACGGTTTGAAAATGCGAAATTCGTGGTGATTTCGCTCCAAACCGGGAACGCATGTTGCCGATTTGCCACGGAGACCGATCATGGCAGCCGATTTGTTATCGCCGATCCGAAAGGTCGGATGCACGGGCTGGGTGCTGCTGGTTCTGTTGTGCGGATTCGGCAATCCTGCGGCCGCAGAAGACTGGATGTTCCGCCGTTCGTACTTCAGCCATACGCCGGTCGGGGAGTTGCCGCCCGACTATCCGCAGCCGGTCAGCCGTTCGGCGTACCGTATCGCCCGTTATCGCGAGGGCTTCGGTGTCAGTGCCGGCTGGCGGTTCAACAACTATGTGATTCAGAACGGCGGCCGCGTGGATCGCACGCTCTACACCGAAGGCTGGGTGGAGTTCAACCCGGTGAGGGACTGAGAAGGCTAAGGGTTAAGGGTTGAGGGTTGAGGGCTAAGGGCCGGACAGGCTGATCCTTATGAGGCGTGTGCTGCGGCGGCCATTTGCTGGGTGAACTCGCGGATGTGGGTCAGGGCTTGGACGCCATCGGTGGCGAGGGATTCCATTTGCCTGACGATGGCGGAACCGACGATGATGCCGTCGGCCAGGCCCTTCAATTGCGACACCTGTTCCGGCTTGCTGATGCCGAAACCGACACACAGCGGCAGCGACGTCTGCTGCCGCAGCGTTTTCAGCATGTCAGCCAGCTCGGTCGTCAAGGCTTCGCGAACTCCGGTGGTCCCCGCGACGGCGATGCAATACACGAACCCGGTCGCATTCTTCACGATCTTCGCCATGCGTTCGGCCGGTGTGGTCGGTGCAACCAGTTGAATCAGATCGAGGCCATGCTGTTGAACCAAACCCGCGAAGACTTCCGCCTCATCACCCGGCAAGTCCGGCACAATTAGTCCAGCGAATCCGGCCGCGGCAGCGGATTTCACGAACTGCTCGGCACCGCCACGGAAAATCAGGGCATAGGACACCATCCCGACGATGGGCGTCGCAACGATCTTCGAGACGCCTTCGATGGTCTTGAAGATGTCTTTGAGCTTGATGTGCTGATTCAGGGCGCGGGTGTAGGACGCCTGAATGACGGGTCCGTCTGCAATAGGATCGCTATACGGAAAACCAACCTCGATCAGATCGGCACCGCCGGCGGCGAGTTCCTGGATCAGCTTCGCCGTCCACCCCAGGTCCGGATCCCCAGCGGTGATGAAAGGCATGAAGGCTTGTTGGCGCTTCGATTGGAGCGCGTCGAAAACGGTGGCAATACGGGAGGGCGACAAAACGATGTTTCCTTCGTTACAAAACTCATCCACCAGCCCGCAGCGTAAACAAGGGCGTTTTCACGTCATCGGAGAATAAGAAGCCCTTGCTTGCGCTGCGGGCTGGTGAATCACAATTCTTTCCCCGTCAGCCGGGCGACTTCGTTCACGTCTTTGTCGCCGCGGCCGGAGAGGCAGACGACCAGCACTTTGTCGGACGGCAATTCCCTGGCCCGTTGCATGGCATACGCGAGGGCATGCGAACTTTCCATCGCGGGAAGAATGCCTTCGGTTTTCGCGGTGAACTGGAGTGCGGAGAGGGCTTCATCATCGCGAATGCTGACGTAATCGACGCGGCCCGTGTCGTGCCAGTAACTGTGCTCCGGGCCGACGCCGGGATAATCAAGGCCGGCGGAGATCGAATGAAC
>WBZN01002397.1_pt1 | contig 10477 bp, 8 predicted proteins | sample 5204281 | NCBI WGS metagenome assembly WBZN01 (sample SAMN12344347, study PRJNA552823) | activated sludge metagenome | biome: Activated sludge suspended growth; feature: Nitrification reactor; material: Wastewater; isolation source: activated sludge from nitrification reactor of wastewater treatment... | reverse complement strand
CGCGCCGCCATGATGGCATCGACGGAAGGATCGTCGTACAGGTCGTGCAGCGCCGCCAGCTTGTCCGCGGCGGTGCCCGCCGACTGGTGGTGAACCGCGAAAGTTTGCGGATGCACCTTCAGGCTGAACCCGTAATTGTCCAGCCATTGCGAGGCTTTTGCCACGGCATCCTCGGTGATGCTGCTGGATGGCGACATGATGCCGATGGTGCCGCCCGGTTTCAGGGCCGGAGGTTTGAAAACATGGGATCTGGTCATGCGGCTTGCAGCCTTTTAAAACGGTCGAGCGCTTCAAGGCGGGCCTTGTCGTGATCGACGACAGGATACGGATAGTCTTTGCCGAGGCGGATGCCGGCTTCATCGAGAACGCCGGCGGGCGCCTCCCACGGCGCATGAATGTATTGTGCGGGCAGCCTGCCGATTTCCGGCACCCATCGGCGGACGTAGTCGCCCTCGGGATCGAATTTTTTTCCCTGGCCGACAGGATTGAAGATGCGGAAATAGGGCGCGGCATCCGCCCCGCATCCGGCCACCCACTGCCAGTTGCCGCTGTTATTGCCGAGATCGGCATCGGCCAGGCAATCCCAGAACCAGCGTTCGCCGTCCTGCCATGGGATCAGCAGGTCCTTGACCAGGAACGACGCGACGATCATGCGCACGCGGTTGTGCATGTAGCCGGTTTCCCAAAGCTCGCGCATGCCGGCGTCGACGATGGGATAACCCGTCGTGCCGTTTTGCCAGTGGCGAAGGTTGGCTTTGGTTTTCGCCCATGCAAAATTTTGAAAGCGCGGTTGGAACGGCTGCTCCGGAAAGTCCGGGAAATGATGGAGCAGGTGGGATGAAAATTCGCGCCATGCCAGTTCGCTTAAGTACCGCATGCCGGATTGCTCGGCGCCCTCGGCAATCATGTGCCGGGATACGTCGTGCCAGACCTGCCGCACGGAAATCTCGCCATGATGCAGGTAGGGCGACAGGCGCGATACATGGTCGCGGTCCGGGCGGTCGCGGCCTTCGTCGTAGTCTTTCAGGCCCTGGGCCAGGAAATGGTCGAGCTGGGCCTGTGCGCCGTCTTCGCCGTAGGCCCAATGGGCGTCGAATTTCCTGTCCCACCGCGTCCGGGTTGGCAGAAGGCCCAGCGCGTCGAGGGAGAGTCCGGTCGCTAGCTTATGGAAGGATAGGTCTTGTGGAGCGGGCAGGGGCGGTGCCGGATGATAATCCCGGTAGAATTTATTCCTGAAGGGCGTAAAGACTTTGTAAGGCGTACGATCGTCCTTCACATTGTCCCAGGGTTCGATGAGCAGGTTGCCCTGAAAATTTTCATGCGGAATTTTGGCATTCCTCAGGGCATCCTCAATCCGCTTGTCACCTGCCAGGCTTTGCGGCTCGTAGCATCGGTTCCAGTAAACTGCCGTGGCCCCGCTTTCGGCGGCAAGCGACGGCAGGATGCCGGCGGGATCGCCTTTCATGAAAATCAGATGGCCATGCATGGAACGATTGAGGGCGGCCAGGCTGTGATGCAGCCATACGCGGCTGGCCGCGCCTGGCGCCCAGTCGCCGGTATTGTCCAGAATAAAGACAGGCAGAACTGCGCCTTGCCCCGCCGCATGGTAAAGGGCGGGATTGTCGCGCAGCCTCAGATCCTGCCGGAACCAGACGATAATGGGCGATACTTTATGCAAGCGATGCGTCCTCGGTAATATGTAGAATAGATTAAAGGACGCGAAGGCTTTTGCAAGCCTCTCGGTTATGGGGCAAAACCCGCTATCCGTCTTTATTGATCTGCCTGATGAGGGTATCGCGGACTTTGTCGGCGACATCGTTCTCCACCTGGCACGTGCCCGCGGCTTCATGACCGCCGCCGCCATGTTCCAGCATCAGCTTGCCTATGTAGGTGTGGCTGGTGCGGTTCAAGATCGATTTGCCGACAGCGAAAACGGTATTTTGCTGGTTCCTGCCCCACAGGACATGCATGGATATGTTGCATTGGGGAAACAGGGCGTAAATCACAAAGCGGTTGCCCGCCCAGATCGTATCTTCATTGCGCAGGTCGAGGACGATAAGGTTTTTGTGAATGGTGGAGCAACGTTCGATCTGCTTGCGGAATTTCGGCTGGTGCTGGTGGTAAAGATCGACCCGCTCCTTGACGTCCGGCAGATCGAGAATTTCATCGATGCTTTTCGCTTCACCGCAATAATCGATGAGCTTCATCATCAGTTCGTAGTTCGAAATGCTGAAATCGCGGAACCGCCCCAGGCCCGTGCGCGCATCCATGATAAAGCTGAGCAGCACCCAGCCCTGCGGATCGAGAATTTCCTCGCGCGTGAATTTGGCGGCGTCCGCGTGGTCGACGGCCGTCATCATGGCGTCGCTGATGTTCGCAAGCTTTGGGTTCGACTTGCCGCCAAAATAATCATAGACGACGCGCGCCGCGGAATCGGCCTTTGGATCGATGATATGGTTGTTGCGCGTTCCGCCCTTGAAACGTTCGACTTCGCTGGAATGGTGGTCGAAGGACATATACACGCCTTCGGCATAGGGTAGGTTGGTGGAGATGTCGCGTTCCGATACGGCGATTTTGCCGTCCTGCATGTCCTTGGGATGGGCAAAATAAATCTCATCGATGAGGCCCAGCTTTTTCATGATAATCCCGCAAACCAGCCCATCCATATCGCTGCGTGTGATAAGGCGATATGTTTTTGTTAGATCGGGCTGCATAAGCGCCGCATTTGCCATATTATTTACTCCTTGACCGCATTTGTATACTTTAGAGGGTAAAGGTAAAAACATAATATGCAGTTAATGTAGCAGGCATAGCGAAGCGGCTTTTAAGAATGATTTAACGGATACCGTAAAAAGCCGGTATTGCGGGCGAATGCAGCCTCAACCGGCTTTCTCATGAGCCGTGGATTCCAGGGATGGGGCCGCGGTCACGGATTCAATCAGATAGAGTGGCCGCCGTTTGGTTTCGCTGAAAATGCGGCCGATATATTCGCCGAGAATGCCGATGGTCAATAACTGGATACCGCTCAGGAACGTGATCATGACCATGAGCGAGGGATAGCCGGGGACGCCCGCGCCGGTGCGCAGTGTGTAAACGATGATAAAGCAGCCATACAGAAAAGCGAGCAGTGAGATCGCCAGCCCCGACAGGCTGGCGATGCGCAGGGGCGTCATGCTAAAGCCGGTAATGCCTTCGATGGAAAGATTCCACAGGCTCAAATAATCCCATTTGGTGCGTCCGGCGGCGCGCGGTTCACGGACGTAGGGCAGGGCGACCTGTTTGTAACCGACCCAGGCGAACAGGCCTTTCATGAAGCGGTGCGTTTCTCGCAGTTGCGACAGCGCCTGGAGCGCGCGCCGGCTCATCAGGCGGAAATCGCCCGTATTGACGGGAATATCGACCCTGCCGCTGATGCGGTTCATGATCCGGTAAAACGCGCTGGCCGAGGCTTTTTTCAGCCAGGTTTCGCCCGTGCGGCTGACGCGTTGGCCGTAAACGACGTCGGCGCCGCTTTCGCGCCAGGTTCCGAGCAGGTCGGGGATCAACTCGGGTGGGTCCTGAAGATCGGCGTCCAGGATAATGACGGCATCGCCGCGCGCGATGTCCAGCCCCGCGGTCAGGGCGGCTTCCTTGCCGAAATTGCGCGACAGGTTGACGACCCGGATGCGTGAATCGGCCTTATGCAGGTCGAGCAGAAGCGCCAGGGTATTGTCCCTGCTGCCGTCGTTGATATAGATGATTTCAAAATCGTAGCCTGCCGTGCCGTCGATCGCCGCACGCACGCGGCTGTTGCACAGCGCGATGACGGCCTGTTCGTTGTAGCAGGGAATGACGATCGAAATAAGGTTCCGTTCAGAAGCCATGGGTCTATTCGTATGTTGCCTTTGCATCCTATCTCTAAATCATGACCGGATCACGTGTCTATTTTTCAGGGACCGGAGCGGCGGTAGATATCGAAGGTAACGGTCTGGCCGGGCGGATAAATGGAATCGGGCACGTAATCCAGCGGGCGAACGACGATGGAATCGTCCTTGCGATAGGGCGCCCATGCATCGGCGAACGTGGCGTCAAAACTGAAATAGCCTGGAAAATCGAACGGCTGGCCGAACAAAATATCGAAGCGGGCAATCATGACAAGCGGCGGCCTGTAGCGATTCAGGTCCTCAGCGACCATCGTCGCAAATCTGTGGCGGGCCATGGTTGCGGGCAGGCCCCGCGCCAGAAGGTCCTGCTGGTTGAGAAGTTCGGACAAAAACCAGAAGCTGGGAAAGCGCGAGGCGCTGAACGCCCGCGCGGCATAGGCCGTTTCCTGCCCGATCTCAAGATTGGGCGCGAAGATGAAAACATTGCAAGGCGGCTGCCCGCAACCCGCGGCCAGGCGGACCAGCGGCAGGCGCGCATACTCTGTCCGCGTCGGATGCATGGGGTTCGATGCCGTGGAGTAGGTGAGGACGGTCATGAGCGCGACGGTCAGGATTCCGGCGGGACCCGCAGCCATTTCCCGGCCCGCAAAATGATTGAGCCACAAGCCAAGCGCCAGCCATAGGAAAACCATGGCGGGAATAAGCTGGTAATAAAACCCCCGTCCCTGGACGACGAAAGGGACCAGGCTGAGCAGGGCGGCGCCCGCCAGGAACAGCGGCAGGTATTTATCCCGGGCCGGAACAGGCAATCGCGCGGTCAATATGAGGAGAACGAGCGCACTGAAGGAAAATTCGAGTGCCAGCTTCGCGGTGGCGGACCAATGCGCGGTCGCGATATAAAATTTTACGACATCGGGCAGGATAAGATGCACATAATCGGGAAACAACAGGATGGTGCCGGTTGCATAAGCAGCCGTGACGGCCGCAAGGGCTATGAAGTCGGCATCACGGACAAAGGACAGGTCGCGGCGGCGCGCTCCCCGGTAAAGCAACAGCAATGTGACCAGCAGGCCGTGGGCGGGCTTCAGCAGGATCAGCCACGCCCCGGCGAAAAAAACGATCCGGGCGAGCCTGCGGTCATGGGGCAGGCCGAAGGTCAGGGCAATCTGCATGAAAACGAAGGGGACCAGGCCCAGGGCCAGCAAATGGTCGCGCTCGCCGAACATGGGGCCGCACAGAACGGTATTGGCCAGCACATAGCTGAAGACCAGGGCTAGCTTGTCCGTTCGTTTTAAAAAAGCCCAGGGCGCGATGATAAACCATAGGGAAGCGGCCGATAAAGCGGTCAGGATCGATGTGAAAAGAAAGATGGCGGTTGCAACGGAAATGGATGCCAGGCGCGCCATGAGAAAGACGGGCGCGGACACCCACAACGCCAAAGGCGGATTGGGTTCATAAAAGCCGCCGGCCATCGTATCGCCATGGAAATACCGGCGCGCCGCTTCAACCAGCCAGACGATGTCGGCGTTGGGAATATAGTTAAGATGGATAAAGATCCACGGGGCCAGGGCGCAGGCCAGGCAGGCCAGATAAAAAAAGGAGACAGATCGTTCCGATACCTGCCTCCTTTCTTGCATCATTCTTAGCCGATCTTACCTGGGCCGATCTCAGCTGGCCGACGCTTCGGCTTCGGCCTCTTCCTTATCCTTGTCGCCCTTGCTTTTTTTCTTTTTCTTGTCGGCATAGACGTAGGTCGGGGCCTTGCCCTCGGTGACGGTCTTCTCGTCGACCACGACTTCCTCGACACCTTCCATGTCGGGCAGGTCGTACATCGTGTCCATCAGCATGTTTTCCATGATGGAGCGCAGGCCGCGGGCGCCGGTATTGCGCTCGATGGCCTTCTTCGAGATGGCTTTCAGCGCGCCCTCGGTGATTTTCAGGGCGGCGCCTTCCATTTCGAACAGTCGGCCATATTGCTTGACCAACGCGTTTTTCGGTTCGGTCAGGATCTTGATGAGGGCGGCTTCGTCCAGGTCCTCCAGCGTCGCGATGACGGGCAGGCGGCCGACGAATTCGGGGATCAGGCCGAATTTCAGCAGATCTTCCGTTTCCAGGCTCTTTAGATGCTCGCCCGCGCGTTTTTCCTCGCCCGATTTGATTTCGGCGCCAAAGCCGATGGATGTGCCCTTGCCGCGCAAGGCGATGATTTTTTCCAGCCCCGCGAACGCGCCGCCGCAAATGAACAGGATGTTGGTCGTGTCCACCTGGAGGAATTCCTGCTGCGGATGCTTCCGGCCGCCCTGCGGGGGCACGGAGGCGACGGTGCCTTCCATCAGCTTCAGCAGCGCCTGCTGCACGCCTTCGCCCGATACGTCGCGGGTGATGGAGGGATTGTCGCCCTTGCGGGAGATTTTATCGATTTCATCGATATAGACGATGCCGCGCTGGGCGCGCTCGACGTTGTAATCGGACGCCTGAAGCAGTTTCAGGACGATGTTCTCAACGTCCTCGCCGACATAGCCGGCTTCAGTCAGGGTCGTGGCGTCGGCCATGGTGAAAGGCACGTCCAGGATACGGGCCAGCGTCTGCGCCAGCAGCGTCTTGCCCGATCCGGTCGGGCCGACCAGCAGGATGTTCGACTTGGCGATTTCGATATCGCTGCCGCGTTCGCCGGATTCAATGCGTTTGTAATGGTTATGAACGGCGACGGAAAGGACGCGCTTCGCCTTGTCCTGGCCGATGACGTATTCGTCGAGCACATGCTTGATTTCGCCGGGCGTCGGCACGCCTTCGCCGGCGCGGACAATGGAGGATTTGTCTTCCTCGCGGATGATATCCATGCACAACTCGACGCATTCATTGCAGATGAATACGTTGGGTCCCGCTATCAGCTTGCGGACCTCGTGCTGGCTCTTCCCGCAGAAGGAGCAGTAGAGGGTGTTCTTGCTGTCGCCCGAACTGGATTTACTCATGAGGCCTTCGTCCTTGCAGAATCGTTCTGTTTCAATCTAGCCAAGGGATGGAGGGCCGCGCAAGCCCCCCTTCCTATTTAAATGCGCCCAGGAGCATAAATTACAAGGGGGCCATAAATTGCAAGTCCGGCCCCCGGGCGCTATATATCCATCAATGCGCCCGGTTTGTTAAGGAATGATGAAAATGTCCCTGGAAACGCTCGATGGCCTGGCCGAGGCCTTTGCCTTGTTCGATGGGTGGGAGGATCGTTACGCCTATATCATCGAACTGGGGCAGAGGCTTCCGGTCATGGAGGAGGCACTGAAAGTCGATGCGCACCTGGTCAGGGGATGCACCTCGCGGGTTTGGTTGGTTGCAATGCAGCAAAGAGATGGGCAGCAAAATGGGCGGTGGCATTTTATGATCGATAGCGACGCGCAGATCGTGCGCGGATTGATCTATATAGTGCTGGCCGGCTACCAGGATAAAACCTCGGGGGAAATCGCGGCCGTCGATATCGGCAAGGCCTTCGACTCGCTCGGGCTCGGCGGGCATCTGTCGCCCAGCCGCCGCAACGGGTTTTTCGCGATGGTGGAACGGATTAAGGCGCTGACGCGGGTTTAGAACGTTCCGCACGTATGTATCAAACCAAAATATAAACATATTGTCATCCTCCGGCTTGACCGGAGGATGACAGGCAAAAGAAATTTAGTAATTTTCCGGCGATGGTGCCGCCGTCTTTGCCGCGTCATTCTTAGGCGGAACTACCTGCTCCTTGGGTGGGTTCAGGCGGGTCACCAGATCGCTCAGCAGGCTGCTGGCGCCGATACGGAAATTTTCCGGCCTGATCCAGTTTTTGCCCATAAGGTCGCGGGCCATGGCGAAATAGGGGGCGCAGTCGGCAACCGTGCGTAGGCCACCGGACAATTTCAGCCCGATGGGCCTGCGGACGGAGTCTTCCTTGTTCTTGATGGCCTGCATCATGGCGAAGGCCGCCGGAAGCGATGCGCCGCCCGCTTGATGCTTGCCGGTCGATGTTTTCAGGATGTCCGCGCCGCACTGGATGGCCAGGGTGCCGGCCAGGTAGATGTTCGCCATGTCGGGAAAAACAGCGCTTTCCAGGATGACTTTCATTTTGACGTCCTCGCCGCAGGCTTCACGGCAGGCCAGCAGCAGGTTGGCGGCGTGCAGCGCCTTGTCACCCCGGAAGCTTTCATGGTCGAGCACGATGTCGATTTCGGTGGCGCCGTCGGCAATGGCCTGGCTGGTCGCGCGCGCTGTCTCCTCGGCGGTGCCTTTGCCGGTCGGGAAATTAATGACGGTCGCGACGCCGATATGTTTATCGGCCAGGGCCTGTGCGGCCTGGGCCACGAATTGCGGATAGACGCACACCGCCGCGACATGGCCCAGCGTCCCCTGGCTGGCGTTGGCGCATAATGTGGCGATGGCTTCCGGCGTGTCGTTGTCGTTGAGCGAGGTCAGGTCGAGACAGGCCAGGGCCAGCTTGATATCGGCGGGCGACATGCTTGTTCCGGCGGTTTTCGCGGCTGTTTGCCGGAAAGTTTCGTCCAGGTTCATCGCATTGTCCTTTCCCGTTGTCGTCTTATAAAGCCTGTAACGGCGCTTGATGGCGCGGATCGTCCGCCGGATCGTCGTCATTTTGCTTTATCGGCGGCCTTATCGGCTTTTTTGGCTTTATCGGCCTTTTTTGTCTTTTTGTCATCGGCGGCCGGGGCCGGCTCGTTTTTCAGCCTGACGGTCTGGAGGATATCGGAAAACAGCTTGTCCGATTCCGGCATGTATTTCCCGCGCAACTGGCCTTCCAGCGTCAGGACCGATTTATGGCCGACCCACAGCTGGGCGGTATAGATCAGATCGTCGCTGCCGCTGGAGGCCTGGCCGCTGCCCAGCAGGACCGCCATCTTCGCTTCGTCCAGTTGCCCGTAATTGGTTTGCGAATTGGTCAGGTTCACGGGCTTGGACATGGCGAACACGGTCGTCGTCATGGCATTCTTATCATATTTTCCATACACGTCACTATCGGAAATATTGCAGGCGACATTGAAAGTGACGCTGGCATCGATGCCGAATACTTTGGTGTAGCTGTTCATGTCACTGCAATTTTTGCCTTTTTCAATCGGGTCGCAGTGCTGGGTGCGATAGGGGGCCTCCGGGAAGGTCACCTCGAATTCGCAGCCTTCGGGCGAATAGACGGAGCCGGTGGCCAGCCATTCAGGGGGTTTTTTGCTGTCGGGCTCGGTCGTGGCCGGATCGGTCGATGCCGGTGCCGGGCCGACGGCGGGCACGATGGGAGCGATGGCGGGCGCCGCTTTCGGCGCATTGTCAGCCGCGAAAGCCGACAGGGCGGCAAACGTCAGAACGAAGGCCAGGCTAATAACATTAAGAAGCCGCATCGAGTTTCTCCTTGTCCGGTTGCCAGTTGTGCGGATCGGCGGCGGTTTGCGTCCGCGCGCCCATGTCCTTGACTTCGTGCGGCTGGCCGGCCTCGACGGGCGGCAGCCAGATATAGGGGATACCCTTGCGCTCGGCATATTTGATCTGGTCGGAAAGCTTGCGCACGGCATGGTACATTTCGACCTTCAGGCCGCGCCGGCGCAGGATATGGGCCGCCGCCGCCGCCGCCGCCCGGCGTTTTTTATCCTCCTCGGCCCGCGCTGCGGGGTCCTCGGGGCGGTTTTCATCGCGCAGGACCACCATGATTTCGGCGGGGGATTTGCGGCCCACGGGCAGTTTGCCCTTCAGGCGCATGCGGTCGAACAGGCGGGAAAAGCCGATGGAAATGCCGACGCCCGGCAGTTTCTTGTTAATATAGCTGCCCGCCAGGTCGTCGTAACGCCCGCCGGAGCAGATGGAGCCGTAGGCGGGATCGTCGGTAAACCGCGTTTCGTAAACGATGCCGGTGTAATAATCGAGGCCGCGCACGATGGAAAGGTCGGCGACGACCGCGCCCGGCGGCAGGTGCGCCAGGTTATCCAGCACGAAGGCCAGTTCGGAAACGCCGCTGGCAAAGGTTTCGGTGGTAATGCCGAGGGCCGCCGTCTTTTGTTTCAGTTCCGCGGCCTGTGACGTTTTGATCTGCGCCAGCGCCAGTGCCTTGTGGCATTGATCGGCATTCAGGCCGAGTTCGCCAAGCAGTTGCCTGACCTGCACCTCGCCGATTTTTTCGATCTTGTCGATGATGCGGGTGACCCCGGTGATATCGGTAACGCCCAGCGCTTCCAGCAGCCCGATCAGGATTTTCCGGTTGCTGACCTGCATCTGGATTTTTTCGCCCTCCATGCCGGGCAGGCCGGTCAGGATTTCCCACATCACGGCGGGCAGTTCGGCGTCGAAATGCAGGGGCAGGGCGTCGACGTTGATGACGTCGATATCGCACTGGTAGAATTCGCGGAACCGCCCGGCCTGCGGCCGCTCGCCGCGCCAGACCCTTTGAATCTGATAACGCTTGAAGGGAAAGACCAGGTCGTTGAAGTGCTGGGCGACGTAGCGGGCCAGCGGCACGGTCTGGTCGAAATGCAGCGCCAGGCGTGCTTCCTTGTCGCTATCGTCCTTGTGCAGGCGCTCGATGACGTAGATTTCCTTGTCCACCTCGCCCTTGGCGGTCAGGACGTCCAGCTCCTCGACCGATGGGGTTTCCAGCG
>WBZN01002396.1_pt1 | contig 10477 bp, 22 predicted proteins | sample 5204281 | NCBI WGS metagenome assembly WBZN01 (sample SAMN12344347, study PRJNA552823) | activated sludge metagenome | biome: Activated sludge suspended growth; feature: Nitrification reactor; material: Wastewater; isolation source: activated sludge from nitrification reactor of wastewater... | reverse complement strand
ATAGTGAATTTAGGAGATATCTAGATACCAATTACGGAGTTTCCTGCGTGGGCGAGGTTATAAATAAAAGAAAAAATCATAGAGGATGGAGGTGCAGATATGTCTCATCTAGATAATTCAATTGGCAACGGCAACGGCGACGGCTCCGGCGACGGCTACGGTTCCGGCTACGGCTCCGGCGACGGCAACGGCGACGGCCACGGCTCCGGCTCCGGCTCCGGCTCCGGCTACGGCGACGGCTCCGGCGACGGCAACGGCGACGGCCACGGCTCCGGCCACGGCTCCGGCAACGGCGACGGCAACGGCTCCGGCTACGGCTACGGTTCCGGCAACGGCTACGGCCACGGTTCCGGCTACGGCTACGGCGACGGCAACGGTAATGGCTTTGGCTAATAAATATAAACACATTGATGGAAAATGAAAAATGAGATTAGATCGTATAAGGAGATGATGAAATGAACTTCTGGGACTGGCCGTGTGAGATGTTTTTCAGTAATTGCACCCTCAGTATTGTGTTGGGGACTGTTACTTCTATATTTTTTACAATAATGCTCCCAGCGATGTTAATTAAATTGCTAAAGGATATTTAAATGGTAAATAACCTAATCGACCTATACCGAGAGTACGTGCGCTGCGCTGATATGTGCAGCCAATACAACGCGAAGCACGGAACCAACATACCGCTGCGCGAGTGCCTGCAATTGAAATCTGCAACAGGTGAATGGGTTGGGTATTTCAGCATGAACGAGCCTGATTTTAATACGTTGCAGGATCATAAAGTACGGTTTGCTGTTGCTATATTAGAAGAAAAACCTGTATTCAATGAAGAAAGAGAAAAGTGCCTTGACGCATTCTGCTGTTTTCTGGAAGAAGCGCGCGACAAGGAGTGATCATGGAAATAGATTTAATAAAACTTAATGGGTACTACGGAGATATATATGTCAATCCAAGCAGAATCGCAACCCTGATTAATGACATGGTAATGACAAGCATACATTTCAGCGGGTACGAAGATGATTTCGTCATGGTTAAAGACACTCCGGAACAAATCATCGAAAAAATTAAGGCGCTTCATGGCAGTGGCGTATAGATGGGAGATAACAATATGTGGTGGAATAATTAAATGACCCCTACAAAGTATAGGTCGTGGGTAATATCCCTTCTACGAAGGGGTACAATGCGATGGCCACCAAGAAACGAATGTCTTAAAGAAGCTAAGACAGAGAGGAGAATAAACTTTGTAACAGGAAGACTAGCACAACATTATAGATGTGCTGGATGTAAAGAAGAGTTTCCTCTCAGTCAGGTGTGTATTGATCACATAGAACCAGTAGTACCAGCAGAAGGATTTAGTACATGGGATAATTACATAACTAGGATGTTTTGTCCTAAGAGCAATCTTCAAGTATTGTGTAAACTGTGTCATGATGTTAAAACTAAATTGGAGAAAGGAAAACGAAATGGAAATAATAGAATTTCCTAATGGTAAACATGTAAGGAGTTTTTATGAGAGTGACTAGAACAAAGAAAGGAAATATTAAGATGGTTTTTACAATGGATCAATATGAGGCATTAGAGTATTTTCTAGGTCATATTAATTCATACGACTTTGAGGAGGGTACATATGATTATGTTAAGGCATTAATTGTTGAGAAAATATATGCTGACCTACCAGCACCATATTGCTTTTAGTATGACTAGAGAACCGTTATTTTTTCCAGGTTTAGAAAAAATCAAAGGAAGAAGAAAAATTTATACACAAAAAAAGTATGAAAAAACAATAAATGGATTCCTTATGAGACTATATAGAAACATGAAGTCTAGGGTCACAGGAATTCAAAAACAAAAATTTCATTTATATGCTGGGTGTGAACTTTTGACAAAAGAAGATTTTTATTCCTGGGCAAAGGAATCTGAAGACTTTCTAAAATTGTTCTTTGAATGGGAGTTATCTGGGTATCAACGGAAACTTACCCCATCTGTTGACAGAATTAACTCTACTTATGGATATAGAGTAAACAACATGGAGTGGGTTACAAATTCAGAAAATTCAAGGAGAGGAAGTTTAAATAAATATTATGGGGATTGGAGGTCACATGATTCTTAAGGAGGGGAAAGAGAAAGTATTAATTATACCGGATTTGCAAATACCTTTTCACCACCAAGATGCTTTTGATTTCTTGGATTATATAAAGAGGAAAATTAAACCCACAAAGATAGTTAATATCGGGGATAGTATTGATAGTCATGCCTTAAGTGATTATATAACTGATCCGGACGGTCATAGTGCAGGTCATGAGCATAAGAAAGCTTTAGACTATTTACAAGATTTATATTCAATATTTCCAAATGGTGTAGAAGTAGAATCAAATCACAATAACAGGATATACAAAAGAGCTTATGCCTCGGGTATACCCAAGTTCTTTCTAAAAAGTTTTAAAGAATTTATGGGCGCCCCTGATGGGTGGGAGTTCTTGCCTTTTACAATAATAGATGGTATAATGTATGAACATGGAGATTGCAGTTCTGGACAACAAGCAGCTAGGTCAGCAGCTCTCTCTAATATGAGAAGCACTGTTATTGGTCATCATCATAACACTGCTGGAATACAATATGTATCTAACAAGGAGAAGATGTTATTTGGAATGAATGTTGGTTGTTTAATAGATAATAATGCTTATGCTTTCCAGTATAATAAAAGTAATAAAATGCAGCCCACATTAGCTTGTGGTGTAGTTGATAAAGGTGTTCCAATATTATATCCAATGATATTAAATAAACATTTTAGATGGGTGGGAAAATAATGACTTATAAAGAATTATATGATATGCTAGAAAAACTAGACAAAGAAGAATATGATTATGACATTATAGGCACATATTCTGATTTATTAACATCACAATCAAATGTTCAGTGGGATGAAGGAAACATGCGTTTGTCAAACAATTTATTCTTCAAACATTCCATACTAGAGTATGTAGCAGCAGCATTGGAAATAGACAATCACCTAGCATCAGAGCAAGATAGACAACAAGCATTATTGACATTAATTGACGATTTACAACATAATGTACTGGAATTTACAAATGGCACAAGCAAAAATAAAGATAGACCATTTATTGGAGATTGATCCAATCGGAAGGAATCAAGAGGAGTTCTTCAAAACATTTTATACACATTCCTGCCATGTACTTCATGGTACGGCTGGAAGTGGTAAAACATTCGTAGCAATGTATAAAGCATTGGAAGAAGTGTTATCTGCCTTCAAGTTTAAACGGGTGGTGATATTGCGTAGTCCTGTAGCAGCAAGAGATATTGGAGCACTCCCAGGAGATGTGGATGAGAAAAGCAGTGTCTATCAAATCCCATATGAAGACATGTGTCATGGATTATTTAATAACAGAGAAGCCTATCAAAGACTGAAAGAACAATATAAGATAGAATTTGCTATTACATCCTATCTCAGGGGGCTTACATTCGATGATAGCATCATCATAGTAGATGAGATGCAGAACATGACATATCATGAAGCCTACAGCGTTATGACACGTGTAGGAGAGAATAGTAAAATTATATTTTGTGGTGACAGGAAACAGAGTGACATTCGAGATAGTGGTATTAATAAATTCATTGGTGTATTAAAAAGCATGAAAGAAACTAAATGCATTGAGTTTACAATTGAGGATATTGTACGTAGTAAATTGGTTAAGAGTTTCATCATTGCAGAGGAAAAGTATGTTAACAGTAACTGAAATAGCTGAAAAGCTTAAACGCTATCCAGAACAAGATGTACTGGAAGTATTAGAAATCTATTCAGAAGATATTGTAGATAGATTTATGGATAAAGTAGAAGAAAAATATGATTATTTAGTTGATGAATTTGAAGAGGAAGAAGAAGAATGAAAATGGTGGATATTTATACTGATAAATTGTTTGGTTTAATTGAAGCTGAATTAAGTAGGAATGAGGTTTGGTGTAAGAAAGCTTGGGATAATACTTATGCAGTATCAGATGCTTTTATGAAAATTATAAGGGCAGAAAGAAATGTAACTTGTATGTTATGTGAAGACAGATTGGAAGTATTATATTCTTTTAATGGAATAGATTATGCTACAAATGATTTTAATGAGGCTGAAATAACTAATAATAATATTGAAGACATTTTAATTTCTGTCATTAGAGGAGCACTGACTAGATATGATAAGTGCTAAAATTATAGCTGATTCAATTAGTCCTTCTGATGTTAGATTAACTACTCTAGAACTTGAGTATCCGAGATTCATACACAGTGAGTTTATGACACATAGAATGTTTTCAAAGAATGCTTCTAGTTCACGAGCTATTCCTGTGGAACGAGTTCTCACACAAGTAAAAAACTCTCCCGCAATGCCTATTCATTGGGGGAAGAATCAACCAGGAATGCAGGCTAGAGAAGAGTGTAATGAACCAGTAGCCTTGGATTGGGATTATTATAATGATTGCGGGGTAGTTGGCCCAAGGGAGGAAGCTTGGGAAGAGGCAGCAATTAATGCTACCAATGTAGCACACCGTTTTGCTTTTGCTGGATACCATAAACAAATAGTTAACAGATTAACAGAACCATTTCAGCACATCAAAGTTATTGTAACAGCTACAGAATGGGATAACTTCTTTAAACTACGTTTGCATCCAGATGCTCAACCGGAAATGTATGAATTAGCTAGATGTATGAAAATAGCTATGGAGGATAGTGTTCCAAAAGAACTAGTAAATGGTCAATGGCATTTACCTTACATATCATCGAGGGAGAGTAAAAGATTACTTCCCCAAGGAGAAAAGGCATTACAAATTGCTATAAAATGTTCAGTAGCTAGATGTGCAAGGGTGAGTTATCTAAACCATAACAACAGTTATCCTGATATTACAAAGGATATTAAGTTACATGATGATTTGTTGTCAGCAGGACATATGAGTCCATTTGAACATATAGCAACACCTCTGGGGAAACCAATGGAAAATAATGATTGGGTGAAAGGATTAACCCATATGGATAGATTTGGTAATTTATGGAGTAGTAATTTTAGGGGTTGGATTCAATATAGGAATATGATATAATGCTATGCTATCAAGATAGAAGCTGGTGTGTCTGGAGTAATGTGTGTCAGAATAAAACATGTGAAAGAAATTTGAATGCACAAGAAATAGTTAATGCTACAGAATGGTGGGGAAATGGACAATTCCCTGTAATGTATGCAGATTTACAAACTAAAGAGTGTGGAGCTAAGATATGACATACTATGGAATAAAATTTTTTGATAGTAATGGAGATTTAGTGTACATATCAGAATTGATTTACCGTGATAGAGGTAGAGCTATAAAATGGGCAGACAAAGCTATGCAAGAGACAGGGTGTCCTGGGTATGAGGTAGTGGTATTTACTACAATTGATGAACACTCACAGGACTGATATGCACAAAGATTTGAATGAAGTAATATTTGATGTACGTAAATGGGCTTATGATAGAAACATCATTAATGGTAGTGACTACTATCGACAATACATAAAAGCACAGAGTGAGATGGGAGAGCTAGCTGATGCTCTCCTTAAAGGACAGAGGGATGAAACAAGGGATGCTATAGGAGATGTTTTAGTGTGTCTTATTAACATGGCAGAGCAATGTCAATTATCACTCCAAGAGTGTTTGGAAGCTGCTTATGAGGAAATAAAAGATAGAAAAGGGGTGATGTTTCAAGGAGTGTTTGTTAAAGAATCTGACCCAGAATATAAAAGAATAATGGAGAAAATACATGGCAGTTCACATGATGGAGCAAACGGAAGTATTCAAGAGTGATTATCCTTTCATAAAGAAATTTACAGATGATCAATTGAATGTATTCTGGACAGCACATGAAATACAAGTAGAAAAAGATGTACATGATGTATTGACAAACCTCACAGAAGCAGAACGTCATGGTGTATTCACTGTCCTAAAGCTATTCACTCTCTATGAAGTGAAGGCAGGGGCAGATTATTGGACTACTAAATTCATGAACACATTTAAACATCATGAATTTCAAGCAATGGCTAGTGTGTTTGGTATGTTTGAATTGGCAGTGCATAAACCCTTCTACAATAAAATTAATGAATTGCTAAATGCTACAGATGAGAGTTTCTACACCAACTACCACAAGGATGCTGTGTTGTCAGAAAGAATGCAGACAATTAATAGCATTGTGGATAATGATGATGTGCTTGTTTCCACTGGGGCATTCACATTAGTGGAAGGGGCTATTCTTTATAGTAGCTTTGCTTTTCTAAAGCACTTTCAGAGCTTGGGAAAGAATAAGCTAATGAATGTTGTACGAGGAATTAACTTCTCTGTGCGAGATGAAAATTTACATGCTATTGCTGGTGCATGGACATTCAATGAATTGAAAAGGCAAATGGAAGTGTCTCTAACACCTGCACAAGAGAATCAGATACAACATGTAGCTAAGTTGCTATACCAAGAGGAATGTGCTATTATCCGGGAAATCTTTTCAAAGGGAGAGATAGAAGGGATTGATATAATAAATATGACTCAATTCGTTGGTCATCGTATTAACCATTGCTTACAAGCATTAGGTATGGCTCCTCTGGTTGGATATACAGAAGATAATAACATCTCTCCCTGGTTTTATAAAGGTATTAACAATTATCAATTCAATGATTTTTTTAGTGGACAAGGTAGAGAATATTCCCGTAATTGGGATGAGGATAGATTTGTATGGTAAATTTGCAAGATTAAATTTTGAGGTGTAAATGTCTAACTACGAAAAGCTTAGTGAAGAAAGAAAAGAAGGAATTAAGAATGGAAATATCCCAGAGTGGTTTTCTGGAGCAGGTTATCAACTATTCAAGGAGAAATATCTTTGGGCAGAAAATGTACGAGAGCAATATTCTAAAATAGCAGCTACAGCAGCACGACATTTAATGGATACTCCTTTTGAGAATGATGCTTATGGTAAATTTTTTAATCTTTTGTGGAGTGGTTGGCTTAGTCCTAGTACCCCTATACTTGCTAATATGGGCACTAACCGAGGACTTCCTGTCTCTTGTAGTGGGGGCACTATTAGTGACAGCATTGATGGTTTTTATACTTCCCGTAGAGAGAATGCAATTCTCACAAAATATGGATTTGGAACCTCTTCCTATCTCGGAGATATACGACCTAGAGGATCATCGATTAGCATTGGAGGAAAAGCATCTGGAGTACTCCCGGTCTTTAAGGGATTTGTGCAGGACATGAGAGAAGTAGCTCAGGGAGTACAGAGGAGAGGAGCATGGGCAGGTTATCTTCCTATTACTCATGGTGACTTTGATGAACTATGTGATTATCTTCATTCTAATCCTGACGATTTGAATGTAGGATGGAATATCACTGATGAGTTCATCAAGAATTTAGATGCTGGAGATGAGGAGTCTATACGACGATTTAAGAAAGCACTTAAGGTTAAGATGATTACAGGGAAGGGTTATTTCTTCTTTGTTGATAAAGCAAATAGACAGATACCCCCAGATTATAGAAGCAATGGTTTAGATATTAAAGCATCTAATTTATGCACAGAAATTATGCTTCATAGTAGTGATGAATATACATTTACATGTGTTCTATCATCTATGAATCTAGCTAAATATGATGAATGGAAAGACACAGATGCTGTTAAATGGGCTACAATATTCCTTGATTGTGTAGCTAGTGAATTCATAGACAAGGCTAAAGGTATTCCCGGGCTTGAGAAAGCTGTAGAATTCACTAAGAAAGGTAGGGCACTTGGATTAGGTGTGTGTGGATTTCACACATTGCTAATGCAGAGAAAACTACCGTTTGAGAGTTTAGAAGCACAGTTTTTAAATGATGAAATATTTAGGAAACTACAATGGGAATCTAGCTCAGCTTCTTTTGAACTAGCTAAGGAACTAGCTATTCCAGAATGGTGTGGATTCTCTGAAGCAAGAAATACCCATATGTTAGCTATCGCTCCTACAAAGAGTACAGCTTTAATTATGGGGGGTGTATCAGAAGGAATTAATCCAGTGCCTGCATTGGTGTACACACAAACAACAGCAGCAGGGGAAGTGCAACGCATTGACCCCACATTCCTAGAGTTTCTTAAAGGGAAAGGAATGTATGATGACAAACACTTAGATGAGATAGAGAGTAGCTTCGGTAGTTGTCAACATGTAGATTGGATGACAGATGATGAGAAGCTGCTATTTAAAACAGCATTCGAGATGGATCAAAATGTATTAGTGAGATATGCTTCTCAAAGACAGAAATACATATGTCAGGGGCAAAGTGTCAATTTATTCTTCTCTGCGGAAGAAGATGAAGCATACGTCTCTGACGTACATAAGACAGCATTTAAGGATGAGAACATATTGTCTCTCTATTATTGCTACAGTAAAGCAGGTGTTGCTGCTTCTAAAGGAGAATGTATAGCATGTCAGTAACTAAGAATACATTGAAAGAAATCTTTGAAGAAATAAAGAAAGATCTAGAGGATGCTGGATATGACTTACAGCAAGACTCTTTAGTAAGGGAAGTACAATTTCTTGAGTATCCAGGTATCAAGATGACAATACAAATTGGAAGTATATTTAATGAAAGGAGAGCACCAACAGAGGAGGAAATAAATTGAAAATACCATGCATGTTGAAAGTAGGGGATGTGTGTCAAGTAGTGGGCAATACAGATAATACTCACAATAGTGAATCAGAAGAATACACTGGAGGAAGCAGTGATTATTATAAAATAAATATTACTAATCCTACAACATTTAAAGATAGTTATCAAGCAGAATGTAATGACATTATTGAAGCATTGGATATGTCCTTCGCTGAAGGGAACATCTTCAAAGCTATTTGGAGAAGGGCAGCTTCTCGTAAAGGTAAAAAGAAAGCTGGTCATAATGAGGAATACGACGCAGAGAAAATATTATTCTTTGCTAAACGTCTTAATGGAGAGAGGATTGAATGAAGATGTGGGAACGATTGTACAAGAAGTTTAAAAGAATAGATGATAGTAATGCTATCTATTCAGCTATTGCTGAAGATTATACAGACCCTATCTTATGGACAGAACCTGAGAATGGTTATTGGATTGAAAATGAACCTAAATGGGTGGAAATGTAATGTTAACAGTTTATTTACTTGGTGTAGCATTCTTGTCCGGGATGCTGGCAGAGGATGTGTGGAAAGATTTTGATTTCTTAACTATGTCAAAGGAAGATATATTTATCCTATTTGCTCTTACATTAATTGTTTTGTTCTGGCCTGTATGGGTGTTATATATTATTGGAGCAAAATTAGTTGAATATATAGCAAAACCTGTTTAAACGGCTTTAGAGAGCCTACAACGAAAAAAGGCGTTATACTGAAGGGAATGTATCACCCCAACAAATATAACGCCTTGTAGCTCATCCTAGTGACTCTAATTTTTATTCCTGAGATATTCCTCTATACTTTGTAGCTTTGAATACATCGGCTGTAAAGTATTCTGTACATCTAGTTTTATTCTATCTGCAAATTCATTCATTTCACTTCTAGGGAGATAGCGAGAAGCATCCTCCACCCTGTGACTTGTCAACTCATCCCTAAATGCTTTAATGTCTTTCTTCACACTATCTACTTCCCTATAAAGTCTTTTAATATAAAATCCTATGATGGAAGCAAGTATGCCTCCAACAGCTATTGCTATCTCAAGCATATTAACCTCCTTCTAAGCTTTTCCTTATTTCACTTCTAGTTATATTTTTAGCACCTTCTGCTTTAGCCATTCCATAGATTAAATCTGCCCAACTACTCAAGTCATTCCTATCAATTGGCTCACTAAGATTAAGACCACTGTAGTTTGCAACATTAGAAGCATATTGCTTATCTGAGGCACTTCCCCTCTCGTTCTGATTATTCCATTTACGTAACATCAGTTCTGGGGTGGTCAGAGGGAATTCTACTTGACTAGATGTTCCATCATGATATTTCAACAATTGTTTAAACGAAGCCATTATCCCTTCTTTCTTGTTTACAAAATCACTCCGAAATCTATCCTTTCCTACTTCCTTTAGGTTTAGAGGATTATTATCATTCTGTCCCCTAGAACCCAATGGTTGTTGTTTTCTAGCAGGCATATTAGGGAGTTCTTCTTGGGGGATATTCAACATATTACCAAACCTAGACAACACTAAATCACTTGCTTCTTTATATGACACATTAGCAATGTTAGCATAGGTTTTAATAACATCGTTATATCTTTTAGCTACATCATTGTAGAATTGTTCTTGATATTTATTTCCATCATCATTAGTTGTTTCCATCCCAACTAATCCATTGGGAAGTATATATCCCCTAGCAGATAGTTCTTTAGTTGGACCTAATACATGGCTAGTTCCAGGGAGGACAGTTTCAATACCCTCTCTCACTGTCTGATTAGGAAGACCTAATGTAGTGTTTGCATTA
>WBZN01002395.1_pt1 | contig 10479 bp, 6 predicted proteins | sample 5204281 | NCBI WGS metagenome assembly WBZN01 (sample SAMN12344347, study PRJNA552823) | activated sludge metagenome | biome: Activated sludge suspended growth; feature: Nitrification reactor; material: Wastewater; isolation source: activated sludge from nitrification reactor of wastewater treatment... | reverse complement strand
CACTGTGCCATCGACAGGTGATTTAACTTCGACATTGGCCAATTCGAAATCCTGACCATTCAACCGGTTTTGTAACGATTCGGCTTCCTTTTTGGTATCCGACAGTAGCTGCCGTACTTCCTTCTGGTATTCCTGCTGGCGATGGATGCGGCGTTGTTCGAGTTCCGAAATCTGGCGCTGGGTGCGCCCAATGTTGCCGATGTCGGCGGAAATTTCTCCGGATAATTGTGTAAAGGTGCGTTCCAGTTCCAGAACGCGATTGCGCGGAACGAAACCATCTGTCGCAAGATCGCGCATGTTGACGAGCTGCTCTTCCAGTAACCTGGATTGCTGAACTTTACTGGATTTGGACGCTTCGAGACCGCGTAATTGCACTTTCAGGCCTGACATGTTTTCATCTAGCGCAGCAATTTCGTGTTGCAGCGCCAGTCTGCGGGACAAAAACAATTGATTCTGTATGATGATGTTGTTGGTGACACGGCTGTCGCTTTGTGCGGACAGCAATTCAGGTGGATAGCTCACTTCGTTTTTTCCATCGCGTTCCGCCAAGAGCCGAGCCTCCGTTGCCTGAGCCGTCATCAACTGTGTACGGGTGATTTCGGCTTGTGCTTTGATTTGTACCTCATTCATGTGCACCAGTACTTGCCCCATGGCGACATGGTCTCCCTCCTTGACCAGGATCTTATCGATGATTCCCCCGGTTTGATGCTGAACGGCCTGAAGATGGCGGGATACCGTAACAGTACCCGGCACCGGCACGCCCTTGTCGAGAGGAGCAAAAGTTGCCCACAGTACAAAACCACCAAATCCAGCGAGCACAATCCACCAACCCAGGCGGGTGTGGGTGGTTTCGTCCGTTTCCACCCAGCTTGAACTTTCGGCCGGAATGTTTTCAATGATTTTTTCTTTGTTTTCGGCAACAAGCTTCATGATTTTTTGTATTCAGGATATTGGACTTTTCTGAGAGTCATTGATTGTGTAGCGCCTGATCAGACTTCGGAATGTATTGCAGCAGCTGCAGGTGGCGGCTCGCCTTGGGCGGATTGTTTTTGTGCTTCCTGCTTCGCTACCAGGGCTTGCTGAGCCTGTTGTTGCTGTTTGGTGAGCTTTTCTATGATTTGACTGGTAGGACCAAACATTTTCGCCGTACCATCCTGCAATAACAACAGTTTGGTGGTTACACTGATGATGCTGGTTCGATGCGTAATCAGTACGATCGTTTTTCCACGTTTTCTGAGATCAGTCAGGGCAGCCAGCAAAGCTTGTTCACCAACATCATCGAGATTGGAATTCGGCTCATCCAGCACGATTAATGACGGATCGTCATACATGGTTCTGGCCAAACCGAGGCGCTGCTTTTGTCCACCTGAGAGACCTGCACCGCCCTCACCTAGATGAGTATCGTATCCTTCCGGCATATTCAGGATCATTTCATGTACCCCTGCACGTTTGGCGGCCAGAATGACCTTTTCGGAATCAATCTCTCCAAAACGGGCGATATTTTCGGAAACGCTGCCGGCAAACAATTCGATATCCTGTGGCAAATATCCGACATGAGGACCCAGTTCATCCTTGTTCCAGAGATAGACATCGGCACCATCCAGCCTGACCTTGCCTGCCGCCGCAGGCCACACTCCCACAAGCAGACGCGCCAATGTGGATTTTCCGGAGCCACTGGGGCCGATGACACCCAGAACCTCACCTGCTCCCAGCGACAGCGACAAGCCCTTGATCACCGGTGTTTTGCTACCGGGAGGCATCGCGGTGACATTCTCCACAGCAATGATACCCTTGGGTTTGGGCAAGGCCATACCAGCCTCGCGAGCCGGATTCTGTTCTAAAAGCTTGGTTAAACGCTCATATGCGCTGCGCGTGCTGCCGATCTGCTTCCATACACTGATCAGCAGTTGTACGGGGGCAATAGCTCGTCCCAACAGGATGGAACCGGCGATCATCATGCCGGGGGTAATATCGTTTTCCAGCACGAGTAACGCACCCAGTCCGAGCATCAGCGACTGCAGGGCAACGGTGGTCGATTTGGACAACGCTGTAACAATGCCTGCTTTTTCACTGGCTTCTGCTTGCAGATTGAGAAAACGACTATGCAGCTTGAACCAGCGCGATTGTAGATTGGGCAGCATGCCCATGGCCTCGATGACTTCGGCATTACGCAGGTTGTTTGAAGCAATATTGGTAGAGGCGATGGCCATGGAATTGGCATCCGCCAGGGGTTTGTGTGAAACCTTTTCGTTGATGTAGGCCAGCGTAATCAGGATGATGGTTCCGCACAGTGCAAAAGCACCCAAGCCGGGGTGAAACATGAAAATGACAAATAGATAGATCGGAAACCAGGGGGCATCAAAAAATGCAAACAGTGCATTCCCTGTCAGAAATTGCCGGATACTGGTGAGATCCTTGAGCGCTTGTCCGGCATTGCCGTCACCCTGTTTCAGGCTTTGTTCGAATGCTGCCGTATACACGCGCTTGTTGAGTTTCATGTCAAATTGCGCGCCGACGCGAATCAGCACGAAACTGCGGACATACTCCAGTGAGCCCATGAAAATATACGCACCCAGCATGATGAGGGTCAGCATGAACAATGTCATTTCGTTACGACTCGTCAATACGCTGTCGTACAACTGCAACATATAAATTGCGGGCATCAGCATCAACATGTTGATGACTGCGCTGAAAACTCCGATATTGCGGAAAGTTTTCCTGAAACTGGCCAAAGCCAGTGCAACCTCATTTTGAGGTGCTTTGAATTTGAATTTCATCGATAGATATTAGAACGTAAATGATCAGGCGCTCATTGACAAACGTTTAATACTGACAAGGCAATTTAGAATTTTGAGGTATCCGGCGAATTAAGTTCGCCACGATTATAATGGTTATACTTTAATTTTGACTAGGCAAATCTCTAGGCGCGAGCTTAAACGACCTTGGGGAAAAGTGCAAATCCTGTTGCGCATCCGCGCAGTCGAAGATCAGATCCTGGTTCATTCGTTGTGCCATGGCACTGGTCCAGTGCCGGTAACGCGGTAACCATCTCAATCCCTGTAGTGCCAGATGAAAAAGCCACAGTGGAATACTAAAAATACGAGGCCTGCTGCCGAGTGCCTCAAAAATACGGATTACCATGTCACGATAGGTTAGTGTTTCCCCGCCTGATAGATCGTAAGCACGATTACCTGCTTCCTCAACGGAAATAGCCGAGCAGCAGGCAGCTGCCACATCGTCCACATGTATGGGCTGCCGTAAGCCACGAGCAGAGCCTAAAACCGGGAAAAACCCGAAGCGCAGAATGAAGCGGGCAATTTCCGTGATGTTTTTGTCGCGACCATGACCATAAATCAGTGTCGGACGCAGAACGATCCAAGTGATGCTGTGTTGGGTTGCCCAGGTGTGCAAGGCTTCTTCACCCGCAATCAGCTGTTGTGCGATGCGCTGTTCGCTCGTATCCGGTGAAGCCGTTTTGCTATACCGGCTGGTGGAGGAGAGCGCAACAATGCGTCTGGCTCCCAGTTTCAGCATCATGTCGAAATAGCGCGGCAATACCCACAGCGGGGCGGTACAGATCCAGTCAGGAATGTTATCGACAGTGGAGTGACCGGTTTCCAAGGGCAATCCATCCAGTTGCAGCCACGATATGGCCGCATTATTGGATACTTGTGCGCGGCGGGAAAAGGCCACGATCTGCCATTGCTGCTGGACTAGTTGTTGTTGCAGACACTCGCCCACCAGACTGGTGGCGCCCAGTAAGCCGACACGCCGATTATTCATGTTTGGGGTTAAGCAAATTAAAGCAATCGCGCACGCCGTGATACCCAACCGTGACTGCAAAGCGCAACCATACACCCAGTGTAATCAATCCCATCAGTACGCCAGGATACCGATCCCGGAAAAATTTTCGGTAAAAACGCAACATGCCCTTGTGTTTGTGCCAGGCTACAAAGTAAGGGCGTGACAGACTGCAGGTGCCCTGATAATGCGTGACCGGCGCATCAGGTACGAAAAGAATCTTCCAGTTTTTTTGCTGGAAGCGCATGCACCAATCCAGATCTTCGCAGTGCAGAAAATATCCTTCATCCCATTTGCCTACATCGGTAAGGGTTTCGCGCCGAACCAGCATCAGCGCACCTGAAATGGCTTCGACTTCGACTGGCGTAGCCGGTAGAGGCTGTTTGTTCAGATGAAAGTCGAAGAATAATTGTGGATGGAATTTCTCCAGGCGATACAAACCGCAAGCTCGCACTAAGGCTCGCCAGGGAGTGGGGATGGCGCGCCGTCCGCCGCCTTGCTCGGATCCATCGGGATTGGCCAGAAATCCACCGACCATACCGACACGCGGATCGGACTGGAGTACCTGGAACAGGCGTGACAGCGAGCCCGGTTCCAGGATGCAATCGGGATTCAGGAAGAGTAGATAGGGTTGCGTTGCGCGATCAATACCCATGTTGCAGCCTGCAGCAAAACCGACATTGCGATCTAGGGGAACGATGTGTACCTGCCGGTCTGCCGGCAGCTTGGACTGCAATTCTGCCAAACTGGAATCCGATGATGCATTGTCAATGACGATGACCTCCCGGGCTTGCTGAAGTGCCGCCAGAACGCAGAGTGACAGTAATACACCGGCATTGTAATTGACGATAATGACCGAGATCGGTTCGGACTGGGTGACATGCAATTTGAAGTCGATTCCTTCTGGAGGGAGGGTAGTATGTGGACAGGATAACATGAAATACCCTGCCTGCTATGGAGCGAAGGGATGAATGGCGACAGCAGCTATGGGGCGAGAATGGAAAGTTTTCATCATCATGCGACCTTATCTGGTCAGGGTGGTATTTGTAGTGATAGGGCATACCCATCCCGGGTTAAACATGAAGGAAGGTCAATTTTCTTTTGCTGACGAGGCAGCATGAATCCAATCCAATTCACGGCAACTGTGAGAAGTATCATATTGCCTGATGGGGAATCGGGCGTATATTATCCGGCGTTATTCATATTCCATCGATATTTCACTTCAGAGCCCGCCAAGCCAGCATGAGTATTCCTACGCCCCGTTCTCCGACATTGGTCACCATCATCGTACGCAGTGCAGATTCGCAAAAATTGACGGTTACGCTGGAGTCGATCGCAAGACAGACGTATCCCGACATAGAAGTTGTCGTAGTAGACATGCAGGTAAAAGAGCAGGGTGAATCGGTTTTGCAGTGTGGTTCTTTTTCCGTGCAGAGGATCGGCTATCAGGGCATGTCGATGAACCTGGCTGCTGCGGCCAATGCAGGTTTGCAGTCGGCGCATGGAGACTGCATTACGGTGCTCGATGGCGGTGTCGAATTATATCCCGAGCATGTGCGCCAACTTGTGGTGGTACTCAATGATCATCCCGATGCCGTGGCAGCATATTCGCGAATACGGATGATCGATTCAGCTGAAACTGTGCTGAATGAATGGGGGGCTCCCTTCGATCCTGTCGATTTGTATTCTGGTCAGCTTTTATCTATTCAATCCCTGATTTTTCGTCGCCGGCTCATCGAAGCAGGAACCGGTTTCGATGAGAACTTGGCAGGATATGCTGACTGGGATTTTTGTTTGCAGCTGGCTCAATGGGGAAGCTTTGTATTCATCGATGAATTGACCGCGATCAATCGGGTGACTGATCAGAAACAGCAATCTGTGCCGGACAATGCAGTGGCTGAACGTGCGATTCTGCTCAAATGGCAGTCACGCATGGATAGTGCAGTTTTTCAGGAACTGGTCAGGCGGGCATGCGCGAGCACGAATTCGCGATCAGTGCGGAGCGAGGAGAATACGCCGGATGTCGAAGTCGACAGGTTGCAGCGCGAACTGAAAGAACAATCGGATCAGCTTGCAGCATTGGGGCAGAAACTCGATAGCACGATTGCTTTGTATGAAAACTCCCGGTCTTGGCGCATTACCAGCCCACTGCGCAAACTTGGCACACACTGGTTGCGAATCCGGCTTGCCCGGCAGGGATTTTATCTTCTGAACCGATTGATGCAGCTCAAGGTTCTGGGGTGGTTGCTGACAGGGCAGTTTGCGCAGGTGCGCCGAGCTCTGGTCATGGCTTTGCAGCAAGCGGGAGCGCAGTCTGTGTATCCGGTTTTGCCTGTTGTCGCTTCACTTTGCATGCATCGGACATTTCCGTACTTATCACCATTGACAACTAAGATCGATGTGATCATTCCGGTTTATAACGGTTTTGAATATCTGGAGTCGCTATTCGACAGCCTGGCACAAGCCCGTAGCTCGCCTTTTCGGCTGCTGGTGGCAAACGATGCGAGTCCTGATCAGCGTATCCAGCCATGGCTGGAACAGCGCTTGCAGGATTTTCCTGATGCTGTTCTGTTGCAAAATGAGAGCAATCTGGGTTTCGTCGGAACGGTAAACCGCTTGTTTGAGCATGTGACACATGATTTCGTGTTGCTCAATTCGGATGTGCAAGTGCCGCCATTCTGGCTGGAACGGTTGTTTGCCCCTATGCTTGCCAATCCGCAAATAGCCAGTGTCACGCCATTTACCAATGCCGGAGCGATTTGCAGCTTCCCCCATTTTTTTACCGATAATGAATTACCTCAGGGTATGCAAGCAATGGATGTGGATGGGGTTCTGGGGCGGCTTGCGGATGCAGCAGCAATCAATATTCCAACCGGGGTGGGATTTTGCATGGCGATTCGATTGGAAGTGGCGAAGCGTATTGGCATGTTTGATCCTGTTTTCGGTATGGGCTATCGAGAGGAGAACGACTGGTGTCAACGTGCCAGATTAGCGGGTTATCAGCATGTTCTAGCCCCCAATCTGTTCGTCTATCATAAGCATGGCGGTTCGTTTCCGTCGCAGCAGCGCCAGGCTCTGGCAGATCGTAACGAACGGGTCCTGCTGGACCGCTATCCCGGTCTATTTGATGAATACCATGATTTTATCGGGCGCGATCCTATACGACCTGTGCGCGACTTTCTCTATCTGATGGTGCTGGCAAAGCAAGCGGGACTACCCGCACTGGTGGTAATCGATAATGTTGTTGAAGGGGGAGCGTTTGCCTACTGTCAGGAGCTGATCGCCAATACGCTGGAATCGGGGACACCTGTTTTACACTTGCTCGATGATTATCGAACCGGTGAGCTGCGCGCAGAGTGGAAATCGCATTCGGCGCAACTGAACCTGCGTTTTCAGGATTATCCTGACTGGGAGCGGGTAATCGAGGGAATTCAGCCTGGCAGCATACTGATCAACAATATCTACTCCTATCGCCGGCCGAAGGATTTTTTGCACTGGTTGGGTAATCCAGCGGTGCTGAAGGGAATTCCGGTTCACATTGCATTACATGATTTTCTGATGCTGTGTCCCAGCCTTTTTCTGATCGATAGCGAGCGCAAATATTGTGGATTGCCTGACAGCAAGGTTTGTAATCATTGCTACCGCCGTTTGCCAATACATGATCTTCCTGATGGCGTCGAATCTATCGCCGAATGGCGCATTGCCTGGGAAAAAATGTTTGCCAGAGCGGAAACCCTGGTGGCTTTTTCAAATAGTACACGCGATCTGTATGCACGCATCTATCCCGAACATGCAACCAAGATTGTGGTACGCCCGCACTCGATGACTCATTTTCATCATCGGGTAGTGACAGTTGATTTAAAAAAACCACTGCATATCGGTATTGTCGGCACGATAGGTTGGCAAAAAGGCTGGGATATCGTCAGGCAATTGTGCGAGGCCATCGATGATCATGCCTTGCCTTACCGGGTTACGGTGATTGGTGCGATGGTACCGGCATTTTCTGCCCGGTGTCTGAATGAGACTGGTCGCTATGATAAAACGAAACTGCCTTCACTGATTGCGCAATCTGGAGCCAATATTTTCCTGTTTCCGTCGATCTGGCCGGAAACCTTCTCATATGTTACGCATGAGTTGGTTGCTTGTGGTGTACCGCTGTGTTGTTTCGATCTTGGCGCCCCGGCGGAAACGCTCGAGCATTATGCTGCAGGAATGATACTCAAGCGGGATTCCAGTGCGCTTGAGATGTTGACACAGATGGAGCAGTTCCGAGTCCGATTGTCATCTCGAACCGAGCAGTGAACAGTGCGTTAGTTTTTTATGTTTTTTCTTACAGTGTTGTACTTTCGTACCGGACTGGCGCTCTGACTTGAATGCTCCGGGGTAACCATGACATGAGCCGCAGCAGGTCCATGCACGAACAGACACGCGCATTCTGGATTACTTTCCTTTGACGCCATGCGTGACCGATCCGACTAGCTGCATCGGTTTTAGCCCGAATGTAAGGTTCAAAACGACCTGTAGCTGCAAAGACGATTGCCAGACATACAATCATTACCAGATGCAATGGAAGTAGCAGAGGCAATAGCGGGCCGGGTACATTCTTGATGAATGTCCAGGTCAGGTTGCGATGTCCATGGTAGATCGAGAAATCGCTGGAGCGCCCGGTGATGCCCGAGCCGACATGGTGAACTCGGGCTTGCGGCAAAAGTAAGGCCTGGCCGCCAGCTAGCCGCAGGCGAAAACCCAGATCGACATCTTCGGAATAAGCGAAATAGGATTCGTCAAAGCCACCAAGTTGACGATAGACAGCGGTGCGATAGGCGGCTGCGGCTGCGCAGGCTGAGAAGATTGCCTGCGGATCGGTGGGTGTCGTTGTGCATGGGGCGCCATGACCCTGCCGCCAATGCAATCCGGAGACATGATAGGCATCGCCCAAACCATCCAGGCGGTCTGGGTGTCTGGCATTGATCAGTGCGCAACCAAAGCAATCCACGGTCGGATAATCATCGATGCCGCGTGCCACTCTCTCCAGACAATCGGGTTCTGGAAAGGCATCGGGATTGAGTAGAAACAGCCAATCCCCGCGCACATGATGCTTGACGGCAAGATTGTTGGCAGCAGCAAATCCAGTGTTGTCGTTTAGCCGCACCAGCCGGCATGGAAAAGGCAGATTCTCGGTTGCGCGCCAGGAGTCATCCTGGCTATTGTTGTCGATGACGATGACTTCAAAGTGCCGGTAAGTTTGCTCTGAAAGTGCAGTCATGACATGTGCCAACATTGCACCAGCGTTATAGTTAACGACGACGATAGAGAAAAAAGGATTTGTTCTGGAAAGACTACTTGTGCTGGATTGAAGGTCGCTCATCGGTTTGTAGGGTCCTAACTGACCAGGCCGCGACCACAGTAATGATCGTCGAGTACAATCGTACCAAGAATGCGTTGTTCTTCCGGTGAGGCGTGCTGGATGAATTCATCGAATAAGGCAACTGCAATATCCATGGGAACCTCAAAATCACTTACCCACCGCTCCCTGATCATGATCGATTGAGTGACGAAATCGAGTATGCCGCGTCTTATTTCTGCCCGTGTCGGTGCCGATTTACGTTCTTCGTCGGCAAGTTGGCGATATTCCGGAACGATATTGCCTGATGCTTCTAGCCGATAGCGAACAATCTGCGCGTCGTCTGAACTCATGAGTTTTTCCAAAGAGAAGCTCTTTGTATAAATGGGTACTTGTGTAGTCAGAGGTCCGATATTATGCGCATAGTAACCTGCTGCGGTGACGCCAAACTCCGAGGATACATTCTCGGCACGGTTTGTAGTAACGAAATAGTATCCATGAATTTTCTTTTCCAAAAGTCGATTGAGATAACGCTGGATGGTAGCCGAATAGCCGATGTCCACAATCGCGGCATTCGATGAGTCAGACAAACCGATTTTGTTCAGATAAGACAGCAATTCAGGACGTTCAGTTTGGGCTGCATCCAGTATACGCTGCTGTAAGGTTTGCAATAATGGTTTTAGATGCTCTATATTACTTTTGTCGACACTGATCTGCTTGTTCTTTTTCCACACTTTCTGGCGATCCAGTTCTTCGCATTCGGTATCGGAAAGTGCCACACCATAACGCTCTTGGATAAAATGCTGCAGGCTATTGGCATAGTACTGTGTGCTTGCGATGCTGTAAATGTCCTCAAGGTTCGTGATCGTTGGGACGGTGATGGCCCGGCGTGACAGGGTCAGATAATCAGATGGAACGGCATCGGCTTTCCCAGCCACCCAGCGATCATACACGGCCTTCAAGATTTGTCCTTCGCGTGCCAGGAAATATAAGCACGACAGATTATCAGTCTGTGCCTTGTTGGCCAGCCATTGGACAAAAGATAGAATCACTGGGCCAACAATGGCGTATCCAATAATCCAAGGTGAGGGCGGGAGCAAGTTTGCAGGGCTGAATCCAGGGTAATATAGTGGACCGAAGCCGGCCTGAACGATGGAACCCAAGGTGAGTTGTTCATTTAGTGCAGGACGATAAAATGTGTTCTCAATGATGGATTCCAAACGGGGTGTTGCGCGCGCCAGCTCAACCGGTCTAAGGATGTGATAACTTCGCATACCTAATTCAGAGGGCACCTGAACATCCGAGTGTTCATTGTCACCGATGACGATGACTGC
>WBZN01002393.1_pt1 | contig 10485 bp, 9 predicted proteins | sample 5204281 | NCBI WGS metagenome assembly WBZN01 (sample SAMN12344347, study PRJNA552823) | activated sludge metagenome | biome: Activated sludge suspended growth; feature: Nitrification reactor; material: Wastewater; isolation source: activated sludge from nitrification reactor of wastewater treatment... | reverse complement strand
ACCCAGTTCAGGAAGTGCACCAGCCAGCGCGGCGTGATGCTCGACATTTGGGGGACGGTCTTCGTCGCATTGGCAAGCTGGCGAGCGGCAATATCGCCAAGGGCGGTCTGGACTTCGTCTGCCATTAGTTCCTCGTATCTGCTCTAATAAAATTTATCTTATCTGAACAATGCATAAGCATAGGTCAGTTTTGCTGTCGACGACGTTATAATGGAATTATATTCCCGCACCTTCGGCGAATACATCCGAGCGGGCCTGAGCCTGCACGATGTTGCTTTCAGGAGGCACGCTGCGCGTGAGCCAGACGTTGCCGCCGATCGACGACCCCCGCCCGATCACGACGCGTCCGAGAATGGTGGCGCCTGCGTAGATGACGACGTCGTCTTCCACGATAGGGTGGCGCGGTTGGCCCTTAAGCAGCGCACCGTTCGCATCGATGCTGAAGCGTTTGGCGCCAAGCGTGACCGCCTGGTAGAGCCGGACGCGCTGGCCAATGACGGTCGTCTCGCCGATGACGACGCCCGTGCCGTGGTCGATGAAGAAGCTGGGTCCGATCTCGGCACCCGGATGTATGTCGATCCCCGTCGCCGAGTGGGAAATCTCAGCGATGATGCGCGCGACGATGGGTGCGCCGAGTTTGTAGAGTGCGTGCGCGACGCGGTGATGGAAGATGGCCTTCACTCCGGGAAAGCACAACAGCACTTCCTCTGTGCTGCGCGCCGAGGGATCACCCTCGAAGCCCGATTGAATGTCGCTTTCCAGAAGCTCGTAGACGCGAGGCAGTTGCTGAGAGAATTCCGAAATGATCGCCTCGGCGCTGCGCTGATTGGAGTTTTCCGACGGGACAGGCGGCAGGGAGTTCTGCTCGCGGCGTACCTGTTCGGACAGGATGTGCAGCGCCGTGTTGAGCGCGTTGCCCATGTAGAACGCCAATCCCTCGACACTGTGGTCAGAGGCTCCCGAGTGTCGCGGAAACATGGCTGCAAAAAGCAGCCGCAAAGCGTTGTCGATGGCTTTCGTATCGGGCAGCGGAGCCGTCAGGTCGGTTGTACGTGACAAACGTTTGCTGCGGCCTCGCGCAACACGCAGGTCGTCGACGATGGTTTCAATTTTCCAAGGCACGGCGCGTGGCTCCCAAACTGATATGGAGGCTAAATTAGCCACCCCATCCGCACTAGCGAACCAAGAAGAAATGATAAGCAAATCACGGTTCACTCTGACGGCGCCCAACTTGTCGCGGCGGCATCTGACAGCACCGCCACGACAGGTCCAACCAAGATGAAGTCTCTGCAGCGTTACCGCGTCCTGACCGCAATCTGGTCGTAGATTCCACCATCAGAAAAGTGTGCCTTCTGCACGTCTGCCCAGGGACCGATCTTGTCTTCGACGGTGAACGTCTTGATGGGCGGGAATTCAGCATCCTTCACGGCAACGCGCGGCCGGAAGTGGTGCCTGGCAATGATCGCTTGCGCCTCCGCGCTGTAGAGGAAGTCAAGGTAGGCTTTCGCAGTGGCCTTGGAGTTGCGCTTCTCCACAACCTTGGTAACGACGGCGACTGGCGGCGCGGCCTCCACACTCAGCGACGGATAGACGATCTCGAAGTTGTCGCCGTCGATTTCCTTCTTGATGAGCGCGGCCTCATTTTCGAAGGTCACCAGCACGTCACCGATGCTGCGCTGCGTGAACGTGGTCGTGGCGCCGCGCCCGCCGCCGTCGAAGACAGGCACGTTGGCAAACAGCGCCTTGACGAACTCCTTGGCCTTGTCCTCGCTGCCGCCGTCCCTGGAAAGCGCATAGCCCCAGGCGGCAAGATAGGTGTAGCGGCCATTGCCCGACGTCTTCGGATTCGGAATGACGACGCCGATGCCGCTCCTAACGAGGTCATCCCAGTCCTTGATGCTCTTCGGATTGCCCTTGCGAACCAGGAACACGCTCGCCGTAGTGTAGGGGGCGGCGGCGTCGGGAAACTCCTTGCGCCAGTCCGGCGATACCACGCCCTTCGAGACGAGGAAATCGAGATCGGTCGGCTGGTTGAGCGTCACGACGTCCGCTTCCAGGCCCTCGGCCACGGACTGTGCCTGCTTGGTCGAACCGGCGTGCGACTGGTTGACCGTGACATCCTCACCCGTCTTCGCTTTCCAGAACTTGGCGAAAGCAGGATTGATCTCTTTGTAGAGTTCTCTCGATACGTCATAGGACGCGTTCAAGATCGAGCTTTCAGCTTTGACCGGCGCGTTGGATCCGATGGCAGCCATCAGTACTGCGAGTGTGGTCATCTTTGGGAATTTCATGGGACGTCTTCCGTATTGCGATATCGTTTCCTGGGATCGGACGTTCGAGGCCAGGCGGTATCCTGTGAACCAAGAAATTGTTCTGAGCTTATTCTCTGTCTCACGTGTTCCCTTCCAAAAAAAAATCGGGACCGGTGACAACTCACCGGTCCCGCAGTTCACTTGTCGAGGAGACAAGCTGGGAAACAACTCATGCCGGGGGCGTTGCGCCGGAAATCGAGAGCCGTGCGACCGGCTCAGGTCCGCCCACCTGTCCGCTGGCCGGATCAAGCGGGGCCGCAGAGGATTTGTGCCGAGCGTTCTTCGTACACCCAGGTCTTGAGGATGGAGCGCGCACCTTTCGTGGACGCCGCAACCTGCTGAAATAGCTCGACGGCTTGTTCATGCCGCCCTGCGTCCGAATCCGAAGGACGAGCGCCGGGTCCGGCGGCCGCCGACAGAATGAGCGATGGCGGCGCGCTCTGCCAGAAGCGGATTGGCGAAGCGCCGGCCTTCGAGCGCCTGATAGGCCAGGAGGGCGGCGTGAAATTGGAACTCGCTCTCGCCCGCCTCCTTGATGACGACGCCGACCTGGTCGTCGCCGACTTCGATGACGTAAGACTGTGCTTTATCGGACATGGATCCTCATTCGCCGGCCGCGCCGGCGTCCTTCTGATCATCTGTTATATTGGATGGGTGCGGTGTTGGGTTGGCAGCGCAGCAGCGTCAACAACAACACGCAACCAGAGACGAAGGACTGCAAAGGATCCGGGACATTTCGAGCATAGCGGTCTCCAGTTTGTTGGAGGTCACGCTCGTTATCGCGTGACACCTTAGCGTTTGATGACGCGGCGCAAGTCGCCTTGAAATCACCGCGGCTGACGATCACCGCCAGCACATGCATCAAACCCACAAAGCGCCGATTGGGCAACCAACAAGAATTGCATTGCTTTCCACGCGCGCCGCAGCACACTTCGGTGCAGCCAATTCAGTTATGGGTTATTGCTGCGCGGAGATTGACGAAAAGAGAGCCCGCCGGTCAATCGGCGGCGGTCGTTGGTTCGGCTGCCGGAACCGGCACCAGCCGCTCAGCCGTATCTCCGCGCTCGATGCAAAGAAGCTTCCGGTTGGAGACGGAGAACACCCGTTTCGCACGCCTCAGCAGCGCCGGCCGGTGAGCCACGACGATTCGCGTGATCTGCATCTCGTCGATGAGATCGGCAATGAGCGCCTCGTTTTGTTCATCGAGATTGGCCGTGCCTTCGTCAAGAATGAGAATCTTGGGGTTTCGATACAGCGCGCGCGCTAGCAGAACACGCTGGCGTTGACCGCCCGACAGGGTCGAACCCATGTCGCCGACCAGGCTGAGGTATTGCATGGGCGTGCGCATGATGTCGGCATGGACTTGGGCAGCAGTTGCCGCCGCGATCACCTTCTCCATGTCGAGGTCTGGATCGAAGCCCGCGATATTGTCGGCGAGCGTGCCTGAGAGCAGGCGATCGTCTTGCGCGACGACGCCGATCTCGTTGCGCCAGCTCCGCCAGCGCTCGGCTGTAGCGCGGTGGCCATCGAGTTCGATGGCGCCCTCGGACGGCTGGTTGAGGCCAAGCAGCAGTTTCAACAGTGTCGTCTTGCCGCCGCCTGATGGGCCCTGGATGGCGACGTAGTCGCCGGGCTCAATCTCAAGATTGACGTCCTCAAGCACGAGCGGATCGGTCGAACCGTAGCGGAACGATACGTTCTTGAGCCGCATGTGCCCCTCGGTCTTTGTGAGCACCATGCCCTGGCTCGTCGACTCGGCGGGGGTAAGAACGATGTCGGAGAGCCTGTCAAGATGCAGCCGCAGAAACCGGAATTGCATGACCTGGTTGACGAGCGCCATGGCACGGTCGGTGAAGGTCTGGCGATAGGAGAGGAACGCGAACAGCATCCCGACCGAAAAACCTTGGCCAGCGAGGATGTGTCCGCCAGCGACGTAGATCACGAGCACGGTCTGCAGGCCGGTCACGATGCTTTGCACGAACGACATCGCGATCTGATACTTGCCGACCCCGATACTTGCGTTCGTCGACTCCGCGTGCAGGTTGCGCCACGCCCCCTCGCGCACCGCCTCACGTCCGAGCAACTTCAGCGTCGTAGCCGCTCGCACTGTTTCCATGAGGTGCGTCTGCTCCTTTGCCTCCGCCAGGATCTCCTCTTCCATCCGCTGTTTCATGCGAGGCACCAGCATCAGCGCCAGCACGAGATTGACGAGGACGGCGGCCAGCACGATGAATGCCAGGGTCGTCGAGTAGAAGAAAAGGATGATTGCCGCCACGCATGCCATCAGGCCATCGATCACCGTGCTGATGACGCCTTGCGTGATCGCCTGCTGGATCGGCCGAACCGATCCGAGCCGCGAGATGATGTCGCCCACGTGCCGCTTCTCGAAATAGTCGCTTGGCAAACGCAGGAGATGACGAACGAGGTTGCCGGTGATCTGGAAGCTGAGCAGGTGTCCGAAGATGCGCAACGCCCAGCTGCGCAGAGCCTCGATAGCGGCTTGAATGATAACGAGCGCGCCGAAGCCGAGTGCGATGACGAGCAGCAGATCCTTGTCTGCTTCGGCCAGGGCCTGGTCGACGATGAGCTGCATCTGCAGGGGGGCGACGAACGCCGCGATCTGCAATGCGAAGGACAAGACGAGGACGCCGACGACAGCGCTCCACCAGCCCGACATCCTCGACCACAGCATCGAGAGTTTCATCGGGATCCGGCGCTCGGTTATCGGCTCGAATGTCTCCGACCGCGCGAGCTCGAGAACGACGCCCGTGAAGTGCTTGGAGAACTCTTCGGCACTGAATGTGCGAACGCCCACGCCAGGATCGTGTATCGTGATGGTGCGCGGCCCGACGGACTTCAGCACGACAAAGTGGTTGAGGTCCCAGTGCGCGATGGCTGGAAGCTGGACTCGTCCGAGGGCAGACATTTCGACCTTGAGCGCCCGCGTTGAGAAGCCGAGCTCGTCGGCGATGCCCATAAGGCTCCTCAGCGACGTACCGGCAAGAGAGAGCGCATAGCGCTGGCGCAAGCCGTTGAGGTCGATGTCGTGGCCGTGGTAGCGCGCGATCATGGCCATGCAGGTGAGGCCGCATTCGGCAGCCTCCGATGCTGTGATCACGGGCAGCTTGCGGCCGCTAAGGCCGATTTCTTCAACAACGCTCATGCGCGGCGCCCCACTGCATAGATCGGATCGAATAGCCACTCCAACAGGCTGCGGCGGTCAAAAACGATCTCCGCCGAAACCAGCATGCCGGGCTGGAACGGAATGGTCTGGGTATAGGCCTGGATGGACTCTTGTGAGAGCGCGACGCGGATCCTGAAGACAGGCTCCTGGACCGTCAGACCCTGAAGCTGGACCTCGTTGGGACTGATGACCGTGCTCGATACCGAGCGAATCTTGCCCGCCACCGTTCCGAAGCGCTGATAGGGAAAGGCCTGCAGGCTCAACGCCACGTCTTGGTCCGGCTTCACGAAGCCGATAGCCCGGGAAGGTGCCAGCAGCTCTGCCTCGATGCGCCCGCCCGTCGGAATGATCACCGCCACCGTCGCACCGGTGGTCATCGACTGTCCGGTGGTAACCGGCACCGCAGCAACCCGGCCTCCGACCGGCGCCGTCACGAACTGCAGCCGCCTTGCCTCCGACTCTGCGCGCCGCTGCGCGATCGTGGCCTCGGCTGTCTCCGCCTCCGAGCGCGCCGCGTCGATCTCCAGCGGGATAGACGCCAGCCGCGCCCGGATGTCTGCGATCTCTCGCTCGATGGTCGCCTTCTGGCGATTGAGCGTAGCCTGCTCCTGCTCCGCGCTCAGCACGGCCGCCTGTCGCGTGTTGACTTCCCTTCGGGACAGGTAGCCCTTCTTGGCGACCTCCGCGCCCCGTTCCAGGTCCGCGCGGGCGAGCGCCACCCGTTGCATCTGGAGGGAGATCTGAGTTTCGACCTGATTGAGCTCGGCCTCCGATTTCGCCAGTCGCTTGGTGGTCTGATCGCGCTCGACCTCGAGCCGGGCCAGTTGCGATTCGGCCTTCGCCCGCGAGGCCCGGGATTCGGTCTCAAGACCTTGCGACACGACGGTCCCGACATTGCCAGCTGCCGTCTCCGCGGACAAGCCGAGCACAGCGATGCGCTCTCCAGGCTTGACCATCGAGCCCTCTTTGACCAGCAAGCTCTGCAGCGTGCCACCCGACAATGCAGTTGCACGGATCATGCCTTGATCGGGAACGAGGTAGCCGATGACGGTCGCTTTGCGCGCATACGTCGCCTGCGAAGCGAACACTGTCACGCCGAATATGATTGCCGCAAGAAAGAAGCCCAGTGTCCTCAGTGAAAGTGGCGTCGCCAGGACGACGGCACCTTCCAGGCGCCGGGTCGCATGCTGTACCGCCTCGCGTCGAAAAAGGTCGCTCATCACGTCCTCGATCCTGGCCTTCCATAGGCCGTTGTCGCCGACACGCTTGCTCCGGAGGATGCGAGCGAGGCGACACACTCGCGTTCCTAGCTTTCGTCCGCCATCCGTTCTGTATCCTGCGTTACACCTGCCCGAGTTCGGCCGGCCGCCGTGCGGACCACGGGACGGCTGAGCCCCGGCAAAGACTCCACGTCAGCTAGCGGCGATGGGGTAACGGCCAAGTAATAGGAGTGCTCGTCCGTCCACCCGAACACGCGATAGCCGTGGTGCGTCGCCCGGATCATGTCCGCCCTCAAGACCTGCCTCGGAATGACAAACACGCTGACGTCGTCGCCGGCCATGGAAAACACAGCCGCTGCGACGGCCTGCTCTCCGATGTAATCGATACGCCCACCCTGAAGGCTCCCGAGTGTTGTGCTGCCGGGCGGCAAGGTGGGCATCTGCCCGCCCAACTGCTCGTGGAACCAGGCCGCCAGGATGCCTGGTTCGGCGGAAGCCTTTTCGATCAGACGTCCCGCCCCGCGCGCCCGCGCATGCGCCGCGACGGCCTCCCCCACCTCTTCAAACGCGATCTGTACCGGACCGGGGGTTCTCGGAGCGCTGACGAGGGCCACCGTCAAGTCGGCCGTCGGCCGCACTTGGCAAGCCAGCCTGACGTCCGGTGGTGCGCCGATCGCCCGCAATGTGACGGCTTCAGCTCCGTGTGGCGGTGGCAGGCTCTCGCCCCCATGTTCGATACGGACACGGCAGGTCGAGCAACGCGCCCGCCCTCCGCAAACCGAGGCATGGGACACGCCAGCGGCGCGACTCGCCTCGAGCAGGGTCTGGCCGGGCTCAATCGCGACGGTAGGACCGCCCACATAAGATATTCGTGGCGCGCCGGGATGACGATCGGATCGCCACCAACGCCAGACCGGCATGAGCAGTACGGCGAGCGCCAAACCCGCGAATGCAAGCCTTGCCAGCGTGCGCCACTGCTCGAGAGCAGCGCCCGCGACCTCGTTGGGCCAATGTGAGCGCACCTTCAGCGCCGCCAGCGCCTCCGCGTCACTCATGATCTCGGCCGTTGTCTGACCGCCTATGACGAAACCCGCAAGTGCGAGCACCGGGAGCGCGATGGCGATGCCGCCCAGCAGCGGCCGCAGACGCCGGTAGCGCTCATCGAGCCGTAGCCAGTGATGAAGTCCGATGCAGCCGTGACTCCATACCAGGAGCAGCAGCGTCGACTGCTGCCAGGCGCTCGCGGGCCATAGCCGCTTGAGTTCGTAGAGATAAGAGTCCTCGACACCGAAGACCATATGCGCCACCCGCGTGTTGACGATGTGCGGCAATAGCAAAAAGGGAATAGCCAGACCGGTGGCGATCTGGACGAAATCCCACGGCGGCATGCGCCACGTGGTTCGCTGGGCCGTCTTGTAGAGTGCTAGACCTGCATGCGTGAGGAGGGCGGCGAGCAGCACCAGGCTGCCGGGCAGGGACCGCGTGATGGCCGTCCGCCATGCCTGCGCCTGATGCATAATCTCAAGGCTGACCAGACCAAGAGCGTGATTGAGGAAATGCGTTCCGGCAAAAGCAAGCAGAACCAACCCCGACAAAAGCCGGAGCTTCTGCAAGTCGTCCCCTCGGAAGTAGATGTGCATGGCTTGGCACCTTGGCCATGTCGAGCGTGCCGACGCTAAACAACCCCGTCAAGAGCCTTGTTGCAGGATCACGAGGTGGTGCTCGAGCGTCGCGCGATCCTTTCCTCTGGACAAGGCGGATGTCCGTGCAGGGATCGGCCCGTGGCGTTTTTGTCGTGGTATGAGGAGCACTTTAAGGCTCATGTCCCGATTTGGCTCGTCGAGACAGAATAGGCTGCAACGTGCGCCGGCTTGGCACTTACGACGCGCGTTGCAGACTTCTGCTGAGCAAGCCGGTGACCCAATCGTGTCGACCGGGCCACTGGCCGCTATTTTAGAGCGGATGCGGAGGAGGGGGAGGAGTGCCGGGCTGCTGCGGGTTTCCGAACGGACCCCTCCAAGGCGCCTGAGGGCCACCAAACGCGCCGATGATGAAGTCGACCACTGCGCCGACGGCGCTCTTGATGCCATTCCAGATGTCCGACAGGATGCCCGCGCCCGTAGTCGCTTCGATTTCCTCGTCCGACAGTGCGCGAATGCCGGTGGTATCTAACTTGCTGGTGTCGTTGATCATGATGTGTCTCCATCGGTTGCTGTAGCGTTGCACAGTCGGATCGAACTTCTTGCCGTCCGACGCTGCGCAGACTGGTCCAACGAGTTCGCGCTCGCTGTTCCCGGCGTGACATCTCAAGAAAAGTCACCGTTTCCTTGCGGAGAGATCTGCCCCAGCGTGCGATCATCCAACCTTGCGCGCTCTTCGTCTCCCGGACGCAAACGTCGCGTGCCTGTTCCGTACGTGACTGCGAGGACTATTTTTCCGCGTCAGTGTGCTGGAACGTTGAGCGGCCATGGACCGTCAGCGCGAGAGTCACAGCTTAGAAGGCAGCTCTGGAAGGACTGCCAGGATCAAAACGGAGATCTGCGATGAACGATACGAACAAGACGAACGAATGCCGCCACCTTAGCTCGGACGAAATCGACTTCGTTAGCGGCGGCTATGGCGGCTATACCAAGGATGGCGTTTGGGTGACGTGCGGCTCGATCGTCGTGCACGACGGTACGATTTACGTAGGCGGAATCAACGGCCCCGTACCAATGCGCAAATTTTAATCGATGCCTGCTCTCAGCTAACCGAAAAGCGAAGGCGTGCTTTAGAAGGCACGCCTTTATTATGCGCAAGCGTTGCTCAGACTTTTTGCGGCTCCAACCGCGTTGACGGGCACCCCGGGATCGGGAATGGCAGATCGCCACCAAGCCTTATCATTCGGATGAAATCAGTCCTGCCGCTGTGCAATCCTCATGGTGCGGTGCAACTTGCGCGAGGTCCGCGATGATCGCGGCACTGCCGCAGCTATCAAAATGTTGCCCATTGGGCGAAAGGACCGCTAGATTACATTTTGCCGGATAAACCGGCGAGATTATTTTTCATTACGCTTACGACGTTGAACCACATTGCGGCATCTTCAACTTTGTATCGCATTGCAGGTGGCTTCCCATGCGTCAGACATTAGCGATTGCGCTGCTTATGCTAAACTCAGCGGCCAGCGCAGCCGATCAAACATCGTCGGTACAGGCTCTGCTCCAACAAGGCTACGAGATCAAAGCCACCACGTTCGTGCCCCTGTCGGATGTGAAGGCCAACTGGGCTGAGGCTTCCGCTGGCAGCATGCTCGTCACACTGCAGAAAGAGCGCTCTATTGCGGTTTGCGAGTTCAACTGGGCCAACTGGTCCGCGCTGGCTCAGGCTACGTTCGAGAACGCGGAACTTTGTCGCGTCCGATAGCGGATCTATCGCAACGGAGGCCCGATGAGAATTTGGCGCCTGCTCCTGCTGATAGCGATACTGCTGCCGGTCATGCCGGTACAGACGGCCTTTGGTCGAGCTCCCCGAGCGACCTCAGTTACGTTTTTTCCAGACGGCAAGAGACTGGTGGAGACTTACACCGACGGTGTCGTGCGCATCACGTCGGTGCCCGACGGAAAACTGCTGGAGCTAATTGAAGCGAGCACAGTGTCTGTCAACCGTGCCGCCGTTTCACCAGATGGCAGCAAGCTGGCAACGGCAAACAGCGATGGGACGATCGTATTATGGTCGACGGCAGACTGGTCGAAACAGAATACCATAACCGGGCACGCGAAATATCTGAGAA
>WBZN01002392.1_pt1 | contig 10488 bp, 8 predicted proteins | sample 5204281 | NCBI WGS metagenome assembly WBZN01 (sample SAMN12344347, study PRJNA552823) | activated sludge metagenome | biome: Activated sludge suspended growth; feature: Nitrification reactor; material: Wastewater; isolation source: activated sludge from nitrification reactor of wastewater treatment... | reverse complement strand
ACGGCCACACACCCGATGGAGTGTACTTTGACCACCTACCGACACAGCACACCGCTGCATAGGTAGAACACCGCCAGGCTCCACCTAAGAAAGAAAACATTCTGTCTAACCAACCGGGGCCACCTCTGTGAGTGAGCCGTGAACGAGCGATGAGTTCGCTAACGATCAATCCTGCGCTGATGGTTTTGCCCAACCCCACGTCATCGGCTAGAAGCGTAACGGGGAGGCGACGGCAGAAGGTTATGAGATTGGTTACTTGATGATTATATGGTTCCACACGATCGCGCCATTTCGACTCTGACTTCAGATCATCCCGCTTTTCGATAACGATAGGATCAAGTAGGTCCCATTCAAGACCTGCCCGATAAACCTGATACTCAAGAGGTGTAGCGGCCTTGTGCATGACGCGATGCTGAAGCTTGCCATCTAGCATAGATGAACCCAAAGTTAACAAAGGTGTCAGTAACGTCGTATACCACAAGCCTCGCAGTCATGGACTGTCGCTAACTTCGATTTGGCGCTCAGGAAGGTAATTGCAAGAGCGGGCGCGAGGGATGCCTGAATGAATCTGGGATTGAACCTGGAAGGCAGCTCCATCTGCGATTCCGAGTCTGAGTGAAGTGGGGATGCATGCTAGAACATGATCTATGCCAGCGTCAATCTAGGTCACGCCATCTTGTTTGCTGTGGCCTAAGAGTATCGCCAGCAAAGAACCCTTTGTGATGAGAGAGAACCTGGACATCAGCCTTACGTTCCACAGGTTCTGCCTAGTTGGGTTTGTAAGCTCCTCGTAAATTGATATAGTCATGCGGAGAATGTTCTGACAGTTCCGCGAAGGTATCGGGGCTCATGACGGGGATGAGGCGGCGCTGCAAGACGGCCTGAAGGATCCGGGCAGGAGGCCCTGCGGCGGACAACAGGCCGGACACGAAAATATTGGTATCAAGAACGACGCGCACGCTCGCGCCGAACCGCTGCAACCTCAGCGGCAATCTGTTCGGGGGTGACGCCCAGTTCGCGGCTGGCGCGGCGGAGCTTGCTGACCATACGACCAAGCTTCTTGCGACTCGCCGCTCTGGCCGGGGACTCCAAGATCAGGATGTCGGAGTCGCGATGCGCCACCACAGCTTTTCCCCATCCCTTCATCCAGGAGGAGGGAATCACCACGCCTTCTTTGGTGTACTTCACGGCTTTCATCGGCAGCGCATCCAGTGTATCCGCAGGCAGTATACCATGGTGGTACGGTTCTGTAGTCAGCGGGCGGCGATTTTGCGAGCCGCTCGACAGTCGTTCATGACTGCATGTTCGGACTTCCCAATTCGACCATCCTCTGCTGGTTAACGATCCCGTCGTCCGAGGCCAGTTCACTGTGGTCATTTTTGTGTCAGAAATTATCCAAAACCTTAAAATCTCCCGTACACAGTAGAAGCGATAGAAAGCTCATAACCACATGACATGCAAAGATTTTGTGGGGAAACCATTGCAACAGCGAGCGATTCAAAAATCTAGCTTTTCACCTTCACACGGAAGAGGCCACAGGTTCGATACCTGTATCGCCCACCAATTTTCCACCGGCTTCCGAGACAGCAGTCACTGCCACTCCTCATCACTGCGGCCACTTGTGTGCCACGGTGTGCGCGTCGGTCAAGAATCTCCACTCCATCTCGCAAGCCTTCCGGATAATCATGCGCATAGCGTTGCGTCACCTTGCGTGTATCCAGCGTCGTGCGTGAAGCCGACGATGCTAACCCGCTGTAGTCTCCTTAATTGGGCTGGATTGAAAGCTGCTTCAGATAGAGACATGCTTCGGTCGGATCTGCTCTTTTACGGCATCACAAATGGCCTGATGTAGCTCCTGAACAGCCGCCTCTTTTGTAATGAGCACACTGGCTCCGGCTCTTGTCATGGCTTCTTGATTTTCCGCGCCTGCATTAACCGATAGCCCAATCACATTGGTTGTCGGAAAACGCGTCTTGATTTGCGACGTGGCCATGATGCCGTTCATTTTAGGCATGTTGATGTCCATCACTACCACTGCCGGCTGAAGTCGTTCGACTAGAGCCACGGCTTCTTCGCCGTCAGCGCCCTCCCCTACAACCTCCAGATCGGGATAGCCTTCTAAAATGCTTCGCAACCCTTGTCGTACCATCGCATGGTCGTCCACCAGCAAAACACGCGTACGACGGTTAGTCGCGACCGATGAGACTGTATCGACTCGGTGGGCGCTGGATGGAGTAGGCCTGTTTGGCTGCTCCGCAGCGTAGACTGGTATCGCTCCGATATTCGAAGTCGTGTCTTTGAGCGATTTAGTCGGAAGCACCAGCGTGGCCTGGGTGCCTTGCCCAGGTTGTGATTGCACATCTAAGTACCCCCCTATCGTTTTCATACGCTCACGAAGACTGAACAGTCCAAATTGGGAGAGCATACGACCCGTGGTCGGCACTGACTCGATGTCAAAACCCACGCCGTGATCGGACACCGTAATCCGTAACTCGCCGCTTCTTTGGTCCAGACGTATCACGGCCTCATTGGTCTGAGCATGTTTCAACGTATTCATGAGTAATTCACGGACAGACTGATAAAGCAAGATTGAACAATCGTCGGTAAGAGAGCTGTCGGCGGCTGTGCCGACATCGACCGTGACGGTTAAGTCGTGACGCTGAAACTGTTCGGCAAGCCATTTAAGCGCAGCGACCAGGCCGTGCTCTTGCAGAACCAGCGGGCTTAATTCCGCCATCAAGGTCCGACTGTAGTTCAACGCTTTACTGAGCACCGCTTCCGTTTCATTCACCGTTTGTTCCGCTTGCGGCGGCAGTCCAAAACCACGAACTCGTCCGAGATTCAGGCGACACACAACCAGCCACTGGGCGAGACAATCGTGAAGCTCACCGGCCAGCCGTTTCCGTTCGCGCTGCTCGGCCAGGTTCAGTTCCGTCGCCAATATGCGGAGGCTATCCCGCGATTGCTGAAGTTCGCTCGTCCGCTCCTGTATTCGATGTTCAAGCTCTGCGGCAAGCGCTTGGAGCCTATGTTCGCTTTCCCGCAATGAGGTTTGAATGTCCCGAATCTCCGTAATGTCGGTATTCGTCCCAAACCATCGCACAATTCGTCCGTCAGAATCTCGAATCGGCTGAGCCCTGGAGAGAAACCAGTGGTACACACCCTCTCTGCTACGAAGCGGAAAGGTATCCTCCCACGGATGGCCTGTCGCATGGGCTTCCCGCCATTTTTTCTCAACCCGATCCACTTGGTCGGGATGATGCACCTTCTTCCAGCCCCAGCCCTGCATCTCCTCAAAAGTCGTTCCCGTGTAGTCGTACCAACGCCGGTTATACCAAAATATCCATCCATCGGCGTCCGCCATCCAAGCGAGTTGGGACATGTTATCGGCAAGTGTGGCAAATCGCGCTTCACTATCGCGCCCAATGTCTTCTGCTTGTTTGCGGGCCGTAATGTCTTCTATGACCCAGATAAAATTCAGCGGAGCACCCGCCTCGTCCCGCAACAAAGATACCGTGAGATTGATCCATATCAGGCGCTCATCCTTCCGGATGTACCGTTTCTCCATGGTGTACGACGTAATTTCTCCGGCCATTAATCGTCGCGCATTGACCCAATCGGGCTCGATATCGCCTGGATACGTGACATCCTCAAATGTCATGGAGAGGAGTTCTTCACGGGTATACCCTGTAATCTGACACAGCCGCTCATTGACCTTAAGCCAGCGTCCCTCGAGGCTCACATGCGACATACCCACTGCAGCATTCTCAAACGTGGATTGGTACTGAAGGAGTGACTGTCTAAGTTGTTCTTTAGCCTGTTTTCCGGTGGTCACGTCCTCTGAAAAAATGACGAGACCTCCGACCTGGCCATCGATTCCGTACCACGGGCGAACTTCCCATCTGATCCATTGAACCGCCCCGTCAGCCCTCTCAAAACGGTCTTCCTCTGCCCGGGAGATTTCTCCGGCAAGCCCTCGTTGATGCACCTTTCTCCAATCGTCAGAGATTTCAGGAAACAGATCGTAATGGGAGCATCCAAGGATATCGTCCTTGAGGTTGTAATCTCGAATCCATCGCTGACTGGCGAGCACATATCGCATCTCGCGATCCAGCATGGCGATAGCGGCGGGTGCGTGCTCCACCAACAACCGGAGAACTTCACTGTTTTGCAATGGCTGCCCGGCTTTAATTTGCTCTCTGTCATGGGAGAACATACAAGACTCCTGCGAGGGTGCATGACCAGTGGCAGGGGGATGACTAGTGCTAACAGGCTGAACGCACTAGTAAGTTTCCCAGTATGCCATAGACTAGGCCTGGAAGTCCGGCAGGAGCTCTAAACTTGCATGAAAATAGAGGGCGTGGACGAACTTTTCGTCGCCGACGGTAACGGTAATATGCCGTGATACGTCGGTGTTCTCAGCTTGTACGCATCGTGCCGCTTCCGTTGGTTCCCCATCGGCCTGGGTGGTATACGAAGGAACCGGCGAGCAGCTCCTTTATAGTTCGCGGGGTACAATGACCAGGGAAGGAGCTTCTAGGTTCCTTCATCGTTGCACGCTTAGAAGACCTCGCTATCCGACTTACGGATGGCGGCCACCCGAACAGAGCGATTCTGGTAGTCCGGGAAGGGGTCAAACGGCTAAATTTGCCTCGCTTTCCTTGAATGAGGGCCGAGGCTGCCGTCTGACTGGACAGAATCAAGACCCTGCGCTAGACTTTTCTCACGAGGAACAGACTTCGTCTCTTCGAATGTTCCTATAGAAGAAAGAGAGGCATGGTATGCGCGGGACTCTGGCCACAATCATCTTGGGACTGGTTTTGACGACGGGCTGCTCCACCACCAATCAGATGGCGACGCAGGATCAGAACTACAACGCGCCGCTCAGCATCTATAGCGCAATGGATAGCACCTCGCTGGTCTATTCCGATCCCATGGCCGCCTCACAGGCCAACGACAATCCTTACCGATGGCTGGGCTTTGTACTTCACCCGGTCGGGCACCTGGTGGACTACACGGTGAACCGGCCGCTCTATGCCGTTGCGAGACATGCTCCATACCTCTTCGGATACACGGCCGAAGATTCGATGATCGACTCGCAGCGCCGGTAACCCCGCTCGACACCTCGCCGACCGGGATCTTACTTTCTCGGCGGCGAGGATCAGCAGTCACGACTCTCCCTGCCAGTCGCATCTCCAGAGCCATTCAGGTATGCTTGGCTCCTTGATCCTCTATTGCATTGACCTGGGGCATCGAATCCGGCCATGCATCGTCGGCTCTCACTGTTGCCTACACTGATCACCGTCTGCGCCCTGCTGACAGGGTGCGAAACCCCACCGCCAGCTCGCGCGCCGCTTCCGCCGTCAGAGAGCGACCTCGACCTTCTAAAATCCACGAAACTCTGTGATACCCGCAAGGCATTCCTGGAGCAACATCCTGGCGTCGTGCCACATACCCAGGCGTGGGGCAGTGGCCAAGAACTTCGTATCTTGGCCGAACAGAGCCTTTCCAAGGGCGAAGAATCGTACTTCTTCGATGAAGACGGGACATTGGTCGGAACGCTGTTTGTATTCCGTTCCGGTCTCGACCTCGCACCGTACAAAACGCTTCGCTACACTCTCTCCCAACTGAAACCCAGCCTCGAATTCTACCTGACTGTCGCTCAATTGGCCGATCGTCAAAATATGGCCTTCAGCACCCTTTACGACACGGGGGATGAAAAGACCACGACCCGGTACCTCGTACTAGGCGACCGCACCGCTCAGCGGCTTCTGGCAGCGTCCTTTTCTATCGACCCCTACGTTAAACTCTTTTCTCCCTACCGAAAAGAGTTCCTCGATCGTCTTCGGGATACCGGGCAACAGAACGGTGGCCAGCACCTCGACACACAGGGAGCGGAAGATAAGGAACCCTTCGTGTCGCTTCAACAATTCGCCCGAGGCCAGAGCGCCCAGCTCGCCTACTGCGGAACAAAAAATCAGACCATTGCCCTCGACGCCTACCAGAAGGCAAGCGCTTCGGGGTTCACCAGCCAGGTCTGGCAAGCGGAACTCCATCACCGCCTCGGCGTGTCCTGGGAAGCCGCCGGCGATCTAGACAAGGCCAAGCGCGAACTGCTCGCATCGCTGGCGCAACGTCCAAACTCCCCGGAAGTCGTGAACAATCTGGGGTACGTGTACGGCAAGTTAGGCGAGAAGCAGAATGCGCTGGCCTCATTCGAAAAAGCCGTCCTGATGCGCCCGAATTATGCAATTGCCCGGTTTAACCTGGCCGAAGCCATTGCAGACGCCAACCCCAGACGCGCCATTACGGAATATGAAACGTATCTGGCACTCACCGAAGGGATCCCCGAGGAGGCCGATCGCTCAGCCATGGCGCAATCACGCGTCAAAGCCCTCAAACACCAGTAGCCACAGGTCATCTGGCGGCGACAGCCGGCGGATTAAGAAAAGAGTTGAGGAGGAGGGCCGAAATCAGCGGGGAGATTTCTCAGCTTCTTCCTGAGTGGTTTTGCACTCGATGCATAATGTCGTGACCGGGCGCGCCTTCAACCGCTTATACGGGATATCGCCCCGGCAGCCTTCGCAAATACCATAGGTCTGCGTCGCGAGCCGCCCCAATGCTTCATCGATTTTCTTGAGAAGTCTTCGCTCCCGTTCGCGGATGCGAAATGAGAAATGCTGGTCGGCCTCTGCGGACGCTTGGTCGCTCACGTCCGGAAACACTTCCAGTCCGGTAGGATTCGTCAGCACCACTCCGGCTTCGGCCAGGATGGCCGCACGTTGGCCTTCCAGGTCCTTCAGAATATCAGGGTACTTCACCCCGTTCGCTTTCGCCGGCTTCTTTCGAGTGGTGGTCGATTTTTTCGCCGAAGTCTTCATCGAATACTCGGTCTCACTACGCCGGTATCGCCGCCAGACCCGTCCCACGAATTTCGACTATAGCAGCCTCAAATCAGAGGGGTCAATCGGTTCGTCTCGAGAGGGCAAGGTGGGGGCACTGACCCAGACCGGACACTCCCGTCGGCAGCAGGCCATCCACATCACAAATCTCTCCGGCCTTCGATCGATTTCACCAGAGTGACCTCGTCGGCATACTCGATATCCATACCGACGGGAATGCCGTAGGCGATACGAGTGACCCGGACATGATGCGGTTTCAAGAGTCGGGTCAGGTAGATGGCCGTCGCCTCGCCTTCGATCGTGGGATTGGTGGCCACAATGATTTCTTCCACCCCTCCGGCTTTGACCCGCTCGAACAATTCCTCCGCACGAATATCCGATGGCCCGACGCCGTCCAGCGGCGATAAGACCCCGAGCAGGACGTGGTACAGACCTCGATATCCACCGGCGCGCTCAATCGCATACAACGTGCTCGGCTCCTCCACCACGAGAATCTTGGTGCGATCCCGCTTGGGATCCCGGCAGAATTCACACAGCTCGCCCTCAGCGATATTGCGACATTGACGGCAAAACGAGAGGCCATCCTTCACAGCCTGAATCGCTTCGGATAGCCGCAGCGCATCCTCCCGTTCCGCTTTGAGAAGGTGAAAGGCCAGGCGCTGTGCGCTTTTCTGACCAATTCCCGGTAAACGCACCAACTCACGGACCAATTTTGCCAGCAAACCCTGTTGATCAATGCTCATGATGCATCTTCATATCCAAAGCACTCACACCGGGGGCCGGAAATCTTATGCCGCCAACACAAAACGCCATCGATCGTATCAGAACAGACCGGGGATCTTCATTCCGCCCGTGACAGCTTTCATTTCCTCTGCCATCATTTCGCGTGATTTCTTCAATGCATCGTTACCGGCCGCAACGACAAGATCCTGCAACATGTCGACATCACCCGCCTTCACCACTTCCGGATCGATCTTCACGCTCAGCAGGTCCATCGCGCCATTCACCGTCACCGTCACAATTCCCCCGCCCGCGGTTCCGGACACCGTCTTGGTCGCAGCCTGCTCCTGCACTTTGGCCATTTGTTCCTGCATGGCCTGCGCCTGCTTCAAAATGTTAGACATATTCCCGAACGGACTTTTCATTCCTGTACCTCCTGTGCCGGAGCCGTCGTGCGAACATCGGCCAACTCTCCGCCGAACATCTCCAGAGCTTGTTTAACGAGAGGGTGCGCCTTCGCCTGTTGCGTCAGGATCACGCGCTGCTCCTCCTCCTTTGCAACCCGTAGCTGCTTCATCGTCGGGGCAGCTCCCGGATCCTGCTCCACCACCTCGACAATTCGAACACGTAACGCACTTCCGTACAGACGCTCCCCCAAAGCCGCCAGGGCTTGAAGGTTGTCTTCCTTCTCCAGCATCGACCGCGCCACCGTCGCCTGCCTAGTAAACCCTAACGTGACCAATCCGCCCTCGATCTTCACCACCCGACCCATTTCCAGGAACGGGGCAATATTGGGATGGTGAGTCGAAACGGCCTCTTGAAAGGCCTCCCAATCGATCGCTATCGAGAGTGGGGGGGGCTCGGAATGGGATAGCGTCTCGGATTGTTGGGGAGCCGGTTCGAGCGAAACCTTCGCGACCGCCGGAGTCTGAGCAGGAGGAACAGCCGCTCCACGAGGCCGCGCCACAGATGAGGGCGCGGGAGCAGACCCGCTTGGAATAAGCGGCTTTTCCCCCACATCTGAACTGGTCTTCGTGACGTCCCGTTTCGTCGATCTGGTCGGAGTCACCTTTTCTGGTGGTGACGATGCTGCGCGGGATCCGGTTCCACGATCGACCGGTGGTGTGCCCGACTGAGCGCTGGTTCCCGATACTCCCGCTGGATGTTCCGGCGCGCGCAGCAGACGGGTCGCCCGAACAGCGGCCGTTTCCAGAACAAACCGTGGATGAGCGCTCACCCGCAAATGATCTTCCGCCGTCGCCCACAGCCGAAACAGCTCCTGTAGCTGCTCAACCGTAAACTGTTCCGCATCACGACCCAACTGGGTCAAATCTTCATCGGTCGCCTCGATCAATCCCCGCAACTCAGGGCCTGCCGGCACCACGGCTGCAACCAACATATTCCGCACATATTCGACCAGATCCGCGCAGTAGGCGCGCACGTCATGACCTTGATCCAATAGACCGGCGATGACCTGCAACGCCTTGGCGCTGTGCTGCTCGATGACGGCCTCGACCATCGCCCGCACCCGCTCCTGCGGAACCGCGCCGAGCAGGGTTTCAAGATCCTGATGGCGAATCGTCTTGCCGCCGAACGCGATCACTTGATCCAGCAGACTTAGCCCGTCACGCATACTGCCTTCACTGGCGCGCGCCAGGGCCATCAAACTACGATCTTCGATGGTCAATCCATCCTGGTCCGCCACATGCCGCAACCGCTGCACAATCTCGGCTTTTGAAATCCGCCGAAAGTTGTAGTGTTGGCAACGGGAGAGAATCGTCGCAGGTATTTTATGAATTTCCGTCGTCGCGAAGATGAACACGACATGGGACGGAGGCTCTTCCAGGGTTTTCAGCAAGGCATTAAACGCCGAATTGGAGAGCATGTGCACTTCGTCGATGATGTAGACGCGATACTGTCCCCGAAACGGCGTGAATTTGACGTTCTCGCGAATCTCCCGCACATCGTCCACGCTAGTGTTTGACGCGCCATCGATTTCGACGACATCCACCGACGTGCCTTGTGTGATCTCCTGGCAGTTCGCACAGGTGTTACAGGGGGAACCGGTCGGCCCCTGCTCGCAATTGAGCGCTTTCGCCAGAATCCTGGCCACCGTCGTTTTCCCGACGCCGCGCGTGCCGGAAAAGAGAAAGGCATGGGCGATCCGCTTGGTGGCAATCGAATTCATCAGCGTCTGCACGACGTGTGACTGCCCGATGACATCGTCAAACGTCCCAGGCCGGTATTTTCTTGCGGAGACTTGGTAATCCAATGTTGCCAGACTCTAGCTACCAGTGGCGATTGAGCGCCGAGTGACGGATCAGATTGCCAGCGCAGGCAGCCTTTCCGTTCTCTTGTCGCTCAGCCGTCAAAATAAGTGGGGCCAGGTGATCCTGCGGCACACAGAACGAACCGCTTACCGTTGCTTCCTTCCGGACCTGGCGGGGTTCACAGGGTTCTGTTGCACAGGGCCCGGCCCCGAGGACTTCGTGGTCCGGCAGAGATGACCCGCGAGGCGACGGGCCTTGGACGGCTCACCCTCTCGTACCCGGCTCATTTCATGCCTGACGCAACACGACTTCAATTGATGGCGGAGAGGGTGGGCATTCGACGTCGCGCTTGCGCGCTCCCACTGAGGGGGCCTGCCCCCTCGTGTCTCCCCACGCAGGGGAGTACCTCCCCCGCGATCCCCCTCGTTCGAATCCCACCACATCAGCTCACGATGGCAATTCGACTCGCATGCCGGCCCAATCTTGCACGGCACTTTTCGATGGCGGAGAGGGTGGGATTCGAACCCACGGTCCCGTTGCCGAGACGCATGCTTTCCAAGCATGTCGATTCGTCCACTCTCGCACCTCTCCACAAT
>WBZN01002390.1_pt1 | contig 10492 bp, 8 predicted proteins | sample 5204281 | NCBI WGS metagenome assembly WBZN01 (sample SAMN12344347, study PRJNA552823) | activated sludge metagenome | biome: Activated sludge suspended growth; feature: Nitrification reactor; material: Wastewater; isolation source: activated sludge from nitrification reactor of wastewater treatment... | reverse complement strand
CGCGAAGTGCTGAACGCGATCTTCCCCGGCACGCGCAAGACCAATGCGCCGGAGAAGGTGGTGCCGATCGGCCGCCAGCGTGCCAAGGCCAAGGGCAACAACGCCATCCCGATCCGCGGCCTGATCCCGGGCATGGCCATGCACTTCGCCGGCTGCTGCCATCCGCTGCCCGGCGACCGCATCGTCGGCATCGTCACCACCGGCAAGGGCGTCACCATCCACACCATCGACTGCGAGACCCTGGAGAGCTTCGCGGAAACGCCGGAGCGCTGGCTCGACGTCGCCTGGGACCAGGATTCCGACGGCGCCGAGCAGCATGTCGGGCGGCTGGCCGTGGTCATCACCAACCAGCCCGGCAGCCTCGGCAGCCTGACCACGGTGATCGGCAAGAATCTCGGCAACATCTCCAACTTGAAGATCACCAACCGCTCGATCGATTTCTTCGAGGTGCTGGTCGATGTCGAGGTGAAGGACGTGCGGCACCTCACCAACATCATCGCCGCCTTGCGCGCGACCCCGGCGATCAGCTCGGTCGACCGGGCGCGGGGGTAGGCGTAATGCGGACGCGCTCACTCTGTCGTCATTGCCGGGCTTGTCCCGGCAATCCATCGACCGCCGGGGCTGGCATCGATGCCGCATGGATCACCGGGACAAGCCCGGTGATGACAGCGGAGGGGCGGGGGCAAGACCTGCGGGTCGCAGACGCATGATCCTCGGCATCGGCAATGACATCATCGACATCCGGCGGATCGCGGAATCGATCGAACGCTGGGGTGACCGCTTCCTGCTGCGGGTGTTCACCGATGTGGAGCGCGCCAAGTCCGATCGCCGCGCCAACCGCGCGGCGTCCTACGCCAAGCGCTTCGCCGCCAAGGAGGCTTGCAGCAAGGCGCTGGGCACCGGGCTGCGCGCTGGCGTGTTCTGGCGCGACATGGGGGTGGTCAACCTGCCCTCGGGCAAGCCGACCCTGAAGCTGACCGGCGGGGCGCTCGCGCGGCTGCGGGCGATCACGCCGCCGGACCGGGTGGCGCAGATCGACCTCACCATCACCGACGACTTCCCGCAGGCCCAGGCGATCGTCATCATCTCCGCCTTCCCGCCCGCGGGAGGCAGCGTCTGAATCGGGCAAGTGCCTGATACAACCCGTGAAAACGGGCCCCGACTTCCTTGACTTTGCGCGCCCCTGCTGGCTTGATCGCCCCGCGTCCGGGCCAGGCCGAGGCGGCCCACGGCCCGGGTCACAACGAAGAAAGCCTCATGTCACGTAAACCTTCCGGCGCATTCGGCGAATTCTGGGAAATTGCCAAGACGTTGATCTGGGCAGGCGTGATCGCCGTCGTGATCCGCACCTTTGCCTACGAGCCGTTCAATATCCCCTCGGGCTCCATGATTCCGACCCTGCTGATCGGCGACTACCTCTTCGTTTCGAAGAGCGCCTTCGGCTACAGCAAATACTCTTTCCCCGGCGGCCTGGTGCCGGTGGAGGGACGCATCTGGGAAGGCGCGCCCAACCGCGGCGACGTGGTGGTGTTCCGCCCGCCGGGCGAGCCGGAGACCGATTTCATCAAGCGCGTGATCGGCATGCCGGGCGACCGGGTGCAGATGCGCCAGGGCCGCCTGTTCATCAACGACACGCTGGTCGACCGCCAGCGCATCGAGGATTACATCGATCCCGACAATCCCAATGACCCTCCGGTGCCGCAATACATGGAGACGCTCCCAGGCGGCGTCACCCACCGCATCATCGAGAAGTCCAACGACGTTGGCGCGCTGGACAACACCGCGGTGTTCCTGGTGCCGGCGGATCACTACTTCATGATGGGCGACAATCGCGACGGCTCGTCCGACAGCCGCCAGCTGAGCAGCAGTGACTTGAAGTGCGAGACCGGCATCATCGACGAAAGCGCGACCGATTGCTTCGCCACGGTCGGATTCGTGCCCAAGGAGAACCTGATCGGACCGGCCAAGATCCTGTTCTGGTCGTTCGACGGCACCAATCACTGGTATAACCCCATCTCGTGGGTGACCGCGCTGCGCTTCGGCCGGCTGTTCGATGTGATCGAATGAATGGCAAAGAGCGAGGAGTCTGATCTCGACGCACTGATGCAGGTGCTGGGGCACGGCTTCAGCGACCCCGATCTGCTGCGTACCGCGCTGACCCATCCCAGCGCGCTCACCCGCCGGACCAGCAAGCAGGGACCGCGCCAGAAGGGCGGCCAGGACAACCAGCGCCTGGAATTCCTCGGCGACCGCGTGCTCGGCCTCGTCGTGGCGGAGATGCTCTATCGCACCTTCGGCAAGGAAGACGAGGGCGCCATGGCCAAGCGTCTGGCGGCCCTGGTGCGCCAGGAAGGCCTCGCCCATGTCGCGCGCTCCATCGATCTCGGCAGCCATCTGATCCTGTCGCGCGGCGAGGCCGATGGCGGCGGGCGCGACAACGCGGCGACCCTGGCCGATGCCTGCGAGGCGATCATCGGCGCCATCTATCTCGATGCCGGGCTGGATGCGGCGCGCAAGTTCGTCGAGCGGCACTGGTCGGCGCTGGTTGCCGCAGATGCGCTGCCGCCGCAGGACGCCAAGACGGCGCTGCAGGAATGGGCCCAGGCCGCCGGTCTGCCGCTGCCGGTCTATCAGGTGGTGGAATCCTCCGGCCCGCCGCACGACCCGATCTTCACCGTCGAGGTGCGGGTGAGCGGCAAGCGCGCCGCGAAGGCCAGCGGCAAGTCCAAGCGCGCGGCCGAACAGGCCGCAGCCGCCAGCCTGATCGCGGAGTTGCGGCAATGACCAGTACCGAAACCCGCTGCGGCTATGTCGCGCTGATCGGCGCGCCCAATGCCGGCAAGTCGACGCTGATCAACCGCCTGGTCGGCGCCAAGGTCTCCATCGTCTCGCCCAAGGTGCAGACGACGCGCCGCCGCGTGCTGGGTGTGGCCATGCAAGGCAACGCGCAGATCGTCTTCGTCGACACGCCCGGCATCTTCGCGCCCAAGCGGCGCCTGGACCGCGCCATGGTCGCCGCCGCCTGGGGCGGCACGGAGGAGGCCGATCGCATCGTGCTGCTGGTCGACGCCACGAAAAAGAAGATCGACCAGGACACCCTCGCCATCATCGAGGGCTTGAAGAAGTCCGGCCGCAAGGCGCTCTGCGCCATCAACAAGATCGACGCGGTGAAGCGGGAAAAGCTGCTCGGCCTGGCCGGCGAGCTTGGCGCGCTGTTCCCCTTCGAGCGCACCTTCATGATCTCGGCCGAGAGCGGCGACGGCGTCGAGGACCTGATGGCGGAGGTCGCCGGCAGCCTGCCGACGGGGCCGCATCTCTTCCCCGAGGACCAACTCACCGACCTGCCCATGCGCATGCTGGCCGCCGAGGTGACGCGCGAGCATCTGTTCCGCCAGCTGCACGAGGAAGTGCCCTATGCGCTGACGGTGGAGACCGACGCCTGGGAGGAGTTCAAGGACGGCAGCGCCAAGGTGACCCAGACGATCTACCTCGCGCGCGACAACCACAAGGCCATCGTCATCGGCAAGGGCGGCACCCGCATCAAGCAGGTGCGCGAGGCGTCACAGCACGAATTGCAGGAGATGATGGGCCGCCAGGTCCACCTCTTCCTCTTCGTCAAGGTGCGCGAGAACTGGCAGGAAGACCCCGAGCGCTACCGCGAGATGGGGCTGGATTTCGAATAGATTGGGGGATCAGTCCAGATTGTAGCGGTGCTGTACGGCCCTGATCTGTCGCTCCGCTTCGGAATCACCTGATTCCTCGGCATCGCTCAAGCGTTTGTCGAGAATCTCGCGAAGGCGTGGCTCTTGCTCCTCAAAGGTCCTGACCTGCTGAGCCAGGGCGTTGAGGTAGGCCTGAAGCCCCGCCGCCGGGATCTGTTCGGTTCGTGCAAATAGTTGGTCAATCTCCTGAATGTTCCATGGGTTCCTGGGACGGAAGTTCAAGGCATACTCGGCCTCGATTCGAACAGCCTCGACGGTGCGTTCGAAGCGTGGACTTTGAAGCGCCAGGACAATGCGAGCTGCTTCGTCGCGCCCTGCCGGATTTGCATTGGCCATCAGACGGAGCGTCATCCAGATTTGTCCACGATCCAGCGTGACATCGTCGAGGAGGCGTTTCCTGGCTCTTGTTTGAATGTCGGCGGGAAACGCCTCCTGGACACATTCCATCGCGTGCATGAGAGAAGACAGCATCGGTTGATCCTGCTTCGAAAAGGAGTCATCCAAGGCGATCTCCGCTATTTCCAATTTCAGGAAAGAGCAGTCCGATCCGTCCAGATCGCCAACCGCCTTGAGCGCGGCGCTGGCGACTTGCTTGTCCGGGCTGTTGATCAAGTCGACAATCTGCTCCTTCAAGGCCACGAGGTCCTGGGTGGCCAAGTGACCCAGCCCCTCTATTCCCAGTTTCGCACGCTCAACGTTCTGATCGTGGCTCAAGGCGATGAGCTCGGGGATTGCGATTGCGCGGTCTTGCGGAGGTATGGCGCCCATCAATGAGACCCCGCGCTGAACGTTGGTGACGTGCTTGTCTCGGATCATTTCCATCATAAGCGGTGCGGCTGCGTCGGGGCCGACCTTGCGGGCCAAGTTGGTCATCAAGCGCAGCGCAGATTCTTTGTCGGACGTTTGTGGCAGGATCCGTCTCGTCCAATCGAGCAGGGCCTGATTGCTGGATGTGCCGGGTTTGGGGTTTCCAGTCAGGGCCAAGCCAAGCGCGGCATTGTAGAAATCAGTGTACAAGAATTGGGAACCCACACTTTGCTCAAAGCGGACCCCCATATATTGAGCCACAAAGAGCAGGGGCCACGGCGTGCGGCTCTTGACTTTGCCAGAGATCCAGCGGCTGAGAAGCCGCTCGCCCGCAGCGTCCCGCTCCATCAATTCATAGACGCTTCCGCGAAAGCTTGATGACGCAATGTCAAATTGCGTTTTGTTGGAGAAAGAGTGGTCATCGATCCGGAGTGCGGGCAATGATGGCGAAGCGAACTCCGAGGATGCACACAAATTGGCATAGCCGACTTCGGCGAAGCTCAGTGCGCTGTTCGCCAGAGCTGCGGTGGCAAGGCATTGATCGCCTGAGAGGAGCCGGCGGACGGTGCCATTGTGAAAGACTTCGAAGCGTCCACTGGCGAGGATCGCCAGGCAAATCTGGTCACAGCGATTCAAGATCACCGTGTGAGGAATGGCTGTTGGTGTGCTAGAGGGCTCGACGATCAACGCTTCGATGGACTGCGCATCGCGCTTTAACAAGAGTATCGAAAGCACGGGAGCCAGCAGCAGCACTAGTGGTGGTCCCAGGACCAATCCCATGTGCCGACGCTTCAGAGCCTTGGTCAAGGCAAAGGCGCCTCCTGCCAGGGCGGCGATGCCCAGGATGGGCCCTGCGGCAACGAGTACGATAACTATGGCAATCTTCGTGCTCAACGACGCTTCGGTCGCCAGGCCGCCCAACTGCAGCAAGAGCACGCAGGAGATCGCGGCGGAAATTGTAAGATCGGCAGCGAAGCGTTTCATTGCTATGTCTATTCCCTCGGGACGACAAGAGAAACGGATTTGTAGTTAAAATGGTCCTAACGAACCATCATAGGTGGTAGCCGGAGCATGGACTGGCAAGACGACGGCTTCGTGCTTTCCGCCCGGCGGCATGGGGAGAGCGATGCGATTCTCACCCTGCTGACGCGCGAGCATGGCCGGCATCTGGGCATCGTCAAGGGCGGCTCGGGCAAGCGGCAGCGCGCGGTCGTCGAAATCGGCAACCGGGTCACCGCCGATTGGCACGCGCGCTTGTCCGAGCATCTCGGGCGCTTCGCGGTGGAGCTTGCCGCACCCCATGCGGCCCTGTGCCTGGACGACCCGGCGCGGCTGGCGGCACTCTCTTCCGCCTGCGCCACGCTCGACGCCGCCTTGCCGGAGCGCGAGCCGCATCCCGACATCTTCGACGCATTCGCCCTCCTGGCGGCGGCGCTGTCGGGGCGCGCGCCGGATTGGCCGGCGGAATTCGTGCGCTGGGAGGCGCGGCTGCTCTCGGCCCTCGGCTTCGGTCTCGATCTCACGCAATGCGCGCTGACGGGGGAGACCGAAGGGTTGGCCTTTGTCTCGCCCAAGACCGGACGCGCGGTGACGGCGGAGGCCGCCGGGCTGCACCGCGAGCGGCTGCTGGCGCTGCCGGCATTCCTATGGCAGGAGCAGGGTGTCGTCGGCCGCGACGATCTGGTCGCCGGGCTGCGCTTGACGGGGCATTTCCTGGAACGGAATGTCTTTGCCCATGCGATCAAGCATGGCGCCGCGGAGGCGCGGGCGCGGCTGGTCGAGCGGCTGACCGCGCGCAACTAGGCTGGAACCAGAGGGGACGGATCTTGGGCAAGAACGTGGTGGTGATCGGCGCCGGCATCGTCGGCTGTTCGGCGGCCCTGTGGCTGCAGCGCGACGGGCACCGGGTGACGATCCTCGACAAGACCGGCCCGGGCGAGGGCGCCTCCAAGGGCAATGCCGCGGTGATTGCCACGGAATCCTGCCTGCCCGTCGCCTATCCGGGCATCCTGTGGGACGTGCCGAAATACCTGATGGACCCGTTGAGCCCGCTCGCCATCCGTTGGTCCTATCTGCCCAAGCTGGCGCCGTGGCTGATGCGCTTTGTCGGCGCGAGCGGCAAGGCGACCTACGAGCAGACCTCGGTCGCGCTGCGCAGCATCCTCACCGAGGCGCTGGCGGCGCACAAGGAACTGGCTGCCGCCGCCGGCTGCCGCGACATCATCCAGGAGACCGGCTGGCTCGGCATCTACGAAAGCGACGCCAAGTTCCAGAGCGTGCAATCGGATTTCGAGATCCAGCGCCGCCGCGGCATCAAGATCGAGATCCTGAAGGGCGAGGAGATCCGCCAGTTCGAGCCGAGCCTGCAACCGATCTACAAGCACGCCGCCTATTTCCCCGAGAACGCCTATGTGCTCGACAATTTCCGCCTGGTGACGAGCCTCGCCGAGGACGTCGCGCGCAATGGCGGGAAGGTAGTGACCGACGAGGTGGTGGATTTCGAGATCGGCGCGGCGGGTCCCACGGCCGTGATCGGCCGCAACGGGCGCTACGCCTGCGACGCCGTGGTGGTGACCGCCGGCGCCTGGTCGCGCAAGCTCTCTGCCAGGCTCGGCGAGAACGTGCCGCTGGAGACCGAGCGCGGCTATCACGTCACCCTGCCCAACGCGCGGAAGCGCCCGCGCATGCCGCTCTATTCCGGCGACCATTCCTTCGCCATCACGCCGCTCGACATCGGCCTGCGCTTCGCCGGTACCGTCGAACTGGGCGGGTTGGACCTGCCGCCCAACCCGGCGCGCAACCAGATCCTGATCGAGCACGGCAAGCGCATGTTCGGTGCGCTGGACGAGACCGGCCGCAGCGACTGGATGGGCTTCCGCCCCTCGATGCCCGATTCCAAGCCGGTGATCGACCGCGGCCGCCGCTTCAAGAACACCTTCTACGCCTTCGGCCACGGCCATGTCGGCCTGACGCTCGGCCCCATCACCGGCAAGCTGATCGCCGAGCTGGTCAGCGACCGGAGCCCGAGCGTGGACCTGAAGCCGTTCGCGGTGGATCGGTTCTAACGTAACGCGTTCACTGAATCGTCATCCCAAGGCTTGGCCTTGGGATCCACGAGTTCATCTGCGGCGCCTCGGTTCTCCACATAGGGACTCGTGGATGGCAAGGCCAAGCCTTGCCATGACGGAGAAATGTGCGGGTCCTCCCGCGTCTCCCTATGACATCGCCTGACGCACCTGCTCTGCGATCCGAGTCAGTTCCTCGCGCGGCAGGGGCGGAAACTCCTTGCTGACGATCCGCGTCATGCCGCTCGGCAGCTTCTCCTCGACCACCTCGCCGCGGACGAACTGGTCGTTCAGTGCATCGCCCTGGCGGTGCGGCGCCAGGTGCACGTGCAGATGCGGGATGCCGTCGCCGAAGATGTAGACATAGACGACCTCAGCACCCGTCGCCTCGCGCAGGACGCAGGTGCAGCGGGCGAGGACCGGGCCGAAGCTGGCGGCCTCGGCGCCGTCAAGGTCGGTCACATGAGCCACATGCCGCTTCGGCTCCAGATAGGCGAAGCCCGGCACCTCGGCGGAGAGGCTCACCGTCAGGCGCCAGAGCGCATCTTCCCAGACCCGGACGCGGTCCCACTCCGCGTCGCCTGCGGCGCCGGCGCAGATGATGCAATCCGCTTGATTTGGCATCGTAATCTCCCGTCCTGGCGGCCTCGCTCTGCTTGACGCGCAGACCCCGACTCCTACATTGAACCCGAACATCCCGACTCGGAACACCGAATGGCCAAGAAACCAAGCACCGCGAAGCTGCCGGAAGGCGAGATCCGCATCGCCAATCTGGCGGATGCGCTGGGCGAGCGCTATCTGTCCTACGCCCTTTCCACCATCATGGCGCGGTCGCTGCCCGACGTTCGTGATGGGCTCAAGCCCGTGCACAGACGGTTGCTCTACGCCATGCGGCAGTTGCGGCTGGAGCCGGGCTCGGGGTTCAAGAAATCGGCGCGCGTGGTCGGCGACACCATGGGCCAGTTCCATCCGCACGGCGACCAGTCGATCTACGACGCCATGGTGCGCATGGCGCAGGACTTCGCCCAGCGTTATCCGCTGGTCGACGGCCAGGGCAATTTCGGCAACATCGACGGCGATAACGCGGCGGCGATGCGCTACACCGAGGCGCGGCTGACCGATGCCGCCGGGCTGATGCTGGCCGAGATCGACAACGACACCGTCGATTTCCGCCAGACCTATGACGGCGAAAACAGCGAGCCGATCGTGCTGCCCGCCGCGTTCCCCAACCTGCTGGCGAACGGCGCCCAGGGCATCGCCGTCGGCATGGCGACCAGTATCCCGCCGCACAACGTGGCGGAGATCTGCGACGCGCTGCAGCACCTGATCAAGACGCCGAATGCGCGGGTGGAGACGCTGGTCAATTTGATGCCGGGTCCCGATTTCCCGACCGGCGGCATCCTCAGCGAGACGCGCGAGACCATCATCGAAGCGTACAGGACCGGTCGCGGGTCGCTGCGTGTCCGTGCCCGCTGGTCGGTCGAGCAGCTGAAGGGCGGCGGCTGGCAGATCGTCGTCACCGAAATTCCCTACCAGGTCGCCAAGTCGAAGCTGATCGAGAAGATCGCCGAGCTCCTGCAGGAGAAGAAGCTGCCCTTCCTGGACGACATCCAGGACGAATCCGCCGCCGACGTGCGCGTGGTGCTGACGCCGAAGAGCCGCAATGTCGAGCCGGAGCATCTGATGGAGCAGATGTTCCGCCTGACCGATCTGGAGATCCGCTTCGGTCTCAACATGAATGTGCTGGGGGCCGACCAGGTGCCGCGGGTCATGGCGCTGCCCGAAGTGTTGCGCGCCTATTTGGACCACCGCCGCGAGGTGCTGCAGCGCCGCAGCAGGCATCGCTTGGCCGAGATCGAGCGGCGCCTCGAGATCCTCGAAGGTTACCTGATCGTCTATCTCAACATCGACGCCGTCATCCGCATCATCCGCACCGAGGATGATCCGAAGGCGGTGATGATGAAGAAGTGGAAGCTGACCGACCTGCAGGCCGATGCGATCCTCAACATGCGCCTGCGCGCGTTGCGCAAGCTGGAAGAGATCGAGATCAAGACCGAGCACAAGACCCTCACCGCCGAAAAGAAGGACCTGAACGCGCTGCTCAAGGACGAGGGCCGGCAGTGGGAGAAGATCAACGGCGAGATCGGCGAACTGAAAAAGAGCTACGGCCCGAAGACGGAGCTGGGCCGCCGCCGCACCGAGCTGGGCGAGGCGCCGTCGGCCGAGATCATCCCGCTGGAGGCGCTGATCGAGCGCGAGCCGGTGACGGTCATCTGCTCGCAGAAGGGCTGGATCCGCGCCATGAAAGGCCATGTCGAGGACACCGCCGAGATCAAGTTCAAGGAAGGCGATCGCGGCAAGTTCGAGATCAAGTGCGAGACCACGGACAAGCTGCTGGTCTTCGGCACCAACGGCAAGTTCTACACCCTCGGCATCGACAAGCTGCCCGGTGGGCGCGGCCATGGCGAGCCGATCCGCCTGATGATCGACCTCGGCAACGACCAGGACATCGTCCAGGTTATGATCCACAAGCCGGGGCAGAAACTGCTGGTCGCCGCCGCCGACGGGCGCGGCTTCGTGGTCAATTCCGACGAGGTGATCGCCCAGACCCGCAACGGCAAGCAGGTGCTGAGCCTGCCGGACGGCGTCGAGGCGCAGGTCTGCACCCCGGCCGAAGGCGACATGGTCGCCTGCATCGGCGAGAACCGGAAGATGCTCATCTTCAGGATCGAGGAAGTGCCGGAGATGGCGCGCGGCCGTGGCGTGATGCTACAGAAATACAAGGACGGCGGCCTTTCCGACGCCAAGATCTACAGCAGGAAAGACGGCTTGAGCTGGCGCCTCGGCGACAAGACGCGCACCGAGACCAATCTGCGCGACTGGATCGGCGAACGCGCC
>WBZN01002389.1_pt1 | contig 10493 bp, 10 predicted proteins | sample 5204281 | NCBI WGS metagenome assembly WBZN01 (sample SAMN12344347, study PRJNA552823) | activated sludge metagenome | biome: Activated sludge suspended growth; feature: Nitrification reactor; material: Wastewater; isolation source: activated sludge from nitrification reactor of wastewater... | reverse complement strand
GAGAACCGGCCAGGGGATCCGTTCCGGTCCCTTCGCGCGTGACCCTCACGCCGTTCGACGGAATATGGAGCGACATGCGTATTCTGCTGGTCGAAGATGACGCCGATTTGGCGCAGTTCATTCGAAAAGGACTGAAGGAAGAGTGTTATGCGGTGGATGTCGCCTCCAACGGAGAGCAGGGCTTTGAACTGGGCACCGCGAATCCCTACGATCTGCTCATTTTGGACATCATGCTGCCCCTGCTCGATGGCCTGTCTCTCTGTCGCCGGCTGCGCGGCGCGGGCGTGACGGCCCCCGTTGTCCTGCTGACGGCGCGCGATACGGTGCAAGACAAGGTGTCCGGGTTGGATCTGGGCGCCGACGATTATTTGACGAAACCGTTCGCCTTCGCGGAACTCCTGGCGAGGGCGAGGGCCTTGTTGCGGCGAGGCGGGCCCCAGTTGCAGACGAGGCTGACGGCCGCCGACCTGGAGCTGGATCCGGCGACTCACCGGGTGTGCCGGAGCGGTCACGAAATCGCGCTGACCAACAAAGAGTACGCCTTGCTCGAATTCCTGTTGCGGAACAAGAATCGGGTGCTCACGAGGACCGCCATCATCGAACATGTGTGGGATATCAGTTACGACCCCATGACGAATATCGTGGACGCGCACATCCGGTCGTTGCGGGCGAAGATGGATCGCGATTTTTCGCCGGCGTTGATCACGACGGTGCGAGGCGCGGGCTACATGCTGGAAGACGGCGAGGCGGCGCGGTGAATTCACTGGGGCGATTGATCCGCAGAACGGCGCTCATCGTGATCGGGGGACTGCTACTCGGGTTCTCCGCCCTGATCTATGTCGGCGGCGACACGTTGTTGAGCCGGTATATCGACGGGCGGCTGCTCGAACTGGCAGAAACCTTGGGGCGCATTATCGAACAGCGCCCGGACGTGATGCGCGGAGCCGGGGACGAACTGGTGGTATTGAGCGAGAAAGGGCGCACTCAGGAACAACAACATGAACTCCGCGAAGCGGCGCACAGCGTGCGGGTTCTGTCGATCGACGGGCAACTCCTGTGGAAGGGGTCGGATGTGGTGCCGCGTCCGCCTGTGCCGGAATCCCTCCTGGCCCAGGTCAAGCAAGGCCAGACCGTGTTCGATATGGTGCGGTTGCGCGAGGGCTCTCCGGTGCGGCGTGTGTCGATCCCCGTGCCCAGGAGCGGCCCGGTTCGATACATTTTGCAGGCGGAGGAGTCGCTCCACTTCTCATCGGAAACGCTCAAGGGTCTCGCGGTGCTGCTGGCGCTCGGGTCGGGCCTCGTCATCGTCGCCGCCTGGGCGGGCAGCGCATGGATCGCCCGAACGGTTCTGACGCCGATCGGTCTGTTGAGCCGGCGGGCGGAAACCATGTCGGAGGCGGACTTGGGCGAGCGATTAGTGCTGGATTCTCCGTTCCAGGAATTCCACCGCCTGACGCAGGCGTTCAATGCCATGATGGACCGGTTCCAGCGGAGCTGCGAGAGCCAGCGGCGGTTCGTCGATTACGCCGCGCACGAAATGCAGACGCCGTTGACCGTTTTGCAGGGGAATCTGGAAGTCACGCTTCAAAAGGCCAGATCCACGGACGAGTATCGTGACGCGCTCATCGGGAATCTGGAACAGGTGGAGAAGCTGATTGCGCTGGCCCGGTCGCTGCTGACGCTCACCAAGGTCACGGGCGATCGACCGCCGGTACACCTGGCCCCTGTCGAATTGGAACCCCTGCTTGAGGAGCTGATCATCGAGCTGAAACTCTTGGCCGACGACCGTCGGATCTCGCTCGCCCTGGATGTGATGCCGGTACCTACGATCTCGGCGGACGCGCAATGGTTGAAGCAGGCGTTGATCAATCTGCTGGACAATAGTCTGACCTATACGCCGTCCGGCGGTTCGGTCACGGTGTCCCTCCGCAGTTCCGATCGGGCGGTGGAGATCGCGGTCCGGGACACGGGCCCCGGAATCGAAGCGGAACACCTGCCCTTCCTCTTCGATCGGTTCTATCGGGCCGACAAAGCCAGGGCCCGGGAATCGGGGGGCGCGGGGTTGGGGCTGGCCATTGTAAAGGGGATCGTGGAGGCGCATGGAGGGACGGTCTCCGTCGAGACTCAGCCGGGAAGCGGCTCGACGTTCACGATCCGCCTGCCGCTTCTCCGCTCGCCCGCCCGCCCGGCGGTCACCTGACGCGCCGAGGCGACTCGGAATGGCCTATCGCGACTTCCCTTTCTTTGACGGTTGCCGTGCCGGAGCCTCCTCGACCGACAGCAGCGCCTGCGCCTGCATGATCGCGTCCAGCAGGGCATTCCGTTCCTTATCCAACTTCTGCACATACGGCACCCCGGTTACGAACTGTTCCGCCGCTTCGGTGAGGGTGCGGAGCGCCGCCGCCACCCCGTCCTGTGCGGGCGCTTGGGACGTGGAGGCGGCACGGGCCAGCGCCAGCCTTCTGCGCGGTCCGATATAGATCTGCGGGGCCACGGGATTATCCTTCTCCAGTTCCGGTCGTCTCGATATCGGCATGCGTCCTCCAACCATCAAACAGGTATGTTCTCTCGGCACACTCTACTCGATCCCCGTCGGCATTTGCATCGGGACTATGGAAGGCCGGGAAATCCGGCCCGATTGTCGGGCATCCTCTGCCTGGTATGATGGCCTGAACGTGGCTTGACTCCCATTTTCACCGGCTCCTATAATTCGGCGGTTTTGATGCGACAACCAGCTGATTTGGCATAAAGAATGGCCGAGTTTACGCATTTCAACGAATCGGGTCGGGCGCGGATGGTCGATGTCGGGGCGAAGGCTTCGACTGAGCGATTGGCGACCGCGCAAGCCATCGTTTTTCTTCAACCGGAAACCCTTGAAAAGATTCGGCAGGGCAAGATCGCCAAGGGCGATGTGTTATCTGTCGCCCAGGTGGCCGGAGTCATGGGGGCGAAGAAGACCCCGGATTTGATTCCCATGTGCCATCCCATCCTGCTGACCAGCGTCGATATCTCCTTTCACGAAGCCGATCAACCGGATCGGGAGGGACGATGCTCCATCACGATTACCGCCACGGCCAAGACCACGGGACCTACCGGCGTGGAAATGGAAGCCATGACGGCTGCCTCGGTGGCTGCGTTGACGATCTATGATATGTGCAAGGCCGTGGATCGGGGCATGAGCTTCGGCGATATCTGCCTGTTGACCAAGTCCGGGGGAAAATCCGGCGTCTACACGCGGAAGGCCGGCTGAGATGGTGACGATTCAACTGTTCGGTATGACCAAGATGTTGGCCGGTAACCAGGGCACGCTGTCGCTGGCCTTGCCTGACGGGAAACGGGTGAAGGACCTGGTAGCCGTGATTGACGCAGCCTATCCGAAGATCGGCGAACTGCTGCAGAAGAAGAAGGTGTTGGTGTCGGTCAATCAGGACATTGCTCATGAGGACCTTGAAGTGAAGGACGGGGACGAAATAGCCTTGCTGCCTCCCTTTGCCGGTGGGAGTGACGGATGCTGAACAAGCCTGCCAGCGGCGTTCTCGCTGTGCGCGTCGGCTCGAGGTACCAACAGGGTACGCCTCGCCTCCGTGCGCGCTGCGGCCTTGCCGGACAGGCTTGTTGAGCATCCGTCCTGAGCGAACCAGGGACGAAACCTGAAGGGGAATAATCGATGAGTCTTGAACAGGTCACGAAAGCCGACCAGCCCGTCACAGACGATGAGGCGTTGCTGGTTCGGGTGCAACGCGAAGATTTCTCCATCGATGAGGAACTCCGTCGTGTGCGCGCCCGATCCAAGCGCATCGGCGGCATTGCGATATTTCTGGGCACGGCCCGGGATCGTTCGAAGGGCAAAGATGTGGACGGCATCACCTTCGAGCATTACGAAGGCATGGCGCAGAAGAAGTTGCGCGAGATTCGCGAGCGCGCCCTGAAGGACTTCGGGGTGATTGAACTGTTGATCCTGCATCGGTACGGCGAGATCGGCATCGGCGACAATATCGTATTGATTATTGCGGGCGCCGAACATCGCGCGGAGGCCTTCCAGGCTTGCAAGTGGGCGATTGACGAATTGAAGCAAATTACGCCGATTTGGAAACTCGAACACACCCCGGAAGGAGAGGTGTGGGTCGAGGAACATCCATAAGCCTGTCAAAGGCAAGCAGTGGGGGGAGAGGCCAACGCCCTCGAGTTACGATGGACCACAGCACACTCGATACACCCGTGCCCACGATATATGACCGGTTGGGGCGTCCGCTCCGCAGCCTGCGCCTTTCCGTGACCGACCGTTGTAATCTCCGGTGCAAGTACTGCATGCCCGAAGATGATTACGCCTGGTTGCCGCGCGATACGATCCTGACCTTCGAAGAGATGGCCGAACTCACGGCGATCTTTACCGAACTGGGCGTGGACAAGGTTCGACTCACGGGCGGGGAGCCGCTGTTGCGCCGGGACCTGCCGCGATTTGTCCGGCAGTTGTCGGAAAATCGCCGGATCACGGAGATAGCCCTTACCAGCAACGGCGTGCTCATGGCAGATCAGGCTGCCGACCTGTCGTTCGCCGGATTGAACCGGGTGACCATCAGCCTGGATACTCTGCGCGCGGACCGGTTCCGCACCTTGACTAAGCGCGATCTTCATCACCAGGTGTTCGACGGCATTAAGGCGGTGGTGCAGGCCGGGTTTCCGTCGTTGAAGTTCGATACGGTGGTCATCAAGGGCTATAACGACGACGAACTCATCGACCTGCTGGAATACGGTAAAACCGTCGGCGGTGAGGTACGGTTCATCGAATACATGGATGTCGGCGGGGCCACGGACTGGTCCATGAACCAGGTGCTCTCACGGGCGGAGATGCTGGAACTGATCGGCCGCCACTATGGGGGCGTGAAGCCGGTGATTGAGAACAGCGTCGCTCCGGCGGAACGGTTCGTATTGCCGGACGGCACCACGTTCGGCATCATCCCCTCAACGACCACACCATTTTGTCGTTCGTGCGATCGCAGCCGGCTGACGGCCGACGGGATGTGGTATCTCTGTCTCTATGCGAAAGACGGTCTGGACTTGCGAGCGCCGCTCCGGCAGGGACGCACCCGCGACGAATTGAAGGCGCTGATCACCGCCGCCTGGGAAGGGCGGGCGGATCGGGGCGCAGAGGAGCGCAAGGCCCTTGAAGCGGTTGGGCTTCGTGAACAACACCTCATTGAAATCAATCGTCTCCGTGAAGATCCCCATCTTGAAATGCATGCGCGAGGGGGATGACCGTCAGTTCGTGCTGCTCCTGTTGCCGGATCGGCCGACGCACCTCTCTCGGAGCAGTGGATGTTTGATCCTCATACCCTGACCATTCTGAGCCTCGGATTCGTGCTCGGGCTTCGTCACGCCCTGGACGCGGATCACCTTGCCGCGCTCTCCACCGTGTTGGCCGAGCGGCCGACGGTGCAGGCCTCGACGGCCATCGGGTTCTTTTGGGGACTCGGACACACGCTGATGTTGTTGTGCGTCGGAACCCTGTTGCTGGCGTTGAACCTCACGATTCCCGAATCCATGGCGAACGGTTTTGAGTTTGCCGTCGGGGTGATGCTGGTGGCACTCGGTCTCTCCCTGGCTCGCCGGATCTATACGGAACAGTGGCATCTCCACACCCATGAACATGAAGGGCGGCCGCATGTGCATTTGCACAGCCATCACGTGCAGTCCGATCATGCGCACGGGCATTGGTATCAGGGATCGTTGCGGCCTCTGATGATCGGCATGGCGCATGGGCTGGCCGGGTCGGCGGCGCTCATGTTGATCGTGCTGTCGACGGTGACGGGCATTGGCCAGGGAATCGGCTATATCGTCGTGTTCGGTGTCGGATCTATTCTCGGCATGGTCGGCGTCGGAGCCATACTGAGTCTGCCGGTGGTCTATTCCGTGACGGTCGGGCCGCGTGCTTATTGGATGATGCAGGGACTGGCCTGTCTCGCCAGCATCGGTCTGGGTGTGCTGATGATGGTTCGGATCGGCCTGGGCGCCGGCTGGTCCTAGCGACAGGCATGCTGTGGCTACGCGCCGCGTTGGGCATGCCAAGGCTCTGTCGCATTCGAGAACAGGGTGAGCGGTCACGCTTCTCTGGATGGCTTCTATCGGGTTCCCCATCGGCCGTGCAAATCTGTGTGCGCCTTTCCGAGAGGTATGTTATTCTGCCGCCCAGTGCAGAGGACTCATCCACAACATCCTGAGGGAACGCTGGACTACGGGGGCAATTCCGGAAAGCCACGGTCATGAATGTCCGTGTCCTGGGCTGCCATGGTTCGGGGCAACTGGTTCCGGGGGAGAACGGCCCGGTTCAGTGCGGGACCTGCGGGTTTTTGTTGAACGATCAGCTGCTGGTGGATGCCGGTACGATCGGATCCCGGCTGTACCTCGAAGAGCAACGGCGCATCCGGGTGGTCGTACTGACGCACCTGCATTTTGATCATATTCGTGAGTTGCCGACGCTGGCCGACAATCTGGTCGGCGAGATCGATGAGCCGGTGGTTATCGCGGCGATTCCCGAAGTGTTGGATGGGTTGCGTACGCACATTTTTAACGGCACGGTCTATCCGGACTTTTTCCGGTTGCCTGATCCGGCGAGGCCGGTCTTCGTGTCCCGCGAGCTTCACCCCGGACAGGAGACGGAGTTGTGCGGGCTGGGTGTGACCCCGATACGAGTCAATCACGTGGTGCCGACTGTGGGATTTCTCCTTCGCGAGGGTGACCGGACCGTGCTCTATAGCGGCGACACCTATCACACGCATGATCTCTGGCAGGCGGCCAAGAGCGTGAGCGGGTTGCGGGCGGCGTTTATTGAAAGTTCGTTTCCCAATGAGATGGATGAGTTGGCGCGTGTGGCAAAACATCTGACTCCGGCGTTGCTGGCAGAGGAATTTGCCAAGATGGCGCGACCCGACGTTCCGGTCTATGCCTACCATCTGAAACCGCGGTTTCGGGAACAGATCCGGCAGGAGCTCGGCCAACTGGACATCCGTCGGTTGACCGCGCTTGAAGAAGGCCAAACCCTTGTACTATAGGTGAGCACAGATGGCGTGGTTTAAAAAAGGAAAAACCGAAGAGGCAGAGCCCCCCAAACGCTCCAAAGTGGCGGAGGGGATGTGGCTGAAGTGTAATCACTGCCGGGAGATCGTCTATCGCAAGGAAGTGGACCGCAACAACAAGGTCTGCCCGAAGTGCGATTATCATTTTCCCATCTCGGTCATTGAACGCATTAATCTCCTGGTGGATCTCGGCACGTTTAAAGAATGGGATCCGGAGCTGGAGCCGCAGGACCCGCTGCAGTTTCAAGACACCCGCACCTATAAAGACCGGATTAAGGCGCAGCAGGAAAAAACGGGCCGGAAAGATGCCATGGTCATCGGCCAGGGTGTGATCAATGGGCGCAAGGTTGCGCTCTGTGTCTTCGATTTCGGGTTTATGGGCGGCAGCATGGGATCCGTCGTGGGCGAAAAGATCTGCCGCGCGGTCGATCGCGCGTTAGAATCGCGCATGCCGCTGATCCTCGTGACGGCGTCCGGCGGCGCCCGCATGCAGGAAGGCATCCTGTCGCTCATGCAAATGGCCAAAACGTCCGCGGCGGTCGCGAAATTGGGGGAGGCGAAGCTGCCCTTCATTTCGATACTGGCCGATCCGACCTTCGGTGGCGTGACGGCGAGTATCGCCATGTTGGGCGATGTGATCATTGCCGAGCCCAAGGCACTCATCGGATTCGCCGGTCCGCGCGTCATTGAGCAGACGATCAAGCAGCAATTGCCGGATCAGTTTCAGCGGGCCGAATTTTTGCTGGATCATGGCATGATCGATATGATCGTCGAACGGAAGCAGTTGAAAGAGGCGGTGAGTACGCTGGTCGGTCATTTCTAATAGGATGCGGAAAAAGCCCTCCGGCGGCTCGACGTACGGTACGAGTATGATTGGCCTCTTCGCGTGCTGGACGGTCTTGGTGCGTATCCCGCTGGCGGTTCCGATACCGACATGCTACGTCGGTTGATCGAGGCATCGAGTGCAACAATGGAATGTTTCACGGTACCTCTAGTGCGGATGAACCCTTACACATGGCCACGATGACCTATTCCGCCACCGTGCACTTTCTCTACGGCCTGCAGCAGCACGGGATCAAGTTGGGGCTTGAGACGATTCGCGCCCTGCTCACCCGGATGGGCAACCCGCATCGTCGATACCCCGTGATTCACGTCGGCGGGACGAACGGGAAGGGCTCGACCGCGGCGATGGTTGCGTCGATTTTGCAGGCCGCGGGATATCGGGTGGGGCTCTATACCTCGCCGCATCTGATCGACTTTCGCGAACGGATTCGTGTTAACGGTGTGATGATGCCGGAGTCGCGCGTGACCGACCTGGTCGATGCCTTGCGCGCGTCCGCTGCGCCCGATCTGGCCCCGACATTTTTTGAGTTCACCACGGCGCTGGCGTTCCAGTATTTTGCGGAACAGCAGGTGGATGTGGCGGTGCTTGAAGTCGGGTTGGGCGGACGCTTTGACGCCACCAATGTCGTCGAGCCGCTCACTGCCGCCATCACGACGATCGGACTCGATCACGAAGCCTATCTGGGATCGACGGTCGAAGCCATTGCGTTTGAAAAGGCGGGCATTATCAAGCCCGGGGTGCCGGTTGTCCTCGGCCGCATCGGCGAGCCGGCTCGCCGGGTGATCGAGGCGCGCGCAGCGGAGGAAGGCGCGCCTGTCTTTTGTCTGGAGCGTGACGTTCGTTGTGAAGGAGTCTCTCCCGCCGACTGCCGCTACACCGGCCGCGTGCTTCGTTTGGAGCATCTGCGCTGCCCGCTTCAGGGGCGGTTTCAACTCGACAATTTGGCCTGCGCTCTGGCCCTGATCGAATCGGTGCAGGAGCGAGGTGTGTCGGTGCCCGAGACGGCGATCCGTACCGGATTGCAGCAGGTCGTCTGGGAAGGCCGGTTGGAAATTGTCGGCGAGGCGCCGACGGTGATGCTGGATGGAGCGCATAATCCCGCGGCTGCGACGGTGCTCGCCGAGTATCTTGCCGAGTGGCGGCGTGCCAGGCCTGCCGCGCGTGTCAGCCTGATTGTGGGGATGATGCGCGATAAACATCCACGAGAGTTTCTTGCGCCGTTGCTGCCCCTGATCGAGAGGCTGATTCTGACGCAGGCGGATCTGCCGCGTGCGTCCACCGGCTCGGAATTGCAAACGCTCCTGCAAGACTGTGCGCCTACCGCCCAGGTGGCGGCTACCCCCGCCGATGCGCTGACTGCTGCGAAGCGATCCGCCGCTCCGTCCGATCTGATTTGTGTCACTGGCTCATTGATGCTGGTCGGCGAGATCAAGGCCATTCTTCGAGGGTGTTCCCTCTCACCTGTTCGTGGTTGAGATGGGGCCAGACCGTTACCCGGCTTCAACTCGGCGGCGCGCGATCAACCGCTTCCTGTCTGTTGTGTGCCTCTCCGTGCTCTTCGGTCTGCTGCCGCAGCTCATGTCGGCGCAGGCGCAATCGACCGTGACCACGGCCTCGCCGACGAATCAACCCCTGACGGTCACTGCTGAGCGCATCGACCACCTTCAAGAGCAGGAGGTCTACGAGGCGGACGGGTCTGTCGTGGTGACGCAAGGTTCCTTACAGCTGACGGCCGATCACGTGACGATCAACTCGTTGCCGGGCACGTTGGTGGCGACCGGTCATGTGCATTTTCGGGATCCGAGCTCCGACCTGAAGTCGGAACGCCTGGAATTGAACGTGAATACCGAAGCCGGTATCATCGCCCACGGGTCGATGTACATCCGGCCCAGCAATTCCTTTTTTACCGGCCGCAGTATCCGGCGGCTCTCCGAGGATCACTATCGGATCAAGGAAGGCACCTTCACGAATTGCGACGCCAAAGACGGCGAAGTGCCGGACTGGCGATTTAAATTTGAAGATCTCGATGTGAACACGGGGGAGAGTATCGGCATGAAGCGGGCCTGGCTCTGCATGCGTGATACCCCGATTATCCCGGTGCCGACCTTGACCTATCCGCTGAGCAACCGGCATAGCGGGTTCCTCATTCCCACACCGGGTTATGACAACCGATTCGGGCTGCACTATCAGCAGGGTTATTTCTGGGCGATCAACCCCAGTCAGGATCTGACGATTGCCCCCTCATACTATTCGAATCTCGGGTACGGGAGCGATTTTACCTATCGCTATTATCTGGACCGGCGGTCGAGCGGGCAGTGGTTTGCCAGCTTTCTGCAGCAGACGAAGCTGCCGAATGTGTCGGGCGTCGATCAGACCGCCTCGGATGAGCGGCGCTTGCGAGGCTTGATCAGCGGCCAGCATGTTCAACAGGTCACGGACACACTTCTGGTGCGAGGCCAGGCGTCGTTTGTGTCAGATCGGCAGTATCTCCAACAGTTGAGCAACTCAGGCGCGCAACGGGCCTCTCCCAGCGGCGAATCCACATTGCTGGCGACGCAACGCCTGCCCTACGGCAG
>WBZN01002386.1_pt1 | contig 10497 bp, 8 predicted proteins | sample 5204281 | NCBI WGS metagenome assembly WBZN01 (sample SAMN12344347, study PRJNA552823) | activated sludge metagenome | biome: Activated sludge suspended growth; feature: Nitrification reactor; material: Wastewater; isolation source: activated sludge from nitrification reactor of wastewater treatment... | reverse complement strand
GGGCCCTCCAGGGTATTCAGGTCAAACGGCGCCGCCATGGTCCCCGGTGCAACCCGTCCGATCTTCAGCGCGGCCAACCGGTCGTCGGCTGACGCAGGGCCGAGCCAGAGTCCGATGGCCATACATAGGGCGAACGTCTGCACGAATCCCGATCGCATCACGCACGCATTCCCACTCTAGCGGCCTTCATCAGCGGCCGCAGTCATGGGCGGCATCCGCAACGTTTGCATCACAATTTTATGACCCGGCATCCCATGCTCCATCCAGGCCATGGCAAACAGGCCATGCCGATTCACGGCGACAACCGGCGTCTGACTTTTACGGTCGTTCAGCTTCTGCGGCGTCGTAAACGTCGCCCCGCGATCTGTCGAAGCGCTCATCACCACATCTCGCTTGACCGGCCCCTGCTCCTCCCAGATCACGACCACCCGGCCTTCCTGATCGACGGCAATCTGCGGATGGTCGGGAAAAGTGTTCTTGGACACGTTCAACTGCCGCTTCGCGGAAAACGTCCGGCCCCGGTCATCTGAAAAGGCCAGATAGACGGCGGGAATTTCGTCGGTCCCTTCCGTATACCAGACCACATACAACCGTCCATGCCGGTCGACGCCCATGGAGGCCGGCCGATGCGGGCAGGCCGGAAAGACCCATTGATCATGGCCGACAATGACCGATGGCTCGAATGTTTCGCCGTGGTCGGTGGAACGAGCGACGACGGTCTCCCGCACGTTCCCCTCAAAAATTTTTCGCCAGGCCACATAGACCGTTCCGTCAGGGCCGCTCGTGATGGCGGTACGACAACAGACACAGGTGCCCTCGTCCACTTTGCGATTACTCGTCACTGTTTTCCCTTGATCCAATGATCGGGCGACATAGGTCCCCGGATCTTTCTTGCCTTCGCGGCCGTCGATCCAGGAGAGGTGAAGCCGGCCCTCCGCATCGCGATGGAGCGCATCGAAGGTATGTTGGATCACCCCCGGATCGTCATTCACCACGATCGACGGCTGGAATGTCCGGCCGCCGTCGTTCGAACGGCTCAGGCGCAACTCCGTCGCAAATGGCTGCTCTGGCGTAGCCTTCGGATGGGCCAGCCCCCAGGTCACAAACACGTCATCACCCTGAACCACGAGAGCCGGCGCTTCCTGTCTCCAATAGGGCACGTCTTCCGGACGATTGATCCGCACCGGCGCGCCCATCGGCCCGCCCGGCTCCGTGCTTCTGGCATACAGAACCGATCGCACCTCTTTGTTCTCTTCCATCCAGGCCAACGACAGAGATCCGGCCTCATCGATTTGCATCGATGGGCCCACCAGGCTTTTCACCTTGTGCTCGGTGGTAATCTTGGGGCCAAGCTCCCAGGGCAACGCCGTTTCCGCGAAGGCTACCGGCGTCATCGGTAGCAACCCGAGCAACAGCCCCGCGCACAAGGCCGGTCGGTCTCGCCCCGGCACCGGCCTCCTCCGTCGGCTTCGTATGTTCTGGATCATGACTCCCCTCGTGGAAAGATGAAAATAGACCGCGCGAATTGCGCCAGATTCTTCAAGCCCCCGGGGCAAACAATTGGAAATACTTGGTCACGCCGAACGTGTAACTGGTCGCCTGTGCAAGATTGTTGTTGGCGTCCCGATAGAGCGGCACCTGCGCATAAAAATAGGCCTGCCACGTGTCCCCGATGTTGAAGAGCACACCAGGCGCCGCGCCGAACCAGGAGGAGCCGGTATTGGGAATCCCGCGATCCAGGATCGGCCCCGACCCGATGCTCGCGCTCAGACTGTCGTGCGTCATGTAGCGATAATTCACCTGTGCCGTAAACACCAGCCAGGGCAAGGTCACCAGATTGAACCCGCCATTGACGATGTATTCGTCGCCGAACTGATAGCCGTCGTTGTTCTTGAAGGTATGCCGATAACTGGCGAAGACGAATTGATTCAACCGGTGAGGGAGAATCTCGTAGGACTGGTACATCGTTCCCACCAGACCAAATTGGCCGCGTCCCAGCTGACCTGCCGGCTCTAACACTCCCCCCAGGTTGTCGGTCTGCCGATAATCGCCGGTCGGCAACTCCGTGCCGACTCCGAAGACCAGCATGTTTTTCAGCGAGGCCAGCACATTGTATTTCGCCATCACCCGGATATCGCCGAGCCCCTTGTCGGAAAAGCGGCTGAGGTCCTCATTCTGTCCCTGGTGAAAATGGTAATGCTCGTGCCGGCGCGTCAGATAGGGCAAGGTCACCTGTAATCCCAATCGATCAGTCACACCGTAGTTGAAATCCAGAGCGAAGGAATTCGTGTAGGTCGAGCGTTCGTTATGATGATTGGGAATGATACGCCGTCCGATCTGGTCGGCTTCGGCGATGAGGCCTGTCGACCCGCTGGGCAAATTCATCGGCGTATAACTGTAGATAAAATTCATGGTCAGCAGGCCGGATTGCGGCACCTGTTGTTGTGAGCCGATCGTCACAAAACAACTGACGGCCCCGCAGGCGGCGTCGGCCGTGGGTAGAGACGCCACACTCCCGATGGCCATGGTCACGAGTCCGAGCACCGATACGAACAGTCTTCTCTTAAAAGCCCGCATTACGCACAATCCTTTCTCCCATCACGAATGACAGTACGGGTCGCGTCCGTTGCCGGAAGAAACCTCCGGCCGAGACGCTACGGTTGATGAATGAACGCGATGAACGAGGAAAATGATTCAGGACCGGGGAAAACCGGGAGGGCCCCGTGACGCCCACAGGGCGCGGGATTCGATCGACAAGGAGCCGAACAGAATGTCATCGATCAGGGCAATGACGGAGATGGCGGCGGGGACCAACTCGGGCGCAGGCCCGAGGTCTTGTCCGGCCGCACACATCCAGGAACAGACCACGGTCCCGTGCACACCGGAATCGTGATGGGCGTGCTGCGACACATGCTCCAACATATGCGGATACACGATCCCCTGCAGGGCCAGGAACACACAGACCAACAGAAGAGGCAGCGCGATGTGTCGCAACCGGGTCATCATAGGTTTATTGCAACGCGGCCGCCTTGACGGGCGCCGCACTCTGAATCCGGCTGACGATCTCTTGGATTTTGCGCTCCGTCAGCAACCCGCCTTTGATGTACTCCTGCACCACTCCCTGCTGGTCGATAAACACGCTGACCGGCAGGCCGAACACGCCGTACTGGTTTGCCACTCTGTTTTCGTGATCGAGGAGCACAGGGAAGGTATGTTTGTACTGTTGGATGTGCTCCCGCACTTTGGCCTCGTCCTCCAATTCATTGACGGCCAGCACCACAAAGTCCTTGTCGCGAAGTTGGTCATAGACCGTCTGCATCGCCGGCATCTCCGAGGTGCAGGGCTTGCACCAGGTCGCCCAGAAATTCAGCAACACGACCTTGCCTTTGTATTGCTCCAGACTATGCGCCTTCCCCTGGAGATCCGTCAGCGAGAACTCCGAAGCGGGCATGCCGGCAGCCGGGGGCCGTGAGCCCATGGCCAGGGCCGAGCCCGCCAGCGTTGAGAGGAGGAGAGCCGTCACGATCAATTTCCGCATAAGACCTTGCATCATCTCCGTCCCTCTCTTACAGACCCACAATTGAATATCCATGCTCAATTCTCCCGACTCGGCTTACCGGTTTAAACTGTAACTGACCGGCAAATGCAACACGACCATCGGTGCCGTCAGTTCATGCTTCATGTGCAGAGGACAAGCCCGACGCACGACTTCCATTGCCGCTTGATCCAGCGATTCATGCCCGGAACTCTTGACCACCTCGACACTGTTCAACTGTCCGTCATTGCGGATGGACACCTTTAACACGACCTTGCCTTCCCAGCCGTTCAAGCGGGCGGTACTCGGATAGTGCCGCAACTCGCTGATGCGGCGGTGCAATGATTCTCCCACCCATTTGTAATTGGCTTTGGCTGCTTGTTTCGGCATGGCCGCGCCGGCCACGACCTGATGTTCCTCCATTTTGGCAGGATCCGGTTGCGCGACCAACGCCGGCGCAGGAACCGCAGCAACAGGTTCAACGGGAGCGGGAGGTGCGGCCACCGGTTCACTGACAGGCGCAGTCGCCGATTCCACAGCCGGCACGGGATCTACTGGGGCCGAAGGCGCCGAAACCGCTTCGACCGCCGGAGCGGTGCGTACCACCGCTGCACTCGCCGTCATCACTGGCTCGGGCGCGGTTTCCACGACGGCAGGGGTGCTGGCCACCGGTTGCGCCTGGTATGTCTGCGCCGTCACAGGAGCGGCTTCCATCACCTGTTGCTCAACCACCGGCGCGAGCTCACGCTGCACTTCGGCCGGAGCCGCGGCCCGCAGCACCGGTTCAGTCTGAAGCACCTCCCGCGGCTCGACCGGCTTCGCCTGCATCTGGACGATGTCCTGTTTCGGCTGGGTCTGCTCTTGGGGACGAACCGTTTCGACCACGGGCTGAACTTCCCGTTGAACAACCTTCGGAATCACTCTGGTTTCCACCTGACGCTCCACCGGCTGAGGGGGAGGTTCCACGGCACGCACCGGTTGAAGCCGTGGTTTTACCGGAGTCGGGGCAGGAGGCTGGACTTGAGGAACGGGAGCCGGAGCAGGTTCTTCCTGACGCACCTCTTCACGCGGCGGCTCGACGAACGCAACATCCCACGTGAACGACTTCTTCTCTTCCATGACGCTCATCTTCGGCATGAGACCAAACGCCACCAGCGCCAGACAGGCATGCAGGACCAGCGAGGCTCCCCATCCTGTGACGAATCGGGTTGATTGCCTCGACTGCGCGACCAACACATGTTCCATGGGAACGGTCTCTTTCGACACGATGCCTTCCGACCTTATTTGAAGACCACCTTGGAGAGTGACCCGATCGGGACCTCGACCTGCCCGAAATCGGACTCGCCCTTGAAGCTGCCGTTCACCGCGGGGACAAATTCCCCGCTTTTCCCGTTGGCCAGGGTGACGGTCATGGCCGGGGCGGCCTGATCGGCCCCCGGCTTCAGCTCGATCTGCTTGATCTGGTCGAACTTGATATTGACCGTCGCCGTGCCGCGTTTGGACGGTAGGTGCCGCAACTCATGCGGGACAAACGAGGTCTCACTCATTTTTTCTTCCCAGTAGAAAATGCCGTTTTTCAGCTCAGTCTCGACACCCTGGGCATCGGTTACCGCAATGGTAAATGCTTTGTCTGCCTTCATGTCAGCCGCGGAAACCACGGGGGCCGGCACCAACAATGCCAAGCCCGCAAGGCCCCACAGGCCCAGGCGGAACATCCATTGATTCACCTGCATCTTCATCACTCCTTCACGTCTTCGCACAGGAATTGACGCCGCATCGTTGCTGGCGGGTTTGCGAGATCTCGCCTCCATGCCATGACGTCAGGGACGACCTCTCCGAAATAGAGGGCGTTTCGCAGAGCGACCATCGACCAGGGAGAATGCACCCACAGCATGCGAGACACCTCGCCCAACTGTTCGATCCAGGCTCCCCGACGGCGAGTCGCGGAGCAAGAGTATGCATAAGGGAGACGTGGATTACAGCGAACGGGGCGGAGCGCGCGACTGACAGAGGGCGGATAACTGAGGGAGACGTACCGTGCCGGAAAGGAACAACGCATCGCCGGAGAGCGCCAATACCTGCGCCGCATGGACCGGAGTGACCACATGGACTCCGGCCGTGGCACACATCCAGGCGCAGATGCCTGAGCCGTGCATCCCGGCGTCGTGATGCGCGGCATGGTGAAGCTCATGCGCGACCGCGCTGCCTGTCGTTACCGCCAGTAAGGCCACGACGGCAAAGACGACAACCCAGACGATGCTGTGAAAGCGGGAACTTCGCATAGGGAGCACACCACAACCTGACGCGCATGCTAGCAAACTCGCTGAGGAAGCGTCAACGCAACTTTTCCCTGGCGGGGTCCTGACGGCTACGGCCCGCCTACACCGATGATGCGCTCCACGCGCTCATCACGCCCGCCAAGGTCGCGATAGCGGCGATATTGTGCCAGGGCCCGCCCCATGTCTTTCCGATGGAGTTCGTAAAACACCCCGAGATTGTAGTGGGCTTCCGCCGAGTTGGGCTTGAGCGCCACAGCCCGTTCGTGCTCTCGTTCGGCCTCATCCAACCGGTTCAAGCTGGTATAGACCATCCCCAGGTTCGAGTGAGCTTCGGCGTACTCGGGACGATACCGGATCACCTCCAGAAACTCCCGCTCGGCGTCAGTGAGAAGTCCCTGGCTCCGATAGACAAATCCGAGGTTGTAATGGGCATCGACGAGGTCGGCCTTCACTGCAATGGCTTCCTTGAACGCGGCAGCCGCAGCGTTCAGGTCATTGCCCCGCTCGGCCAGACGCCCGAGGAGATACCAGGCGTTGGCATGCCCGGGATTGGCCTGCGTGAGCCTGGACAAATACTCGCGAGCCATCTTGAGATCGCCTTGACTGTCATAGAGATTCGCCAGGTGAAAGAGCGCCTCAGCATGGTCCGGTCGCACCCGAAGCAAGGATTGGTACATCTTGACGGCATTCGCGCGGTCATGCCGTTCCTCGTAGAGCCAGGCTAAATCCAGATGCGCTTCTTCATTTCCCGGCGCAATGTCCAGCACCTGCCGCAACACCTGCTCCGCTTCGTTCCCCCGCCCCTGCGCGAGATAGACATCGGCGAGATCGTTGAGAATCTCGGCCGACGGCGCACTCAACTTCAGCGACTGCTTGTAGGCTTGAATGGCGTCATCGGGATTGCGTTTGCTTTGAAAATAGACCAGCCCCAACACATGGTAGGCCTCGGCTAGCCGGGGGTTTTGCGCGAGCGCTTTCTTCAGAGCCTCGATCGCGCCGTCGGCGTTGCCTTCACGAAAGAGGGTCACTCCCCGCTCATAACTGCGCCGCGCCGATTCCGACGAGGCGTTTGAGGCGGCTGATGATTCGGGAATGAACGTGACGAACACAACCAGGCACAAGAGCAGGAAGCTCGTGAGGAAAGGACGCGAACCGCTGGCTCCGTGCCGCATCGAAATCCGCAATGGAATCCGTGAGTGACTTCACCGATGAGAGTCGGCGAAATGATGAGGTTCACTATAGATCTCAACGCACCCGAAAGCAACGACGAGACCCGCTTCAGAGCCGTTCATCGCGAAGCAGTTGAGACCGTCGCACCTGTTTCGGTAGGATTCGATGACGGATTCCTGTATACTCCGCCGCCGAGCCCATGCCCGAGCGGCGAGCTCTGCCCGTAGCGGGCTCGTGAAATTGAAGGTACGTCTGCATGCTGACCCAAGTCCTGAACATCATATTCGGCAGTAAAAACGACCGTGAGATCAAGGCATTGCGCCCGATTGTCGAGCGGATCAACGGGCTGGAAACAAGCCTCACGCCGCTGTCCGATCAAGCCCTGGCGGAGAAAACGCCAGAATTCAAAAAGCGTCTCGAAGACGGTGACACGCTCGATGACATTCTGCCCGAGGCCTTTGCGGTGTGCCGTGAGATGTCCCGCCGGCGCTTGAACATGCGGCACTTCGACGTGCAGCTGATCGGCGGCATGATTTTGAACAAAGGCCGGATCGCCGAAATGAAGACCGGTGAGGGGAAAACCCTGGTCGCGACCCTTCCGCTCTATCTCAATGCGCTGGAAGGCAAGGGCGCCCACCTGGTCACGGTCAATGATTATCTCGCGAAACGCGACGCTCAGTGGATGGCCCAGCTCTATCATGCGCTCGGCCTCACGGTCGGCATTATTCAGCACGACGCCTCTTTTCTCTACGATCCGACTTACGAAGCGGCGGACAAACGCCTCCAGCATCTCCGGCCCTGCAGCCGGCATGAGGCCTATCGTGCCGACATCACGTACGGGACCAACAACGAGTACGGCTTCGATTATCTGCGCGACAACCTGATCGTCAGCGACCTCAGTCAATGTGTCCAGCGCCCGCTGCACTTCTCCATCGTGGACGAAGTCGACAGCATCCTGATCGACGAAGCGCGCACCCCCTTGATCATTTCCGGCCCGACGGACCAAACCACGGACTTGTATTACCGCATCAATTCGATTATTCCGCAGCTCAAGCCGGAGCATGACTTTACAATCGAGGAAAAGACCAAGACCGCGTCGCTCACCGAAGAAGGCAACGTCCGGGTGGAGAAACTGCTGGGCGTGGATAACCTCTACGACCTGCAACACATGGATCTGGTGCACCATGTCGTCAAAGCCCTGCAGGCCTACGCGCTCTACAAACGTGACGTGGACTATGTAGTGAAAGACGGCGAGGTCATCATCGTCGATGAATTTACCGGCCGCTTGATGCCGGGCCGCCGATGGAGCGACGGGTTGCATCAGGCCGTGGAAGCCAAGGAAGGCGTCAAGATCGCCAATGAAAATCAAACCCTGGCGTCGGTGACCTTCCAGAATTATTTCCGCATGTACAAGAAGCTGGCGGGCATGACCGGCACCGCCGACACGGAAGCGGGCGAGTTCGCCAAGATCTACAATCTGGACGTCAACGTGGTCCCGACCAACCGGTCCATGATCCGCAAAGACTACGCCGACGTCGTCTTCCGGACGGAAAAAGAAAAGTTCACGGCCATTGTCGAAGAAATCAAGGACTGCCATGAGCGCGGACAACCGGTCCTGGTCGGCACCATTTCCATCGAGAAATCCGAGCGTCTGGCAGGGTACTTGAGCCGCAACGGCATCAAGCACAACGTATTGAACGCCAAGTTCCACGAGAAGGAAGCGGAAATTATCGCCCAAGCCGGCCGCAAAGGCGCCGTCACCATCGCTACCAACATGGCCGGCCGCGGCACGGACATTCTCTTGGGCGGCAACGCCGACTTCCTGTTCAAACGGATTCTCTATCAGGACGAATCGCTGACGGATGCGCGCAAGCAGGAAATTTTTGACGAGATCAAGGCCGATTGCGAAAAGGACAAGCAGGCGGTGGTCGCCGCGGGGGGCCTGCACATCCTCGGAACTGAGCGGCATGAAAGTCGCCGCATCGACAACCAGCTCCGCGGCCGCGCCGGCCGTCAGGGCGATCCCGGCTCGTCACGTTTCTACCTCTCGCTCGAAGACGATCTCATGCGGATTTTCGCCTCCGAACGCGTCTCGCAAATGATGCTCAAGCTGGGGATGGAAGAAGGCGTGCCAATCGAACATGGCATGGTCACGCGCGCCATTGCGAACGCGCAGAAAAAGGTTGAAGCGCATAATTTCGAAGTCCGCAAACAGCTCCTCGAATACGACGATGTCATGAACAAGCAGCGGGAAGTGATCTACCAGCACCGGCATGCCGTACTGGCAGGCGAGCACATCCAGCAGGACATTCACGACATGATGCGGGATCTGGTCAATGCCTTCGTCGACACCTACTGTCCGGTTGATCAATACCAGGAAGAATGGGATTTCAACGGCCTCGAGGAGGCGCTGCACGGCCAGTTCGCCCTCGACATCACCCAGGGCAAAGGACGTGTGGCCGACCATTTCAAAGACGTCGGCCGCGATGCGATCATCGAAGAAATCCAAACACAGGTCCGGCAGGCTTATGACCACAAAGAGCAGGAACTCAGCTCCGAACTGATGCGGTATCTCGAAAAGATGCTGTTGCTTCAAGTGATCGACCACCATTGGAAAGATCACCTGCTGGGCATGGACCACCTGCGGGACGGCATCGGCCTGCGAGGCTACGGGCAGAAAGATCCGCTGATCGAATACAAACGCGAAGGGTTCGACATGTTCTCCTCCATGATGGAGCGCATCAAATCCGATGTGCTGGAGCGCATGTTCCGCGTGCAGGCTGTCAGAGGCGAACAACCGCCCCCCGTTCCCGAACCGACCCCGCCGCCACAGATGGTGCTCAATCGCAGTGACGACCCGGCGCCACAGAGCGTCCAGCATCAGGCGGATAAGGTTGGCCGAAACGATCCCTGTCCCTGCGGCTCAGGCAAGAAATACAAAAAGTGCCACGGAGCGTAGCAAGGGACCGACCCAGCCCGCGCTGCTTCGCACGGAAGTTCCACCGGCCTACGCTTCGGGTGCCTCAGCTGCGCAACCCGTTCCTCCTTCCTACAAAAAATCACAATTAGGAACTGAAGGGGCTACAACGGTCTCCCAGGTTTATCACTCTTTTCATTTGGAGGTGGACCAGGTGGCCTCCAGCTGCGCGCGTTGAACAGGGGCCTTCCGAGGCCGCGCGTTCCGCGAGCAACGGAGGTCCCCTTGTTCCCCTGCTCCACCATGCCCAAACCGGGTCTTTTCGCCTTGACTTGCCGCTGAGGCAGCGGCTAATCTAACCCCCTCTTTTCCCTAGAGAATCCGGTAGAAGCGCGGTTTGTTGCGATGACGCCTGAACCGGCAGTCGACTACCGACAAGGGTGGTGTCACTTTGAGCACTGGGCATCCACAACTCCTGGCGGAAATCAGGGCTGAAATCGCAGCGGCGGGCCCCATTCCCTTCGCTCGTTTCATGGAGCTCGCCCTGTACCATCCGCAATACGGTTATTACGTTCGTCCCGTCGACGATCCGACGC
>WBZN01002385.1_pt1 | contig 10498 bp, 12 predicted proteins | sample 5204281 | NCBI WGS metagenome assembly WBZN01 (sample SAMN12344347, study PRJNA552823) | activated sludge metagenome | biome: Activated sludge suspended growth; feature: Nitrification reactor; material: Wastewater; isolation source: activated sludge from nitrification reactor of wastewater... | reverse complement strand
GCAGCGCACCTGGACGCTCGACGAGCTGTACGCGCTGGTGTGCCGGGCCGATCCGTACCGCGCGCTGCCCCGCGACCGCTTCGACGCCGTGGTGCACCTCCACGCCGACCGCGGACGTCTCGCCCTCGGCGGCAGACTCGGGGTCGCCGGAGTTCTCGTCATCCGTGATGGGAGCAGGGTCGATGGTCTCGTCGGCGTCCTTGACGGACTCCGTGGAACCGATCATGTCGAGGAGCTTCTGGATGTCAGGGCCCTCGTCCTCGTCCTCCTCGGGGGCAGCCTTGACGGCCTCCTTCAGGGACTTGACGGCGTTCTGGACCCAGGAGCGGGGGTTGGCGGGGATGCCGACGATGCTGGCTTCGAGAAGGTCCACCTCCTCGATGACCATGCCGTCCCAGCCCCAGGTGTCGTTCGGGTCGCGGGGGTGCCACGCCTTGATGAGCGCGCCGATGGAGACGCCGAGCTTGACGCCCTCCTGCTCGATCGCGTCATACGTCTGGACCGCGCGGGGGTTCGTCTCGTTGAGGACGATCTCCAGGTCCATGTCGGTGTAGGGCAGCCCGTCCTCACCCAGCCGGACCAGAGACTTGCTCATGGTCGTGGACCCGAAGACGTCCTCCGGGACCTTGTAGCTGTGGTTGAGGAAGATGGTCATGTTCTTCTTCGCGGCCGTGCCAGCCATCGCCTCGACGCAGGACGGGGTGAACTCGTCCTCGTGGAGGTCCTTGATGGACGAGCTGGCGGTGCAGGAGAGGTAGCGCCGCTCCTTGCCCTCCGCGTCCTTCCGGGTGAACGCCTTCAGCGCCCCGGACATGATCTTGAACTGCGCCTCGGGGCGCGGACCCGTCGGCTTCTGCTTGGTCTTCAAGACTGTTCTCCGTTCTCTGTCGGGGACGCCAGGAGCCGGATCTGCTCATCGAAGACACGCGCCGCGTCGTCCCATCGGAACTTCAGGGCGTGTGCTCGACCAGCCTCGCCGAGCTTCTTGCGGGTCCCCCCAGCGGTGTACAGGTGCTCGATCGCGTCGCTGAAGGCGGGGATGTCAGGAAGCCACTGGTCCTCACCGCTGGTCACCGTGATGGTGTCCATCGGGTCGATCAGCACGCCACCGGGTCCGACGACCTCTGTGATCGATGACACGTTCTGGGCGATGACGGGCGTACCGCACGAGATCGCTTCCAGGTTCGTCAGGCCGAACCCTTCGCCCCACGAGGTGGAGACGACCAGATCGGCCGCGTTGTAGAGGACCGCGAGGTCTTCCTCGGGCCAGCCCTTGCGGGTGTCGTGGTTGCCAGGCTGGAAGAACCGCTTGGCGATGTCCGGCTCCCGAGAGAGGAGCGGCGGGATCTCGACCCCGTCGTCACCCGACCACTTGCAGTGGAAGTGGACCTGGATGTCGGGGTGGCGCTTCATCACCGGGACGAGCGCCTTCCATGTCGCGCCGAAGTCCTTGCGACGGCTGTTGCGGTCCACGCGGACCACGAGGAACCCGTCCGGGTCGTAGCCGAGCGCCTTCTTGGCCTCGCGCTTGGTGCGGATGGTCGTTCCGCCGCTGGTCGTGAGCGGCCTCTCGCTGGCGGGACGGAAGACGTCCGAGTCCACGCCGTGCAGCGCCAGGGGCGCATCGGGGAGCCAGGAGTGCCCGAACTCGGCCATGACGACCGGCTGGGTCACCTTCTTGACGACATCCCACTCGCTTGGCTGGTTCGTTCCGTCCACCGGCATGTACGCCAGGATCGGTCGGTACTGGAGCAGGATGCGGTCCTTGTCCCAGTTGTTCCGGAAGAGGAACTTGGCGACGACGTACGGGTCGTTGAGCATGACGACGACGTCAGGCTCCACCGTGCCGAGCATCTCCACGAAGCGGCTCTGGCCGTACAGGTCGTGGCCGACGAGCTTGGTCGGGACGTACAGCTTCAGGTTGGTGTCCACATGGTCGCCGTCGTAGTTGACAGCGAGGACGTGGATGTCGTGGCCGTAGTCGCGGACGAGCCGCTCGCCGATCGCATGGGTGACACGCCCGAAGCCGGTATGGCAACCAGCGTCACCGAGCCAGAGAACCTTCATCATCCCCCTCGTTGTTCAGGGTGCTACCATGGACATGGCTGCTCGTCGGGCGGAGCGCGTTTGGTCACGCGAAACCGGGCTGGCTGATCACCAGTTGGCGTCCACTCCCAGGGGCTCATAGGGGATTCCCCCCAGGAGCTACAGGCCAGGGCTCGGGGTCATTCCCCGTGAGGTCAAGAAAGACCGCGATGCTCATCCGTAGGGAGCCCTGCGCAGGACCCCCTCTGATCGGCGACCGGCGGCAGCCACCGTTTCAACGCCTGCGGATCGTGACCTCATGAAGCGTCGCGGTGGTCTGCTTCTTCCCATCCGGGTAGATCACCTGCCACTCGATCCCGTAGGAGCCCGGCACCGCCGTGTCGTTGGGCCCCATGACGTACCGCACCTCACCAGAGGCGGCGGTCACGATGTCCGCCAGCTCGTCCACCATCAGCCGCCTGTCGTTCAGGCGTCGCATCTGGAACCGGACGGTGCAGTCGGTCAGGTCCTCCCGAGCCGAGGTGTCCCCCGATTCATGGATGGTCCCGGTGATGATCGGGCCGGTGTCACCGACCACGAGGACGTCGGTCACATCAACCTCCCGTGAAGCTGGTCTCGGCCTCGATCATCCGGATCGTGCTGGCGAAGTCGATCTGGTGGATCGCCGTCTCGGCCTCGATCATCCGGATGACGACCTCAGCATCGATGTCAGGAAGGACAGCCAGGCCGAGGACCGCGTCCAGGGTGAAGCTACCCGTGATGACGTTGGCGAAGACCGCGTCGAGGGTGAACGATCCCTGTCGGCGTGCGATGAGCCAGGCATCGAGGTCGAAGGTGCCACCCTCGGTTGACCGTCGGACGGCATCGACACTGAACGAGCTGGTCGCAGTGCGAAGGAGGACGGAGTCGAGCGTGAGGGTGACGGAGCGGGTGCCCTTGATGACCGCGTCGAGCGTGAAGCTCCCGGTCCGAGGGGAAAGCAGTAGCGCGCCTGCACTGAAGGAGCCCGTAGCCCCCTTGCGAACGATGGCGTCCACCGTCGCGCTGCTCTGCTGTTCTCGCTGAAGGATAGCATCAGCGGTGAAAGAAACAAGTGCCACCGTGCGAAGGTGTGCGTCAACCGTGAAGGTTGTGCTGGTAGCACGCTGGACGATGGAATCCAGGGGGAAGCTTCCAGAAGCGGAAGCCTTCAGAACCGCGTCCAGATTGAAGGTCGCAGAAGCAGACTTCTGGACGACAGCATCCGCAGAGAAGCTTCCAGAAGCGGTTCCCTTGACGATCGCGTCAGCGGTGAAGGAACCGGTCTCCTCGGACGTCCCGGCGTCGATCACCGCGTCGAGCGTGAAGCTGCTCGACTGGGTCCCCTTCAGGACGGAGTCCGCCGTGAAGGTCTTGGTCTCGGTGTACCCGAAGGTCAGGTTCCCGGAGAACTGAATCCAGGGGCTGAGAGTCTGGTTGTTGCTGGAGGCGTCGCCAGTCGGAAGATCGGACGTGGTGGACTGGTCGCCCAGGTACATGTAGGCGGTGTCGGCGGTACGGGTTGACGCGACACGGCACCCGATCTCCACGACGATGCGATCACCGCCGGAGCAGGTGTAGGACGAGATCGACGCCGACCCGAAATCCCAGAAGCCACGGGTGTTGGCCGAAGGGCTGTTCCACTCGGTGCTCTGCCCGGACCCGTCGTACAGGGTGGCGACAACGGTCCCTGACTTGTTGACCACGTAGATGCGGACCTTCGTCGTCAGGTTCGCGGAGGTGTTCGACTCGCGAACGACCATGACACCGGTCAGGGTCCCGCTGATGGTCTGGGCGGCGAGCGGGTCGGAGATTCCCTGGAACCACAGTTGGTCGTTCGGGTTGGTCCCGTTGCCGACCGTGACGGTCGGACCGATGACCGCCCCGCCATACCGGGTGGTCGTCAGCCTTCGGGTGGTCTGGAGGACGCTGGCGTTCACCTCCCAGAAGCCGTTCAGCGGCCGGGAGAGAGCGAGGTCAGCAGCCTTTGTGACGTTGAAGTAGAAGCGCGTCGCCATTGGATTGGCCTCCTGCCCATTGGATTGGGCGCTCTGGGAACGAGGAGACCCCGGTGGGTCCGAGCACCGGGGTCTCTACTCGCTGGGCAGCGGGCGGGTGGTCAGGCCGCCGCTCTGGTCACTTCTTCTTTGGTTCGGGGGCCTTGCGCTGGGCCTCGTCGGAGTCCTTGCCGATGGTCCCCGTCTTGATCTTCTTCACGCCTGTCCCTCCTTGATGAAGCGGATGCCGAACCGCTCGGCGTCGTCTCCGCCCACCACGAGTCCGTTGCGGAACCACCACAGTCTATCGACGTGGCCGTCCCGCCTCTTCTTCCCCAGCCCGTACGCGACGGTCTCGGTGACAGGAATCCGGCCGTCCGGACCTGGGACCCCGGTACCGATCCCGATGTGGCGGGCGGTGTAGTAGGGCTGCTCGCCCTCATCGACACGGATGGCGATGGGGATGTGGCTGTCCTCCTTGACGCAGAGGTACCACCACCCAGGACGACGCATCAGGTCGGCGTACGTCGTCGCCCATCCGGGCTCATCGAGATCGATGGTGATGACAGGAAGCTCGTCGTCACCCTGGATGATGAGGCAGCAGGGGTTCTCCCCCTTCCACTCAGTCCCAGCCAAGGAGCAGCCTCGCTTCCCGAGCGGTCATCGTGGGCAGGCCGACCTTGTCGTTGGCCTCGCGCACGCGCTCCTCCGTCACCATGTCGCGCAGGGCGATCTGGCGGATGAAGTCCTGGCGGCCGATGGTCACCTCGGCGATGTGCCCGATCTCGATGCGGGTGTCAACGAAGATGCGGCACCCGGCAGCCTTGGCGTCCTGGCAGAACGTCAGGTCCTCGCCGAACATGCCGTCCCACCGGAAGATGGGAGGCGGCAGCATCTGGCTGCGCTTCTCCGGGTCGGGCCACTCGGAGCCTGCGTGGCGCATGATCGCGTCGAGGACCCGCTCTGGGATGAGCAGGAACGCGCACCCCGTGGCGTCCACCTCCACGATGTCCGAGTCCCACTTCTCCATGAAGCGGTACCGGCCACTGGTGGGCTGCTCCCGCGCGTACAGCGTGGGGTCGAAGGGGGCCTGCCGTCGGTGGCAGAGGCCCCCCATCATCACCGGCTCCTCGAACTGCTCCTGGACCTCTGCCCAGGAGGCGACGAGCCGTCCGACCGCGTCGAACTGCCAGATCATGTCGTCATCGATGAACAGGAGCCAGGCTCCCTCCATCCGCTTCAGCGCCTCGTTGCGCTGGAGGGTGAGGATGCCTCCCTGGATCACCTGCCGGTTCACCGAGTAGCCGGGCGGGACCCAGGAGAAGTCCGTGGTCCACATGGCCGTGGCGGTGGCGGCGTTGAGGTGGTCTCTGGTGCAGATCACGACGGAGCCCAGGGGGTCCCCCTCGCGGTGCTCACCGAAGACGTTGATCTCGCTCATGTCCCGCTCTGCTCTCGCTTTCGCTCATCGATGAGGTGGAGAGTTCCCGCGTACCCCGCGATGTCCACGAGGTTGTCGCGCTTGTGCCGATTGCACTCGCGGCTGATCTTCACCGCGATCATGCAGAGACCCACCTGTTCGGGCGTCACCTCGGGGATGCCGAGGATCGCCGCCCACATGCGGCCGGTTCTGGTGAAGTCCTCCAGCGGATGACCGTAGTCCGCTTGGCGGGGGCCCAGGACGATGCGCTGGGCCTCTTCGAGTGGCGACTCTTCTACCAACCCTCTGCCTTCCGATCCATGACATGGACGGGGACCGCGATGGTCGGGCCATGCTCGGGGTCGGTGATCCAGAACGCCTGCTGGGGAGGCTCCCACTCGAAGTTGGAGACGTAGGCGTACTCGTCGTACCCCTTCATCGTGCCTCCCACGATGATGTTCTTGCCGTGCCAATACTGGTGCCAGTGCCCCATGACCAGCCAGTCGTACGGCTTGTCTGCCGCCATCTGGCGTCGCGTCTTGCGGTGCTGACCCAGCATCAGCGGGGCCATCATCCCCGAGATGCCCGACCCACCGTGGAACTGGTCCCCGTGGGTCAGCAGGTAGTTCGTGTCGTAGACCTTGACGAGAGCGTCTGCGGCGTCGCTGACCTGCCAGGTGATTCTCTCATCCGAGGCCATCTCGCGCGCGAGGAACCGGTACATCAGCCACTCGATGTTGTCCTGGGCGCGATTCTTGGCGATGGGCTTCTTGGTCATGCGTCCGTGGTTGCCCACGACCGCAGAGATGTGGAGCTTGCCGAACTCGTCGGCGAGCAGCCTGAACGCTGCTTCGAGCGGCTCCAACCAGTGGAGGACGCCCTCGAAGAGGGTGCCGCTGTTGGACTCCTTCAGCTCGGCGTGGATGTTGCCGCTGAAGATGTCGCCCCCCAGCATGAGTGAGCATCCGTCGTACTCGATGCCCTTGATGTAGTCGCGGGCGATGACGATGGACTGCTCGGCCCACCGACGGAGGCGGAGTTCCGCCACCCTACGGTTGTAGGCGTTGAGGTTGTCGATCTGCTCCGGCTTGACGTTCTCCTCGAAGTGCGTGTCCGTGAGCATCAGGGTGACCACGCCGTGCTGACCGGCTGCGCTAGCTGGCGAGGGCCAGACCGGAGCCTGCAGCTTCGCTTCATCGATGGCCTGGACGAAGTCGAGCTGGTAGCGCAGCCCCTTGATCTCCTCCTGGCGGGACTCCAGCTCCGTCTTGAAGCGTCGGAGCTGACGAGCTGTCTCAGCCTCGACGGCCGCAGCGAAGGCGGCCTCCTCCTGCAGCGACCGCTCAGCCATGCTTGTCGCGGCGATGCCGTCCGACGCTGTCCTGGCCTGGCGTGAAGCCACGCTTGACCATCAGCTCACGGATCGTGGAGTGGTTGATGACGGGGTTGTCCATCACCTCTCGCCACTCCTGTTGCTCCTTCGTGGGGCGGGTGGAGAGCCAGATGCAGACCTTGCACTGCTGGCGGGGGGACTGGACCTCCAGCGCCTCATCGAGGATGCTCACGGGACCACCTCCTGGGTGAAGAAAGAAGCGCCCCCGAGGGGGCGCTGCTCAGGCGACGGTGACGGTCTCGTCCTTGACGGAGGAGTCGTCACTCACCTTGCGGACATGGACGTGCCACGTCCCGGACTCGGGGAACATGTAGTTGTTGAACTGCCATTCCCCATCGGCGTTGCAGGCGAAGACGTTGCTTCGGCCCAGCTCGACGCTGTCCAGCTCGAAGGTCAGGTAGTACCGGACCTCCTCCATGGACGGGCTGTCGTTCGCATCGAACGTGGTCGCGTCGTTGAGATCGAGACCAGCGATGTCGAACTTGCAGAAGTCCCTCGCAGCCGTGGGGCTGGTCGGGGTGACGGTGACCGTCACGGCCATCGGGGTTCTCCTTTCAGAACTCCTGGTTCGGGATCGCGGCGATGGCCTTATCCATCAGCCACCGGAGCTTCTCCCGACGTACCGACTCCTCGCAGAACATCTGCGATTGGAAGTACGCCTCGTTCACGAGGGTCTGGTACTCCTCCCACGTCAGCGAGAGGGCCTTGTCCACCAGCTCATCGACGGTGTCACCGAGGATCGCGGTGTCGTCGTTGATGAGGTACTGGGTGAACGTGCTGTTGAGGAGCGACCGCAGGAACATGCAGGGCGTGCCGAGCTGCATCGACTCGTTGATGAGCTGGCCCCACGTCTCGCGGCGCTTGGACACGAACGTGAACATCGAGTCAACGAGGTGATCCTGGGTGGCCTTCATCGACGGCCAGCCGTCGGCGTTGCCGTACCCGTACATCGGCATCCGCCACCCTGTCCTGGACTCCCACTGGTGGCGCATCTCGATCCCGGCATCCAGCTCTGGGATCAGTCCTGGGTCGTGCTCCAGGTTGTTGATGTAGAGCTTGACCTTCCGATCCTCGAAGGTCCGCCGCAGCTCCTCCGCCGTCTTCTTGGGACGAAGGATCGTAGGGCGGCTGAAGTAGAGCATCCGGTACTTGTTGCGGGCCATCCGGTGCCAGGTCAGGTCGTGGGACATCACGAAGTCCGTGGGGACCTTCTCCCATGAACCGAAGTGGTCCGAGTTGGCCGTGAGCAGGATGAGGACGTCCCGCCGTCCACGCTCCTCCCAGACGCGCAGCAGGTCATCGACCATCTGCATACAGGGGATGATCACGAGGTGCGGTTCGAGCCCCAGGTACTGCTGGTAGGTCACCAGCGTCGCCTGCTTGTGCTCGTCGTTCGGGGCGAAGAAGGAGATGTGCTTCCCGGCCCAGTCACCGGCCGGGCAGATGACCTCCAGTCCGATGGCGGCCAGGTCCTCGACCAGGGGCTTGTTCACGCTGATGTGGTAGTTGCTGAAGAGAACCTTCACGCCGTGATCCTCTGGGACCGCTCCTTGAAGAGAGCCGCGTCGTGGTCCCATCCTGCCCAGCTACGGGCGTACGTCTCGTCCATCGGTGCTCCACCCGACGAAGGGTGGAGGTGCTCCACATGGCTTCGTGGCGCTCGGGCGAGCTGCCCCTTCACCCTCGCGGTGAGGAACTGCTCGTCGTCCGCGAAGTTGTGGAGGTAGCCGCTGTAGAAGACGTTCCCCGGCTCATCGATGACCGCCTCCTGGATGTAGTCGGACCGCATCAGGGCTGCGGTGCCGTTCGGGTTGTGGAGGTCGTTGACGATCACGACGGCCTTCCCAGTGTCATCCATGACGGCTTTCGCCTCGGTGAACCAGTTCTCGTGGAACGTGACGTCATCCTGCCCGAAGAAGACGGTCTCCGCGTCCCCGATGTAGCGGACCAGCTTGTTCATGCGCGTCACGTAGCGACGGTCATCGCAGTCAGAGTCGTCCAGGAACCAGATGTCCAGCTCCCGCAGGATGCGTTTCGAGTCGTCGTCGCTGACGCAGAACATGAGCCGGTGTGGCTTCGGAGTCGAGACACGGACGGCGGCGACCACGGAGATGATCCTGTGCGGGCGGTCCAGCGACGGTACGAGGACCGCCACACAGGGACGGATCACCGATCCTTCTCCGCGAAGTACCGGACCGTCCGTGCGACCCCGTCCTCCAGGGTGACGAGGGTCTCGGGGTTGACGCCGACGCGCTGGAGCGTGGTCGGATCGCCGAGGACGACCGAGCGCTCCGGCTCACCGGGACGCATCGGAAGGTGGACGAGCGGGACGGGGACGTCGCCCTTGTAGGTCGCCACCGACAGACGCACCGCGTCAGCGATGTCGTTCACCGTCGTCGGGCGTCCGGTGCCTGCCTCGATGGTGGTCAGGATCGCCCCATCGCGGTCCACGACCTCCAGCGTCTGGACGAGCACCCTCGCCACGTCAGCGACGTAGATCATGTCCATGACCTGCTCGCCGTCCCCGTAGACCTCGATCGGCGTCCCGGCCAGCGCTCGACAGACGAACGCTGGCATGATCTTGCGGACCTTGGACGGGCCGTACGGAGCCGCTGCGATCTGGCGAGGACCGAAGGCGTTGAGGGCTCGGACCGATGCCATCCGAGAGCCGCGCTCCCGGTTGAACATGTCCACGAACCGCTCGACCGTGTTCTTGGTGATCGAGTAGGTGTTGTTCATCCAGTAGTTGCCCACCGCGATGTTCACGAGCGGGACGTCGTACTGGGCGCACGCCTCCAGGACGTTGAGGCCGCCGAGGATGTTCGTCTCGGCAGCGGGGCGCGGGTTCTGGATGGTCTCCTGGGTGCCAAGCACGCCAGCGAGATGGATCACGCCCTCCGCGTGCGCGACCGCCTCGGTGACCGCCACCGCGTCGCGGGTGTCCCCCAGAACGAGCTTCGAGCCGGGAGCAGGTTCACGGTAGCGCGTGTCCAGGACCGAGACCTCGTAGCCGCGAGCCAGAAGCTCCTCCACGACGTACCGACCGATGAACCCATTGCCGCCCGTGACAAGAACATTCCTCACCGCATCCTCCAGCGTGAGATGAGTGGGCCCCCGGAGGGGCCCCTCGGGCTTCCTTGACAGCGATGACGAGATCAGGTCTCGTCGTAGCTGTAGTTGACGGTCTCCTGCGTCCAGTTGCCGGGAGCGGCATCGCTGCCGACGGCGAGCTGGAAGACCGCGTACTTCGTCGTCGCGTTCGTGGCCGAGTAGGACGCGCTGTCCCAGGTGGCCTTGTTGCCCGACGTGAAGTTGGCGAAGGTCGTGTTGGCGACCGACGATGCTCCCGTGGTCGGGGTGGCCCCCGTCACGTACCCGGCGGTGAAGTTCAGGGTCGTGGACGACTGCACACCGCCGTCGCCCCAGATCTTGAAGTTCGTGACGCCGTTCGCCGGAGCGGTGTCGATCTTCAGCTTCAGCCACTTCTCGTAGCTGTTCGTGCCCACCGTGACAGGATTGGCCTGGCGGTTGGCGAGCGAGTTGGTGGCGTTGTCCGCCGAGATCAGGTCGATGCCGGTGACGGCTCCCGACTCGGTGGCTGCGTTGGTGCTCGTGTACACCCGC
>WBZN01002384.1_pt1 | contig 10504 bp, 10 predicted proteins | sample 5204281 | NCBI WGS metagenome assembly WBZN01 (sample SAMN12344347, study PRJNA552823) | activated sludge metagenome | biome: Activated sludge suspended growth; feature: Nitrification reactor; material: Wastewater; isolation source: activated sludge from nitrification reactor of wastewater... | reverse complement strand
CGGCTCGTGGGGCTGATATCAAACACTGTGCTCTTGGGGATTGTATCCGTCACTACAATCCTGCCAGGCGCAGGCCGTGGCATCCTCACACGCCCCGCAATGGCTCACAGGAAAATCTTGCCCAAGGAATTTACTGCTGACGATCGCGCAAGCACAGAGTTCGGAAGGGATGGGCGCGAGGAGCAAAATTCGTATCCAGTAGTGTAGCATATCACGGCTATAATTGCGAATGCGCAGTCACGCCAGGGATCTGGTGAGTCAACGGAGACATCTTGTCACTATCATACCTTGCGTTAATCAGACCATCGTCGGACAGGGTATGGATTGTGGCGGAAGTGGGATGAGGCGGTCCCTGCCGAGGGTACACGGACATTCTCACGGAACGGGGGAAGTCGCTAAGCCTGGTGGCTGATTACGGCAGGAAGATAGAGATTGCCAGAACTACCAGCCGGCGATGGCTCCGGCAGAATTCTTGGCAGTCAAGACTGACGGGTTTTCCTCCGCATGGTCCTCGACCTTGTGCGCCACTCAGTCCGCAAAGCTGACCCTCATCAGCACAAAGACGTCGATACCAATTACAAACGCTGCGCACAGGAATGCCTATCCTGGCTCCGATCTTAATTCATCGAGTATGTGTGCCTGCATGGTAGGTGACTTCATTGCGTGATAGATACATGAGGATGATTCGGTGTGTGTTTGGATCGCCCTCCGTGGTTGCCTGAATGTTAAAAAAACCGATTTGTCTTTTCTCCATCGCTGTGAGGGTGGAATTACTGTCTCCATCGATCAGGTGACGAGGGGCGGCTGTACGGCAAGGTTACTGAGCACGAAGAAATGCGATAACGGCTTCAACGCGTCCCTCCACTAATAGCTTCTGGTAGATATGATGCAGGTGTGTCTTCACGGTTTCAACGGAGACGCACAAATGATCGGCAATTTCCTTATTGCTTTGACCAGCCGCCGCACAAGCCAGTATCTGGCGTTCACGGTCGCTCAGAGTGGACAGCCGCAAGGCGTTGCCTTCATAGGGGGGTCGTAACGAGTCAGGAACATTGTGTGCGAAGCGATCCGGCAGAATCGGGGACAAAATCGGTTGGCTGTTTGCCGTTGATCTGAGGACGCGTAGGAACTCCGTCCAATCGGCGTCTTTGAGGATGTATCCAGCAGCACCAGCCTTCATTGCTGCCACGATTCGCGTATCTTCATCGTACCGAGCTAAGAGAAGAACTCTTGTCTTGAGGTGGTGCTTGTGGAGAAGGTGTGCGACTAATGCTGCGTCTAGATGAGGTATGTCCACGTCGAGTAACACAATGTCGGGTCTGTGTGCCATCGCGAGCCGGCAGACTTCTTGTGCGTCGGACGCCTCGTGGACGACCGTAATGTCACGCTCCTTCTCCAGCAGGAGGTGCAGACTTTGCCTGAAGAGGCGCTGTGCTTCGGCGAGTAACACACGGATGGATCCTGACGATACTCCATGTTCGGAATGAGTTTGGGCAGGTCTCTCACGATGGTTCGACGTAGAAATCCCCTCCCTTCATAGTGAACTGCAAGCGCACAACGATGGAAGGTTTTGTATCAGGCACACACAAGTACTGTGAGACCTGGTCGACAATTCAATGAGTCGATTGATAAAAGAGAACGACGAGGAGGACCACACTCGACAAGGTCTGCTAAGGTGGTCTGCTGTTCTCCGGACACACATGAGGACCACCTCCTATTTGCTGAGGCGGCATCACATTAGCAATCTACGCTTGATGCGACACCATGGTCAAGGCTTGGGCATGGTGCGTCATGGACTGGATCGCTTAGTCGCTGCATGAAATTGGGAAAAGGTTTGCTGAATCAGCGGAGCTCGGTAGCATAGAGCGTCATGAGACTCTCTTCCGCCATCGTGGGAATCTTGCTGGTCATGCCCGTCCAGGCCTTAGCTGGGACGGAGTTCGTCGCACGGGTGCTGACCGTACATGAAGGCGACCGTGTAACGATTCACTATCAGGAAAAGAACCAGATAGTGGCTCTTCGCGATGTGGATTGCCCCGAGCTGAAACAACCCTATGGGAAGCAAGCGAAACATGCCGCGGCGGCGTACCTCGCCAATCGCGATGTCGTAGTGAAGGAACTGCAGAAGGATCAGCGAGGCCGCATGACAGCCGATATCTTACTGACAGATGGGCGAAACATCGCCCATGAATTGGTCAAAGAGGGACTTGCCTGGGTTCTGCCTGGTGAAGTCCACGATCCGGCTCTCAAGGATATGGAAGAACTCGCTAGAGCTTCCAAGCACGGCCTGTGGTCTGAACCCAATCCTATCCCACCGTGGAAGTGGAAACCTCCCATACCAGCTCGCCACAATTAGAAATAGACAGAGCCGAAGTCACTTTTCAGACGAATGATTAGTCGGACGATCTTCATTCCCCATCTTCTGTGGATATCTATGTGGGCAAGTTCTGGTTGTCAGGTAAGATGCCACGAATAGCGCGTGAATTTATCAAAGTGCCTATTTTATAGGCATCCGCTCTCGAGCCTCTGTACCACAAGGAATAGTGGTCTAAGTAGACGTTCCTGATTTTATTGCATATTCCTAGAAAAATCGTCTGAGGTTATCCACTCAGTCAGACCGATACCCATGCTATTCCCAATCTACTGACTGGCTATCCACAGGTTGTAAAGTTTTCTGGGGATGACGTTCTCTGCAGCAGGAGTGTGGATTCATTTCTGTCAAGGGGTGAGCTTCAGAAAGACGGCTCTATTTTGATCAGAAAAACAGTCTTTGGACCAGGCCTCCTGTCCATGTCCAACCGGATGAAATCGAAGAGCACTGTATACATTGAAGCTATAGCGCAGGGGAGTCTCGCTGATTCCATCCAATTTGAAAGATGGCTTACGGCGTCATGTTGAATCTCTCCATGCAACCACTACCTTGTCGTTGCTGATTCGAGCAGGTAGTTCGGCTCGCTTCTTTGGGTGGAATGCCGTACTCTATCGAGCGTATGGCAACTCCCGAGTTTATCAAGTCTCTCCGTGAAAAAATCGGAACGGACTTGTTGCAAGTGCCGACGGCAACGGTCTTGGCCCATGACGATCAAGGGCGGCTGTTACTCGTCAAGGATATTGCATCGGGGCTGTGGGGGCCTCCGAGCGGCATCGTCGATCCCAAGGAGCTGCCGTCGGATGCAGCGGTACGAGAAGCCTGGGAGGAAGCGGGAGTATTTGTCGAACTCACGCATATTCTGGGCGTCTTTGCAGGAATGCATTTCTCAGGTGTGTACCCGAATGGTGATCAGCTATCAGTGGTGGCCACGGTCTTTGCGGGAAAGCTGATCAGCGGCATGCCACGAGCCGACCATGAGGAAACTTCCGACGCGAGGTTCTTCTATACGAGCGAGATAGAGAATCTGTCCTGCTATCCCCATTTCCATGCGATCCGTCAAGCCAGTAGTCAATCCCAACCCTACTTCAAACCGGCAACCTGGCGTCCGCACGGTCTATAGGCGGGTCTTGTTTGCCCCCTCTATCCAGTATGTCGCTGCTTCCTACGGGGAGTTTATAGAGGGGCACATTCATGTTCAGGTGGAAAAGGCTGAGGCGAGCAGCCGGCAGGAGTGAAGCGGACAGAGACTTCGTCTGCCTATGGTTCGTCTTTTGATGATTCTTCGCTCTGTTTGAGCCAGAGTTCCAGCAGTCTGGTCTCGCGTTCAGACTGGGAGATGTGCTCCAACGCAAACGCACCAGTCAGGCGATCTTCATAAAACGCCCGTTGCTTGGCGTAGGTTTTCTTAAAGGCTTCGGTCTTTAGGGCTTTCCAGTTCGCGTCGGAGATTCCGGCCTGGGACCGCAAGAGGTTGATCTCGATGGCTTGGAAGGCGAAGACTTTAGCTAATACCTTGATGACGGTCGCATTAGTCAGGAATCGGGGACCCTTTTCAGACATAACTCATCGCTTCAGTTGCGGTGGGGCACACAAGCCTGGACCGATGCCGTCTCTCCGCCCTGCGGGCGATTCTAAATCAGTCCGTGCCCTCGATCCGTCGAGACGCATCAAGGGCACGAAGAGTTTTTTAACAGCCTAATCAAATCGAAACGCCGACGCGGAATCGCTCAGTTCCGAACCCCGCTCCACACTTTTGCCGGATCGATCGACTTGTCTGGATTGAGGGTCTTGGCCTTTTCAAGCAAGACATCTGATCCCTCAGGATAAGCCGGATCAGAAATACAACAGTTATCGACCGGGCAAACTGCGGCACACTGGGGTTCGTCAAAATGGCCGACACATTCGGTGCACCGATCATGAGCGATCACGTAAATATTATCGCCCACGCCTTGACCGTCACCCACATGCAGACCCTTTTCTTCCGCGCCGCTGCGCGTTTCGAAGATCGCCTCGTTCGGACATTCCGGAAGGCAGGCGCCACAGTTGATACATTCGTCGGTAATCAGCAATGCCATGATCCTGGTCTCCTTCTGCTCTAAAGATTAAACCCGGCGTTGTATATTCTTTTCTCCCTAATTGATGCAAGCGTCAAAAAAACAACGAGGAGCATATGGTGCACTTTCGCAAACGCATCTGTCAATGCGGTGGTCCGAAAGACGGTTTCCCGGCAACGAAACGAATGATGATGAGTGCGACTGGCTTTAGTGATCCGTACTGCGTCTGTGGCGTCCTGGTTCAGGACCGGGGTAGGCCATGTGAGTGTTGAAGACGTAGTCAGCGCGAAAGTTATTCCGGTGGTCCCACAAAGTAGAGGCGCTTTTCTCCTGAGAGATGCTGGGGTTGGACAATGTAGTCCCCTGTCATCGAGGAAATCCAGATGGACTTGGCCAACTCCGTGTTTCCACCAGTCACTGTCCACGCGAGGCCACCCACAACACCTCCGCCGATGGCATAGGCGACTTTCACGGCGCCATAGGGCATGCTCAGAGCCCAGCAGGCGGCTTGGAGCCCCGCAGCCTTCGGGCTAGTTGGGTTCGGCAAGATCGATTGGCTTGCGGGCGCGGGACTTATCTCCGATATACCGTCACCATGGGCCATGGCTGAATGCGCTGTCATGAGTAAGGTTGAGAGCAAGACAACTCCGACAAGCAGCAGCCGTGCGGCCAGCATAAATAGAAAACGATGTGCACGCATAGTTGTCCTCCAGTGGACCGGGTGAGTCAGGACGAACGCACTCCAACAGTGGCGTACTCTACCGGTTCTGGTTTTTGGAACGCAAATAGGTGCGCGGCAACGGATAACATCAACGAAGTGGAATGTGAGGGGGAGGATTGCGTGAGCCCGTCATCACGGAATGAGCCGGCGTCAGTCAGGGCATAGCTCTGTACGGTTGTTCCAGCAAAACTAGCTGGTTGAGAGGTATCGTGACTCGTCGTGCTTGCGTGCGATCCCCGTATGTGTCATAGGCCGGACACCGGCGTATTGCTGCTCGCTTCTTCGCTGAGAATAGCGTAACGTCTGGCGCATGGCGATTCCTGCGTTCATCAGAGCTCTTCGCGCAAAAATCGGGACCGCGTTGTTGCACGTCCCGACGGTGGCGGTCCTGGCCTATGATGATCAGGGACGGGTGGTGCTCGTCAAGGATAGGGCTTCAGGCTTGTGGGGGGCGCCGAGCGGGATTGTCGACCCTCATGAGTTGCCATCGGATGCGGCGGTGCGGGAAGTGTGGGAAGAGGCGGCGGTGTATGTCGAACTTACACAAGTTCTTGGCGTCTTCGCAGGGGAACGGTTTTCCGTGGTCTATCCGAACGGCGATCAGTTGGCAGGGGTGGAGACCGTCTTTGCGGGGCGGGTAATCAGCGGAATGCCGCGAGCCGATCAGGAGGAAACCTCCGACGCCGGCCTCTTTCACCCGGGCGAAATCGAGCATCTGCCTTGTTATCCCCATTTTCTTGAGATTCACCGGGCCGTTGGCCGAAGCTCACTGCAACCCTATTTCAAGCCGGCCACCTGGCGTCCTCCACAAACGTAAACGGGCTTGAGCGGTGTCGCTGCGTCGTCGAGCGGCTCATACTGCATGAGGGGAGACCTGTCAGGAATTGGTCTCAAACAGGGCGCGAATCATCAAGGTGTTGGATGCCATCGTGCAGCTCCCTTCTGTTCCTCTGCACATCGGCAATTTCCGGTGCAGGGTTGTTTGGAATCGAGCAGGTTGTGGGGTTGAACTCTGGGCCTGCCGGTTGTATGGTGCATCCAGGCTGATCCACTCAGAGTGCAGATTTCGGGGATGTCATCAACAACAGGCGCACCGTGTTGTCAGGATCCTGATTGGTGGGTTAGGTTGTTGGGAGTGGGGTGAGCCGCGTGTACGTAAAGCAGACATTAGTGCTGTTTCTGTCCACCTTCTCATAAAGGAGCGTATCCCATGGCAGAAGTTACTGAGCAGATTACGAAGGCCCTCGAACATTTCAAGCAGCAGCGCGATGAACTTCAAGTGCAGTTGCATCTGGCGAAGGCAGAAGCGAAGGACGAATGGGCTCGGCGATGCGCTGAACCAGGCGATCGAGGAATTGAAGAACGGGTATGAGCGGCTGCGGAGCCGACTCTAAGTCATGACGTTAAAAGAGCCCACCAGCGGCGTGCTTGCCCCGCTGGATGGGCTTTTAGAACATCCTATGCACGCCTTTACAACGGCGATTCTTGATTCCGGGGGCTGAGCAATCACAATTTTCAATCATCGATTCTTGTTCTCGCCCTTGTCCGTATCGTTCGTCGTGATCGGTTTACTATCCTCATAGCCCACGGCTTTGACTCTGTCACCCTACAGTCCTCCGTTGATCAGCTCCTGCACGACGTAGTCCGCTCGGGGTCGGGAGAGTTCCAGATTGTCCCGAAAGCCCTTTTGAAGGTCGGACCGGAACGGGTGTTGTCGGTATGTCCGCCCACCTCGATCCCTTGGTACCTGGATCCGTGCAAGCCGGTGCTGATTTGCCCTAGTAACGAGGTATCGCCGAGAGGCATCCTCATGCCGCGTGCTGATCTCCCACCCGCCCACTCGTTGTCTGGTAGCGGCCCTTGCACGATAGATGTGAGCGCGCGGTAGGTTGCTCGGATGCCTTGCATTGTAGGTACAGACACATGGTGCGATGCAAGTATAGTTACTTGTGTACTATAGGTACTATGACTGTATTAACTAGTAAAAGGGGGTGCTGCATATAGGTGCATTCCAATCTTGGTTGGAGTGGGAAATTGGCAGTATAAGTACCCCGCGCTGGGGACGATTAGTTTCCGATGAGCGGTTCTCGGTAGCCTTGATTGGGATGCGTCCTCACGATTTAGGATAAGAAATGGTTAATGTGGTCTAATACATAAACGACTAATTTGCCCACTTAGTCGAGAAGGAGGAGAAATCATGGGGGATAAGTCTAAAAAAAAATATGATGATGCGCAGAAGATCGTCAATGAGCTTGAGGCAGGGGTAAACTCGTTGGTAAGTACAAAAGCGAGCCTGGAGCAGGTTTACAGGGAAATACATACCCTTAGTGAGGGGACGGGTCCCAATAATGGGGGAATGCTCACCGCAAAGGCGGCCGAGATGGATCGCCTTGAGACCGAACTAAAGCGTCAGTTGTCTCTGGTTGCGTATGTGTCTGGAGGCGCCACGACTGCAGTACTCGATTACGGAGAATTTCTGGGTCGGAAAACAGAGAAATATAAAAAAGTAACAGATGTGCTGAAGAAGAAGACGCTCGCGATGCACCAGGCGAATTACATAGATCTCGCGCCAAAGTTGTATAACCTAGTGGAGAAGCTTCAGCCCATTGTCGCATATGCCAAAACTCTTCCAGGATGATGGTTTTGTACATACCAGGCTGAAACATGACAAGTGCTTGAGAGTACTTAGGACACAAGGAGGCACTGAATATGGCGAATAAACCGGACACAAAACTGGTGGCATTGCTCGAAGAACTGAATGGAGCCGACCTCGAATCGGTGTATAGAAGTTTTGCTGAGAAACTAAAAGAGTTCAATGCGTTGCCGGCAGATGACGGCCTGGAGGATGACGATGTGCCGGACAATCCTCCATCGAACAATAACCCGAATCAGCCGCTGACCAGCGTGCCTCCCTTGCCGCCTAAGACGGTTCTCGATCTGTCGCAGCTTACAGTGAAGGCCCCCAATGTGCCCGAGTTCACCATCCCATCAATACTGAGTGTGAGGGCTGACGGGAACGCAGTCACGAACCCCACAAGCTTGGAGCCAGGCGACTGGCTCATCATCGCGAACAACAATCGCCTGCTCTATGCGTACACGATGGGTACTATATCAGGTAGCGGTGACCCGTCTCGCCAGGCGCTCAAAGCGGCTCTTGACTGGAAGGTGCCCGACACGGCGGACTTCCGTGAGTCGCGTGTCCAAGAGGCCGAAGTCAAATCGGAAACCACCTACACGGCAGAGTCGGCCAGCTATGTCGAAGCCGGTTTCGATAAGCAGCAGGCCAGTGCCAGCTTCCCATTTGCGGCCGCCTCATTCGAGCGGGAGCATAAGGCGCGGCAGGCCGGGGCATCCGAACGCAAGCAACTGCTGGTGATCGGCAGCTGGTTTTTTCCGCGTGTTCTGTTGAAACTCCGGTACTGCACGGTGCTGTCGACGCGCTTCGAGAAGGCGGTGAGAGAGGCACTTGGCGAGGCCGAGTCCACCGGCAAGATCCGCGCGCTTCAGCAGGTCTTCGAGGAATATGGTACCGCTGTGCCGGGCGAGATCCTACTTGGTGGACAGATGACGCTGACGCATACAGAATTGTCGGCTGGGACTGTCAATGAGAAGGAAGTTGAGGATACCGTGGCTGCTGCGGTGTCTATTAAGACTAGCAAGGTTGCGGGGACGGTCGGCGCCGCCTATACCAATGCCAAGGGTGAAAAGGTGACGGCTGATAGCATCAGCAAGTCGACCAAATTCAAGGTGCAGGGGGGCGACACCACTTTGGCTAGTAACCCGGCGGACTGGCCAGGTACAGTGAAGAAACCAAGCAACTGGGCAGTGATCGGTCGAGGGGAGCTGGTTTCGATTCTCGAGTGGTTACCTGAAGATCTACGTAATCGGGTACTGGCACAGTGGCCGAAAGTGGCGTTGTTGCCTGCCATCAGGGAGCCTGAGTATTTGCCGCTAGGGCAGCAGCAGTGGCTCGGCAAGGCAGAACATGCTCAGTTCCTGATCGGCCTACGAAAAGCCAATGATGTTATGGACGGTTCCCGAGGACACGTGCAGATCGCTTGTGGGCCCGAGATCTCCCCACAGTTATTCCTTGGCAGTGCTGTCGGTGGCGCGGCGAGCATGCACCGTTACCGCGGGAATGATATCTGGATTGATAGCACGGCTGTCTGTGTGCCGGTCCCTCAAGGGGCTCAGTTTTCGGTTCGTGCAATTGATACCGCAGGCAGAGCTTCGACCCACGTTGCCGCGGTCGAGACCAACCTGAACTTCGGTCAGTGGCAGTATGTTGATGCCTTCAGAGGAGGAGTTGGGGCAGCAACCACCCACAGTTTCGTAGCGGGCAGCGATGGATTGATCTTTTGTAACCTCGAAGCGGAGAACGATGGTCCACGAGGGTATGTGACTTGTGCAGTGAATGGCACTATTCTCGGTGCAGCCTCGGTGCATAAGTATTACCAGAGTGACTGCTACATCCGGTATGCCAGCTTTTGTGTCCCCTACAGCAAAGGCAGCAGGGTGGACATCAAGGCGGAAGGCACTGCCGAAAGGATAGGCGTCATGCTCCACCAGATTCCGGTGTCGCCAGCCTGGCGCTTCACTGCGCCCCAACGACTCCAGCTTGGAGAGAAGCTACTCGCACCTACCGACGGCTTCCTCAACGGCGTCGTCAGGGTCGAGGATAATGGCCCACGCGGCTTTCTGAGACTGTATTCCTTTATGAAGTTACCCACCCATCTCAATCCAAACATGTATCCTCCACTTGCCGAAGTAGCGGTCCATAAATACAGGGAACGTGACCGATGGATTTCTCATGCATCGGGGATGGTGCCTGCTGGCAAAGGCTCCACGGTGTGGGCCGAACTCGAAGCCACTGCCGGACGGCCATTAGCTGAGGTCTACTGGACGGGCATCAAGCTGGCGACTGATCCACTGTGAATTTTAGGGTGTAAAGAATGAGTCTTTCTGGAGACTCAGTGGGCAGGGGTTACGCTCACGTATGAGGCGATAGGGGCGTTGGGTATGTCAGGTGATACCCAAGCCTCTACCGGTTTGTTGGACCATCCTTTCCGTGAGGCGATCTCACGTCTCTCACCTCCGCGATGGGTCACCGCTTGTGTGACCCATCTTGAGGCTTCTTCCCGACTTGCGTTTTCCCCTCACCGACGGCGATTCCTGATTCCGCTGCCTGGGTAATCACGATTTCCAGTCGCCGGTTTTTACTCTTGCCCCTATCCGTATCATTCGTCGTGATTGGCTTGCTGTCCCCATAGCCCACCGCCTTCACGCGGTCATTCTGAAGACCCCCGTTGATCAGGATCTGGACGGCATAGTCAGCCCGTGCTCTGGAGAGCTCCAGGT
>WBZN01002383.1_pt1 | contig 10508 bp, 9 predicted proteins | sample 5204281 | NCBI WGS metagenome assembly WBZN01 (sample SAMN12344347, study PRJNA552823) | activated sludge metagenome | biome: Activated sludge suspended growth; feature: Nitrification reactor; material: Wastewater; isolation source: activated sludge from nitrification reactor of wastewater treatment... | reverse complement strand
GGCGTGAACCTGCAGGGTCTCGAAGCGCTGCGACTGCGGCTTGCTGGTGGACGACTCGCTCATGGTCATGCTCCTCGGTTGCGCTGCGTCGGTGGCGCGATGTCCGGGAAGGCCGCGAGGAGCGAGGGTCGGTGCGCCGAAAAACGAAAAAGACCCGCGAACTTCGCGGGTCTCTCGGATCGTCGAACCTGTGGGTGTATCGCTGCGTCAGTTCGTACGAACTCCTGGCCCGCGCTGGTGCGCACAACACATACACATGCACATGGCCATGACCATGGGCGCGGCAGCGGGGCGGAGGAAGGAACGTTGTTGCATTGGAGGCGTGTTTTAGAACAAGAGAGTCGGCGTTGTCAAGCTCGCCGTCGGAATCGCGACGCAGCGGGTGGCGGTCCGCTGCCGGTCAGGAGCCGGCGGGGAGCGCGGCGACCGCCTGCGCGAGGCGCTGCGCTGCGCCCCCGAAGCTGCCGGAGCTCATCGTCACCAGCACGTCGCCGGGACGCGCCTCGGCGAGAGCGGCCGCCGTCACTTCGTCGATCGACGCGTGCGCCGTCGCGGGCGTGCCCGCGGCGGTGATGGCGGCGGCGAGCGTCGGCAGGTCGAGCCGATCGTCCGCGCTCAGACGGCCGGCATGGAACGTCGGCGCGAAGTGCACGCGGTCGGCGGCATGAAACGCCTCGACGTACGGCGCGAAGAAGAAGCTGCGCCCGGCCGTCAGGCTGCGCGGCTCGAAGAGTGCCACCAGGCGGCGTCCCGCATAGCGCTGCCGCAGGCCTTGCAGCGTCTTGCGTACCGCCGTCGGATGGTGCGCGAAGTCGTCCACCACCAGCACGCCGCCCCCGCTGCCCACTTCCTCCTGGCGGCGCTTGACGCCGCGGAACCCGCCGAGCGCGGCGCGCACGGCGGCGACGGAGTAGCCGTCGCGTCGCGCGGCGATCCACACGCCGAGCGCATTGCTCACGTTGTGCTCCCCCCACAGGGGCAGAACGACGTCGACCGGCCCGTCCGGGTCGCCCACTAGTGCGAATCGCGTGCCTTGCGGCTCGGCGCGGAGGTTGCGCGCCTGCACGTCGTTCTGCGTCGCGAGACCGAAGGTGATCGCGCGGCAGGGCGCCGCGGCAGCGAGATCGCGCACGTCGGCGGTGTCGCCGCAAGCGACCAGCAGACCGCTCGGCGGCAGCAGCGCGATCAGCTTGCGATAGGCCTCGCGCAGGCTCTCCGGCGTCGGATAGAGGTCCGCGTGATCGTGCTCGACGCTGGTCAGGATCAGTGTCTCGGGCTGGTAGTGCAGGAACTTCGCACCGCGATCGAAGTAGGCGGCGTTGTACTCGTCGCCTTCGACGATGAAGCGCTCGCCGGTGCCGGCATGGAAGCTGCCGGGAAGATCGCGCGGCACGCCGCCGACCAGGTATCCGGGATCGCCGCCGCACTGGTCGTACACCCAGGCCGACATCGCGGTCGTGGTGGTCTTGCCGTGCGTGCCGGAGACCACCAGCGGCTTGCGCCCGGTGAGGAAGAAGCGCGCCAGCGCCTCCGGCATGGAGAGTCGGGGCAGTTCCAGGCGCTCGGCCTCCTGCGCCTCGACGTTGCTCCGCGGAACGGCGTTGCCGATCACCACCAGATCGGGTGCGGGCGTGAGGTGCGCCGCGTCATATCCCAGCAGCGGCGTGATGCCTGCTGCGGCGAGCAGCGTGCTCATCGGGGGATATAGCGGGCCGTCGGAACCGCGCACGCGATGGCCTTTTTCTTGCAGCAGACAGGCCAGCGGCGCCATCCCGGTGCCGCCGATCGCGATGCAGTGAATGTCCAGAGAAGGGCTCGAAGACCGGTAGGAGGCCACGCGGCGCGGGAGTGTAGCATTGCCCCGCCGAGTCTCACCGGAAGCCCGACCTTTGCCGAGGAACCACATGAACCGACTGCGACGTGCCATTCTGACTTCTTGCCTGTGTGCCGGCTTCGCCCTTTCCGCGGTCGGCCAGACTCCGGCGCCAGCCACGCCTGCCATCCCTGCCCAACCCGCCGGCCCGCAGCCCAAGGCGGTCTTCAAGGAGATCATTTTCGACTTCGGCGAAGCCAGCGTGAACACCGTGCACAGTCACGACTTCGAGATCCGCAACGAGGGCAAGGCCGATCTCGTCATCCAGAACATCGTCCCGGGCTGCGCCTGCACCGCGGTGAGCGGCGACCCGATCGTGAAGCCTGGGCACTCCGGTGTCATCCACACCGCCCTCGATACCTCGGGTATGGCGGGCGCGCTGGCCAAACAGATCGCGGTGTTCACCAACGACCCGGCCGCGCCGCGCACCATCCTCACGCTGCAGGTGGCCATCAAGCCGCACACCACGAACCGTCCCGACACGCTGCGCATCAAGGGCATCCAGCACGAGCAGGCGACGCCGGCGCACGTTCTGATCTGGGCGCTCGATCGCGACGATCTGGAGGTCACCAAGATCGAGTCGCCATACCCTTACGTGAAGGTCACCTATCGCGAAGCGAAGGGCGACGAGAACGACCCCGACGGTCGCGGGCGGCAGTGGTTCGTCGAGGCAACGCTTGCTCCCGACGCACCGGTGGGAGCGCTGGCCGCGTTGGTTCGCGTCCACACCAATCATCCCACCGACAGCGTCGTGGCCGTCCCGATCACCGGGTTCCAGCGGCCTCTGCTGGTGGTGACGCCGCCGAATGCCGATCTCGACGACGTTCAGGCGGGACCGAACTACCTGCGCGTGCTGCGCCTGGAGAACTTCGGTTCGACGCCGGTGTCGGTGACCGCGGCGACCAGCGACGTCAAGGGCGTCACGATCGACACCCGGCCGCTCGGGGACGGTAAGCGCAGCGAGGTCTCCATCCATCTCGCGGGCGACATGCCCAAAGGCAGGTTCCGCGGCACGATCGTGCTGAGCACGACGTCCCCGGCCGTGCCGAAGATCGAGATCCCGATCTCCGGTAACGTGCTCTAGGCGAGGCGCCGATGGCAGACGACGCACCTCAGAACCTGATCGAGATCTTGTTCCAGCCGCACCCGTGGCACGGCGTGCCGGCGGGGAGCGAAGCACCGGCCGTGGTCACGGTCTACATCGAGATCGTGCCGTCGGACACGGTGAAGTACGAGATCGACAAGGCCACCGGGTTCCTCAAGGTCGACCGCCCGCAGCAGTTCTCGAGCGCCTGCCCGACGCTGTACGGCTTCGTGCCGCAGACCTACTGTGCGCAGCGCGTGGCGGCGCTCGCCGCGCGCTCGGCCGGGCGCGACCTGGTGGGGGACGGCGATCCGCTCGACATCTGCGTATTGAGCGAGAAGGCGTTCTCGCACGGTGGATTCCTGCTGCGCGCGGTGCCGATCGGCGGGCTGCGGGTGATCGATCGCGGCGAGGCGGACGACAAGATCATCGCGGTGCTCAAGGACGACGTCGCGTTCGGAAAGCTGCGCGACATCAGCGAGATGTCGAGCGCTCAAGTCGAGCGCCTGAAGCACTACTTCCTGACCTACAAGCTGGCGCCCGACGCCATCGACCGCCCGGTCGAAATCGCCGAAGTGTACGGTCGCGACGAAGCCCACCGCGTGATCGAAGAGAGCCGCGCCGACTACCGCGAGCGCTTCCCCCGGGCGACCGAGCTGCTGCAGACGCCGTAGCAGCCGGTCGGAGGATTCAGCTCGGCTTGCCCCACAAGTCCTTCTCGTTCTTGGGCGGCGCCTGGCGGCGCCGTCCCTTGCTCTGCACCTCTCGCACTTCGGCCAGCGCGTCGGCGAGCACCGCGTCCTGAACGGCGCCCAGCCGGGCGATGCCGGCGAATGCGAGGTCGAGCAACTGATCCATCTCGCGGCGTTCGAACGGGCGCTTCTCGCCGGTACCCTGGATCTCGATCAACCGGCCGTCGGTGGTCGCGATGACGTTCATGTCGGCCTCGGCCGACTGGTCTTCGGGCGCGTCGAGATCGAGCAAGGCAAAGCCATCGACCAGGCCGACCGAGACGGCCGCCACCGGCGTGGTGAACGGCCAGCGCGTCAGGTCGCCGCTCAGGAACAGTCGAGCGCAGGCGAGCGCCGCCGCCACGTAGGCGCCGGTGATCGCCGCCGTGCGGGTGCCGCCATCCGCCTGCAGCACGTCGCAGTCGATGGTGAGCGTGCGATCGGCGAGCGCCGAGAGGTCCACCGCGGCCCGCAAACTGCGACCGATCAGACGCTGGATCTCGGCACTGCGTCCGGAGGGCCGGCCCTGGCTCACCTCGCGCTGCGAGCGGGTCGACGTGGCGCGCGGCAACATCGCGTATTCGGCGGTCAGCCAGCCGCGGCCGGAGCCCGAAAGAAACGACGGCACGCGCGACTCGACGGTGGCGGCGACGAGCACCCGGGTATCGCCGACCTCGATGAGCGCGGAGCCTTCGGGGTACTTCAAAGGAGACGGATGGATGGCGACCGGGCGCATGGCATCGGCAGCGCGGCCATTGCCGCGGCGCGGAGACGTCGAAGGAGGATTCATCCGGCGATTGTACGGGGCTTGGCCGGGCGCGGCCACTGCTCGAGTCCACGTCGCTGGCTTCGACAGGCTCAGCCAGCGTTCAACGGCGGTGATTTGCTCGACCTCTCGAGCTCCGACGGCGGGACTCCTGAACCTGTCGAAAGGTGGTCCCTGAGCTTGTCGAAGGGTGGTCCCTGAGCTTGTCGAAGGGTGGTCTAGCGCACTTCGACGTGCTCGAGCGACACCGCGTCCGTCTTCAGAATGCGCCGTGCCAGGCCGCGAAAGCGTTCGGCGGCGTCGGTGACGCAGAAGTGATGCTCGGGCGGCGCCTCGCCGGGAGGGCGCGCGAGGCCGGCGCGCGCGAGATCGGAGGCGACGCGTCCCGCGACCGCTGCGCCTGAGTCGACCAGAGCCACGTCCGCTCCGAGCACGCGCTCGAGGACGGGCAACAGCAACGGATAGTGCGTGCAGCCGAGCACCACCGTGTCGACGGCGTGGGCGCGCAGCGGCGCGAGGTAGCGCTCAGCGACAATCTCGGCCACCGGATCGTCCTGCCACCCCTCCTCGACCAGCGGTACAAAGAGCGCGCAGGCGGCGCTCCAGACCTCGAGCTGTGGACGCAGGCGCCGCAATGCGCGGCCGTAGGCATCCGAGAGCACGGTGGCCTCCGTGGCGATCACACCGACGCGCCCCTTGCTGTCCCGGGCCGCGAGCTCGGCGCCGGGATCGACCACGCCCCAGGTCGGCAGCGTCGGGTGCAGATGCGGGAGAGCGAGCGCCGACGCCGTGTTGCAGGCGATCACCACCGCCTTCACGCCGCGAGCTTCCAGGAACGCCAGGTTGCGGCGCGTGTACTCGGTGACGGTCGCTTCGGACTTCGTGCCGTACGGCAGGCGCGCCGTGTCGCCGAGGTAGAGAATCGATTCGGCGGGCAGCTGCGCCTGCAGGGCGCGCACCACCGTGAGACCGCCGACGCCGGAGTCGAAGACACCGATCGGCGCTCGCGGGCCAACCGACGAGGCGCCGCTGCCTGGGCGTGCCGAGGCGAGGCTCATCGCGGCGTGTTGGGATCGGTGGCGGGCGGTGCGGTCGCCGGCGGAGCGCTCGGCGTCGCGGCGTTTGCGGGGTGCGCGAGCAGAGACTTGTCCGGCGCGAGCGGCCGGCTGGTATCCAGGTGGCCGGCGAAGCTCTCGAGTTGGTTGCCGTTCCAGAGCAGCGCCACGCGCTGCACGCCCTCGAGGTTGAGCGCAACCGAATCGACCAGGCTGTACACCACGCCCATCTCCTGAAGCGAGCCCGTCGCCGGCGGCGCCGGCTGATCGGCGGAGCGCAAGGCGACGTAGGCGATGCCGTTCGGCGCCAGCATCACGGTGTCGACCTCGACGCCGTGCGGCAGCGGTGCCGAGAGCGCCGGGTCCTTGGGCCCCGCGAGCACGGCTTCGACGAGGGCGCGCAGCCGGGCCTGCGGCTCTTCCTCCGTGGCGAGGTCGCGCGCCTCGCCGTACAAGCGACCATCGCCGCCCGGAAAGTAGATCTGCGCCGTCCAGGTCGTGACGTGGGCGCTAGCTGTCGCGGAGGCGGGGGACGCGTTCGTGCTCGCGGGCGCCGCCGCGGTCGCTGGACGCGAGCGGCCAGAGCGCCACCAGACGATCGCCGCGAGAGCCAGCAGGCAGAGCGCGGCGATCGCCAGGCCCGCGGCGCGGCGATTCATTGCGGCGGCGTCCCGGGCGCCGCCGCGGCCGGTGCGCTCTCGGCCGCCGGTGCGGGCGTGTCGCCCTGCATCCGGTAACGCTCGACGGCGCGCACCAGCGCGCCCACCAGATCGGCGCGATAGGCCGGCTGCAGGAGCTTCGACTCCTCCGCGGGATTGCTGATGAAGCCCAGCTCGACCAGCACCGCCGGCATCGCGGCGCCCATCAGAACGCGAAACGGCGCCTGCTTCACGCCGCGATCCTTGAGCCCCAGAGTCTGATTCAGCTCGGCTTGGACCAGGTTCGCGAAGCGCTGGCTTTCGGCCAGGTGATGGCTCTGCGCGAGATCCCACAGCACCAGCTGCAGGTCGTAGAGCGGGTCGCCTTCGCCCGCGTCGGCCGCGGGTGCATCGGCGGCGGCGTTCTCGGTGGCCGCCGACTGTGCGGCGCGCTCGTCGCTCGCCTGCGTCGCCAGGAAGTAGGTCTCTGTCCCTTGCGCGCCGGCGCCGACCGATGAGTTCAGGTGGATCGAGATGAACAGATCCGCCTTGAATTGATTGGCGAGAGCTGAGCGCGTGGTGAGCGGCAACTGCGCATCCTCGGTACGCGTGAGCACGGCGCGCACCGGCAGCTTGGCCTCGAGGCTGGTCTTGAGCGACTGCGCGAGCAGCAGCGTGAGGTCCTTCTCCTGCGAACCCTTGGCGGAAATCGCTCCGGTCTCCGAACCGCCATGGCCGGGGTCGATGACGATGGTTTGCACGCCCGCCTGGCGCCGCGGCGGCGCCACGGGCGTCGTGGCCGCTTGGTGATCGGCGGCTTGACGGAACACGTCGAAGACCAGGCGGTAGGGATTGCGCAGTGTGTAGTTCTGGCTCGCGGTCCCGTCCACGAACTCGATGTGGATGCGCTCGGGGGCGATTTCGACCTTCTTGACCAGCGGATCCTCGACCCGCGTCGGAGCTCCGGCCTGCGCGCGATCGCCGTCGAGCACCACGTCGACGGACGTGCCGTGCGGCACGACGCGTAGCCGCGGCGGCTGATTGAACTGGAGCACCAGCGTCGAGACGCCCTGCAGATGCACGAGGTCGACGGTGACCGCGATGTCGCGCTGCGCGCGCGGTGTGGCGATCAGCCGCATCTCGCCCGGCCGCCAGTCGAACTCGTAGCCGTCGATGTCGCCAAAAGAGCGCTGCAGCAGGTCCAGCGGCACCAGCAGTCCCGCGTCGGCGGAGAGCGCGGTCGACTGCGACAGCCCGATGATCTCGGTGCCGATGGTCGCCGCCGGGCTGCTCGCGCCGAGCACGATGCTGGTGTCGCGCAGCAGCAGCGTGAAGCTCTGTCCGAGCGGGTCGGCGCTGAGGCGTGCTCCGAGCTTGGTGGCGATCGGCGTGAGCGCGAAGAGCGGTCCACCGGGGGCCACCGCGACCGGCATCGGCAGCGCGGCGTCGCCGACCACGAGCGTGCCGGGCACCGTCGGCGGCGCGACCGGAGCGTCCGGAGGCGGTGCCTCCTGTGCTTTCGCGGCGAGTGGCAGGAGAAGTAAGATGGCGGAGAGAACGTACCGCCGCAAGCAAGCGCTCACGCCACGAAGAATAGCATCGTGAACGGCGGCGATGCCGGCGCGCCGGGCCGGGGAGGGGTGAATGGAGATTCGTCAGTTTCGCGTCGTCGTGCGGGCTTCGGACTTCGAGCGCACGTGTCGCTTCTACGGCGAGGTGCTGGCTTTGCCGCGCGTGCAGAGCTGGGACGGCGCGAGCGGCCGGGGCGCTCTGTACCAGGCGGGTTCGGGCGTCATCGAGATCCTCGGCCGCCATCGCACCGAGCAGGGCGGGTCGCGCGACGAGCGCTACTCCTACCACGGTCCCGACCACAAGCTGACCGTCACCCTCGTGGTGCCGTCGGCCGAGGCGGCGTATCAGGAGCTGATCTTCCGCGACAAGAACATTCCCGGTGGACTGCGCAAGGGCGCCGACGGCGATCTCTCCTTCGAAACCCACGATCCCGACGGCGTGCGGATCGTTCTCCGTCAAGCCGAGTAGCAGCGCGCAGAGCGGCGGCCGGGTTGCACAGCCGGGGTCGCCTCTGGTATTTTTCCGGGTCCCGCAAGGGGCCCACCGCTGGCGCATTCGTCTAGGGGTCTAGGACGCCGCCCTCTCACGGCGGTAACACGGGTTCAAATCCCGTATGCGCTACCAGGCTTAGATTCAAGCTTCTTACGCAGATTTCGCTGCTCCCGGATCACGGGCTGGACGTAACGCCGGGCGTAACGAAGGCGCTCCCGGAGCGCCTCGATCTCTCCCGAGCTCCCTTCCACCACCCGAACCGAGTTCCGCCTAACCAGCGAGTTTGAGGTCGGCGCGCAGCCGCGGGCGAGAATCTCCCCGCGATGTCCGCCTATCGTGCAGGATGGTCGCGTGACGAGATCCCGGAGAGCCGCAGTCGCGCGGGCAGGAAAGGTGGGTCTCCCTCAGTGGTGAATTACGCTGGGCCAGCTTGGACTGCGCCGATCCTCAACCCCGAGGTTTTCGTCTTCAGAGCGTGCGGCTCAAAGAACACAGCGGGTTCCGCATCCGATTGCGGAGGAAACCTTTCGCGTCGCCTTCTCGGGGACGGGAGAAGACGCTCGCGGTGTGCAATTTCCTCTCTGCGCGCTTGATGCCCCCGAAGAAGTTAGCCCTGGCGACACAACACATCCTCATCGCAGCCTGCTCGGCATTCCGGTTCGAAACCCCGGCCACGGCATGACGTTCTGCTCGCCTCGAGTCGAGGTCGAGTACGTCATCGACTAGTGCTGTCGACCTGGCGCCGGTTGAAGGCTTCGTACACCTTCTCGCGGGCATTCTCGGCCAGCCGAACGCCTTCGCTGGTCACCGGATCGTCAGCCAGTCGGCGTGGCGTTCCTCGCGTGCGATGCGCTCGGTCTCGGTGAGTTCGTCAGGGTCTGCAATCGCGGCCTCTTCGCGGATCTCAATTGCGGCGCCAGATCGGCAACCTGAGTCGCAGGATCTTGATAGCGCGATCGCAGAACCAGCGAATAACTTGGCCGTGTCTGCGAAAGGAAGGCCACGACTTGAAGATTTTCGGATTCTGCCTCGTGCTCGTCTTTGGCGCCGCGAGCGCTCGCGCCGCGTCTCCCGCGGCCTCATCTTCGGCGGCGTGCTCCGCGGATCCGGCCTATGCGCGCCTAGACTTCTGGGTCGGCTCGTGGAGGGTCTTCGACGTCGGAAGCGGCGCGCTCGTCGGAACGAGCATTCTGCAAAAGATCGCGGGAGGTTGCGCGATCAGCGTTCTGTGGCACGAGGCCGATGGCACCGGCGAGGTATTCGAGCTCTTCTACTATGTGCGCTCAACTGGCCGTTGGCGCCAGGTCTGGATCTCTGACGATGGGTCGAGTAAAGAGCGCGAGACCGATGCTGCGGCGCCACCTGGAGTGTTGCGCTTGATCGGCACTGTCGCGCGACCCGACGGCGTCTTGGTCCTCGATCGCAGCACGGTGACACCGATCGAAGGACGGCGGATCCATCAGGTGATCGAGGCGTCTGACGACGGCGGCAAAACGTGGCGCAGACGCTTCGACGCCGAGTATCGCCGAGCCCACGATTCATAGTGGACAGAGACAGTGTCGGGCCGCGTCGCACCGCCTCGCACCGCCTCGGCAGGCGGGCACGCGGTCGCGGCGACCGGAATGACCTGGCTCCAGCTCAACAAGGCTTACGAAGAGAAAGCAACGGCCCAATCGAGGGCCAGATCAACAGACTCAAAGTCATCAAGCTCCAGATGTATGGCCGCGCCGGCATCGAGTTACTTAGCGCTTGCGCCCGTCTCGGTACACGCGTGCTCGGCGTGGATGCAGTAGAAGAATCGCAGACCGCTCCCGCCGGCAACAGCCACGGCCGCAGTGGCCGCGAGGACGAACGTCGAAAGCAGCACGAGAATCTTCATGGTCACTGCGGGTCCTTCAGCGCACCGACCCGAAGGTACTGACGAGCGTCAGATCGAAATCAGCATCGATTCTGGCACCGCCAGCGGCGCTATCGTCGATGTGAAGCTTGCCAACCAGATGATCAGGCTTGTTCGTGGAAAGCGTGAAGGCATCGCCATCAGTGCCGCCGGAATATTGCACGCGCGCGCCGTTCAGCCTGACCGCATAACCGAGGTGCCGGGCATCGCTGTAATCGACCATCGCGCCATCCTCCAGCGCGCTATCGGCGCAGGACAGCGTCTTGCAGGCCTTGATTTTGGCACCGATGTCGGCGCTGGACAGGTAGATGCGCAGCACGGTCTTGCTCGCATCCATCTCGTCCGGGCCGCGCACGAGCCAGGCGTATCTCACCGCGCCCGCATAGGTCTTGAAATTGAC
>WBZN01002382.1_pt1 | contig 10509 bp, 8 predicted proteins | sample 5204281 | NCBI WGS metagenome assembly WBZN01 (sample SAMN12344347, study PRJNA552823) | activated sludge metagenome | biome: Activated sludge suspended growth; feature: Nitrification reactor; material: Wastewater; isolation source: activated sludge from nitrification reactor of wastewater treatment... | reverse complement strand
ATAGCCCGGCTTCCTCCGCCGCCTTCTGTGCCGCCTCCAGCGGCGTGCCGGCCAGCACCGTCATGGTGGCGCTGTCGCGGTCGATCTCCTCGACGCCTTTCAGGCGTTCGAGCGACAGCACGATTTGTCCGGCCTTCGGCGTGGCGCCGCCGGCAAGGCCGGTCAACCCGCCCTGCGGAACCACCGCCAAGCCGAGTTCGTTGCAGGTCTTCAGCGCCATGGCAACCTCGGCCACCGTGCGCGGGCGCAGCACGGCCAGCGGCCTTTGCCGGTCGACATTGGACCAGTCGCAGGCGTGCTTCTCCAGCACGTCGGGCGCGGTCGATACCATGTCGCCGAGCACGCCGAGAGATTCCAGATGGTCCATGATCGCCGCCCCAGATCGGGCGGCCCAATCGTCAGCCGCGGTGCCAGTCCTCGCCCGGCGACTGGATCGGCGGCGCGACATCGGCCAGGCCGAGGTCGCGCTGCAGATGTTTTGACAGGCTTTGCGTTCGAATCAAGCGCTCTTCGGGGCGGCGGCCGATCCGGGCCGCCAGCCAGTCGCGCCAGTCGCGCCAGCCGCGCCGGTAGGGGGCGCGGCTGGGGTCGACGGCGCGGCCTTGCAGGGTTGCTCGCTGCATTTGGGTGGCGCGGACCTCAGAACACCCGGTCGATCGGCAGGCCCAGCGCCATGCTGCCGGCATAGGCCGCCTGCGGCCCGCTCTGCAGCGGATGGTAGCGGGCGCCCTGGATGTCGCGGAACCGCCGCTCCAGCCCGGCCGAGCGGTAGAATGCCCCGCCGCCGGCCGCCTCCATGGCGAGTTCCACCGTGGCGATGGCGTGGCGCGCCACCAGGGACCGGCCGATCATGATCTCGTTCACGCTCTCGGCGCCGGGCTTGTTCTCCAGCGCCGTGGCCACCATCGCCCGCTGCGCCAGCTGCGCGCCGCGCAGCTCGGTCTCCATGCGGCCGACCAGCTCGGTCATGTGCGAATCCGGGCGGCGCTTCCTGGCCATCTCGACCGCGATGTCGCGCGCGCTCTCGGCGACGCCGAGATAGACGGCGTAGATCAGCGGAAAGGCGATGGTCGAGATGATCTGGAACAGCGGATGCCACTCGCCCGCCTTGCGCTTCAGCGCGACCGCGGCGTCCGGCACGACGTGGCCGTCGATCAGGATGTCGTGCGAGCCGGTGCCGCGCATGCCCATGGCCTTCCACACCGGCGCGATCTTCACCTGCGGCGAATTCATCGGGATGCCGAAATGCAGCACCTGCGGGCCGCCGCCATCGCCTTCCCACACCGCCGTGGTCATCAGCAGGTTGCCGACAGGCGCGCTCGAGGAAAACACCTTGCGCGCGGTGATGCGAAAACCACCATCGACCTTTTCCGCGGTGCCGGAGCCGGCAATCCAGTCGCTGCCGCCGCTGGACAGCAGGATGATGCGCTCCGCCGCGATGCGCTTCAGCAGAGGCTCCACGGGTGCGGCCTTCTGATGCACCCAGCGCCAGGCCGGAATGGCGACCTGGTGGGTGTGCATGGCGAAGGCCAGCGCGGTCGAACTGCAGTGACGCGCCAGTTCCCGCAGCATTGCCGACAGCGCGGCGACGTCATGGCCGCCGCCGCCGAATTCCTTGGGCACGCCGGCCTCGATCAGCCCGGCCTCGCGCAGGGCGGCGTAGTTCTCGGCGACGAAGCCATCGCTTTCGTCGAAATGGGCCGCCCGGGCGGCGAATTGCGGCCCCAGTTCGCGGGCGACGCGCGCCGGATCCTGGTCCGCCGGAGCTGTGGTCTTGAGTTCGGGAATCGCAGCCATATGCCTCTCCTTGTTTGAAGTCTCTCATCGAATATGGGAGAACTCTCGCCCAGGTCGGCGCGCGATACTAGTTCAGCATCTGTATCGGTGGCATTGGCCGGGCGTGGCGCAATATATTAATATGATGATATATATAGATTTTTTCTGAAGGCACGCGCCGCATGCTGGCAGGATTCATTACCCCGCTCCAGATTCTGGAGTAGCTGAACGCGTGTGGAATCCATAACATCGAATGTGACTACCAAGGCAAGGAGGCATCTATGGAAGGCTCAGGCTCGTACGGACAGTTCTGTCCAGTTGCCATGGCGGCGGAAATCGTCTGCTCGCGTTGGACGGCGCTGATCCTGCGCGAATTGCTGTGCGGCACCACCCGCTTCAACGACCTGCGGCGCGGCGTGCCGCGCATGTCGCCGACCCTGCTGTCGAAGCGCCTCAAGGAGCTCGAACAGGCCGGCGTCATCGTCACGCGGCCCACCGGCCAGGCCGGCATCGTCGAATATGTGCTGACCGAATCGGGGGAGGATCTGCGCGACGTCGTGATGACACTGGGCACCTGGGGACATCGCTGGGTGGAATCCAAGGTGTCGCTGAAGAATCTCGACCCCTCGCTGCTGATGTGGGACATGCGGCGCTGGCTCAAGCTGACTCCGGTGCAGGAGCGGCGCCAGGTCATCCAGTTCGAATATCCCGAACTGCCGCCGGCGCGGCGCAACTACTGGCTGGTGGTGGAGGGTGGCAACGTCGACCTCTGCTCGGTCGATCCCGGCTATGAAGTCGACCTCTTCGCGCAATGCAGCCTGCGCACCATGACCGCGATCTGGATGGGCATCACCACGGTCCAGGCGGAGTTGGATGCCGGCCGCCTGGAACTGACCGGCGACATGGCGCTGGCGCGCTCGATGCAGCAATGGCTCGGCCTCAGCCCCTTCGCGAAGGAGAAGCGGCACGCGGCTTGAGCGCGGCGCCCGCTGCCACGCAGGCCTCTCGTCATCGCTACGCGCATGCGCGCCGTCGCATCGTGCTTCAGTCCTCGAAGCGGCCCGTGGCGTCACGATCCCGTTCGTATCGTCTTTTCAGCGGAAACGGCGGCAGCCACCCTTCGCGGCGGATGGTCCACAATTCGTAGGTCGGCGTCAGTTGGTCCGGCGCGTCCAAGGAACCCAGGTTCACTTCGATTTCATCCCCGCTGCGCGAGAAAACCGACGAGCCGCAGCGCGGGCAGAAGCACCGCCCGGCATAGCCGCGGGTCTCGCCGTCGATCGTCACCGCGTCCTTGGGGAATATCGCGGACGCGTGAAACAAGGCCCCATGATGCTTGCGGCAGTCGAGACAGTGACAGAGGCCGACCCGGTATGGCCGTCCGGACGCCACAAATCGCACGCTGCCGCACAGGCAACCGCCGGTGAACCGGTCCATGCTGCGTCTCCTCCAGAAGCAAACGGTCGCGATCTATATATGGCGGATGGCGGCCCGGCGCCGTCAGCAGCTTCGCCTACGGTTGCGTCGGCCTTCAGGCGCCGGCGCGGGCCGAGCCGGCAGGCGGCCGATCGCAGCCCCCTGTGGCCGCCGATGCGACATCGGAGCGGCGAAGCTGCTAAGGCATGAAGCGGCGAAGAAATGGTCGGAGTGAGAGGATTCGAACCTCCGGCCCCTGCGTCCCGAACACAGTGCTCTACCAGGCTGAGCTACACTCCGACACATGAAAGCGGGCTGTGGACCCGCTCGGGACATGTTGGGCGAGGGGTATATACAGACCCCGCCCGGCTGAGGCAAGCCCCGGATTTGGCTTGAAAAAAGGCAAGGAAATCAGGCCGCGCCGGGATCGCCGGCCGGCCCCCGGGGTGGCCGGCGGCGCGACGGCGTCGCAAAAGCTTCACCCCGGCGCTAAACGGAGGTCACGCCCGGCGGCCAGCATCGCGACCCCGGCAAGGACGGCGAATCGCCCCTTGCCAGCCGCTTTGCCCATCACCGGCCGACCCAGAAGGAGACTGCCCATGCCTCGCATCCTGCCGCCGCGTTCGCGCTCCCGCCGCGCCTTCCTGAAGCTGGCCGGCTCGGCCGCGGCCCTGGCGCCGCTCAGCTTGGCCCCGATTGTCATGGCCCCGCGCATTTCGCGCGCGGCGACGCGGCCGATCGTGACCCACGGTCTGCAATCGGGCGATATCGGCCTCGATCGCGGCGTGCTCTGGGCGCGCACCGACCGGCCGGCGCGCGCGGCCTTCGAATGGTCGACCACGGAAAGCTTCGCCGACGCCCATGCCCTGCCGGCCGTGGACGTGCTGCCGGAAAGCGATTTCGCCGCCAAGCTGCTGGTGGAGAACCTGCCGAGCGGCCAGGAGATCTTCTACCGCGTGACCTTCAGCGATCTCACCGACGTGACCGCCACTTCGGAGCCGGTGACCGGCCGCTTCCGCACCGCCCCCGCCGGCGGCCGCGATGTCAGCTTTGTCTGGTCGGGCGACACCGCGGGGCAGGGCTGGGGCATCGATCTCGACCGCGGCGGCATGCAGGCCTATGCCACGATGCAGAAGCACGATCCGGATTTCTTCATCCATTGCGGCGACAACGTCTATTCCGACGGCCCGCTCAGCGCCGAGGTCGACCTGCCCGACGGCACCAAGTGGAAGAACGTGCTGATCGAGGAGAAGGCCAAGGTGGCCGAGACGCTGGCTGAGTTCCGCGGCCAGTACAAGTACAACCTGCTCGACAAGAACGTGGTCGCCTTCAACGCCCAGGTGCCCATGCTGGCGCAGTGGGACGACCACGAGGTCTCCAACAACTGGTCGGATTCCAAGGTCTTCGACGAACGCTACACGGAAAAGAACGTGCGCCTGCTGGCGGCGCGCGCGGCCCGCGCCTTCCACGATTTCATGCCCATCGCACCGGTGGCGGCGGAACAGAACCGCGTCTACCGCAAGGTCGCCTACGGACCGCTGCTCGACGTCTTCTTCATCGACATGCGGCGCTATCGCGGTCCGAACGGCGATAACCTGGAAACCGCCGAGGGTGGCAACGCCATGTTCCTCGGCCGCGACCAGATCGAATGGCTGAAGCGCGAGCTGCTCGCCTCCCGTGCCACCTGGAAGGTGATCGCCGCCGACATGCCGCTGTCGCTGGTGGTGTGGGACAACGGCAAGGACAAGAAGGGCTTCGAGGCGATCTCCAACAACGAGCCCGGCGCGCCCAAGGGCCGCGAGCTGGAATTCGCCGAGCTGCTGCGCTTCGTCAAGGCGGCGAAGATCCGCAATACCGTCTGGCTCACCGCCGACGTCCACTACACCGCCGCGCACTACTACGACCCGAACAAGGCGGCGTTCCAGGATTTCGACCCGTTCTGGGAATTCGTCTCCGGCCCGATCCATGCCGGCACCTTCGGTCCCAACGACCTCGACATGACCTTCGGCCCGGAAGCCAAGTTCGTGAAGGCGCCGGAGGCCGGCCAGATGAACCTGGCGCCTTCCGCCGGGCTGCAGTTCTTCGGCCATGTGAAGATTGCCGCCGATACCGGCGTGATGACCGTGACGCTGCGCGACGTCGCCGACGCGGCTCTGTGGTCGGTCGATCTGACGCCGCAGCAGGCTTAGCCATCGAAGGCCTGTGCGCTCGCTGCCCCCACCCTGACCCTTCCCCTGAAGGGGGAGGGGATGCGACTCCCTCCCCCGGAACGGGGGAGGGCTGGGGAGGGGGCAGCCGCGCCTCGGTGCTTGCTTGCCTACCGATCCTGCGACTGCATCGCCGCCGGCTGCGCCTTGCGCTTGGCGAGCAAATTGCTGAGCCAGTCGGGGTCCATCTCGGGCACGGAGGAGAGCAGCAGCTCGGTATAGGGCGGATAGGGCGGCGAGAGCACCCGCGTCTTCGGCCCCTGCTGCACCACCTTGCCCTGGAACATCACCACGATCTCGTCGGAGATCGCCCGCACCGTGGCGATGTCGTGGGTGATGAAGAGGTAGGAGACGTTGAACTCGCGCTGCAGCCGCAGCAGCAGCTTCAGGATCTCCTCCTGCACGATCTGGTCGAGGGCCGAGGTCACCTCGTCGCAGATGATGAGCTCGGGATCGGCGGCCAGCGCGCGGGCGATGCAGATGCGCTGCTTCTGCCCGCCGGACAACTCGCCGGGGAAGCGGTCGACATGGCTCTCGTCCATCTCGATCAGCTTCAGCAGCTCCAGGATGCGCGCTTCCTTCTTCGCCCCGGTAAGGCCGAGATAGAGCTCGAGGGGCCGTCCGATCACCTCGTAGACCGTCTGGCGCGGGTTCAGCGCGGTGTCCGGCATCTGGTAGATCATCTGGATGCGACGCAGGATGTCCGGGCCGCGGTCCTTCAGCGCGGGAGGCAGGGTCTTGCCGTCAAACACGATCTCGCCGGCGCTCGGCGGCAGCAGGCCGGTGATGACCCGGGCCAGGGTCGATTTGCCGGAACCGGATTCGCCCACCACCGCCACGGTCTTGCCCCGCGGCACGCTGATGGACACGTCGCTCAGCACCTTGACCGCGTTGCCATAGGCGGCGGTGACGTTCTTCACCTCCAGCACCGGCTCGCCGCCCGCCTGCTCCTCCTTGCCCAGCTTGCGCACCGACCACAGCGACTTGGTGTAGTCCTGCTTCGGGTTGCTGAGCATCTCGCGGGTCGGGGCCTCCTCGACTTCCTTGCCGTAGCGCAGCACCATGATGCGGTCGGCCATCTGCGCGACGACCGCCAGGTCATGGGTGATGTAGATGGCGGCGGTGTGGAACTGCTCGACGATGTCGCGGATTGCCGCCAGCACCTCGACCTGGGTGGTGACGTCGAGCGCGGTGGTCGGCTCGTCAAAAATGATCAGGTCCGGTCGGCAGGTCATCGCCATCGCGGTCATGGCGCGCTGCAGCTGCCCGCCGGAGACCTGGTGCGGATAGCGGAATCCGATCTCCTGCGGATTGGGCAGGCGCAGGCGGCGATAGAGCTCGATGGCGTCCTTCTCAGCTTCCGCCCTGCCGCGCAGGCCCTCGCGCATCTCGGTCTCGATGGTCTGCGTCATCAGCTGGTGCGCCGGATTGAAGGATGCGGCAGCACTCTGCGCCACATAGGCGATGCGGGTGCCGCGCAGGTGGCGCCGCTTCTCCTCGCCGATCGCCATCAGGTCGATGCCGTCGAAGGTGACGCTGCCGCCGGAGATGCGGCAGCCGGGCCGGGCATAGCCCATGGCGGCAAGGCCGATGGTGGATTTGCCGGCGCCGGATTCGCCGATCAGCCCCAGCACCTCGCCGCGCTTCAGGGAAAGGTCGACGCCCTTGACGATCGGGCGCCAGACCTCGTCGCTCTCGCCCTCGATCTTGAGGCCGCGGATCTCCAGCAGGACGTCGCCCTTGGTGCGCCCGCCGCCGGCGGGGTTGGCGCTCGGCGTCTTCGCGTTGTCGTTCATTCGCGCAACCCGCTCGTCTTGTGCAGGAACCAGTCGACCACGAAGTTGACGCCCACGGTCAGCAGCGCGATGGCGCCCGCGGGCAGCAGCGGCGTGATGTTGCCATAGGTGATGAGGGTCTTGTTCTCATAGACCATGGAACCCCAATCGGCGGTCGGCGGCTGGATGCCGAGGCCGAGGAAGGAAAGCGCGCTGATGGTCAGGAACACGAAGCAGAAGCGCAGGCCGAACTCGACCACCATCGGCGGCAGGATATTGGGGAAGATCTCGCGCCGCATGATCCAGCCAATCTTCTCACCGCGCAGGCGGGCGGCCTCGACATAGTCCATCACCACCACGTTCTGGGACACCGCGCGGCTGAGGCGGAAGACGCGGGTGGAATCCAGCACCGCGATGATGAGGATCAGGCTCATGATCGAGGTGCCGAAGATCGACAGCAGCATCAGGCAGAAGATCAGCGTCGGGATCGACATCAGGGCGTCGACGATGCGGCTCGCCACCTGGTCGAACCAGCCGCGCAGGATCGCCGCCAGCACCCCCAGCGACCCGCCCAACAGGAAGGAGAGCAGCGTCGTCAGCAGCGCGATGCCGACCGTGTTGCGGGCGCCGAAGATCAGCCGGCTGAACAGGTCGCGGCCAAGCTGGTCGGTGCCCAGCAGATGAGCGGCACTCCACGGCTCGTAGCCGGCGCCGACCACGTCGGCCTCGCCATAGGGGGCCAGGACCGGCGCGAATACGGCGGTGATCGCATAGCCGGCGATGATCACGATGCCGCACTTGGCGCTGAGCGGCGCCTTGATGAACCCGCGCCATGCCTTGCCCAGGCGCGTGCGCCGGCGGCGATGGCTGATGCTGACGCCGGCGGGCGTCGGCTGCGTGGCTTGCTCGCTGGCTGTGCTCATTTTGGGTGCAACAGTCTGGGGTTGGTGACGATGCCGACGATGTCGGCCGTGAGGTTGAGCAGGATATAGGTCGCTGCGAAGAGGAGCGCGCAGGCCTGCACCACCGGAATGTCGCGGGCGGAAACCGCCTCCACCATCATCTTGCCCATCCCCGGATAGGTGAAGACGAACTCGACCACCACCACGCCGACCACAAGATAGGCGAGGTTGAGCGCGACGACGGTGACGATGGGCGCCCAGGAATTCGGCAGCGCGTGGCGCAGGATGATCTGCCAGGGCTTGGCGCCCTTCAGCCGCGCCATCTCGATATAGGGGCTCGACAGCACGTTGATGATGGCGGCGCGCGTCATGCGCATCATGTGCGCGACGATGACCAGCGACAGGGTAATGGCGGGCAAGGCGCATCGCCACAGGCGCTCACCGAAGCCGGCATCCTCGCTGACATTCGCCAGGCTTGGGAAGATCTGCCGGCCGGCCGGCGAGGCCAGCAGGACGATGGCGATATAGGCGATGAAGAATTCGGGGAACGAGATCGAGACCAGCGAGATCATATTGATGCCGCGGTCGAAGATCGAGTTGCGATAGAGCGCCGCCAGCAGGCCCAGGGCAACGGACAGCGGCACGGCGATCAGGGCGGTCATTCCCGCCAGGAAAGCGGTGTTGTAGGCGCGTGGCGCCAGGATCTCGGCCACCGTGCGGCGATAGCCGACGCGCGACGAGAACGAGGTGCCGAAATCGCCCTGCACCGCTTTCGACACCCATTCGACGTAGCGCTGCGGCGCCGGCTTATCGAGGCCGATCTCCTTGTTGAAGGCGGCCACCGTCTCCGGCGTCGCCGCCTGGCCCAGGATGGCCTCGGCGAAGCCGCCGGGCAGCAGCTCGATGGCGGAGAAGATGATGAGCGACACCACGAACAGGGTCAGCAGCCCCAGCCCCAGCCGCTGCAGGACGATCTTGAGCACGGACTTCATGCGCGGTGCCTTCCCCCTTCGTCCGCCGCGATCACAGCGAAAGCGGCGCGGGCCGCTCTTGCGAGCGGCCCGCTTGTTGCCGTGGCTACGCGAACCACCAGCGGGATGCGATTTTCATCCCGTCGATGTCCCAGTTGGCGGCGATATCGCCGTGGGCCAGCTTGTCGCTGTGCGCGCCGACGTAGTTGTTGAACATGATGACGATGTTGCCGCCGTCATCGGCCTGGAGCTGCTGCATCTCGGCATACATCGCCGCACGCTTGGCGCTGTCGGTCTCGGAACGCGCCGCCCTCAACAACTCGTTGAAATGCGGGTTCTTCCAGACCGCGTCGTTCCACGCCGCGTCGTCGGCATAGGCGGTGGCGAACATCCAGTCGCAGGTCGGGCGGCCGTTCCAGTACGACGCCACCCACGGCTTCTTCATCCAAACATTGTCCCAGTAGCCGTCATCCGGCTCGCGGATCACGTTGATCTCGATGCCGCACTTGGCCGCGCTCTCCTTGAACAACGTGCAGGCGTCGATGGCGCCGGCGAAGGCGGCATCGGCGGTTGAGAGATCGACCTTCAGGCTGTCGAGCCCGGCCTTCTTCAGGTATTCCCTGGCCTTGTCCGGGTTGTAGTCATGGCGCGGCTGCGGATCGATCCAGTACTGGATGGTCGGCGCGATCGGGTTGTCGTTGCCCGGCGTGCCGTGGCCGAAGAACACCTTGTCGACAATCGCCTGGCGGTCGATGGCGTGCTTCAGCGCCAGGCGGACGTTGACGTTGTCGAACGGCGCCACCGTCACGTTCATCGGCAGCACGTAGTGGCCGTAGCCGGTGACCTCGGTGATCTTGATGCCCGGGGTGGCCTGCAGCTGGCTCAGGGTCTTGAGGTCGCAGCGGTCCATGTAGTGGATCTCGCCGGAGGTCAGCGCCGCGGTGCGGGCGGCGACGTCCGGGATGCAGATCATCTCGAACTCGTCGAACCAGACGTCCTTGTAGAAGCTGTCGTTGCGCTTCATCTTGGCGCGCACGCCCGGCTCGAACTTCTCGAGCTTGAACGGCCCGGTGCGGATGCCCGACTGCCAATCCACCGCGCCGTCCTTCGCCGGCATGATCGGAATATGGTAGTCGCTGGCGTAGAACGGAAAGTCGGCGTTGCCGGCGTTGAGCGTGAAGACCACGTTGTCGCCGTCGGCCTTGATGTCGGCGATGCCGGTCAGGATCGACTTGGCGGCCGACTTGGAGCCTTCGCCCATGTGATGGCGGAACGAGGCGATGACGTCGTCCGGGGTCACGGTCTTGCCGTCATGGAAGGTGACGCCCTTGCGCAGCTTGAACACCCACTTGGTGGCGCCGTCGGAAGGCTCGAAGCTCTCCGCCAGGTCCGGGGTGATCTCGCCCTTGGCGTTCATCTCGGTCAGGCTGTTGCCGAGCGAGCCCCAGCCCATGGTGCCGGT
>WBZN01002381.1_pt1 | contig 10509 bp, 12 predicted proteins | sample 5204281 | NCBI WGS metagenome assembly WBZN01 (sample SAMN12344347, study PRJNA552823) | activated sludge metagenome | biome: Activated sludge suspended growth; feature: Nitrification reactor; material: Wastewater; isolation source: activated sludge from nitrification reactor of wastewater... | reverse complement strand
TCACCCGATACCCGCGCCCTGAGCATCCGCGCCGAGCTCGAGGCCGACAACGCCACCCATGTCGCCTGCGCGGCCTCGAGCAGCGTGCTGTGCCTGGGCAATGGCCGATTCCGCATCGAAGCGACGTACGACGGTGGACCGAAGCTGCGCGGATCGGCGGCGACCGCCGCGGTGAATGCAAATTCGGGCTACTTCTGGTTCCGAGACCCGATGAGCGTCGAGGCGTTCGCCAAGATCGTCGACGGCTGCGCGATCAACGGCAACTACTGGTTCTTCGCTGGCGGGCTGACCAACCTGGCGGTGCACCTGAAGGTCACGGATCTGCAGACCGGCGCGGTCAAGTTGTATGACAACAAGGCGGGGAAGAATTTCGCGCCGATCTTCGATACCAAGGCGTTCGCCACCTGTCAGTGACGGGCCTCCCCGCGCACCGCGGGTGACGGGCGTGCCGGCAGGAGCAGGGCGAGCCTAGAACGGTCCGCCCTGCTCGCGGATCGTCTTCTTGATCTTCACCGCGACGCCGACGCCGTCGCCGAGCGGCAGGACCAGGGCGCGCATCTGCGGGTGCGACATGAGGTAGATGTTGAACTGGCCGATCGCCCGCGCGTCCGGGCTCTCCGGCACCTGCGGTTCCGCGATCTCGCCCTTCCACAGCAGGTTGTCGACCACCACGAAGCCGCCCACTTCGAGCAGCGGCAGGGCGAGATCGAGGTAGCGCCGGTACTCGGCCTTCAACGCGTCGATGTACACCAGATCGAAGGGCCCGGCGAGCGTCGGCAATACCTGCAGCGCCGGGGCCTGCAGCAGATCGACGCGCTCGGCGACGCCGGCCTCGGCGAGGAATTCGCGCGCCTGCTCGAGCCGCGACGCATCGGGGTCGATGCTCACGACCCGCGCCTGCTCGCCGGCGCGCAGCAGACAGAGCGTGCCGTAGCCGATCGCGGTGCCGACCTCGAGGAATCTCGGCGGGCGATGCGGCGGCGCGGCGCCACGCGCCAGGATCTCGAGCAGCCGGCCCACCTCGGGGTCCGAGATCGGCACGTGATCGCGCTCGGCCCGCGCTTCCATCGCCCGCAGCACCGCGTCGCGCGGCGGCAGCAGGCGTTCGAGATACTCGGACTGCGCCTCGCGCAAGATCGGATCGGGACGCGCCTTCATCGCCCTGAACCTCCGCCGCTCAGGGAGCGCGGCCGGAAGGTGACCGCGCAGTCCGGGCCTTCCCAGAGCGTGACCTCGGCGATCTCCACCGGCAGGCGCTCGCTCAGGCGGCCGTGGAACCACGCGGCGATGTTCTCCGTCGACGGCGTCACCCGATCGAACGGCGGCACGGAATTCACTTCGCCGTGATCGAACGTGTGCGCCAGCTCCTCGAGCGTCCGCTTGGCGACCACGAAGTCGAAGGCCATGCCCTCCGAGTCGAGCGCCTCGGCGCGCAGCACCGCCTCGACGGTCCAGCTATGCCCGTGATTGGGCTCGGGAGTGCCGCGATACGCCAGCAGATGGTGCGCCGCCTCGAAGCGGGCGCGGACTCGGACGAGGTATTCAGGCATGCGCTTCTCCGTGCATCGCTCGAACCATAGCAGCCCGGTGGCTGCCGTCCGCAGCGGTGCTCGCGGCCGAGGACCTCGATCTGCTGCAGGGCTTCGCACACCCCGCGCGCGGGCGTTCCATCCACGCCCCGATTGCCCTCGGTCCCCGATAGGATCTACCGCGACTCCGCCGAACGCGAGCACGACATGAACCCTGGGACGCGCAAGCGCAGCACCCGTAGTCGCAAGACGCTGCTCTCCTGGAGCTCCGGCAAGGACTCCGCTTGGACCTTGCACCGGCTCCGGCAGTCCGACGTATTCGAGGTGGTGGGGCTCGTCACGACCTTCAACGAGGCCTTCGGCCGCGTGGCCATGCACGGCGTGCGCATGGCCTGGGTCGACGCGCAGGCCGCCGCCGCGGGATTGCCGCTGTGGCAAGTGGCGTTGCCGTGGCCGTGCTCGAACGAGGCCTACGAGGAGCGCATGCGCGGTCTCGTCGCGCGCGCCTCGACCGCTGGCGTCGAAGCCTTTGCGTTCGGCGACCTGTATCTCGAGGACATCCGCCGCTACCGCGAGCGGCAGCTCGCCGGCACCGGCCTGGAGCCGGTGTTCCCAATCTGGGGCGAGGCTGCCGACACACCGCGCCTGGCGCGGGAGATGCTCGCTGCCGGACTGCGCGCGACGCTCACCTCGGTCGATCCCAAACAGCTCGCCCCCCGCTTCGTGGGCCGGGCCTTCGACGACGCCCTGCTCGCCGAGCTGCCCGCCGGCGTCGACCCCTGCGGCGAGCGCGGCGAGTTCCACACCTTCTGCCAGGCCGGCCCGATGTTCAGCGAGCCCATCGCCGTGCGCGCGGGGGAAACGGTCGAACGCGACGGCTTCTGGTTCGCGGAGCTGCTGCCGGCGTAGAGCGTTCCGGAGCGGCCGCTGCTGCTATCGATAGCCCGCGGCCTGCAGCTCGAACAGCTCGGCGTAGCGACCGTGCTGCGCGAGCAGCTCGGCGTGCGTGCCCATGGCCTCGACCTGGCCGTCGACCAGGACCAGGATGCGATCGGCCATGCGCACGCTGGAGAAGCGATGCGAGATCAGCACCGCGGTCTTGCCGGAGCTCAGCTCCTTGAAGCGCTGGAAGACCTCGAACTCGGCGCGGGCGTCGAGCGCCGCGGTGGGCTCGTCGAGGATCAGCACCGGAGCGTCGCGCATGTAGGCGCGGGCGAGCGCGACCTTCTGCCACTCGCCGCCCGAGAGATCGACGCCGTTCTCACCCACCAGCGCCAGCACCTCGCCGGCGTGCAGCGTGAAGCTGAGGTGGCGGACCGCCCAGCGCTCGGCCCCCGGATAGCGGAAGCCCACGTCCTCGAAGACGAAGCCCGCGCGCAGAGACGTCGGGAACGGCAGCGCATCGAGCGGCGAGACGATCTCGGCGCGAATCTCGAAGAACGAGAACAGGTCGTCGAGATAGAGCGCCTGGCCCGCCATCTGCGAGAAGCCGATCAACAGGTTCTCGAGCAGCGTGCGCAGCCGGCGAAACGAGTTCGCGAGGAACGTGAGGTCGCCGACCGTGAAGTCGCCGCGCAACGTGCGCCACGCGATGAAGCCGTACGCGAAGTAATAGCCCACGGTGCCGAGCGCGGTCAGCAGACCGCCCCAAGACGCACGGCGAATCGCCAGGGCGCGATTGGCGGCGTAGAACGCTTCCGAGAGCGCGCGGTAGCGTTCGATCAGGAACTGGTTGAGGCCGAAGATCTTCACTTCCTTCGCGGTCTCGACGCTCGCTCCGGTCTGGCGCAAGTAGTCGAGCTCGCGCCGCTCCGGCGTGAAGCGGAAGTTCAGTACGTAGCTCTGGGCGTTGAAGTGCGCTTCGCCGAGAAACGCCGGCACCAACGCCAGGGCGAGCAATGCGATGAGCCACGGCGCGTACACCATCAGCCCCGCCGCGAAGCTCACGATGGTCACCATGTCCTGCGCCTGGCCGAAGAGCTGGCTCATGAGCGCCGAGCGCCCCATGGTCTGGCGGCGGGCGCGATCGAGTTGGTCCTGCAGCTCGCTGTCCTCGAAGTCCTCGAGATCGAGCGTCGCCGCGTGCTCCATCAGTTGCACGCTGGTGACGTTGGTGAACTTCTCTGACAGCAGCGAGTCGAGCAGCGACACCGCCCGGCCCAGCAGATCGGCGGCGACGGCCAGCGCAAATTCGAGCGCGAGGAGCAGCCCGAGCTGGTGCAGTCTGCCGCCGGCGAGCCAGTCGTGCCAGCTGGCGATCTCGGGCGCTCGCGCGAGCCGGATCACCTCGTCGATGATCAGCTTGCCGATCCACAGGGTGACGACCGGCAGGAGCGCCCGCGCCAGGCGGAAGACGAGGTCGGCGAGCGTCAGGCCGGGAGCCGTGCGCCAGACCAGGCGCAGGAAGGGCCGCAGGTTGCGCAGGGCGCCGAAGCGCTCGCGCAGCGACCGCGGCGGTGCCGGCGCGCCGCCGCCGCCGGGAGCGCCTTGGCCGCCCGCCTGCGGCGCCGCCCTGCCTCCCATGCTGTATTGACGCGGCATCGCTCCGGTCCAGGACCATCTTGTCACCGCGAAGAGCACGCGGCACGGTAACCGGCACCCTGACCGGCAAGCGGGGCCTAGGTCGTCGGCCGGATGACCTCGGAGGTCATGGCATTGCGCCACGCCTCGCCCGTAAGATCCGGCCATGGGCACCGCCGACCGTCTCGCCGCGATGGCCGCGATCGCCGCGCCGGGCGCGAACGGACCCGGCGCCTTGCTCCGTCACTGGCGTACGGTGCGTCGCTTGAGCCAGCTCGAGCTCGCTCTCGCGGCCGACGTCTCCTCACGCCACCTCAGCTACGTCGAAACCGGGCGCTCGCAGGCCAGCCGCGAGATGCTGCTGCGGTTGGCCGAGGCGCTCGAGATCCCGCTGCGCGAGCGCAACACGCTGCTGGTGGCCGCGGGGTACGCGCCGCGCTACTTCGAGACCGGCCTCGACGCGCCGGCCATGAAGCAGGTGCGCGACGCGGTCGAGCTGATCCTCCGGCACCAGGAGCCCTTCCCGGCGTTCGTCCTCAGCCGGCACTGGGACATCGTGCAGGCCAATCGCGCCGCGGCGCGGTGCACGCGCTTCCTGCTCGGAACCGACCCTACGGACGCGAACATGATCCGCCTGCTGCTCCACCCGAGCGGCCTGCGACCGATGCTGATGAACTGGGAGGAGACGGCGCGCGACCTGATCCGCCACCTGCACGTCCAGATCGCGGGCGCGCCCACCGACGATCGCGCGAAGTCCCTGCTCGCGGAGGTGCTGGCGTATCCCGGCGTCCCGTCGCGTTGGCGCACGCGGGAGATCGGCGCGCCTACCACGCCGCTCCTCACCACGCACTTTCGCCGCGGCGAGGTCCAATTGCGGTTCTTCTCGACGCTCACTATGTTCGGCACGCCGCACGACGTCGCGCTCGAGGAGCTGCGCATCGAGTGCTCGTTCCCGGCCGACGAGATGACGGCAGCCGAGTGTCGCGCGCGCTTCGGCGCCTGAGCGGGCCAGCGATCAGACCCCCCACAGGCGCCGCGCCTCTTCGGCGATGACGTCGGGCATCTCCTCCGGAAAGAAGAGATTGGCGCCCGCCACACGGCGCACGCCGCGCGAGTGCGGAAACGTTCGGTCGAGCCACGCGGGCCCCGACGGATCGAAGATCGTGTCGCCGGTGCCCCACACCACGCGCAGCGGCGCCGCGCAGCGCCCGAGCGCGGGCTCGATCGCGAGCAGTGGGTTGCGATCGAGCGCGACGCAGTACGCGTGGAGCTGCGCCTTGCGCTCTGGCGTGCTCACCAATGGGCGCAGATAGAACTCGATCGCCTCGTCGCTCAAGCCCGCCGGGTAGGTGTAGCAGCAACCGCCGAGCCCGGTGGCACGGCGCGCGTTCGCCTTGTCCGCGAGCTGCGGCAGTAGTACGTCGTCCGCGAAGGTACCGGCTCGCGACGCCGCGATCACCGGCCGCAGCGCCGGCGGCGGGCTGTCGAGGTGAACGTCGCAATTGGTGAGCAGGAGCGTGCGGACCCGATCGGGATGCCGGGCCACGAAGATCTGGGCGATCGCGCCGCCGCTGTCGCTCCCGACGAGGTCGACCGTGGTCACCCCGAGCGCGTCGAGCAGAGCCAGCAGCATCTCTACCTGCGCCTCGGGCGCGAGATCCTGTCCCGGTGGGATCTCGCTGTAGCCGAGGCCCATCGAATCCGGAGCGATGCAGCGGCGAACGGGCGCCAGCCGCTCGAGCGCGCCGCGCCACTGGAACCCGTTGAGCGGCAAGCCGTGCACGAAGAGCGCCGCCGGACCGGCGCCGCGCTCGACGCAGGCGATGCGGCCGAAGCGCGTGCGGACGAAGCGCCGCGCGGCGTGAAATGCCGCGGCGTCGGGGGGCGGCGGCGATCCACCCGGGCGTCCGGCGCCGGCCAACCGTCGAGCGAACACGCCGCCGGCGAGGCTCGCGGCGGCCGCGGTGAGAAACATTCGTCGATTCATCGTCGTGCTCTCCCGGCTTCGATGTCGTTGCGCCGTCATCCGATCAAAGGCGCCCTGGCGTCGCAATGACCTCCGAGGTCATGGCGGACGCAGGCCCGAAGGCTCGGGAAGCACTCGCCGCAGAAGGCGCGCGGAGCGGCGCCGAAGATCAGGCCTCGCGGCCCGAAACGACGATCGTGCGCAAGGGCGTATGCTCCGCTCGTGGCAGAACGGAAAACGCCGTGAACCCTCCGCCCTCGACGAGTCCCGAGACTCGCGAGGAGGACCGCAAGCCGACGACCCCGGCGTTCGAGCACGACATCCTCGATCACCTCCTCGAAGGCTGTCGGATCCTGGATTTCGACTACCGCTATCTCTACGTGAATGAGCCCGCCGCGGCGCAAGCGCGCTGCTCGCGCGAAGAGATGATCGGCCGCACGATGCAAGAGTGCTTCCCCGGCATCGAGCAGACGCCGATGTTCGCGGCGCTTCGCCGCTGCATGGAGGAGCGCACGAGCGGGCACACCGAGCGAGATCACGTATTCCCTGACGGCTCGCGCCCCGCATTCGAGATCAGCTTCGTCCCTGTCCCACAAGGCCTCTGTGTCCTCTCCGTGGACGTGACCGAGCGCCGGCACCTGCTGGGAGCGATCGTCCACGATTCCGCCGACGCGATCATCAGCAGCTCGCTCGACGGCATCGTCACGCACTGGAACCCCAGCGCCGAACGGATTTTCGGCTACGCCGCGACGGAGATGGTCGGCCGGCCCATCGATGTCCTCTTCCCCCAGCAGCGGCGCGACGAGGACATCGCGGCGTCGGCGCGCATGCTGCGCGGCGAGATCATCGCGCCCTTCGAGGCCGTGCGGCGGCACAGGGACGGTCGGGAGATCGAGGTCTCGGTGGCGTTGTCGCCGATTCGGGATTTCGCCGGCACCATGGTCGGCCTGTCGAAGGTGGCGCGCGACATCTCGGAGGTCAAGGAGGCCCGGCGGGAGCTGCTCCAGGCCAAGGAGAAGGCCGAAGCCGCGCATCGCGAGCTCGAGTCGTTCAGCTACTCGGTCGCGCACGATCTGCGCGCGCCGCTGCGCAGCATCGACGGCTTCAGCCAGGCACTGCTCGACGACCACTCGGCGCAGCTCGACGAGGAAGGCCGCCGGCTGCTGAGCTTCGTCCGCGGCTCGGCGCAGCTCATGGCGCGTCTGATCGACGACATCCTCGCCTTGTCGCGCGTCACCCGCAGCGAGATCATTCGATCTCGAGTGGATCTTTCGAGTCTGGCCGGTGCCATTCTGCAGCGACTTCGTGCGAGTGCGTCCGAGCGCGCGGTCGGGAGTGCGCCCGAGCGCACGGTCGACGTAGTTCTGCCCAGCGGGCTCGTGGCCCAGGCCGACCCACGGCTGCTCGAGATCGTGCTCGAGAACCTGCTCGGCAACGCCTGGAAGTTCAGCTCCCGGCGCGCCGCGGCGCGCATCGAGGTCGGGCAGTTTCTCCGCGACGACGCCACGGTGACCTTCGTGCGCGACAACGGCGCCGGCTTCGACCCGGCCTTCGCGCACAAGCTGTTCGGCGTCTTCCAGCGCCTGCACTCGGCGAACGAGTTCGAGGGCACCGGCATCGGCCTCGCCACCGTGCAGCGTGCCGTCCATCGCCACGGCGGCGAGGTCTGGGCCGAGGGCGCCGTCGACGCCGGCGCCGCGTTCTTCTTCACCCTGGGCGATGGAGAGCAGACGCGATGACACCCGGAGCCACGGACCGGATCATCCTGCTGGTGGAAGACAATCCAGCGGACGAAGAGCTCACGTTGCGCGCCTTCCGCAAGAGCAATATCTCGAATCCCATCGCGGTCGCGCGCGACGGCGTCGAGGCGCTCGACTTTCTGCTCGCGCGGGGCGCGTATGCCGATCGCGCCGCGCTACCGCTGCCGCAGCTGGTGTTGCTGGATCTGAAACTGCCCAAAATCGACGGACTGGAAGTGCTGCGAACGCTGCGGGCCGACGAGCGCACCCGGCTTCTGCCGGTGGTCATTCTGACGTCGTCGATCGAGGAGCAGGACCTGCTGCGCAGCTACCTGCTCGGCGCCAACAGCTACGTGCGCAAGCCGGTCGACTTCAATCAGTTCCTCGAAGCCGTGCGACAGCTCGGTCTCTACTGGCTGATCCTCAACGAACATCCGCAGCGCTGACGCTCACCGCGGCGGCGTTAGCCGGAGGCCGCCGTCAGCAGTTGCTCGACGCGCGCCACCACCATCGAGAGCGCCACCCTGTTCTCGCCGCCCTCGGGCATGATGATGTCGGCGTAGCGTTTCGACGGCTCCACGAACTCGAGGTGCATCGGGCGCACGGTCTCCATGTACTGGCGCAGCACGTCGTCGACCGTCCGGCCGCGGTCGCGGATGTCCCGCCGCAGCCGGCGCAGCAGCCGTACGTCGGCGTCGGTATCCACGAATACCTTGAAGTCGAGCTGGTCGCGTAGATTGGGCTCCGCGAACAGCAGAATGCCCTCGAGCAGGATCACCGGACGGGGCTCCACTCGCCGCACGTCGTGCGTGCGGACGTGGCGCACGAAGTCGTAGACCGGCACGTCCACCGCGCGCCCCGCCTTGAGCGCCCGCACGTGCTCGGTCAGCAGGTCGGTGTCGAGCGCCGAGGGATGGTCGAAGTTGTGCCCGACGAGGTCCGCGGGCGTGTTCCAGACGACGTCCTTGTAGTAGCTGTCCTGCGCCAGGAACGCGATGCGCTCGCCGCCGACCAGCTCGAGGATCGAGTGCGCGACCGACGTCTTGCCGGAGCCGGTGCCGCCGGCAACTCCGAGCGCGACGGGATGGGGAGTCTTCATGGGCCCTCCGTGAACAAGGGCGGCTGGGGGCAGCGGAGCATTTTCAGGTACGCCGACAGCTGGCCTCGGTGATGGGATTCATGAGAAAAGAAGGTCAGGAACATGTCTTCGAGCGCGGTGGTCAGGCCGGCCACCGGATGCCGGACCGTGGCCGAGAGCAGCCGCTCTTCGGGGATGCCGGCGAGCGCGCTCGCCGTGTCCTCTTCGATGGGCATCCAGGCGGCGAGGAGCTCGGCGAAGGTGCTGCCGAAGCGCGCCGTGCGCGAGCTCTCGAAGTTGCGCGGCCGGAACGCAGCGTAGCGTTCGATCGTCTCTCCCGCGAGCCGGAAGGGGTCGTACGCGTCGCCGGCGGCGGCCGCCACCAGGAGACGGCGCCAGAACACCTCGGCATGAATCAGATGTACGACGATGCCGCCGCAGGAGAACTCATCCGGGGCGGGCGCCCAGTCGAAGCGCTCCTCTGGCACCGCGGCAACCAGACTGCGGGTCCACGACCGTTCGCGACGGAAATGAGCCACCAGGCGCTCGGTTCGGGTCACCCGGCGATCCTACAAGGAGCCGGGGGGCATCGGCTGCGCGCCCCGGTCGTCCGCGCGGCGCCGCCTGGAGACCGCCCCTCCGGGTGGTGGAAACCGCCGGCATCTCGTGCCTATAATTCGTCACATGACGAAACAACAGCGCGCTCTGGACCTCGCCGACCTGGTCGAGATCGGCAAGGGATTGGCGCACCCGGCGCGCCTGCGAATGCTCGCCATGCTGGAGACCGGCGAATTGTGCGTCTGTCAGATGACGGCCGTGCTGGCGCTGGCGCCGTCGACCGTCTCGCAGCACCTTTCCGTACTCGCTCGCGGCGGGCTGGTTGCGGAGCGCAAGCAGGGAAAGCTCGTCTTCTACCGGCTGCGGGAGGGCGACGTCGCCACCAGGTTGCTGCCTCCTCTCCTGGGTCTGTTCTCGAGCGATCCGACCGCGAAGTCGGATCGCGCCGTCGTCGCTCGGCTGCGCAGAGTGCCCGTTGCCACTCTCTGTGCCGCCGAGCTCGATCTCGCGGCAGTCGGCGTTCGTAGGGCCGGCGCACGAAAAGCCACCGTCGCTGCGGCCCGCGACCGGACGCCGGGCGAGGAGACGCCGACGACCGCGGGAGCGCTGCGATGACCCGCGGCGTGCTGTTTCTTTGCGTGGCAAACTCCGCGCGCAGCCAGCTGGCCGAGGGAATCGCGCGGCAACTGGCCGGCAGTCGCCTGACGGTTCAGAGCGCCGGCTCGGCACCCGGGCTCATCCATCCGCAGGCGGTACGGGCCCTGGCCGAGATTGGCATCGACGCTTCGGGCCAGCGCTCGAAGTCGGTCGACGAGGTCGATCGCGCGAAGATCGATACCGTGATCACACTCTGCGCAGAGGAAGTCTGCCCGGTGTACCTGGGCACCGCGCGGCGCCTGCACTGGCCCTTGCCGGACCCCGCCGGGCGCGACGAATCCGAAGCAGCCAGCCTCGACCGCTTCCGGGCCGTGCGCGACGAGCTGAGCCACCGGATCGCCCGCTTCCTCGCCGAAGAAGGCGTGGTCCGCCCGCCGGCGGCGCCCGAGGCCGAGTGATGGACGCAATCCCAAAGCGGCTGAACGTCTTCGAGCGCTATCTCTCCGTCTGGGTGGTCGTCTG
>WBZN01002379.1_pt1 | contig 10513 bp, 9 predicted proteins | sample 5204281 | NCBI WGS metagenome assembly WBZN01 (sample SAMN12344347, study PRJNA552823) | activated sludge metagenome | biome: Activated sludge suspended growth; feature: Nitrification reactor; material: Wastewater; isolation source: activated sludge from nitrification reactor of wastewater treatment... | reverse complement strand
ACGCAAACCAAGGATTTCGATTGCGTCGGCGTCGGCGACATGGCGGGCGACGTGTTCGGAAACGGCATGCTGCGCTCGGAGCACATGCGCCTGATCGGCGCGTTCAACCACGTGCATATCTTCTGCGATCCCAATCCCGATCCGGCCGCGACTTTCAAGGAACGCAAGCGCCTGTTCGACGAGGTCAAGGGCTGGGACGCCTATGACCAGAAAAAACTCTCGAAAGGCGGCCGCATTTTCAACCGCGGCGAAAAGAGCCTGCAACTGACCCCCGAAATCCGCGCCCGTTTCGGTATCGCGCATGACAAGGTCACACCCGCCGAACTGATCCAGGCTATGCTCCGCGCCGAAACCGATCTGCTGTTCTTCGGCGGCATCGGCACGTATTTGAAAGCCTCGTCCGAAACCCACGCCGACGTCGGCGACAAGGCGAACGACTCCCTGCGCATTAACGCAAAAGACGTTCGCGCCAAGGTCGTCGGCGAAGGCGCCAACCTGGCGACGACGCAGCTCGGCCGCATCGAAATGGCCATGAACGGCGTGCGCCTGAATACCGATTTCATCGACAATTCGGCGGGCGTCGATACGTCGGATCATGAAGTGAATATCAAGATCCTCCTTACCGCCGTGGCCGAGGATGGCAGCCTGCCGACCAAAAAACGCAACGTCCTGCTGCAAGGCATGACCGATGAAGTGGCCGCCCTCGTGCTGCGCCACAATTACCAGCAGGCGCAGGGCCTGAGCCTTGCCGCGTTGCAGGCCGCGCCCAATCTCGGCATTCACGCCGCCTTTATCCGCGACCTCGAACGCCATTCGAACCTGAACCGCAGGCTGGAAGGCCTGCCCGACGACGAAGCGATCGCCCGCCGCCACACCGAAGGCCGCGGCCTGACCCGGCCAGAACTGAGCGTGTTGCAAGCCTATGCCAAGATCCTGTTCACGCACGACCTGCTGTTGACCGACATCCCGGACAATCCGGACGTCGAAAGCTGGCTGACGCATTATTTCCCGGCGCCCCTGCGCAAAAAATACGCGAAAGAAATCCGCCAGCACCGCCTCGGCCGCGAAATCGTCGCCACCGTCCTGTCGAACGAGCTGGTCAACCGCATGGGGCCGACTTTCGTCAAAAGCGTGATGGATAAAACCAATGCGTCCTGCGCCGATGTCGCCAAGGCCTGGCTGGTCGTACGCGATGCCTTCGGGCTGAACGCGCTCTGGACGGAGATTGAATCGCTCGATACCCGTGTGCCGTCGTCCGTGCAGCTGCGCGCCATGCAGGAAATCGCCCGCATGACCGAGCGCGAAACCATCTGGTTCCTGACCCGCCTGGGGCGGAATCCGGATATCGCAGCTGATGTCCGCGAATATGGCGCTGGCATCGCCGTGCTGCGCGAAAATCTTGAAAAAGTGGCAACCCCCGAACTCGCCGAAACCATCCGGCAGAGACTGCAATCCGGCATCGATGACGGCCTGCCCGTGGCATTGGCGCGCAATATCGCCATCATCCCGGCACTGGGCGCGGCCTGCGACATATTGCGCATCGCGCGGGATTCCGGCACCGACATTCCACTGACGGCCCGCACCTATTTCGAGATCGGCGATCATTTCCGCCTGCCTTGGCTGCGCCAGCAGGCGCGGATGATGCCCGCCAACGACCGATGGACCGCCAACGCCCTGGTGGGTCTGGTCGAGGAACTGCATAACGTGCAATCCGGCCTGGCCGTCCGCGCCCTGAACGATACGCCGAAAGCAGCCAAAGGCGCGGTGGAGAAAAAGACGCGAAGCGGCCCTCTTGGAATTGGTCTGGTTGAAATCTGGCTTTCGGGCAAGGGCAGCCACGCCCGCCAGCTCGAACCCATGGTCGCCGAACTGCACCAGGCCGGCACGCTGGATATGCCGATGCTGATCCTGGCGGGCCAGAAGCTGCGCCAGATGTGCGGCTAGGGAAAATTTTTTGTTGCCGTTTTCCATGGGGGTTTCTATCAATAGGGGATAGAAAACCGGAATTGGGAAGCGGGACGGGCTATGTTTGAAAAACAGGCGTCTGATATCAAAACGGATATCAGAATTTATGAAAACCATTCCTATATGTGGGAAACCTCCCTCCTGAAAGGCCATGTCAGGGCTTTCGAGGACGACAGCGGCGATTACGAGGTCTTTGCCGCGCCCCATGTTGAACGGCTGAGCCAGCTAGACACCCATCCTTCACCAACCGCCGATTGCCGTTATGCCTTCAATGAAGCCCGCGCCAAGGGTTTGTTTCTCGGCACTTATGCATCTCTCGACATGGTGCGCAACTATCTCGGCGACCTGGAAAAATTTTTCACGCTCGCTTTGTCGGAAAAGGGCGCGGTAGGGCGCGTTCTAAGGGCGGAAAACAATAAAATGCACCTTGTGCCCACCAACCAGGTAACCGAAGAAAGCTTCGGCGACGCCCTGAAAGTCGCCCGGGACCAGGAAATTTTTGTTGCATTGCGTCAGGGTAAAGAATTGCCGCTGCGCGAAATTATCGGCCGGGTGTTCCGCTCCCTGGCCAATACGCTTGGCATCAATTATTTCATTACCGAGGACCGCCGCGCCGAAAAGCCCCACGATTATAAATCCGTCACCTTCACCTATGAAGGCATTGGCGCATTCCGTTTCGAGAATAATGGCCCCGGCAGGCACGTGCAGCTGACTCGGCTGTCATACAACAATACCAACCGGCTTTATTATCCGACCTTCGAAGGCCCCGCCAACCACGAGAATATGCAGCGCCACGTGTTCAACTGGCTGCTGGACGCCATGCGCGACGTAACGGCCCGCGATCTGAAATCCGAATTCGATTACGCGGCGTTCGTCGAAAACCGCGCCCGTGCCGTCGAGCGTTTTTACGGCACGGCAAAGCTGGATGGCGGCACGCGCGTGACCGGCGGGAACAAGGTGATCCTGCGGCTTGTGAATTAAAAAACCAGCGCCGCCGCGGCCAGCACCATCAGCCCGAAATCCCGGTTGCTGCGGAACACAAAAAGCGCGCTGGCGGGTTCGTCGGTACGCCAGATTTTCAGCTGCCATGCCAGATGCGCCAGGGGAACGGCCAGCGCCAGCCGCGCCGCCAGGCTGGCCCCCGCCGCGCCAAACGCCGCTTCCAGCAGCAGCCACGCCAGCAGATAGGCCGCCGCCACGAACGGCTTGCTCCAGCGCCCAAGCCGCCGCGCCGTCGATTTGATACCGGCCCGCGCGTCGTCCTCGATATCCTGGTGCGCATAAATCGTATCGTAGCCGAGGGTCCAGAAAAACCCGGCGGCATAGAGCAGCCATGCCGGCCAGGCCAGCATGCCCGTTACCGCCGCATATCCCATCAACGCCCCGAAATTGAATGTCAGGCCGAGAAAGGCTTGCGGCCACCATGTGATCCGTTTCATATATGGATAGGCCAGGATGAACGGGATGCTCAAAAATCCCAGGCATATCCCCACCAGCGACAATTGCAGCAAAATGCTCAAACCCAGCAGCGCCAGCAGCAGCAAAAACGCGGCGGCCTGCTTACGGCCGACCGTTCCGGCGGCCAGCGGCCGCGCCGCCGTGCGCGCCACCTGCCGGTCCAGGTCGCGGTCCCACAGATCGTTGACGATGCAGCCCGCGCCGCGCATGACCACCGCGCCGGCGCCAAACAGAAGCATCGCCCACCAGTCATGGCGGTTCATGTGCGCCACCCCGCCCGCCGCCAGCACGATCGCCCACCAGCCGGGCAGCAGCAACAGCCATATCCCGACCGGCCGGTCGAGCCGCATCAAAAGGGCATAGGGCCGCAGCGGCGCGGGCAAAACCCGTTCGATCCAGCCGTCGAATCTGATATCGGTATGTGCCATAGTCTCTCTATATATAATGGCGTGTCGGGATGACACGGGGTTAAGGATATGTCCGCACACGATCATAAGAAATGGCCGCGCCTTTATCTGGACCGGGATCTCGGCGAAGGTCAATCCCTCACCCTGCCCGAATCGCAGGCGCATTACCTGCGCGGTGTCCTGCGCCGCGGCGTGGGCGATTCTGTGCGCTTGTTCAACGGCCGCGACGGCGAATGGGCGGCCCGGTTGCAAACGGTGGATAAAAAGTCGGTCATCCTGGCGGTCGAACACCGGATTCACGCACAACCCGCGCCCACGCCGGACATCCACCTGATGTTCGCGCCCATCAAAAAAAACCGCATGGACATGCTGATCGAAAAGGCGGTCGAGCTGGGCGCGACCCGCCTGCGCCCGGTCATGACGCGCAACACCGAAATCCGCCACCTGAACGACGAGCGCATCGAGGCCCAGATCACCGAAGCCGCCGAGCAGTGCGAGCGCCTCGACCGGCCCGCTTACACACCACCGGTGCGGCTTGAGGACGCGCTTGCCAATTGGCCGCCGGAAATCCGCCTTCTGGCCTGCCTGGAACGGGAAAACGCCGAACCGGTCGGCAGGGCCGTGCCGAAGGACGCGCCCTGCGCTATCCTGATCGGCCCGGAGGGCGGCTTCACGGCGGATGAAACGCGCTGGCTGCTCGACCTGCCCTTCGTCACGCCGGTCAGCCTCGGCCCGGCCATATTGCGCAGCGAAACCGCAGCCTGCTACGCCCTGGCCGCCGTGTCGATGGCGCGGGCCTAATCGGCGTCCGCCGGATCTCCGCCCGTGGCGTCACCGCCCGTTGCATCGTCGCCCACATTATCGCCCGATTCCACGGAAACAGGCGACACGCCACTGTCGGCGTTCGGCACGACCATGTAAAAATACAGACAGAACGCGGTCGCGCCCAGCAGCACCAGATGCGTCAGGATCGATCCCAGGAAGCGGCCCTTGCTGTATCCCGAAGATCCCATCAGGCCCCAGGCATGTAAAATCCTGGCGACGACCAGCGTCATGCCCAGCGCATGGATCACCAGGTCCGACGCCCCCGCCGTTTCCGCCATATAGATCAGCAACAGCGCATAAGGCACGAATTCAATGAAATTGCCCTGCGCCCGGATGGCCCGTTCCAGCCCCCTGTTATCGCCGTGCCCCAGCCCGATTTTCAGCGCCCGGCGCCGCAGGATGACGTTATAGGTCAGCCCCAGCAGCATGACGGTCAAAGCGGCGGCATATAAATAAACGACCATGGGAATCAATCCGCCGTCTTAATCGGCATTGGGCGCGTTGAAATAGAACCAGACGCAGAACACCGCCGCGCCGATCAGCACCAGGTGCGTCAGCACCGTGCCCGCCGACCGCCCGAAACTGTGCCACGACGAACCGGACAGTCCCCAGACGTGCAGCACGCGGGCGACGATCAGGGTCCAGCCCATGGCATGGATGGTCCACAGCGCCGCCCCGGCATTTTCCGCCATATAGATCAGCAGCATGGTAAAGGGCACGAATTCGACGAACGATGTATGGGCCCGGATCGCGCGCTGGAGCCCTTCATTGTCGCCATGACCAAGACCGACTTTCAGGTGCTTGCGCCGCCAGATGACGTTATAGGTCAGGCCGAGCAGCAGCCAGGTCAGGAACGCGGCATACAGATAGACGACCATAAGATAAGCACCCCGGCGATAAACTGAACAGAATCACAGTTTATAGGAGCACCGGGGACTCTGCCAAGGGCCTGTTACAGTTTGTTTTTGGGCGCATCCAGCAAATGCTGCCGCGTACGGCGGGCCGCGTCTTCAGCCGGCGCGGGCAGCGCCCTGTATTTTTCGCTGGCGCCGGCGGTCGCATACAGCGCATGCGTCGCCAGTTCGCCGACGATCTGGGCGTAATCCCGTTCCCGCGCATTGAAATCCAGCAACGGGATCGACAGCCCGCCGCCGCTTTGGGCGATCTGTTTATAACTCTCGGCGACAGTCTGGCTGGCGGTCGCCATCGGCAGCGCATAGACGCGGGTTTTCCGCTCGGTGAACAGCGCCCTGGCCGCCTTCACGGTATCGGCCAGATTGTCGTCGAAGCGGTTGCCCACCATGATGACGATATGCGCGTCCTGCGCGGCGCTCTGGCGCATTTCCCGGAATGCCTCGTTAAAATGGGTACTGGTCTGGAAGCAATGCCAGCGCGTCGTGCGCGACAGGATATCGCCATGATTGTCGCTCCAGCCCGTGCTGTGGCGGCAACCGTCCAGGAATGTCTCGACGCAGAATTTCGGCTTCGTGCTGGAAAAATCCCTGGCGAATTTCGTCCGCAACTCTTCCTGAAGCCGCATCACGGCCCGACCGACCTCGCGCGAATCGCTCAGGTCGCCCGCGACGACGATTTTGATCCCAAGTTCATGCGGCGCCCATTCGGGCGGGAAAACCGGCTCCGGCAGCACATTGTCCTCGCCCGTGCAGCTTTGCCATGCCTGGGTAAGCGTGCCGGAAGCCTTATCTTTTTTATTGAATGGCCAGATCATCGATTGTTTCCTTATGGGGATGGATTGAAACGGCAGGACGGATCGATATGCTTGCCGAACCAACCGACTAAAGATTCCTCTGTATAGGCTGATTTGGCAGTGACTACGAAATCCTGGCAGACCAGGCGGCCTGACTGGCCTTTCTCGTTCATCGCGGCTTCTTCGCGCCGCTGGCTTCGAACGGTAACGCGCAGGGGATCGCTGTGGCGTCCGAAAATCCCGGAAACCGATGGCGGTACAGCTATAACCGGACAATCGACATCCGTCCCGCCTTTAAAAATGTCCGTCTTACAGGCCGAAATTTCCACGGCGCTTGTAATAGCGTTGTCCCGTCTGCTATCCAGCATGATATCATCGGCCAGTAAAGCCGATCCCCACGTTAAACTGGCAAACATGGTGGTTACCATATAACCTCCCAAACCCCCGAATTCATTAAAAATCTCTTCTTCCCACTGTTCGCCATCCCTTCCTTTAAGGACATAGCGAAGATGCCATCCGGCCAGCGCCACCGGCCCGCCAACCGCGCAGGTTACAATCGCCAACGTTTCCGAGGCCCGGCGATACAGCGGCTCGAAAAACTCTTTCGCGCCGCTCCATGCGGCCGCCCGCGCGGTTTTGGCTTCCAGCTTCTGCCGCAACCGGCCGTTTTCCTCGCGCAGGGCCGCGTTCTGCTCCGCCATCTGGCTGTTAGCCTGGACGAACCGGTCCAGGCGGTCGCGCAATGCGCCGTCGCCGTTCAGCAGCGGCTCGATATTCCGCGCCATGTCCTCCAACGATTTGCCGATACCCTGAAGGCAGTTCTTGAAGAGCACGAGCGCATTGGCCGCCTCGTGTTCATTGGGGGAATTCATCATGCGCAACAGGCTTGCGGCCGTTTTATATTGGTCTTTTTCCGTTCGGGCCCGGTTCGTGTCAGCCATGGATATTCTCCTTTATGGCAATTCATATAACAAGCGGTAAATTTTATGTCAATAAATACGTCGCCGAACTCTTAACAAACCATCCAGCCTCCCTCTAACCCCCTTGCACAGGATATATTTTTAAGTGTATCAAGAACCCGGACGGCGTCCCGGCAATGGGCGCGTCAAATGCGCGTTCAACATCATGAAAATTCTGAAGCCATGAAAAATTCCCATCGCCGTTTTCTATCCCGTCTTGCCGGATTTGCCGCAATTGCCCTGGTTGCGTTCGGCGCGCCGGCCTTTGCCGACAGCGTGGGCATGCCCCGCCCCTGGGAACTGGGCTTTCAGGACCCCGCCACGCCGGTCGCGGAATGGCAGCATAAATTCCACCAGGAACTGCTCTATATCATCACCGGCATCTCGATTTTCGTGCTGCTGCTGCTGATTACGGTCGTCGTCCGTTTCAACGCGAAGGCCAACCCGGTGCCCTCGACCCGCACCCACAACGTCCCGCTGGAAATCGTCTGGACCGTCCTGCCGATCCTGCTGCTGATCGTCATCGCCATCCCGTCGATGAAACTGCTGTATTACGGCGACCGCACCGCGAAGCCTGACATGACCGTCAAGGTGATCGGCCACCAATGGAACTGGAGCTATGAATATCCGGCGTTCGACGGCCTGGGCTTTACGTCCATCTATTTGAAGGACAATGAAATCGACCAGAACAAGCATCAGGTTTACCTGCTGTCGGTCGATAAGCCGCTGGTCCTGCCCGTCGACAGCAATATCCAGATCCTGACCACGGCGACCGACGTGATCCACAGCTTCGCCGTGCCGTCTTTCGGCATCAAAACGGATGCCGTGCCGGGCCGCCTCAACGAAACCTGGATCCGCATCACCAGGCCCGGCACCTATTACGGCCAGTGCTCGGAACTGTGCGGCCAGGATCACGGCTTCATGCCGATCGAGGTGCGCGCCGTGCCCAAGGACGAATTCACCGCCTGGGCCAACGCCGCCAAAACCGACTATATCTCATACGACCAGTTTGAAGCCAGCCGGGCCCACAGCCCCGCCACCACGTCGCCCGCAGAGGGCCAGTAAGTTTTACCGGAGGATTATATTATGAGTGCTGCTCACCCCGCCGCCGTCGCGGATCATCACGGTCATGACGATCATGCCCATGACCACAAGCCGTCGTTCTTCACCCGCTGGTTCTGTTCGACGAACCATAAGGATATCGGCACGCTGTATATCCTGTTTTCCATCTTCGCCGGCCTTATCGGCATGATCTTTTCGGTCATCATGCGGATGGAACTGCAACATCCGGGCTTACAGGTCATCGCCAACCACGACATGTGGAACGTCCTGATCACCGCCCACGGCGTCATCATGGTGTTCTTCGTCGTCATGCCGGGCCTGATCGGCGGCTTCGGCAACTGGTTCGTGCCTTTGATGATCGGCGCACCCGACATGGCGTTTCCGCGCCTGAACAACATTTCGTTCTGGCTGCTGGTTCCCGCCTTCCTGCTGCTGCTCTCCTCGGCCTTCATCGGCCCAGGCGCCGGCACCGGCTGGACGCTCTATCCCCCGCTTTCGAACAAGGAAGGCCATCCCGGCGTCTCCGTCGACATGGCGATTTTCTCGCTCCACCTGGCGGGCGCCAGCTCGATCCTGGGCGCGGCCAACTTCATCACCACCATCTTCAACATGCGCGCGCCGGGCATGACGCTGCATAAAATGCCCCTGTTCGTCTGGGCCATGCTGGTGACCGCGTTCCTGCTGCTGTTGTCCGTGCCGGTGCTCGGCGGGGCCATCACCATGCTGCTGACCGACCGCAATTTCGGCACGGCCTTCTTCCGCCCGGAAGGCGGCGGCGATCCGATCCTGTTCCAGCATCTGTTCTGGTTCTTCGGCCACCCCGAAGTCTACATCATGATCCTGCCCGCCTTCGGCATCATCAGCCAGATCGTCTCCACCTTCTCGAAAAAGCCGGTTTTCGGTTACCTGGGCATGGCCTATGCCATGGTCGGCATCGGCGCCGTCGGCTTCGTCGTCTGGGCCCACCATATGTTCACGGTCGGCATGGACGTCAACACCCGCGCCTACTTCACGGCGGCAACCCTCGTGATCGCCGTGCCGACGGGTATCAAGATCTTTTCGTGGATCGCCACCATGTGGGGCGGCTCCATCGAATTCAAGACCCCGATGCTGTGGGCGATCGGCTTCATCTTCCTGTTCACGGTCGGCGGCGTCACCGGCGTCGTGCTGGCCAACGGCGGCCTGGATGTCACGTTGCAGGACACCTATTACGTCGTCGCGCACTTCCATTACGTGCTCTCCCTCGGCGCGGTGTTCGGCCTGTTCGCCGGTTTCTACTACTGGATCGGCAAGATGTCCGGCCGCCAGTATCCGGAATGGGCGGGCAAGCTGCACTTCTTCATGATGTTCATCGGCGTCAACCTGACCTTCTTCCCGCAGCATTTCCTGGGCCTGGCCGGCATGCCGCGCCGCATCCCGGACTATCCGGCGGCCTATGAAGGCTGGAACGACCTGTCGTCCATCGGTTCCTATATCTCCGCGGGCGCGACCGTGTTCTTCGTCGGCATCGTGATCTACACGCTGCTGTTCGGCCGCCGCGTCGGTCCCAATTACTGGAATGTCCAGCCACAGACCATGACGCTGGAATGGACGGTCGCCTCGCCGCCCCCCTTCCACCAGTTCGATATCCAGCCCAAGGTGGACTGAATCAGAAAAAACCCCGCCCCGGCGGGGTTTTTTAGTGCGGGCGGCCTGGCAATCTTGTTAAGCTGTCGTCATGACCATTGCCGCAGCCCCTTATCTGGAAGACCGCGCACCCCTCCGGGGCCGCTTTGCCGGCGAGGCATTGGGCAGATTGATCCTGGGCGGCCACGACGACAGCGAACAGGCCAGCGACAATGCCACTGCCGATCGGGCCGCCGGAAAAGCGAGCGAAACCAGCCGCTTCGCCCTGAACCCGCCGGACGATTCGCCCGCCGCCAGAATCCGCTACGTCTCTACCCTGCTCAACCGCCGTGGCGAGCCGATACGGGCGCTGGAGCTGGCCGAAAAGCTTTTGAACGGTCCGAATCCGCTGCCGCCCGGCCTTAAGCTTGTGCTGCAAAACACGGTCCAGGACGGTGTCGACACCCTGAAAATCATGGGCCGCCATGTTGAGGCCAATGACTGGCAAAGGCGCCTGCTGCCAG
>WBZN01002378.1_pt1 | contig 10516 bp, 12 predicted proteins | sample 5204281 | NCBI WGS metagenome assembly WBZN01 (sample SAMN12344347, study PRJNA552823) | activated sludge metagenome | biome: Activated sludge suspended growth; feature: Nitrification reactor; material: Wastewater; isolation source: activated sludge from nitrification reactor of wastewater... | reverse complement strand
CGACATGCTCCAGGCAATGAACACCGGTCACGGTGGTTCAATGACTACAATCCACGCCAACACTCCAAGAGACTGCACAAAGCGTCTCGAGAACATGATTCTCATGTCTGGTGTGGAAATGCCGGCGAAAGCAGCTAGAGAACTTATTTCTTCAGCTATTCAGATGATCATTCAGATTCGACGTCTGGAAGATGGAACGAGACGCGTAACCGAAATTTCCGAGATAACCGGGATGGAAGGTGACACGATCGCGATTTCGACCATGTTCCACCTTGAACGTGAAGGTCGTGACCCACGCGGCTTCTTTAAATGCCGTCACGTTGGTTCAGGCTTGCCGCCTAAATTCCTCGATCAGCTCGAACAGGAAGCAGTTCCGTTCAAACTGGAATGGCTACGCTAAGCGCTCAAGTAGGTTAATCAAGAAATGCCAGTAAGTGTCATTGTTTTTGCAGCAATAGTTGGTATCGGGCTTGCCGTTATGGCGATGACCCGCAGTCAGTGGTCCGATGAACTCAGTCGACTGGGTAAACATCACCGCCGCATGGCTGAAAAGCACAACGAAGAGTCTGAAGTCAGCATCTTCTTGACGCAACGACAGGGCTACCTGGCTCGAACACTCGCTCTTGCCGGTCTGGAAGCAAAATATGACCAGATGCGTATGACGTGGATTTGCGTGTCGATCGCGGCTGGATTGGTCTTCGGATTGATTGCATACTTGATGGTTCCAGACCTGGCGATTGTCGGTTTCGTTCTTGGTATTCCGGCTGGGGCTGCTGGTTTCATCGCTTACCTGGGACACGTGGCGAAGAAACGTCAAGACAAGATGACGGAGCAGTTGCCGCAAGTTCTTGAAACGATGGTGTCATCGCTTCGAGCAGGTTCTCCGGTTATGGAAGTATTTAAGGTACTGGCAGAAACCGCTCCCGATCCGATTCGCGCTGAGTTCAAGCGCGGACTGGTCTCGCTGCAATTAGGTAAGCCGTTCAGAGACGTTATGAACGAAATGTCTTACAGAATTCGCACCCCTGACTTTAGATTGTTGACCCAAGCAATCTTCATCAGTCAGGACGTAGGGGGTAATCTCGCAGACGTTGTCGCTGTAATTGCAGACGCGATTCGTGAACGATTCAAACTACGCGACTTCTTGAACGCTCTGACATCACAAGGTAAAGCTACTGCGATGTTCATCGGCTGCTTGCCATACGGCATTACACTGATGACATACCTGGCTACTCCTGGATATATCATTCCGTTCTTAAACAACTTCTACGCTCGTATCATCGTTACGGTTCTGGTGCTCTGGGAACTGCTCGGGTTCTGGATCCTCATGAAAATGACAACCTTCGAGGTCTAACCGTTCAATGCCAACGTATTTTCTTGGAATACTGACCTTCGTGGTTGTGATCGGTGCAGGCTTGCTGCTCATGCAGCCGGTCTTTACTCAATACGTCGATACGTACGCCGTACGTGTCAGACCCCGTAAGGAGAAAGAAGACACTGGTGCCGACCAGCCAAAAGACTCAGCTTTGCTGGCTTTCCTCCGCACTGTGGGAGAGCTGGTTTTGAGTGTCTTGCCCGGTCTGGCAGACAAACGTACCTTGCAGTTGCTTACCCAGGCGAACTACAGAACTCAGGCTCACCTTGCCATTTACATCGGTATCAAATCCGTGGTGGCTGGTATGACAATCATGATGGGTCTGCTCAACGCAGCCGGCAATCCGATCATGCTCTTGCTGACACCATTTTCTGCCTTCCTGGGCTGGATCATGCCGAACTTCTTCCTTGGTGGTCGAGTCAAGAAACGTCAAAATCAAATTCTCAGAGAACTGCCAACTATCATCGACCTTCTCATCGTTTGCGCTCAAGCCGGTTTGGGCTTGCTCATGGCCGTAGACAAGGTAAGTAAGGAAGTTATCGACACCTGCCCGATCCTCTGTATCGAGATGCAGCAGTTGATTCAAGACGTCAAAATCTTCGCAAAATCAGTTCCCGTCGCCATGCGTGAAATGGGTGAACGATGCGGTGTAGACGAATTGATCAGTATGGCGTCTGCTCTCATCGCCGCAGAACAGAAGGGTGCCGACATCAGCTATCCGCTCAGGCAGCAAGCAGAAGCATTGCGTGAAAGATTGAAGAGAAAGAAAGAAGAAGAAGCAGCCAAAGTGCCGGTAAAGATGGTTCCGGTAATCATGCTTTTCGTTATGCCTTTAATTCTTGCGCCGATGCTTGGTCCAGCCGTTGTCACAATTATCAACGCGCTCGGTCCGATCATGGGTAGCAGCTAGTAGTTATTCAAGGATAGGTCTGTGGCACTTTGCTTCAAGAATCAGACCCGGGGCTCGACCCTGGCCACTGAGGCGCGAGTTGCGGACAACTTTTTCAGCCGATTGCGCGGACTGCTGTATAGCAAACCGATTGTGGCTGGAGAGGGACTTTTGCTCAAGCCCTGCAACTCGATTCATATGATTGGCATGGGTTACGGAATCGACGCTATCTTTCTGGATGATGACTACAAGGTCGTCGGGCTGGTGGAAAACATACAGCCCATGCAAGTCTCGAAAGTGTATAAACAAGCAACCGTCTGCCTGGAGCTTCCTGCCGGCACCATATCCAGTACCGGCACGCAACTCGGCGACCAGCTCGTAAATGCCATTGAGTTGAAGGGGTAATTTATTTTGCCCGGATGCCTTGTCGAGAAGATATTCTTGTCTGGTTAGCGGCAGCCCCGGTTGCCGAGAAACTGTCTGATTCAGCGGCGAGTCGAAATCCAAAGGGTGATTTCAGCGCCCGGGAGGTGCTTTATGATTCAAGTTATCGCTACCAAGCACGCGCCAAAGGCGATTGGTCCTTACTCACAAGCACTTGTGCACAATGGGATTGTTTACGTGTCAGGTCAAATTCCGTTTAATCCCGCCACGGGGGAGTTGGTGACAGGCTCGATCACTGAGCAAACCAATCAAGTTCTGTCGAATATAGCCGCCATTTTGAAAGAAGCAGGCACCGAGTTGAACAACGTCGTCAAAACCACTGTCTACCTCAAGGATATGAATGACTTTGACGAGATGAACAAGGCGTATGCCGAGCACTTTTCGAACAATAAACCAGCTCGAGCGACTGTGCAGGTTGCCAGACTGCCAAAAGACGTTAGTATAGAAATAGACGCTATCTCGGCTATCTGATGACACCCGAAACCCTTTTGCTTGTCGACAAAATTTTGTGCATGGTGGTCGTTGTCACCGGCATGGTAATCGACTTCCGGACCATGAAGATCCCAAATTGGCTGACTTTTCCGGCTGCTGCAGTGGGAATCATTTTAAACGCCGTTTACGGCTACATGCTCTACAACACGGCTACCGGTGCGGGTGGTCAGGCGTTCGATGCAGTTCTGGGTTGGTGCCTTGGTGCAGGCATCACCGTTGTCTTTTCGATGTTGCCGATTGGCTCTGCCAAAGACAAAGAAAAATTAGGCATGGGCGACGCCAAGCTGATGGCTGCTGTCGGTGCTTTTCTTGGATGGAAGCTAGCTCTGATTACGTTCTTCTATTTTTGCCTTTCCTTTGGCGTCATCTCGATTGGGGTGTTGCTCAAGGTCGTTCCGTGGAATGCGCTCTGGTTCTTGCTCATGTCGACATTCATGGGCGGTAGCTCCAAAGCAGCGCCGACTATCGATGCTACAAAACTGAACGAGCAGCGCAAGAAGCCGATTCCTGCAGGAGTTGCAATTGCCATCGGTGCGCTGCTTGCCATAATCTTTGAAAAGCAAACGCTTCAATACTTTGTTGGATCTTAGTACCGTCCGCTCGTGCCGTGAGTTCTGTCTGCCACCGTATGTGGTTCATCAGGCGGGCTGCTTGAATGCGGACTGGTACGCTTCCGTCTCGTTCTGTTCGGGTCTTCACGGATCTTGTGGTCACCTTTCTGTCACCATCTGTGATGCGCTGAAGGCGCAGTATCGTCAAAGTGCCCGCACCATCCAACTCATCAATTAGTCCAAATGGATGATGCTGTAAGGCATTTCAAGCGAATAACCTGACACACGTTCTGAGAAACGTACTATATGTCAGCGGCATCAAACATCCTATCCATGCGTTACTTACAGCTCGCCGGCCGCAGCGCCCGTGACTGCACGTTTTCGATTTGTGAGGCGCCGCTTTCAATTAGCACAGGATCAGTATGTCGATTCTGAACCGGCATGGACACATATTCGTGCTCATCCCATGGGACAGGCCGATCGTTAGAAGCGTCTATGAAAGAGCTCGGTGGTGCGAGCAGCCAACATCAATAAGCGTTTTTCGCTTGGCATAATCAGGAGACCGAACATTGAAGACTTCCAAGAAATTTCTCTTAGCGCTGCTTGCTACTTCCTTACTGCAGCAAGCCATTCCTGCCGCTGTTTTGGCTGATGATGCGGTTCTTCGTGAAGGAGCGCAGGTTACGCATTCAGTCGATACAGCGCGTTCATCGGTAGAACAAATTGACGAGCAGATTTTGAAAAAAGAAGTTAGCCTGCTCCGTTTAAACACGAACTTCCGTACTCACTACATGAAGCCTGAACGAAACAGGAAGCGCCGCCTCAAGGTTTTTGATTTGATTGGTGGTGGCATTGCTAACGCCGGCGACATTACTTTGATAGATCAATTTCGCCGATATCAAAATAAACCAACGGAAGGTCTTGCTCACAAAGGACGTCTGCAATCCGGCGCAATCACGGTTCTCGTCGCTTATCTGACTATGGGCAGCTTGTACGCTGGTGAGGGCGTCTGGGATCTGTATACCGACTACAGAGGCAAGAAAGAGGGGTTTGGTGCTAAATCAATTTTGAAACAGGCAACCGCTCTGAAGACGGAGATCGATGCTCTTCTGGAAAGTCGAAAACAAGCTGCTGAAGGACTCAGCGTCGGAGCTGCTCAACGAGAAGTGTTCAGCGCTGAAGACAAAGTATTGCGTGACAGTCGAGATCTGGCGTTGCTTGAGTTCTGCCGACTTTATATTGACTCTCGAAAGAGACACACAGCAAGAGACATGACCACTATTGGTACTCTGGCAGTGTGCGCTACTGGAGCGTTTCCTGGCGCATACGGCGTTATCAACGGTCTCAAGAATGTCAATCTCAAGCAGGTTGGCGGTGGTGGCATCGGCTTTTTGATCTCCGGTTCCACACTGACTGCGGCACCATTTTTGATTCACGGCAGTGCAGCAGTAACTGGAAAATTCAGTCATGACAAACTGAGAAAAACAATTGGCGACCAGCAATGCAAAGACGACTTCCGCTCTTGCTGCTGATGCAGCGCACTTGAATGAGGCTCTGAACGCGGCTGAAGGTGGTAGCGGAGCAGGAAGCGAACGCGCCAGACAATACACTGCACTCGCCGATTTGCTGAAAGACCGCGAAGCTTATTTGAATGCTGAGGCTAGAAGAGCGAAGCGAGAAGTGCTTGAGAGCTTCATTTCATACATGGCAGTTGGTGGACCTCAAATAGCATGGGGCGCTACTTTGACCAGAGCCGGATACAGACTCAGTGATAATCCAGTGCGTGCTTTTCATGGCGTCGCATCAGGCGCGGTCGTCAACGAAACTTCATGGGCAACGTGGCTGGTCAATACTTTGCAGAAGGGCACTCGTGATGAGCTCAGTGCAAAGAAGAGACAGGCTGAAGCGGAACCGTTCAATACAACCAATGCGAAATTGCTGAAGTTGGAAGCGAGTGGACCTCAAGCACAGTAAGGATTTTAGTTTAAGGAAAGGTGAGCGTGGAGCGCGGTAGCTGAGCTGCCGCGCTTTCGTGCGATTAGCTGCTGCCGCGTTTAGTTAAACGCTGCTGCGTTTCTGTGCAATTAGCCGCCGCCGCCAATACGTCTCGGATTATTCATTCCTGGCGAACGAATTACTGTGTTATTTCTGCCAACGCCACCGGGACCCGTCTGAAAATCCCCGCGACCCTGGTTCGGCGCAGGTTGCGATGTAGGGTTTTGCGTTGGATTGTTGCTGGCGGGATCGCCTCCCTGGTTTGGTTGGTCCTGAACATATTGCGGAGCCTGGGTTGGGTTGCCTCGTCCGGCTCCAGACATGCTCCATTCGTTGCCAGTAAATTCGTCAGCACCCCAGGCATCGGGTAAGTAACTTCCATGTCCTGTTGTCAGTCCTTTGCGACGGGTGTCATAAATTCCAGCGTTGATGCGGTGAATTGGGTCGAAGTAATCGTAAGGAGGAATATCAACAACTCCTTCATCGCCATAGATCAAATCAGCATTTCCAGCAGCCTGTCTGACAAAACTGTCCATGCTGGTTGGTGGCAATCCCATTCGATTTTTTCCTTGCGCGTTGGCAGGTAAGTTCATCGAAGTAGAGAGGACCAGGGCAAGAAGAAGGTACTTTTTCATAGTGCTGTTTTCAGCTCCGATGCTAATAACCGAAGACGGGTGCTAACCAGTGATTGCCTGCTTGCACGGGTGGAAGTTGCAGGTTGCGACCAACGATGCTGGCGCTGTTATTTCGTGTTGTGTGTCCGAATGTAGGTGATTCAACAGTTTGATAGCCTCGGGTTTTTCCGTTGCTGTGTGTCTGCTCTCCGGTGTCGCCACTGGAGCCGAGCGTGCCACCGCCGAAGCCACCACTAGTCGAACCGTTGGAGTATGAACCGCCGGCACCAACTTGAACTCCGGTGCCGTTCCAAGATCCATTGATGCCGCCCGGTCCGCTGAACGTGCCGCCGCCACCCGTGTTGAACGTGCCGCTGACGCCACCGGGACCACTGAATGTGCCGCCGTTGGAACCGAATGTTCCGCCGAATCCGCTGTCAGTGCCGACCGATACTCCGTTGGTGTTGAAACTTCCGCCATATCCGTCGCCACCGAAGTTTCCGTTGACGCCACCTGGACCAAAGCTGGCGTTGACGTCGACGGCTCCACCACCAGTGTTGAGCGTGACGCCCTGTGAATTGACACCGACGAGACCGCTGCCGAGGAAGCTGTTGCTGTCAAACGATTCAAAGATTTGAGCGTTCGCTGGAGCCGCTAGCGCTGCAGTAATCGAACAAGCAATGAGTAGATTTTTCAACATTATTTATTACCGATGCTAATGGAATTCGACGAAGGTTGAATTTGCTAGGGTCCAAAAAATACGTTCTGAAGCCAATTGCTGAGAGAACTGCTTGAAGTTGTCGGGCTCGGCATCGTCACCACTGGCCTTCCGACCGGGGCGCCCATGCCTCTGCCTGGAGACCCCATGCCGACCGGAGCGATTCCCGATGTGTCGACCGTGTTGAAGTCGACTGAACCGAGGGACACGTTAGGCAGCATGCCACCGTAAGCACCAGTCTGATGGTATGCACCAGTGTATGGCTGGATCGGTGCATTCTTAAATCCGTAATTGAACATTCCTGACGGGAACGGTGTGTTGTCGATGCTGGTGCTACCGGTCGCCATAGGTGCCGTGCTGACCTGGTTCAGTCCGCCGCGACCGGGGTTCATCATTTGCTCGACAAACGGCGTCTGAGCACTGGAATGTTCGTTCATGCCAGGGTTTGCAGTATTCGGGCTCGTGTAATCTTGCACGCCGGGGCGCTGGAAAGCTTGTCTGCCGGTGTTCAGGTAATCGGTCTGACCGTATTCGCCTGAGTTGCCACTTGAGGTGTTAACGTCACCTTGAGCGGGGGCGCCTCCGATCTGCGCATGAGCCGTTCCGCACGACGCGATGGCGGAGATAAGAACCGCTAAACTGACGACAACGTTTTTGCTTTTCATATATAAAAACCTATGCCTATACCGGTTTAACCCAGAGTTTGGTTCGGAAATTTAGGATCAACTTAGTAAATTGATGAAGCCGGGTCAGCTCCATTTGCTACGTCTACTCAGCGTGAATCCGGAAAAGTGGCACTAAATAGACTATTAGATGGCTTGAATGTTACTCTCGCCCAGCCCCATTGTCAATAGTCCGATATGCGTCTAAGAGGTTAATTCTGGCGGGTTTTGAGCGATCATATTGGGTCTGCAGAAGGGGAAATGTTTACGTTGACTGGTATGCGAAATGCGGACAGTCAGGCGCGACTGCCATAATTGATCTTTCTGGTCCATTGCGAGGAAATATGTCCGGCTCGATTTATCTGGCGCTTGAGACTAGCTGTGACGAAACTGCGGCGGCGGTCGTAGCGGATGGACGTCGTGTGCTCTCCAGTCATATTGTTTCGCAAACAGCCATTCATCAGGTTTTTGGCGGAGTGGTACCAGAAGTGGCAGCAAGACAGCACGTCGAGTCAGTTAATGAAGTTGTCGAAATCGCGCTGAAAACTGCTCAGGTCAAGCCTTCTCAGCTTTCTGGGATCGCCTGCACGAATGGACCCGGTTTGATTGGCACATTACTGGTTGGGCTGTCAGCCGCAAAAGCACTAAGTTGGACGTGGGATTTGCCACTCATCACAATCGATCATTTGCTCGCCCACGTCTGCGCCAACTACCTCAACACCGATCTGGAGCCGCCTTTCATCGCATTGCTGGTTAGCGGCGGTCACACGCAAATTATCCATTTTGACTCTTACAGCCACGGAAAAATCCTCGGACAGACCCTTGACGATGCGGCCGGTGAAGCTTTTGATAAAGTGGCCCGATTGCTTGGTCTGGAATATCCAGGTGGTCCGGCAATTGATAAAGCTGCGAAACGCGGTGATTCCAAGGTTTTTCGGTTTCCTGAAGGAGTGGTCTCGGGCTACGACTTCAGTTTCAGTGGATTAAAAACTGCCGTTCTCAGAACCGTTGAAAAGCTGCCCAAACCATTGCCCGTAGATGATTTGGCGGCATCTTTTCAAGACGCGGTCACTCGTGTGCTCGTGAAAAAAACTTTGCTAGCGCAACAGGAATTCAACGTGCCCAGGCTTGTCCTGGCTGGTGGGGTGGCGGCTAACAGCGATCTGCGCAACAAGCTCTCAGCGCAATCGCCTGTGCAAGTTTACTTTCCCCGTCTCGAATTTTGCACAGATAACGCTGCTATGGTTGGGGCCGCAGCTCATTTTTGCGGCGTGCAATCATCGCTCGATGCTCGGGTCTATTCGCGAAACTAGAGGCGAAATTCACTCGCATTCGCTTGAAACCTTTGTGGTGACTTGGTTTTGAGAGTTTATGCAGGCTTTGATGCTACTACGGGTGAATGCCATATTCTTATAGTACTTCCCACAGAGACAGGCACATATTTGTTCGTTGGTATATTGCGCGTGATAGCATGGACTTGATCGTCCTTATCGATGATCTATTTAGACCTCAAGGTTCTTCCTAAAAAAACAAGAAAGTAACGTCTAGATAAATTGGGAACGCTTGAACTGTTAGTAGGTATCTCACGATGGCATTTGAAGATAAAGATTTGACCTGCCGCGATTGCAACAAAACCTTTGTGTTTTCCGGCGGAGAACAGGATTTTTTCAGCGCGAAAGGTCTGGTCAATGAACCAAAGCGCTGTCCAAACTGCCGCATTCTCATGAGAGTGCAGCGGAATGGCGAAGATCCAAGTCGCACTGCCGAAGTGAATTGCGCCGAATGTGGTTCACCGACTCGTGTTCCGTTTCAGCCAAAGGGCTATAGACCCGTTTATTGCAGCTACTGCTTCCGCACCAAGAAGCTCGAACAGCCAGAGATCAAAGAAGAAGATCAAAACACTGGCATCGATTCCGCTGCCGCAGTCTAAATCACAAATTTGGAAAAGCAGTTACTGCTTACGCGCCATTCCTTCGTTTTAATGACGACAGCCTTGTTTTGTCTGTCCTCGTGCTCAAGTCGAAACCCTGTAGACACAACGGAAAAGTCCAAACAAGTTGTTGTTAGTGAAACTGCAACGCCTCCTGGAACGTCCTCTTCGTCCCAGAGTGCAAGTCTGACTGGCTCTAAGTCACAACAGCCTGCAGCGGCTGCTCCCACTGATTTGATTCAGCGCGTCAGTGTCACTGTCGGACCTTTTGATATTCATCGAAAATATCGGTCGATGGAAGGTCCCTATGTCACGGAAGCCGTAAAAGTCTCTGATTGGCTTGATAAGAAGAGCATTTCAGTTGGCGAGGACCAGATCCAATTCGTAGAAAACGGACAACAAACTTCTATGGCGGCGAGTGCCAGTCGCGTCAAGCCACCTGCTGCGAGCGCCAGCGAACCGAGAGAGTTAGTCTGGCTCACCGGTGTGCACCTTGTTGTACTTGATGAACATGACAGGGAACTTCCCACGTCGGAGTTTATGTGTCACTGCAATGTCGACTTGAATCGGCGTGATGAGATATTTCCCGAAATCCACACCGGCAGCAACAGACTTTTCACCATCACTCAAGGGCAGAGCGACATTCACTTCCCTGCTGGATGCGCAGTACCGCTTGCCAGCAATGAATATATCTATCTCAAATTTCAAGCCGCAAACCGCACCACGACTGCGCATCGAAGAATCAAACACCTGTGCACAGTTGATCTGATCAGAGATTCTGATTTGAAAACTCCGATGAAAGCGCTGTCCTGGTACACACCTTTTATGGCTGTGGAGTTGAACGGC
>WBZN01002377.1_pt1 | contig 10516 bp, 10 predicted proteins | sample 5204281 | NCBI WGS metagenome assembly WBZN01 (sample SAMN12344347, study PRJNA552823) | activated sludge metagenome | biome: Activated sludge suspended growth; feature: Nitrification reactor; material: Wastewater; isolation source: activated sludge from nitrification reactor of wastewater... | reverse complement strand
CCATGCAGATGACGAGAGACCCGATAAAGCTTAGGAACAATGCCGAACCCATGCCTCAATCACCTCAATCGGGAACGTACCGACCCAACAACGGTGCGACCAAGCCGACCATCGTCTGGAGCCGTTCGTCGACGCTGGCTTCGCTTTCTCCGGGATGTACCGACGAGGACAACCGCACGAGCGCTCCGTCGGCGCGATGCCTGGTCAAGGAATCCCAAAAGAGAAAAAACTTCACGAGATATTCGCTCGTAATCCAGCGATCGCGTTGCTTGAACCAGTAATAGACGATTTGTTTATAGCCGTCTTTCTGCACGACGACGCGATTGATCTCTTGTTCTGGCTTGACCTCCGACACGCGATCCACCCGTGTGGGTTCGAAGGACGTAATTTCCCATCCGCCCCCCGGAATGCATTGCTTCGGCGAATGCGAAGAACGACCTTTCTTGGGAGAGAGATAGTACGCCACATACACATTGACCGGGCGGCGATCGACTGTCGTGTAATCCGCCATCACATAATCGTCCAACGCCAACGCATCCAGGTACTGTCGCTCCATCGGAGCCGTGACTCCCGTCCACCCTCCAAGCCTTAAAGGAAAATCAACCAACTGTTGCCGACTCGGGGGAGGAGGAAACTCCTCGGGATTGATGGTGGGAGCGGCGACGATCGCCACAGCAAGCAACCCGCTCGCGACGACCAGTGGTGGAAAAGAAATGGCCGCAGCCGGTTGAGTGATAGTGGGTGACACGGCTCCGCCGGTAACCGGCAGGCCGATCAAGTCGGCAAACGAACGGCGAGCTCCGGCCGAACCGGCTCTCGCAAGGACCCACATCTCACCACACAGCAAGGCGAGACTCGCCACAAAGAAAATCCACCCTTCAAAAAAATGGGTGAAGCCTTCGGCTGCCGCTTGCCCGTAGAATCCCACCAGGATACCGATGACACCGATTCGAAAGCCGTTCAGCAGAATCGAGATCGGTATGCTGGACAAGACGAGTACGGCCCGCTTCCAAAATGATTCGCGGTAGAGATAGGCCATAAGTAACGTCAGCGCCATGAGCGGAAAGAGATACCGCAGACCGCTGCAAGCCTCGACGACTTGAAGTTGCGTCGGCCCAAGATCGATCACGTTCCCTTCCCGATAGGCTGTCACCCCGATCGCATGAAGAAATCCGACGCCCAGGGTCGACGACCACAGTTGAAGTTTGCTCGATAACTCATATTGCAGAAAGACCGGAAGCGGAACGGCTGCAAGCAAGTACAACAACGGAAACGTGAGCCGACGAAGGCCGGCCAGACCGATCGCAGAGCCCAGCAATCCGACGATCACCATCCAGAGCGAGAGATGCACGACTGCGTGCATGGCGGCAAACTGACCGACCGCATATACGCACAGCCCGATACCCACAATGGATAGGCCCCACCACGAGCCTCGATGCTCAATGGCATGGAGTGTCGGCCAGCGCAGCCAAATCATGTACAGCACGATCAACGGAATGAACGGCCCATGGCTGTTGTTGTCTTCCAACCATGACTCCCCCAAGAATCGCAGACTATCGGCATAGAGATAGCCGAGGATCGTCACGATCACGGCAAGAATCACCCATGGCAAGGATGCGTTGTTCCGCATGGACGAGTGAATCAAAGGCGGTTCGGAGGGGGACGGCAGCGATTGTCCAAGAACCGTAGGTTGAGTATTCATGACAGCTCCACAGTGGTGACGACGCTGAAGTGTACCGTTCGCCGATCGGCCGTGGGCCACGTCAATCTCAAGTTTGTGTTAACTGATCGTTAAAATGGATGGTCGCTTGAGGAAGATGGCTGAGTATCCGAAAGCGGGCGAGTACCACCCCATTTGTGGCTAACAGCCTGTTGATAAAGGCCGCTACGGCGTTCTTGCGGCGCTCAGAGGCTCAACGTACAAACCAGGGTACGCCTTCACCTCTTCGCTCGCTGCGGCCTTGCTGGACGGCCTTTCTGAACAACCTCCGAGGCCTCCAGATCTGGTCGCCTACCATACCCATCGATCTTTTTGAGAGACTGCGAAGGGTTTGTCCACACACGACAAACCAAGGGCAACTGGATGGACAGTACTCAACTGGCTCCTCAACGGATGGATGCTGATTCGCGGGTACCGAGTTGCTCACTCGGAACGAATCGCCGAGTGCCAGTCAAGCCAGGACAACGCCGTCTCTAGCAGGCCGCGCGGCCACTATTGTGCTTTCAGGCCCGAAGGTACACTGGGGGCAACCCTGTCGATGTCGATTCGGTTCATAAATTGCTTGGTCACCTGCCACCAGGGAGCATCCTCGTTCCACAGTTCCGGCTCATTCTTTCCCCACCCGCCCCAGATGACGACTCCATCCGCATATTGAGAGACCGTATTCAGTTGCAGCTCCCAATAGTCGGGCTCGATCGGTTTGAGACCGAACAGATGGTTGGACTCATGATACTGCGGCCATAAAAATGCATAGACTGGTTTTCCCTTGGCTTTTCGGCGAGCCTCCCCGATCTGCGCGATTGCATAGGCCACCCAACCTTGTCGATCGGAGTAGAACGTATAAATAGACGGATACAGGGCATCCATATGCGGAAGCAACTCATCTAATCGATCATTATCATGCTGCCACGCTTGAAACTCTGCGGTTGTCTGCCCACCAATGGCTCGCCAATAGTCCGGCAACGAGACAGTGCCATAGGTTCCGATCTTGGCATGGGGCAGTTCATCCTTGATCCACGACAGTACCGTCAACAACTTACTGAGGCTCGCCTTCACGGCCTGCGCATCACCCTTGAGGGGCCAGCGCTCAATATCCGGAACCACCGGCTCCGACGCCTAACTCAACTCCTTGACGGCGGATCGCACTTTCTGCTCCGACGGCAATCCGGCTGACGACTGACCAGCGAGAAACAACGGCCATTCATAGAGCACTGTGATTGGACGGAGGACGGGATAGTCCGAGAAGGAAGGTTTATTCTTATACAACGTCGCGTCAAACACAATGAACGGTCGCGGCGCGATGGAAAGACCTTCGACCTCCGCAGCTGACGTCACATCATGCCCCATTGCCCCGACCACGGCGAGGCCGATCACAAATACCCTGAGCCATCTAAATTGTCGGGATCGCATCACGGTCTGTCTCCACCAACCGGCTGCTCTACGGCTGCTTCGACACTCACGGAAGCAAGATCGGCCGGGGCCGACTGCAACAACGCACGCCAACTGTCGAGGGCATGCACGCGTGAATACTTCCGGTCGAATGCTCGCCGTGCACGGAGCCCCGAATCGATAACCTCAGTCTTGTGGCGGAACAGCCTGAGAATGCAGGCCGCCAGTGCGTCGACTTCACCGATACAGAAACTCCACCCACAGCGTTCGCGGTCAAGGATACGGGCGATCTCTCCATCGGGATCGCCGATGTGGATGATCGGTCGGCCCGCCGCCGCGATGCCATAGAACTTGCTTGGCACGATGAGTCCCTCGAGGGTCGGCCGCAGCGACACGAAATGTACGTCAGGAACGCTCAAACTCCACTGCAACCGATCAGCAGATTGGTATGGATAAAACTGCACATTCGTCAAACTGCGCCCCACCGCCTCTGACTCGAGCCATCGTCTGGCCACGCCATCGCCGATAAACACAAAGGCGATTTCATCCACCACCTTCAGCCTCTCCGCCGCATCGATCATGGTCTTGAATTCATGAACGCGGCCCATGTTTCCGGAATACCCGAGCACAAACTTATCCTCGAGACCCCACTCATGGAGCAGGGGATTGTCCTGTCGTCGGATAGGATGAATGGCCTCACCATCCGCCCAATTTTCGATGATCGTGATCTGATCGGGCGGAATACCCTCTTCACGAAGGCGCTCAGCCATCACCTCACCCAACACCACATTGGTTCGACCTGATCGCAAGGAGTGATTGCGCAGCCGTTTGAGCATCGGGGCGGCAAATCGTAGCCCATACACATCCAGGGAAGTAGCGACTTCCGGAAACAAATCCTGCACCCAATTGACCAGCACTCCCCGCTTGAGCCTGACCGCCCATGAAGCGGGAACCGACATCATCGGCGGATCGGTCTTGGCCACCACGATGTCTCCCTGGTCTATCAGTCGAAGCAGGCGCCAGGTCGCGCCAAAATAAAACGTCAGGTAATCAGCCGCTCGCCCCCAGAGATTGCCCCGCCCAAACCGCGACGTGGGCACGCGATGCACATGCACGCCGCGGATCAACTCCTCAGCGGAAAGCGCAGCGTGAGGGTCGCCGTATAACTGGCAGCCGGTGATGACGTGAATCTCCTGACCGCGAGAGGCAAGGTCAAACGCCAGGTCGCTTAGGAGTTGGCTCGTCGCGGAATGATCGGGGTAGAAGTAGCGATTGATGAATATGATTTTGTTCATACAGCTATGGACGGTGGCAGCACCGTTCCAATTCCTTTCACGTTGGCAATCCTTGCTCATGCCGCTGGAGTTCGCGCATTTTCACGACAATCAAGTACTCATAGAACGATTGTAAAATGCAGTACGTAAATCCGGCTTTGCCATCAAGACAACCCCGTTGCCAGAGATACAAGTACAAGAACTTGACCAACGGTCTACACGGTAGCCTGAACGACAGCTCCTTGAGCGCCCGACGACGCAGGGCCGGATCAGCGCTCATGATCCCAGATCGGTCCTGAAACTGCTGATGAATCACCTTCATACCTTCTACCGCTTCTAGTGATGAATAGCGGTTGTGCTTCTCGATCCATTCGGCGATGCCTTTGCTGAAATTGTAGTGAACGAGCATGCCGGTCAGGTACCCATACGACCCATCGATCACAGGTACAGGATTGACCAGCCGCTGAAATCGCACGAACGGCGGCCGGAAGAATCGCATGATCATGCCGGGCGGCATCGCATGCTTGATCCAGCGCCCCATGAACATATTCCGCCTTCCGCAATAGTAGGCCACGGACGTACAGCGCTCATCGCTCGCGATGGTAAGCAGCTCCTCTCTTAACCCGTCGGTCATTCGTTCGTCGGCATCCAGATAAAATACCCACGGATGAGCAAAGCGAATCTCCTCCATCGCCCAATTCTGATGCGTCGACCAGTTATCAAACCGACGTTGAACGACACGCGCCCCCATCTCTTCTGCAATCTTCACGGTTCGGTCGGTACTGAATGAATCGAGCACGACAATGTCGTCTGACCACTGCACCGACTGAAGACACTCCGTCAGATTCGCCTCTTCGTTCAGCGTCAAAATCAGAATTGAGATACTCATCGGCCACCATCCCATTGGGGCGGAGAGGAACCACACCCATCAGCGCAGGAGGGAGTCTACCCGTTCGGATATGACCGCGTTGCAACGGCAGTCTCAAATCTGTGTTATCGGAACGTCAAAATTGAGGATCCCGGCGCCGAACGGGTGTCGGTTGCAAAAACAGCAGAGATGGTGGGCGGAAGGAGAACGAACGGGGGCAAGACACACCGTGCAACGCGAAGCTGGGCACGGTTAGGGCTTCTTGGCCACGGCGATCAGCGATTTGGCCAACGCCGGAACCCGGCCGACTCGGATAAACCGGACGCCCTCGAAACCGGCCTCATGGAGCAACATCTGCAACGTTCTCATGGACCAGAACTTGATGTGTCCATGATCCCACAAAGCCGTAAAGTGCGCATCCAACCGACCGGTCAAGGCCAGAGCCAGGTTTTTCCAATAGCCATGATACGGTGTGGACACAATCGCCGTGCCGGAAGGTTCAACCAGATCGTAGAGCGTCTTGGCAAAGATGCGAGGTGCATAGAGATGCTCCACAACCTCCAGGCTGACCACGATCGGGAACTGCCCGTAGATATCGGCAAGGGGATCATACCCTGATCCCGAATGTAGCACGAGTTCAGGGTGATGGCGCCGAGCGTGCTCCAAGCCCTGCGTCGACACGTCGACGCCGGTGACGTGATATCCCTGCTTCGTCAAGACGGATGCCACGGCGCCGTTCCCGCATCCGAGTTCAAACACGCGCCGACGACCTGCCGGAACAGACAGAGCGGCCACAATCTCCAACAAGGCCGGAACCAGATACCCATGCGACTCGTTCAGTTCTCCATCCTCATACCGATAGCCGGAGATCTCGACCACACGGTCCATCATCGTTTCTCCTCGGATTGATACGTGCTGAGCACACGAGCCGGAGTTCCACCGACCACCGTCCAGGGGTCGACATCGCGAAAGACACTCGCTCGTGCACCGACCACCGCGCGCTCTCCGATCGTGACCCCGGGTCCCACAAAGGCATCCGCCGCCACCCAGGCGCGACGCCCGATTGTAATCGGAGCGCTGATCAACGGCATGTCTGTCGCGCGATAGTCATGCCCGGCGGTGCACAGAAACGAGTATTGGCTGACCGTGGCGTAGGGTTGCAACGTGATACGATCCACGGAATAACACCGAACATAATCACCCAAACAACTGCCTTCTTCCATTGTCAGATTCCACGGGGCCCAGATCCTGGCTGAAGGATAGGGATGGGCGCCCGCTCCAATCGTGGCACCGAACAGTCTGAGCACTGCCCGTCTCCAGCCATGCAACAGGCGTGGACTGGGCCGATACGCAAGCCACCAGACAACGTTCCATAACACCCGGTAGGCCCTCGTCTCGAAGGTTTGACGATGTACCACACACGTACCCATACGTCGGTTCTGCATGTCATTCGCCATCGGCACGCCCGAGCATCCCGGCCACCACGCGCGAGCCCTGCCTGCCGGCTCCCTACACCACGCACCCGCCACATCGCACACTTCTTCGCCGGCGTGATGCCGATCACTCGCTTCTGAGTCGGTAGCTCAGCTTGATCGCCGCCCAACTCACTGGGTGCCTCAGACTCAGTAACTCCGGGACCTTCATCATGGCTGAACCGATAGCATGAAGGACAGACAGAGCGTGCCATTCTTTCACGCCAGCGAGAAGCCAGGATCCGCACTTTTGCACAACAAAGAACGGAACGAGGTACCACGGATACAACCGCACGACCGTGAACAGCTCGTTCCGGCATCCATAGTACATGAACTGCGCTCTATTGCGGTTGATCGTAGAGGGCGCATGAAACATTACCGCGCCATCCGTGTAGACGATCTTGAAACCAGCATCAAACATTCTGAGGGCTAAATCAGACTCCTCAGCTTGACGGACAAAATCAGAGGGATAATAGCCCGCACGCTCCAGCACTTCCCGTCTGATCATCGTGGCTCCACCGTTAAACACGCGCACCGGTTTCTGTCCACCGTGACCAGACGCGTGCTCGCCCGGTGCCAGGATCTGACAGGTCACGGCTCCAATCGTGGCATCTCGGGAAAACAGCTCGACACAGTGTTCGACCGTGTCCGGCGGCAGCCATCCATCGTCGTCCAAACAATAGATATAGCCACCTTTGGCGTTGGCTAACGCCATATTCCTTCCTTCCGGGCATCCTAAATTTCTGTGCAGGCGGTACACCTTGACGGTTGGAAACTGTTTCTCGAGAAAGTCCGCTGTTCCATCGGTCGAGGCCGAATCGACAACGAGCACCTCGATCGGTGCATACGTTTGCGCCAATGCAGACCGAACGGCACGTTCGACCTCGATCCGCCTGTTCCAGGTCAAAATCGCGATTGTCACCAACACCGGAAGCGTTGGAGGAACACGCCTTTCGTTGTCGTTGGGTGTGAGTATCGCGGCTTCCATGTTACGACGATTCTTCCCAACCCGCAGGAGCATCCCGATCATCCGCCATGGAGTCGGCATACATTGGAGATGATTCGATACGACTGAATGCCCCGGCGACTGCCCCGGCCCACAGCCAGACCTGATCCATGGTCGTGTTGAACAAGGTCAGCTGAAGGGTGACCACAGCCATTCCCGCAATGAGCGCCATCACCGCCACGGAATCAAGGCGGTTTGAAAAAAACAAGACGAGTCCTTTGCCGAGCGGTCTCAACACCAACATGACCCAGGCAATAAGCCCAAGCAGACCTCCATCCAAATAGATTCCCGTGAGATTGGAATGGGGAAGATTGCCAAACCGGCGCAAGAATTCATCCGGGCCTCGTGGGACCCACCAATACGGATCCAGCAGATGCTCCAACACGTAGAGCGTGCTCGCGACACGACCGTTTCCTGACGCCATGGTCGAATCTTGAAACCGGTATAACAACGCCGCCGTAAGCTTTTCGATCATCGGCCAAGCCACAATCGCGACCATCAGCCCACACAGGGCGAGGACCATGGATTTCCCTCTCCCCAGATCAGCCTTCCAGATGGGGGCGGCGAGGGTCATGCACACCACAAGCACAAACACCAGTACCCCACTCCGCGTTTGCAGCCGACTGAGGATATAGAGGGTGGCCATCGCCGCGGCAATGGCCACGCTCGTCCTCACAACCCGTGCAGGTAAGACGAGCACGAGCGTGGCCGGAAACAAATAATAAAACTGCATGTTCGCGTCGGCCGTGAGTCGTGGCCGTGCCTGCTCGACTCCATCCATGCTCCAATAGGTCTCCGTGATTGGAAAATGCACGGGGTCGAGTTTGAGCAATGCAATGACGCAAACTGCGATATAGACAAGAGACAAGGTGCTCAGGATCACCGTCAATTGTTTCGCGGCATGACATTGTCTCCATAAAATGTACCCGCTGTAGAACGCCACCGCACAGCCTCCGGCCTCCAAAATGCGGTAGATCGAGACGTGCGCCGCAGTCGCGGTCGCCATGGAGAGGCTGACGACGAGCGCACCTAACCAGAGCATATAGGACCACGAAATCCTAAGAACCGCGGGCCTTGCCCAGACGGCCACGAGCATCAACACGAGCGGGACCAGCGTATTCGCCGTCACGGTAAAGCCCAACGGCCGCAGAAAATACGAGAAGATCGAATCGGAAAACGTGATGACAAACGGCAAGGCCACGAGCCATGAAAACTCCGTCTGTGCGGGCTCAACCTCTTCCCCCTGAGCATCTTCCCATACGAATCCTGATTGGCCCTGAGACAGCATGCGCTCGTCAAGAACCGTTTCAGACGTCAGCGGCCTACCGTATTGCCCCATTATCCTTGCTCCTCATCTGGCCCCCTCATGGGGGTTCATCGTACCGTGAGATCATCCGGGATGGTCGGTGGAGCGAGATCAAGCTTCAGGTGCAGAAATTCCCTCAATTCCTGCCACCACGGCGCTTCGGAGTCCCACCGTTCCGGCTTATTGTCCCCTCCCCAGCCACCCCACACGACGACTCCATCGGCGACGTCATAGGCCACCTCAAGTTGATAGCGCCAATACGCCCGATCGATCGGACGAAACTTCAGCGAGTCTTGAATAGGTCCGTAATCGGCATACCGAGGCCAAAGAAAAAGGAAAATTGGAACGCTGGGCCTGATGCGCCGGATCTCCGCAATCTGCAAATCGATGGATGCACGCCATTCTTGCTGTCGATCAGTAAAGGTATAGCCGATCGGGAACACGGCATCCACGAGTGCGAAGAGCGGTGCCACGTTTGTGTTGTCGCGTTGCATACTGTGGTATTTCTCGGGGTCCGTCTGCATCCCCAATCCCTCATATCCTCCCGTCACTGGTAACGCCCCGAATAACCCGACTTTCTGATCGGGTGCGATCTGCCGATACCGAGAAAGCACTTGCGTCAATTTCGTGATGCTCTTGGAGACTTCGGCTCCATATCGTTGAGAATTGTTGACACCCCAGGCCTCGATATCAATGATGGTGTAGGAGCTTCCGATAGCCCTCGCTTTGTCGGCTTGAATTCGTAGCCGGCTATCGGTCGTCAGCGCGTCCGGAGACCGTTTCGCGCGATCCCACTCATCAAACAGATGCGGTTCGTACGCGATATGGATGGGACGCACTCCCAGTGGCCGAAGATCTGGCTTGCTCGTAAACAGAGTGGCATCGTAGACCACGAATGCCTTGGCTCCGAAACAATCCGGTACGGATACCCTCAGCACAACCCAGATCGCCAGGCTGCTGCACACGAGCGCCCTCTTCAAACGGCACAGTTCGGCTCTGTCCAAGATTGTTCTCACGGCACAATCTCCCTTCTACCGCTTGCATCTCTCCGTGGCGTCACCATCAGGACGATACATCCACCGCTTCACGTTTCCACAGGCGAACGTGTTGAGCCATGGAGATGCGGAGTCCCAACACCTGTGAAAGCCCCACAAACAGTGCGCCTGCGAGCAACGCAGGCACCAGACTCGCTCCCCCACTCATCACACCCATACCGATACCGGCACCCAACGCCACAACAAACAGTCCGGTGCAGACATCCGATTGCCGTAAGGAATAATCAACGTATGTCCCAAATTGCAACCGAACAGCGACGACATAGGACAGCACGTACGCCAAGACCGGACCCGCACAAACGGCAGCCGTCGGAAAATAGTACGTTCCGACCGCAGTACTTACGAGGGTCATGACCGCGAGGAATCCGGTGAACAGCGCGAGCGTACGACCATGATTGTGGGCTACAAGGCAGCTATATTGCACCC
>WBZN01002374.1_pt1 | contig 10523 bp, 9 predicted proteins | sample 5204281 | NCBI WGS metagenome assembly WBZN01 (sample SAMN12344347, study PRJNA552823) | activated sludge metagenome | biome: Activated sludge suspended growth; feature: Nitrification reactor; material: Wastewater; isolation source: activated sludge from nitrification reactor of wastewater treatment... | reverse complement strand
CGGCAAGACAGTATAAGTTTTAACGGGTTTCGAACCCTGAAACCCCCATATCCCTGTAACAGGGCGGGGGTTTTTTTTTGACCCAAATTTAAACCCTGCATGTTTGTTGGATAACTATTACAGGAGCTCATCATGAGCGAAATCATCGAACAATATCGTGTCACCAAAGAACCCTATTACCATCCGGTAGCCGATGAAGTGCAATTGTACGAAGCGGCCTACTCGGTACGCATGCCCATGATGCTGAAAGGCCCGACAGGTTGCGGTAAAACCCGTTTTGTCGAATATATGGCATGGAAACTGAAAAAACCACTGATTACCGTGGCCTGTAACGAAGACATGACCGCCTCCGATCTGGTTGGACGATTCCTGCTGGATGCCAACGGTACCCGCTGGCAGGATGGCCCCCTGGCCGTAGCCGCCAGATATGGCGCCATCTGTTATCTGGACGAAGTGGTTGAAGCCCGTCAGGATACCACCGTCGTGATTCACCCCCTGACCGATAACCGACGCGTGCTGCCGCTGGAGAAAAAAGGCGAACTGATTCAGGCTCACAAGGATTTCCAGATCGTCATTTCGTACAACCCAGGCTATCAAAGTCTGATGAAAGACTTGAAACAATCGACCAAACAACGTTTTGGTGCGCTGGATTTCAACTACCCAAATCATGATGTGGAAAGCGAAATCGTCGCCCACGAGTCCGGCGTATCGACCGAAGTTGCCGAGAAGCTGGTATCGATTGCCGAGCGTGCGCGCAACTTGAAGGGTCATGGCCTGGACGAAGGCATTTCCACCCGTATGCTGATTTACGCTGGCAGTTTGATTGCCAAAAAAGTCGATGCGCATGCCGCATGCCGCGTGGCGCTGGTACGCCCCATAACCGACGATCCGGATATGCGCGATGCGCTGGATGCGGCAGTCAGCACGTTCTTCAACTAGCCCGGAAATCATCATCCGTTTGTTTTAATCCATTAACAGGTGCTGCCATGAGTATCAATCTGGACGATTACAAAGAATTGCTCGAGGATCTAGAACCGGAATCGGTTGAATTGCTAAACCATGCCTGGCCGGAAGCAGTCAAGATCTTTTCGCCGCGCGGCCTGGATAACTACCTAAAAGGTGCTTCGGCAATCCGCGGTCTGGGACGCGGACGTAGCGTGGTCGATTGCTGGATCGGTGAAATTCCGCTGGTGGCCAAGGAAATCGGTGAAGACGTTATCGGCGATCTGGCTACCTCGGTGTTGAGTCTGGCTTCGCGCACCTCCGGCGCGGTCATCGAGCTGGTGCTGGCCACCTCACCGACCGCTGCCAAACGGCTGGGCGATGCGCAACTGTTCCAGAATTACCTGCAATTCCTCAATAATCTGATCGCGCAGGCACCGCGCGGCATCCGTCCGATGCTCGGCAAGCTGGACATCCTGTTCGGACAATTGACATTGGGTGGCCTGCGCCGCTGGGCTATGTGGGGCGCACACGCACACCGCACCAATTACGAAGAGCAAATCCGCTATTTCGGTCTGGAATCGAAAGAATCGCTTGCGGTCTTGCAGAAAGAGCGCAAAGGCACCCTGTTCGTCGACGTACAGCGCCGTATCAACATGTATCTGCGCGCGCTGTGGGGACGCGACTTTTTCATGAAACCGACGTCCGGCGACTTTGAAACGCGTGAAGGCTACAAACCGTTCATCGAAAACTATTTCATCCATCTACCCGATGCCTACGATGCCTATGGCGACATATCGGCAACCGAGGTCTATCGCGCTGCAGCAGCGCATGCCGCCGCACATCTGGTTGAAACCAAGCAGCCGATTTCTGCGGAAAGTTTGAATCCATTACAGATGGCCGTGATTTCGGTCATTGAAGATGCACGTATCGAGGAACTATCGATCCGCCGTTTCCCCGGTTTGCGCAAAACCTGGTCGGCATTGCATAGCGCCACCCCAGAAATGAATGCGTCGATGGGCGATTATCTGAATCGCTTGGCACGCGCCCTGCTCGACCTGGATTACCAGGACCAAGATCCATGGATCGTGGAAGGTCGAAAACTGTTCAAAGCAGCCAAAGACCAGCTACATAGCCATAAAACGTCGTGGCACATCGGCGTACAGCTCGCGCACAGTTTCATGGACAAAAAGATTCCATACAGCCCACGCACCGACATACTCACGGCACCGTATCGCGATGACAATCGCTATTTCTGGGAATTCGAGGAATTCGACTTCAACAAATCGCTATCGGCTGGCTACGATGCACCCAAACAAGTGCGCAAGTACGTCAATGTCATGGAATTCGCCAATGAGATCGACGTTGAAACCGCCGGAGACGACGCACAGGAAATCTGGGTAATGGGCACCGAATTCTTCCCATATGAGGACATGGGCGTCTCTTACAACGACACGGAAGGCAAGGAACCCGTTTCCGCGCCCTACCACTACTCCGAATGGGATTACCAGATCCAGCTGGAACGTCCGGATTGGGCCACTGTGCAGGAGAAACGCGCAAAACTGGGCGACATGCAGTGCATCGACGACATTGCCAATCAGTACAAACGCGAAATCGCCCGTATGAAATTCCTGCTCGATGCAATGCAACCGCAAGGCACGCGCCGTATCCGCAAGCTCGAGGACGGCGATGAAATCGACATCAATGCTGCGATCCGCTCTCTGATCGACATCCGCATGGGCATGCAGCCCGATCCTCGCATCATGATGCGTTCAGTGCGTAAAGTGCGCGACATTTCCGTGCTGGTGCTGCTTGATCTGTCCGAGTCGACCAACGAAAAAGTCGCCGGACACGATTATTCCGTGCTCGATCTGACGCGCCAGGCCACAGTGCTGCTCGCCAATGCCATCAATAAAATTGGTGATCCGTTTGCGATCCATGGCTTTTGTTCCGACGGAAGACACGATGTCGAGTATTTCCGCTTCAAAGATTTCGATCAGCCGTACGACGAAATTCCCAAAGCAAAACTTGCCGGTATGTCCGGACAACTGTCGACCCGCATGGGCGCAGCCATGCGTCATGCCACGCATTACCTAAAACTGCAAAAATCGGCGAAGAAACTCCTGCTGGTCATCACCGATGGCGAACCTGCCGATGTGGATGTCCGTGACCCGCAATACCTGCGCCACGACACCAAGAAAGCCGTCGAGGAAGCCGGCCGTTCAGGCATTCTGACCTACTGCATGAGCCTCGACCCACGTGCTGACCAGTACGTCTCACGCATTTTCGGCGAACGCAATTATCTGGTGGTGGATCATGTGGAGCGGCTACCGGAGAAACTGCCGGTGTTGTATGCGGGGTTGACGAGGTAGTGAGCTATCAGAAGATAATCCTCTGCTTATAGTATAAAGACTCACTTAATGTTCTAGTCACTGGAAAAATGATTAGCGTATACTCACATCCTACGATGATCTGAAATCCAAATAATTCAGAGAGATAAGATGCTAAAAATTTCCAAGAAAGTCATTGACCGTGTTTCTTCAACGCTCAAAACTTATCAGAACATTGCGCAATCACACAAAAGCAAGGATGTGTCCGAAGCTGATACTGTCACTCTTGTAAAAGATATTCTAGCGTACTGCTTTGGTTACGATAAATATCAGGAACTCACCAGCGAGCAGCAAATTAGAGGTACTTTTTGTGATCTCGCTGTGAAAATTGAAGGAAAAATCAAATATCTTATTGAAGTTAAAGCAGCCGGCGTCAATCTTAACGATTCGCACCTCAGACAGGCAATTAGTTATGGAGCAAATCAAGGTATCGAATGGGTGGTCCTTACCAATGCAGTCGAGTGGCGATTATATAGAATCAAATTTGGACAACCAATCGACCATGAAGAAGTATCATCATTCTGCTTCTTAGAAATCAATCCAAAGAAAGAAGATGATTTAAAGAAGGTATTTCTACTTTGCAGAGAGGGTATCAGCTCAGATGCAATGGATACTTATCATCAACATACTCAAATTCTTAATAAGTTCACTATTGCTCAGATTCTGCTTACTGATCCGATAGTTTCGGTAATCAAACGAGAAATTCGCAGATTATTTCCAGAGATTAAGGTCGATACTGAACAAATTACTGATATTTTGAACAATGAGATTCTGAAACGGGAAGTCATAGAAGGCGAGAAGGTCAAAGAAACTCAGCAAAAAATAAAGAAAATTACTACAAAACTTACAAAACAAGCTCAAACAGAGAAAAAGTATGACAAGCAGGAATTTGAATCAAATTCATCCAATGAAACATAAAGAAGTTCACGTACCATTTGATACTAATTAGGTTAATAGATACAAGTATCTATAGTTAGAAGAAATATTCTTTTTCACCATACCTGAATGCTCTTAAATCTCTATCCGCGTCCCCAACACCAGAACCCGATTGGCCGGTAACTTGAAATATTCGACTGCACTACCGGCATTTCTGGCCATGGCTGCAAAAATCCGCTCCTGCCACTGCATCATCCCTCCTCCCGGGGAGGGCACGATGATCTCACGACTCAGAAAATAGGAAGTCTTCAGCGGCTCAAACTCCAAACCGTGTTGTTCACATAATTTCAGCGCCCGGGGCAAATCCGGTTCATCCTTGTAACCGTAGCGGATCGAGATCTGATAGCAATTCCCTTCCAGGGGTTGTATCGATAGACGATCTGTATCCGGCACATGGGGAATTTCCAGATACTCAACGGTCATGAATATCACACGTTCATGCAATACCTGATTGTGCGCAAGATTATGCAATAGCGCATGCGGCACGCCGTTCATGTTGGATGTCAGGAATACGGCAGTTCCCGACACCCGCAATGGCGGATTCAGCAATAACGATTGTAGGAAAGGCTGCAACAGCAGGTCGTCAGACCGTAGATGCTCGAGCAGGATTCTCCGTCCCTGATTCCAGGTCATCATCAGAAAATACAAACTGACGCCAATGACCAGTGGAAACCAACCACCATGAAAAATCTTCAGGATGGTAGCTGCGAAAAAGGTGGTGTCGATCACCAGAAAAAATCCCGTCGCCAGCAAAGCCACAAATAAGGGATAACGCCAGGCAAAGTGCAGCACAAAAAAAGTAAGTAGCGTTTCCATGACCATGGTCGTCGTTACTGCCACACCATAGGCCGATGCCAGATTCGCCGATGAGCCAAATCCCGTAACTGCCAGCACCACTGCGCCGAGCAGTAGCCAATTGACGAAAGGAATGTAGATCTGTCCAATTTTTTCATCTGAAGTATGACGAATTTCCATGCGTGGCAGAAAACCCAGCTGTATGGCTTGCCGGGTCACGGAAAACACACCGGAAATGACCGCCTGCGACGCAATCACAGTGGCTACTGTTGCCAAAGCAACCGCCGGATACAACGCCCATTCCGGAAACAGCAAGAAGAACGGATTGGCAATCGCCACCGGATTCGCCAGCAACAATGCACCCTGCCCGAGATAATTCAGTACCAGTGCCGGCAACACGCAGCCATACCAGGCAAACCGAATCGGCTTGATGCCAAAATGCCCCATATCGGCATACAGTGCCTCGCCCCCGGTTACGGCCAGCACCACGGCACCCAGTGCGATGAAGGCAAACCATCCGTTCTCCAGACAAAAAGTCACGGCATAGAGAGGATTAAATGCTTGCAGAATCTGTGGTGCAACACTGATATTGATAATGCCGGTAACGCCTAACGTTATGAACCAGATCAGCGTGACCGGTCCGAATACCGTACCGATCCCACCCGTACCATGCCGCTGCAGCAGGAACAGCGAAACCAGAACCACCACTGTAATTGGTAAAACATAAGGTTGGAACAACGGTGTGGCCACTTCCAGTCCTTCCACTGCACTCAATACGGAAATAGCCGGCGTGATGACGCCATCGCCATAGAAAAGTGCAGCCCCGAAAGCACCAATCATGAACAATATGCTTCGTAAACGGGGTCGACTGGACACGGATGCGCTAGCCAGCGACAGTAGCGCCATGATGCCGCCTTCGCCATGATTGTCGGCACGCAAAAACAATGTGATGTACTTGAAAGTCACAACCGACATGATGGTCCAGAAAATCAAGGAAATGGCGCCCATCACGTTGGCATCGGACAAAGCCAGCCCATGAGCAGGATCAAAAACCGCTTTCATGACATACAGTGGACTGGTGCCAATATCGCCATACACCACACCCAATGCCGCGAGACTGAGCGCAGTCAGCGATTGAACCTGCTTCGTGGAATCGTCGGGTGCATCAGTGGGATTCGTCATTGCAGAAATCATCCAGTGCAATTCGATCAGGAAACGATTGTAAACCCAAAGCCGATGTTGCAATCGCATTTTCTCAATCTGTCGGCACCAAACTCTCTGGATGAAGTCATAATAAGCATTAACTATTCAGTCTCTGATTCAGCATCCATTCAGACAATCTACGATACGATGCTAATCGTAAAAAACCTGAAATGAACGATCTGATTGCACTATTTACGAATACTGGAATTACCATGAAAAAGTTTAAGTTAACGTATGTCACACTTGCCATGATTGCCTTGCTCGCCACTCCGCCTGCGGCAGCCGAAGGCGATGGCGGATTTGATGGAGGCGGTGACTTTGGAGGTGATTTCGGTGGTGATTTTGGAGGCGACTATGGGGGAGACTATGGTGGCGACTTTGGAGGCGGTTACGATGCCGACGGCTACTATGATGGAGGCGCTGATTTTGGCGGTGACGCACCCCAGGACTATTATGACCCTGGTCAGATGGATCACTCCAACGGATTCGATCAGCAACCCAGCGACTTCCAGGCAAATACTAATCCAGTCGATAGTCACTCCTTCGATCAAGGTAACCCAGCTCATGATCTGAATCAGTCAAACCTGGATCATCCCGCTGGAGCCGGAAGTGCCGATTCACATGCGCCACTGGATAATTCCCTGTCGCAGGAACCTCAACAGAATCATCTGACCACAGAAAGCCAGAACATCCCAGAAACCAGCCCCGGTCAGGAAACTGGTGTTGCCCAGCACACAGCATCACCTGATTCGACCAATCCTCAAGATCAAACCACAACGGATTCAAGTGCTGCAACGACTGATCAGCAGCACAACAGCGGCACACAAACCGCCGAACAGGGAACAACTCAGGATCAGCAAGTCACCGGTCAGAACGGCGATACGACTGCAGGTAGTACAGCAAGTCAGGATTCGTCACAGAATCAGGGTGATAACGTTCAGAATGTCGTTCAGAACAATCAAACTCAAATTGACCAGAATATAGTCAATAATCAAAATATCGATCCCAACTTTCATCACTCAGGCCATCACGGACATCACCATCTGGATGGCTTCGGTTTGGGATTGGGTGTAGGTTTAGGAATGGGACTGGGTTTCGGACCTTTCAGTCCGTTTGGCCCCTTTGGAGGATTTGGATATTACGGTTTCTCACCATTTAACAACTTCGGATTCTACAGTGGCTGGGGAGGTTGGGGATTCAGTAATTATTCCGTATTCGGTCCTTATCGCCGTTTTGAAACCTACTACCCGCTGGGAGGCTATCCTGCCGTTGCTGCTGCACCCGTATTCACCATGCCGATGGCTTCAACACCCACATATATTCAACAAAATTCAACTGCACGTCCTCCAGTCAACACCCAAAAGCCAAACTACTGGTACTACTGCCGCAGTCCGGAAGGATATTATCCCTATGTCAAACAATGCTCGGGTGAGTGGATCAAAGTACCGCCACAACCAGCTTCTTGAAAGTACAGGAGTTAATCTTCGTAGAACTATCCCGAAAACTTTGCCATTGCCTCTCGCCCATACATGATGATAATCACACCCAACAAACACACAACAACACCAAGCCAATCGGTCATGACAGGCTTTACACCATCTATCAACCACAGCCACATCAGTGCCATGCCGATGTAAACACCACCATAAGCAGCATATACCCGGCCCGTCGCCTGCGGATGCAGACTCAGCAACCAAACAAAAATCCCCAGACTCAGTATCGCCGGAATCAGTAGCCATGCCGGTTTTTCCTGTTTCAACCACAAATAGGGCAAATAGCAACCCAAGATCTCGGCCAAGGCGGTCAAAATATATAAGCCAAATGTTTTCAGAATTTCCATGAGTTAACACCAGATCATTTTTTGGGCCATTTTGTCACAATCCACGGATTGATGGATTTTCAAGAATCAGGTTTTATTGGAGTTTAATATCCGCATATCACTATCGTGTATATTATGCGCATTTAATCCACATTGAGGAATCAAGCATCATGTCACAGGATACAATTTCATGCGAACTTCACGATTACGTGGAAGTAGTGTGCATGTATGGTTATCAACTCAAACTCACACTCAAGGACGGCCGGATTGTCGAGGGAAAAGCCGTCGACATCATGAATTCCCCAGAAAAGCGCGAGTACCTGATGATCGACAATGGTACGCGACAACAGGTTGATCTGACCGAACTTGCCAAAATGGAAGTATTGACCCCCAATGCTCGGTTCAATCAAGTCATTTTTGATTGAACCAGAGTGTAATGTTTTCCCTGGCTCAACAACTTATCGACTGGCACAAGGTTTCCGGGCGGCACCACCTACCATGGCAACGTAACGCCGATCCCTATGCGATCTGGTTGTCCGAGATCATGTTGCAGCAAACACAGGTCAGTACAGTGATTCCTTATTACCTGCGGTTCATGCAGGAATTTCCCGGAATCGACCAACTCGCACAAGCACCATTGGATTCGGTTCTGGCACTGTGGAGCGGGTTGGGATATTACTCACGGGCACGCAATCTGCACCGCACGGCACAGATTCTTCGACAAGATCATTGCAGTCGATTTCCGGATAGCCGGATTGCTCTTGAACAACTACCTGGAATCGGACGCTCGACCGCTGCTGCCATTGCGGTATTTGCCTTTGGGCACCGCGAGGCCATACTGGACGGTAACGTCAAACGCATTCTCACGCGATATTTCGGGATTACCGGTTATCCTGCAGAAAAATCGACCCAAAACAAATTATGGCAACTGGCTGAACAATCTTTACCCATCCATACCGATCACGGCCGGATCCAATCCTATACTCAGGCACTGATGGACTTGGGCGCCACAGTATGCTTGCGACGGAATCCGATCTGTGCCGCATGCCCGTTACAATCGAACTGCACGGCACACAGAAACAACCTGACACACCTCTTACCCGCTCCGAAGCCACGTAAACCCATGCCGGAAAAGGAAGCCGTCCTGCTGTTTCTGGTGCAGCAACACAAACTGCTGCTCAGAAAACGACCTGCTCCTGGAATCTGGGGCGGACTGTGGTGTCCACCCGAAATAGCAGTCGACACTGATGCCCTGACTTACTGCCAGCAACAATTTGGGATGAGAATCCAGTCCACCCGTGAATTACCTGCGGTGAATCATCAATTCACGCATTACAAACTACGGATTTACCCGAAAATCCTACACGTTACAGCACCAACCACGGCATCTGATGATCAGTTGGTCTGGCTGGAACCATTGATGGCCCTTCACCAGGGCATACCGGCTCCAGTCAAAAAATTGCTGAATCAGAATTTCATTGTCACGGACAGTCACGCAATGCAAATGCACTCACATGAATGACTCACTGGATTGGCGAAAGCAGCAACGCAAACGTTTGCTTGCAGCACGCGAAGCTCTGCCCGAACTAATGCACCAGCAATGGAGTGAGGCCATTTCAAACTTCCTTGTACATCACACTCGAAGCTTTGAAAGAAAAATCATTGGAATATACTGGCCTTTCCGGGGTGAATATGACGTGCGCTCAATAGCACGCCATTTTATAGCGCAGGAAGCGACCCTCGCCTTGCCCAAGGTCATCGGTAAGCATCAACCACTGCATTTTTGCACATGGTCACCCGATAGTCCCGTGAAGGATGGCGCTTACGGTATTCCCATCCCTGAACATACTCAAATCGTCAGGCCTGATGCAGTCATCATTCCAATGGTTGGATTCGATCAACGCGGCTATCGGTTGGGTTATGGGAGTGGCTACTACGATCGCACTCTGGCGACTTACGATCCGCAACCAATCAAGATCGGAGTTGCTTTTGAGATGCAGCGACTAGGTGACCTCCATCCACAGCCACATGATATTGCAATGCATTATGTTGTTACCGAAGCAGGTATCTTTAAGATTACCGATGATCAGTTAGCATTGACGACATCGATTGTGGGTTGAATCCTGCAAGCAACCAACGCATTTTCCAAACTATGCTGACATCGTCACCGCTGTTCGGAACCCCATCTTGGCATCAAGGTGTGAGCGATATCCAGGTGATCCAGAATGCGTGCCACCACAAAATCGGTCAAATCCTGAATGGTTTGCGGATGATGATAAAATGCTGGATTCGCCGGTAAAATGGTGACACCACAACGGGAGAGCTTGAGCATGTTCTCCAGATGAATGGTCGAAAAAGGCGTTTCCCGTGGCACCAGGATCAATTGCCGATTCTCCTTGATCATCACATCGGCGGCGCGCTCGATCAGTTTCTCGCTC